>Ga0316187_10005564_pt1 | contig 10863 bp, 11 predicted proteins | sample CroRivburrow1_MG_FD_204927 | JGI IMG/M metagenome (GOLD analysis project Ga0316187, IMG submission 204927) | Coastal sediment microbial communities from Maine, United States - Cross River worm burrow 1 | ecosystem: Environmental > Aquatic > Marine > Coastal > Sediment | place: USA: Maine...
TGCCGCATCCTTAAAGAGCGTCCCCCCCTTGATTTGATCCACCCGAGGGGTGAGGTTCGCCATATCGTGCTTCTCGGCACCCTTCGCCACCGCCAGCAAGACCTCGAAGAATAGCGGTTCAAGGAACGCGGGGAGTTCGAGCACGACCGAATCTGCCGCCCCGCTCGCAATCGCCGCCCATCCAGCCGTGTACGAAAGATTGATCGCGTCGGCGACCGCAGCCGCCGGCGGTGGGTAGATATGCAGCCGCAGCAGCACCACATTGGACACATTCTCCCCGCCGACCGTTACAATATGTCCGGGCGGAGAGTTCCCATAGTCCCCCCGAACCCACCGCAAGAACTGATCCCGCGTCACCCACTGGACAACCTCATGCGCGGTCGCCGAGTTGATCGCGTCCACGATGAGCAGATCCGCAGGAAGGTCGATATACGCCTGATCCTGTACGAGCGAGAGTTGTGTGTTTGTGCGACGGCACCAGTGCCATTCGCGCATGTTCACCATCGTCGTCCCGGCCATGTTGATGATTTGCACCGTATCAAGCGACTCGGGCGTGCCGCCCAAGCTCTCGGTAATGAACGAATCGGCTTGTGCTTTGGTGATGGACATAAACCATCCCCTCGCATATTTCAGCGAGGGAAATGGGTTGGGAGAGAGAGTGGGCTTGTTAGACAGCCGCCCCGAAGTGGCCGATGATCACATCGGTCAAGACAGCATCAATCGCCCCGGCAACTGCTTCATTGAGGAAGCCCACGACCTTTGCGCCGGTTGCCGGCTTGAGGGTCGAGAACGAGTCGGGGTTATCGACATTGATATACAGTGGCGAGCCAACCGCAAACGCACCGGCAGTAGTGACGAGCGCCTGACAAGGACCAGCGACCGCGCACTTGACATCGGCATCGTCGGCTGCGGCTGCCAAATACACGCATGGCACGCCATGATGCTCATCGGTCACAAGCAGCACCCGAGCGTTACGGGTGCCAGATGCAGCATCCCCTGGGATGTTGTTGGTCACCGCTGCGTCGGTTTGGGTGAAGTCAAAGACTCGCACCTCGCCGAGAAGCGCAGCCCCGCCGCGATTGGTCACGGTCACTTCTTTCTTCAAGAGCGCGAGGCCGCCGCCCTGCGCTCCAAATGTTTGTTGAATCGGATCCATTTTCTTATCTCCTGCCGCCATCGGCGGCTGTTGTTGGTGTTTGGTTTACCAATCGATCATGCCATCGCTTTAGACGATTGGGCTGACGATTCCATGACGACGAAGCGAGTCAATCCAGAGCTGAGTCCAAGTCACCATCGGAGCCCAATAGCCGCCGATCGTGTTTGGAAGCTCGCGGGTCTTGCGCCGCTCAAAGAACTTCTTGCCGTGCATCTTCACGGTGAGGTATTTGGAATCGATGAACATATACCGAGCGCCGGGGAGGGTCGCGTCGGCCTGGGCAACGAGATTCGTCCCGTCGCTGTACCAAAGTGCCTGATCCAGTGCGGCGACCTCGACGATCCGAGAACCGTTGACGGTCATCGTCCCGAAGGACGGATCGCGTGGGTTCGGGGTCACGAAGTTATCGCCGTTCTGCCCGTAAGCATCCTCCATCTGCGTATAGCCCTCTTCGCCGGTCAAGATGAACTGGGTATCGCTCATGCTGGTCTGCTCGGTCGCGCCGGGGAACGGCATAAGCGGACGAACAAACTTCACGCGACGGTGCATTAGAAGTAACTGTTTGATGAGGTTGGTCGCGTGTGAACGATCCGCATAGTTCCCGAGCGAATAGGTGAGCTGCTGGGGAGCCCAGTTTGCTTCTCCCGAGATGCCCTGAATCGAGGTAAAGTCCCCGCCTGTGTTCCCCATCCCGGTAATCAAACCGTTGGAGAACTCGTTGATGAACGACCCGAGACAGCGAACCTGCGCCTTGTCGTTCGAGGTGCTGGTGTGCTCCATCGTCCCCGCGTTCGGGGTTGCGAGGAACAGTGCATCGAGCCCTTCGATCGCGTTGGAGTACGCGACCTGTTCTTTCTGAGCCAGCACATCCTTGAGATGTGAGTGAACACCCTTCGCGGTCATTGACCCCGCGTTGATATTCAGCTCTTCGTCTGCCTCAGTCCAAGAGATCGGATTGAAATAGTGCGCCCAGTGGGAGGTGTGGTTTGTATGGCTCTCAAGGAACTCGATGTTCACTTCTTCGCCAGGGGTGTACGCTTCAAGACCGCCATTCGTTGAGAGCAGGATTCGATCTTTGATCGACGGCCCTGTTCGGATGGTTTCTTTGTCGGTCTTGTTCCGCATCAGCTCCGAGAAGAGGTGATTGCGGCTTACCGCGTCATTGATAAACTGCTTCGTACCAGTCTCAAATGAAACAGGTGTCGAATCGACTACCTGTTGCATCAGTTCTGCAACACTTGACATTGGATGCCTCCTTGCATGTGGGTGGCATCCTGCCTAACTATGTTGTCCCGATCACGCGATCGGAATCAGGCGTTTTTTTGCTTCCAGTTGCGGACGATATCAAGCCCTGGATCATCATCCCCGTTGGTCGTGTCTTTGCCCCCGGTCTTGCCGGTGGGTTGCCCGGACACCTTTGACCGGGATACTTTCTTGTTAAACTGTTTGTGCTTGTCGGCTGCGGCCGCGCCAAACTCGATCACCGCCGCGTTCCGCAGCAGTTCTTGGGGTGTGTTCACTTTGACACCCTGTTTTGTGAGTTCGGCAGCGCGTGCGACCAGCCGATCCCGCCCACCCTCGTCGGTGATGCCTGGGTAAATCTCGGCGAGCTTGGGGATCTCGTTATCAATCACCATGTTCTCGTAGTAGCTGTAGAGCGTATTGAGCGCGTTGCTGTGATCGGCGAGTTGTTTGTTCAGTGGCTCGGAATCGCCCGCACCACGAATCATGCCGACCGCCTTTGCGATGGCCTTGCCGATCGCTGCGGACTCGTCGCTGTCAAACTGTTCCCCGAGTTCGTCGGCAATCGCTTCAACGATCTCGTCCTCGTCGAAGTTGCCAGCCGCGTCTTCGGCCTCTTCATCCTTGCTTTCGTCGCTTGCTTCCTCGGAATCCCCCGCGTCGTCGGTCTGGGCTTCCCAGCCGTGGCTCTTGGCGACCGCTAGAAGCGTTGCGTCGGTGAGTTCTGTGAGTGTTTCAATATCGAAGTCTTTGCCGAGCAGATGGGTCATCAACGCGCTTCGATCGCCCTCGGCCTCTTGGCCGCCGTCGGTTTCTTCGGCCTTGCTCACCGACTCGTCGGTGTCGCCCGGATCATCCCCATCGAAGTGGCTTTCGAGCGCGGGGTTCTCTTCTTGCTGCATTTCGCCGATTGACGCAAGAATATCCTCGGGGACACCCTCGGTATCCGCATCAGTAGATTCGACGCCCTCCACAACAGAGGTATCGGTTTCGAGAGTTGTGTTTTCGTTGTTTGCAGTATCCACCATAGTCTCCTGGACTTGGGTGGCTTCCTGCCTGTTTCACCGATTGTACCAACAGTGGCGCGATCTGTCAACGCCGCCCGTTCCATTCAAGGTATCTGCCCTTGCTATTTCGTTTATCAAGATACTCGTTGAGGTCTCTTTTGGTGTCAAAGCGGGGATGCCCGCCCTCACCGTGTTTTGAAGCGTCTGGATCGCCCGCTGGCTGTGAGAACGCCGTGAACGGCTTAAACCCGTTGGCGTTGGTGATCGTGGCCCTCGATGCGATACGGGTGAGGATCCGGCCCTCATGCTCGATGGTGTCGCCGATCGATGGGACTTCCTCGCTGGACATGAGCGCGGTCGCGTAATCGCCGTTTTCGTCACAGAACTCGTATTCAGGCATATCCCATCTCCTTCGCGGCTTCCGCGATGGTCATACGCACGCCTCCGAGGTAGCAGATCGTGGTTTCTGGATCTGCCGGATTTGCGAATCTGATGCCATCGACCATTTTTTCGAGCGTTCCGATCAGTTCTTCGTCCCGGTGCTTCGGCCTTCGTGCGTGTGCGGCGATAAGTTCTTTGACACATCGGTACATCACGCCACCCCCGGCTGCGCCAACGCCGCCATTTGACCCAACGCCTGACCCATACCCTGATTCCCCGCGACCTCACGACGCTCGCCACCGAACCCCGCAGGAGCCGCACCCACCCCACCGGTGCCGCCTTGCTGGTTTGGTACAGCCCCGAACATTTGCATCCCCGCGAGCTGGCCCAACATCTCGAAGTTCGCCATCGAGCCAAGATCGGGCAGATTGAGCGCGTCGCCCATGATCCCGAGAACCTTCTGCCAATCCCATTCGGGGTACTGCCGCGCAGTGGGCGCGATCTTGATAATCATATCCACCATTTGCATCGTCCGGCGCTGATGGATCTGTTCGGTTGTCCGCTCCATGCTCATCGCTTCAATGTCGATCTGGAGCATATCGAACGCTTCCGGCGAGAGATCGCCCGAGCCGCCGAGAATCCAGGGCTCTTCAAAGTCCATCGTGAACTCATGATCCCCCGGTACCGGCATCGCAATATCTTCGTCGTGCCACAACGCCCACGCAGCCCGCTTGAGGTTGCGGTTCACCGACTTGCGGAACTGATCGATCACATAGCCCGTCCGGGTCTGCGTCACCTGATCCGCGATCGCGTGCTCGGTCGCCGTCCCATCGCCCTTGACCTCGCCTGCCTGCACATCATCCATCCCGCTCAGCTTCTGCAGTCGAGTCTCGGCGTGCGCCGCGTTGCGGAGTTGTTGATCGGTCACGCCGCCGAGCTCAACCGTGATCGGAGCATGTTCGGCGGGGAACCCCGGAACCGGGATAATCACCTTGTCAAGATTCGCGCCCTTCTCGCCCGCGACCCCCTCGGGGGTGAAGATCACCTTGCGGTATTCCTGAGCGCCACGATCGCACTCATCGACCATATCTTTGAGCATTTGTTCTTGGCCCCAGGTCATCGTGAGCACCGACATCGGCCAAACGCTCTTGGGAACGCTGAAACACCCAAAGACCTCATATGGCCCCTCGGGAGGCCCGAAGTACGGACGCAACTTGCGGATGATCGTGCCGCCGTCATCGTCCCCAGCACCCTCGGCAACGCTCACGATCGCCCCGTTGAACCCGTCCTCTGGCCCGAGTTCTTCGTCGGGTTGAAGCTCAGGGATCCAAAGATCGTAACAGACGACCTCTTTACGGTTCACCCCACCCACATCCTCACGCCCGAGCGCATCGAGCCCGGAGTCCTCGGGGAGCTGTTTGATCCCTTCGATATCCCATGAATCATCGCCCGACTTCGCAGCCGCCTCAGCGGATTCGATCAAGTCTTCCTTGTCCGCAAACCACACATGCCCGAAGAACCGGCCCTCGCAGGGATCTTCGACCGTTGGATCGAGGATCAACCGCCAAGGGGGTATCCGCTCAAGCATCGGCAGTGAGGTTTCTTTACCACGCTTACGCGACATACCCGGATGCCGGCGAACCGTGAACTGTGTTGCACCCCAGAACATCAGATAGTCCACACCCACGCGGACATGCGACGATGCCATATCAACATACTTCACCCACGCATCGAGGAACGCTTTGGTCGAGTTCGCGGCCTCTTCGAGCGAGTCGGGTTGCCCCGCGTTGCGTTCAAGCGATGCAGCAGACACGCCCCGCCTGCGGGCGCTGACCATCGCGGTCGGGTTGTTGTAGATGAGCTTGGAGATCATCAGGGTTATAAGCGATGCCTGGTGGTTCACGCTTGAGCCCGCTTGCTCTTCTTCTTGATCGGGTCGGTAGCCGATGCCGTGATACGACTCGATCCGTTCATCCAGATCGGCGAGCACACAGTCTCGGCTCTTCACAGCTACCGTGATTCCCTCTACGAGTCTGTCTGGTTCGGTCGAAAACGCCATATCAGTCCCCTTTGCCCGTCAATACCGGCTCGGGTTCGGGCTCTTTGGTTTGCTCAGATTGCAGGATATTTTCAGCAACACCACGCCCCGGCCAATCTTTCCGATCGAGTTCGTTGATCGGCTTCGGGTGGATCTTCACTCTTTCGACATCGGCTTGCACTACCAAGCTCGGAATCCGATTCTCAGGATCGTTCGACTTCATCTCCGCAGAGATAAATATGCGGATCTTCCCGCCTTGCCGTACCTGTAGTTGTGATGGGTCTATTTCAAGACAGGCGAACCGCCTGCTGCGACACTTATGGCTCCACACGGTTGTTCTTCCTGAACTGCGGCTTCCTGCCTGACTTGTCGCTGTGCCACGATGATACCACAAACGGGGCTCATAAGTCGTGATCCTCGATATATTTCTCGTATTCCTTGTCGGACATGCCCTTGATGAACTCGTTGTGCCCGAGTTGGGCGCCGAGGGTGTTCTTTCCGTACACAATGCGGCCCTTCGCCTTCGAGAAGTCCGATTTCCAGATTTCCCACAAGGTATACCGGGCTGTGTGGCATCCGTGATCGACGCAGCCCGGATCCGGGATTTCAACGGTTTCCTTGCCCTCGATCTGCGGTTTGAACACATACGACGGGATTTCTTGCTCGGTACAGGTTGGGCGGTTCTTCTCGATCAGTTCGCGGTCGGCTTCTTGGAGCGCCCCCTTGACTAAATACGCCTTCGGCCTCACATTATTCTCAGCGTCCCCCCACAACTCGCGGACAAGATCATTCCCCGCCTTTACGCTCTTAGCCCCTTTGCGGGCTGATTGCACCATGTTTCCGACCGATTGTTTCCCGCGCCATCCGAGGGATTCGTTACACAAGTTGATATGTTCGGGCGAGTGATCCGCGACAATCCGCACCAATCCGCGCCGTCCATACCTTTTCTTCACATCCTTGAGCCAACCGATGAATGTCTCCATCGTGATATGCGTTCCGTACTGCTCATAGACCCGGTAGGCGTGCCGCTCGTTGGTCACGCCCCATATTTGAAGCACCTTGCAATCGTTCCAGCCCCAATCGATGCCGCCGATGAAATACTCGAAGTCGGGCAGGTTTTCGCCATCCGGCTTCTTGGTGGTAACCTCACCCGGTTCGACCACATGGATCTCGGGATCGAAGTTCTCCCAAATCGCCCCCTCTGCCGAGCACCACACCCCGTCACGGAGCCGCTTACGGAGAACGCCCCGGAGTTGATCCAAGTTCTCTCGGTACTGCCTGCCGCGTGAAGTCCACCGTTTATTCTTCGCGTCCCAATATGCGGGGTTGTGGTGATGCCGCGTGAGAATCCGCTTCATGCGAGTCTCAGGATCGTCGGGGTGATGGTTGAGCCAATGGAACTTCTCGCCTGGGTTCGTGTCGGTGATGATGGCCTTCCACGGGACACCGTTGTTCCGCATCGCGCGGTAGATCGACTGGTACTCGTCGAATGTGAACTCGATCGCCTCCACGAAGATCACAAGGTCATACTGTGTCGAGAACAATCGCGTCGGGTTGTCCATGCCCGCGAGGATGGTTTCTGATCCGTTCGGCCACACATACTTACGGCGGTTCTCTCGCTGTGGGCCTCGGATCACCGGATGCCCATGCCCGAGCACATCGTCCTCAAACACCTGGAGGAATGAGTCGGACATTGATACGCGGGTCTTACGGAGGATCAAGGTTCGGAGGCGACTGTAGAACAAGTGCAAGTCCTCGATGATCGTCCCCTCGGAGAAGGTTTTAGAAGTACCCGCAGGCCCCTCAAGCGACCACTCGTAGAACGGTAGTTCTTCGTCCTTGTTCGGGTCAGATACCCAGTTGGGATCGAAGCCCATGAGTGTCTTGTGAATATCGACATACGGCCCGTAGATTTGGTGGTGTCGGTCACTCAACGACATACTCCGTCGTCTTGCGAAGGACATTGCCGCCATCGTCCTTCTCGGTCGTCCGCTGGGTCTGATCCCCGTACTTCATTGGTCGCATCCGCGAGATGATCCATTTGCGGGAATCGATGCGGAGCTTCCGATTCTGGATCATTTCATGAGTGATTGTGCTGATTGTCACAACTCCTTGCTTGGTCATGACTTCAACATCCTCCGGCCCCTCGTCCGCGATCTCAAGAATCTCATCGAAATACAGATCGGCACGCAGCTCCATCGCAGTGCCGTAGTCTTTTGCCAGTTTCTTGTCGCTCCGCACCCACTCCATGAAACTCTGCCGCGATGGATACTTCTCCTTGTCCCGCTCGCCCCCACAAAGACTGTTCAGCGACCGCCCGCTCATGATCCCATCGAGCACGCGGTCTACAACTTCCTTGCTTCTCTGTGGCATCCTGCCTCCCCGCGCCCGTCACCGCTTGGGAACGGGAGCCCCCTTGCTGCGATTCGGTCGCCCGCGTGATGTTCGGCGACGATCGCCCTTGTGTGGCCTCGGACTCTTTGGTGCTGGTTTGTCTTTCATATGGTTCCTTTTATTGAATCCTGCGATTACGCCCTCGACCTGCTCGCCGCCGGCGACCTACTCCCCTCGTCGTCTCCAACACCGTCACGATGTTGGCAGGAACGAAGTGCTCAAATAGATCGCGGGCTATATTCTGTGCCGTCAACTCGTTGGTTGGGTGCAGATTCAACGCATCCATTGTGTATGTTGCGGGTGTGCCGTCAAACCTTGCCCCGTTGGTTGCTGGGTCAAGTTCGTTGTAGGTCTTGTGGAGGTTCACAAATCCCCAACTATTAGCGCGAGTGAGTTTAAACACAGCATCAGCCTGCGAACTCATCCGGGCGTGATTGGAATCATAAGCCCACATGGCAACCATGATAATCTTCGGAGCGGAATATCCGAGTGTTGAGTGACGGGTGAGAATACGGTTGGCAAGTGTTTCCATGTTGTTTGCATGGTCTGTACCCAGGTCCTCGGTGTTCTGGCCTAGAGGAAGGATCACTGTGTCAAAGCCCTCAACCGCATTGATTAGACCATCGAGAGCGATGTCGTCGATGCGATTGATATGGTCGTATGCTGACCAGCCCGACGCCGCAATCGTGGCAAACATGGTTCCCGAAGCCGGGAGCGTAAGGTCAGGTGTTGCGCTTGTGCCGCCGGTTTGATGGATGATCGCACCGAGGAATCTAAACTGCTTTGTGTCTTCGATTGAACCGGATGTCTGAACAAGAACGCCCACCAACTCAGACCCGCCGCCGAAACTTGCTGCCCCACGAACCCCCTTGTGGATCACCCGTATGTCGCCGGTTTCGTCCCAATCTAGATCGCCGCCGATTGTAGTGCCGCTTCCGCCGTCGCCGTAGTTACCATTGTTCGGCGTATTCGCCCCCGGCGTGGCACCCCGCATCTCTTCAAGGCTTATCCTGTTTACGCTTCCTGAATGGTTGTGGAGGATCACGCGAACCGCCATTGGGCCAGACAGATCAAAGTCACCGAACGACGATTCCCTCGCCTGCACGCTGAACAAATCTACAAAGTTTCCAGGCTCGGATATAAAGTCAATCTCTCGTGATTGATTGTGATGCACGCCTGCATCGTCGCCTGTGGCGGGCCAGACTGTATCTGGCGTAAGTTCTGTGGATGTGTAACTCGCGTCAGCATATTCAACGATCTCGTTTCCCACCGATGACATCTCTTTGCCGGGCAGGTGGTGACCAACAATCGTGTACCCAAACTCATCGGCGAGCAATGGAAGTTGTGAGGTAAACCGGATGAACGATGTGGTTGATTGAGAGTCACCAAAAATCCAGTTCTTTCCGTTCAGATCGGTACTTTTGAGTCCCCAGTTGTATGGTGTTACATAAGTTGGCATCGGTATCTCCAAGTATTCGAGCCAGTCACGAACATCGTGTGGCCCAACGGCAAGGGCAAGCAATGCCCCAAGTGTTTGCAGTATTATATACGCCTACCTCTGCTTGCCACGAATGACCCCACCACCTCGGCGAAGTCTTTGATTGATTGCTTGTTCTGGTCTGCTGACGACCATGCCGCATTCATCCAAAGCAGCACATCGCACTCGGCACGGTCAATGGCATACAGCTTATGGAGCAGCGTGACGATTGATAGCGGACTGAACACCCGGCCCTGCGTTGAAGGCGAGAGGGCAACGATGATCCGCGTGCCGGGGAGCTCTTTGCTCATCAGGTGAGTGGCCCCGGCAATGTATTCCGCGTTTTCTCGGTGTGATCCTTGATCGCGGTACCCGTTGAGGATCGCGTAGTCAAGCCCCAGCGCGTCGTGTGTTTCTCGAACATGATCCCAGTTCACATCCTCGTGGAATGGGTTGATTGGTGTGTTCCACACACTGATCGGAATAGCTTTGTCCGCAGCTGTGAACACCTCGGAGACAGCAACGGCTCGGCACCGACCGACTAACTCCACCTCGGCGGGCGTGATCCTGCGGCGTGCATCGTCGAAAGTCGGCTGTCCGTCGTCGCGTTTGCGATCCTCGAAGTTGATGAACATACCTACCGGCTTGACTGCCTTCTCGATTGCGGATCTAGCGATACCCCGGAACCCCGCCGTCTTGATCTCCTGGCCGTCGCGGACATACTGGGTCTGCAACGATTCCGGGTGATTGGGTGCGTGTTCAAGTATTTCCTCTGCGGACTTTTTGAACAAGTCATCGGGTGTGGAGTACCCCATGTTGATCTGCACAAGGTCGCCCGTCCAGACCGATCCCAATGAGGTTCTTAGTATCGCGTCCCGGAGCGGGTCTACGAGATCTGCAGTGCTTGAACCGCCCGATGCAATCTGTGTGTATATGCGGGTCATGGGTAGTCTTCTCCTGGCCACGGCGATACGCGGTTGAGCGCGTCTTTGAGTTCCCTGACATCGCCCTCTACATTGTCGAGCCGTCCGCCCATTTTGGCGGCACCGATCTCAAGATTATGAATCGTTTTTGCCATACCGCTTTGGTTTAAGAGCATGGTGTCCATCTTGTGAATCAGCAAACCGTTGTCCCTTTCTTGAGGAAACACCCCCGGTATAAACCGGAT
>Ga0316187_10005566_pt1 | contig 10860 bp, 8 predicted proteins | sample CroRivburrow1_MG_FD_204927 | JGI IMG/M metagenome (GOLD analysis project Ga0316187, IMG submission 204927) | Coastal sediment microbial communities from Maine, United States - Cross River worm burrow 1 | ecosystem: Environmental > Aquatic > Marine > Coastal > Sediment | place: USA: Maine...
AAAAGCACAGTAACCATTTTAAATCGTACTGTTTTGTCTTTTTCCTTAAGTTTTTCGAACTCTTCTTTAGGCAAATAGTTGGTAAGTAATTCTTCGTATTTTGCTTTTTGTTCCGATAATTCGTGCGTACGATTATTAATTTCTTGTTCAAGTTGAAGACGCTCTTTCGCAATGCGATAATCTGACCAAAAATAAATCAAAACACCAAAACTGCTTAGTAATACAAAGTAAAGCATCCAGCTATAATCAGCAGCTGTTTTATTATCTTTTGTTTGGAGAATAATTTCAGTAAAGAAAACTTCGTTTTTGTCATTTTTTGATTCAACAATAAGGGTAGATTGATTTTTATCGATTATAACAAACTCTTTATTCGGATAGCTATTCCAGAGAGCAGAGGAAGAGTCAGAATTAGAAAAGGAAAAGCGAAATTTTGTTAATTCAAGCTGTTTTATGGTGTTTGTGTCTATATTAATAAGCAACGAACTCAAACTATTGTTTACTTCAATATAGTTTGTTTTATTATTCGAGCTAAGTGTATAAACAGAATCGTTTATGGTAATTTGTTTAAGCAAAGCTTTGTTTTGTTCGCTTTTTGCATTTACCAGAAAAGCTGCCAATAACCAGAAGATTAATAAACCAAAAGAGAGTTTAAATTTAGATTTAAAAAACATTTGCTGCATTACACTTTCATCAAAAATAAAAAACGGACAAGGAAGCTAGCTTAAAAATAGATTCAAAAAAATTTATATTAAAACTGTTCTATGTCGCGTAATAATTAGGTGAAATAAATTTTCAAAATCTCACTAAATTGGTCTGAATATAAGATGATTTCTTGAGAAAATCAAATATTTTCCTTAACGGATGGATTTGTTAGACTAAAGTATAAAAAATGCGGATGAAGATTTGTTGTAGTTAAATTGGGGAGGATGGGAATAAGGAACAGTTAAAAACAATTTTAACTGTTCCTTATTAATTAAAAATTTAATGTTATGCCCATAGCAAATGGATACAATTCGGGTCCTTCATCTGTTTTAAATAAAGATGTAATGTTGTATGAAGCATAAATTCCAAAGGCATCATACCCTAAACGAGCGGCTAAAGCCAAAGTATATGGCATTACATGAAAATCGTTTTTGTTTCTGTTTTTAATACCATCAGATGTTTTCATTTTTGTTCTTGATCCTATTTTTAATCCAGCTTCAACGCCCGCTGACAAGTACATTGGATGATCTTGCACAGGCACCTGAAATTCGAGCATAAAAGGAACAGTTAAATAAAAAACTGACATTTTACTTTTCGAAAAATCAACAGTATCATTAATGGTATGGTATATTATCGATGAATCGGCTTGTAAAACCACATTAGGATTTCTGAAATTATAGTTGTTCCATTTAACCCCAACGCCTGTTACTAAACCTATTCGGTGCTTCACTATAGGAATACCAAGTTCAGCAAAGTTCAAGCTAACTTCTACTGAACGGTTAGTATTTAAGTCAAGGTACTGAGCCGCATCTGGCAAAGTAAGACTTTGATCAGCAGTCATGTAATTGTTTAAACCAATGGCAATACTGGCCCAATGAGGCTTGAAATTTTGATTTACATTTGATCCAAAATCGTTATTGTCATGATCCCAATTTTCCCAACTTTCATCACCTTTTTCTTTTTGGATAACTACGTTTTCCCCATCGTCAATGACTTGAATTTTTAATTTTCCAACTCTAATTTTAGTCGTGTCATTTTTACCTTTTTTATTGATTTCATTGAGGTCTTTTTCTAGATCAGCAAATGCAGTATCCGTTTTTGCTGTTTTTACTTCTTTAGTTGCTTTAGCAGCAGGTAATGTGTCGCGAACAACTATATCATAATTATTATTGGCGGCTAAGCTTGCGCTAGTTAAATAAAATGCAGCAATGCTTAATACTATTATTTTCTTTTTCATATGTTTAAAATTTGTGCTCATAATGAGATGTAAGTCTTGTTTTGATCATTATTCGTTGGACTCTCCTGAAAATAATCGAGGTTATCTCAGCCATGGGCTGTTATTGTTTAATTTCTTTTATTCGATTTTATATTTGTTGAAAAGGCTAAATATTTAGTTGAGATCTCAAATTTTGTTTTATTATTCTCGTCTTTACTTATGTTTACTTTTCCTTTTGTCACTTTATCTAATTTTGCAACTCCACTCTTTAACAGATTATTTGCTAGCGTTTTGGGTGTAATAACATTTTGTTCATTTAAATCTGCTATTTGATTTGTAGGGTTGTCTGTTCTCGTTCTTCTTGCTTCAAAAACAGCGAGATCGGGTTTGTTTACTGTACATTTCTTGCATTCGATATAATTTATGGTTTTAGGTTTAATTACTTCTAATGGTAGTGTTTCGTTTCTACTATTAAATTTACTTAGCTCTTGAGTATTCAAAACAATGTTTGTTTGTGTTACTTTGCTTAATTTTTTGGTATTAGTAACAACGAACGATTGTTTATCAAAATCTTGCTTAATCATAGGTTTAGCTTGTTGTTTTAAACTCTGAACTTGAATAGTACTTGCAGTTTGTACATTATTCAATATTTCAGGAGTTTTAACAACGAAATATCCTAAAGCAAAAACTGCAGCAACCGAAGCGGCAACTGAATAAATTTTGGCTGTTGCAAAATTTAAAACACGGAACTTTTTTAAACTTGATTTTTTTAGGAAAACAACATTGTAATTGGGTGATAATTTGATTTGTTGAAACAAATCGTATTCTTTCTTGTAGGTTGGGTTTGCTGCAATAAATTCGTTTAATGCAAGCATTCCCTCATGATTTAGCCAACCTTCGGAACAAGCTACACTGTACTCGTTAAAATTGTTAGGGTTAATAACATGCGAGGTATAGTTTTGTTTTAAGGTCAGCTTTTCGTTATATATTAGGTGCTCAGCATTTAAAACTGTTTTGCTGAATAAATTGTATTCTTTAAGTTTCTCAGGATCGTTGCTTAACGATATTTTAAATTGCTTTTGTTCATCTGCCGAGAGTAAATTTTCAATTTTTGCGATGCATTGTTCCTGAAAAAAGTCCGACTGTGCTGTGGTTTTATCATAAGGAATTGATTTAAGTAAATCTTTATTTGAGAAGGAAGTATCATCGCTTTCAATCTCTCCACCAATAAAAATTTCAAACACTTCTTTAATATCAGGATTTTCAGCAAGAAAACTTTCTACTTGGCGCGCCTGGCTTGCCGAAAGTTTTCCTTCAGAATAGTCCACTAAATAGGATTCGTAATTTTTTCTGTTTATGTTCATCATTAATGTTATAATACAGCTTCCATACTACCAATATATTCTTTAAGCGTAACCCGAGCTCTAAAAATATATACTTTAACTTGCGACTCACTTAAGCCGGTTATTTCACCAATTTCCTTATATGAATATCCTTCATAATCGCGAAGCAGAATTACTGATTTTTGAATCTCGTTTAATTGATTCAATGCATCGTTAAGCACCTCGCTTAAATCGGTATATTGTTTGCTGTGTGAGTAACGCTCTTCTCTTACCTGTTCGAAATCTGTTTGTCGTTTTTCTTTACGGATAACGTCAATCATGGTGTGGTAAGCGGTTGTAAAAATGTAGGATTTTACTTTTTGTCCGTTTACATTTTTAACGTTTACCCACAGCTTTTCAAAAGTATCTTGAACAATGTCTTTGGCTTTTTCCTGGTTCTTAATATTTTTCAGAATAAATCGATAAACACCGTCCGAGAACTGATCTACTGCGTTGTTGTAATCTTTTATATCCACTGGCTAAAAATTTTGTTTTCCATCTTTGTGGGTTAATTCTCCGCAACTTATTACGGATCTTTAATTGTTTAGTAAACATTTAACCTCAATTACTTTTATGTAAGGTTGTTTATTTAGCATGGTAAAACTTAAAACGTTGCGAAGGTTTTGAGCCTAACCATTATATTCTGGCTTATTGTAGTGACGGAAAGGTTGTAAATATGTTACAAAGAAAAAATATTTTTTTACTTTTAGTTGAATTTTAGTGCATTATTTGAGACAAAATGCCACTCATTTAATCTGTAAATAAGTTGATTAATAGCTATATGCAAAATTGTATTCATATATTTTATCATGAGAAATTATTTTCTAATTTTTATTTTATTTTTTATCGTTTCGTGTAAAAACGATAATTTAAGTTTGGCCGAACAAAACATTTCGGAGAGTGAATATTTAGTAGCTGCGACCAATTGGTTTCAAAAATCGGCTGAAATGCGAGCTTGTTATTATCAGGCTTTTAATTTGGCCAAATTACAGTTAATAGTAAACAAAGAAGCTTATAAAGAAGAAAAACCAGTTGCTGTGGTTTTAGATATTGATGAAACAATACTAGATAATAGTCCTTTTCAGGCCAATTTGATAAATACCGGACGCACCTATAACAGCGAATTATGGAAGGAGTGGACCGAAAAAAAAACAGCCAAGGATTTACCTGGAGCGGTTGAGTTTACAAAGTTTGCAAAATCGATAGGAGTTGAGGTGATATATATATCAAATAGAAAAGTTAGTGCTTTAAACGCAACTATTCAAAACATGGAGACCTATGATTTTCCTAATGCTGACACCAATTTTGTAATGTTGAAAGAACAGACTAGCAATAAAACAGAACGTAGAGAAAAAGTAAAGGAAAAATATGAAATATTGCTATACCTTGGCGATAACCTAACTGATTTTACTGAGGAATATGCCAAGCGAAGTAATGATTTAGGATTTGGATTGGTGGATGCTGAAAAAGAATTGTTTGGATTGAAATATATAATTTTACCAAACCCAATGTATGGTAATTGGGAAGGTGCTATTTATAATGGTAATTATAGAATTTCAACATTAGAAAAGCGGAAAAAAAGGCAGGAAATTTTAGATGGGTACAATAACCACGAAAATCGCTAAAATCACGAAAAAGATTTGTTATAAGCTCATCGGATCCCCCCACACTCGCTAAGCGAGACTTCTCTGTGGGAGGCATATATAGAAAGTTGTTTAATAAAAAAAACCTGATCAATTAAAACGGATCAGGCTTTTCTATAACAAATATTGTTTTATCTATTTTTCGAACCAGTGTCGATAAATGTCGTTACCATTGGCGTAAACAAGTAATGTTAATAATAGAATGAAACCTACCATTTGGGCATATTCTAAGAATTTGTCGCTTGGTTTGCGGCGTGTAACAATTTCGTACAATAAGAATAATACATGTCCACCATCAAGAGCAGGTATTGGAAGAATATTCAGAATACCAAGCATAATGCTTAAGAATCCGGTTAAAGTCCAAAACGACTGCCAGTCCCATTCCGGAGGGAAGATGCTTGTAATTGCACCAAACCCACCAATTTTTTTGTAACCCTGAACATCTTTATCAAACATTATTGAAAATTGTTTCAAGTAGTCTTTTCCCGTGCTATAAGCACGATTTATTCCGGCAGGTATTGATTCTAAGAATGTGTATTTAATACTTTCGTACTCGAAAACATTTTCGGCATAAGCACCAATTTTTGCTTCTTTATTAATATTTACCGGAAAAATCATCTCTTGCTCTTTTCTAAGCAACTTAATGTTTACAGTAGTGTCAGCGTAATTTTGAATAGCTAATACGAATTCATGAAAGTATTCTGTGTTTAGCGTGTCGATTCCCATAATACGATCACCTTCTTGTATGCCTGCTTTTTTAGCAGCCGACTTTTTAGTAAATTTACTAACTATAAAAGGTGAACGAGCGGTTATAAAAGGAGCTCCATCGGCAATGTCTGAATAAGTTTGTGAAGGTACAGACAAACTAATAATTTCTCCATTTCTATTTACTTCAATAGTTGGTGCTTTATCAAAAATTAAACGCTTTATAATATCGTTCGACGATTCTAAAGGTTGATTTCCAACAGAAACAATTTTGTCGCCATCTAGCAATCCGGTTTTTAAAGCAACACTATCGCAAACCACACCATAAGTCATGTTTTCGACAGGTAAATATTCTTTTCCCCAGGTAAATAAAACACCGGTGTAAATAGCGGCAGCTAAAATTAGATTAAACAAAACACCACCAACCATTATTAATAAACGTTGACCTGAGGTTTTCGAACGAAATTCGTCAGGTTTTGCGGGTTGTTTCATTTGCTCTTTGTCCATCGACTCATCGATCATTCCAGCTATTTTTACATAGCCACCCAATGGTAACCAGCCAATACCATACTCGGTATCTCCTTTTTTAATTTTAAAAAGTGAAAACCAAGGGTTAAAAAACAAGTAGAATTTTTCGACCCGAGTTTTAAATAGTTTTGCAAATGAGAAGTGTCCTAATTCGTGTATTACAACTAAAATTGAAAGGCTCAGTATTAGTTGCGAGATTTTAATAAATATTTCCATTATAATTTAATTAATTCTATTCTTAACAGTTTTTTGTATTAATTGTTCTAAATAATTGATTGTACGTATTTTCTAGTTTCTACATCGCTTGTCACATAATCATTGTATGTGGGTTGTTTTACAAAAGCAATGCCATTCATTGCTTTTTCTACCATTTTAGCAATATCTAAAAAACCAATTTTATCTTTTAAAAAGGAATCGACCGCAATTTCATTCGCAGCATTAATAATTGCAGGCATATTTCCACCTTGCTTTAAGGCCTCATAGGCAAGAGTTAAGCAAGGAAATTTTTGAAAATTAGGTTCTTCGAAAGTTAACGAAGGATATTTGGTAAAATCGAAACGTTCAAAATCCGATGGCCAACGGTCAGGAAAACTTAAGGCATATTGTATGGGTAATTTCATGTCAGGAAGTCCCATTTGTGCTTTTATACTGCCATCGTTAAACTGAATCATACTATGAATGATAGACTGAGGATGAACGACCACTTGAATTTGGTCAGCTTCAACACCGAATAACCATTTGGCTTCAATAACCTCAAGGCCTTTATTCATCATTGTTGCTGAGTCGATGGTAATTTTAGCTCCCATGTCCCAGTTAGGGTGTTTTAGTGCTTGTACTTTAGTTACCGATTTTAACTCTTCGATTGACTTTGTGCGAAAAGGTCCGCCCGAAGCTGTTAATATTACTTTTTCGATGGCTTGGGGTTCACCGGCAAGGCACTGAAAAATGGCAGAGTGTTCTGAATCAATTGGTGTTAGAAAAACGTTGTTTTCCTTTATTAATTTTGTAATTAAATCGCCGGCAACCACCAGTGTTTCTTTATTGGCCAAAGCAATGTGTTTTTTTGCTTTTATGGCGGCAATGGTTGGTTTTAATCCGGCATAACCAACCATGGCTGTTACTACAGTATCAATGGTTCCCATTTGCACTACCTGCGAAAGAGCATCGGCTCCGGCAAATACTTTTATATCTAAATCGAACAATGCATCTTTAACTTGTTGATATTTATTTTCGTCGCCAATAACTACAGTATTGGGTTTGAATTCAGCAGCTTGTTGTATAAGTAAGTCGGCATTTGAATGTGCAGTTAATACTTCGGCAACTAATTTATCGCTGTGGGAGCGAATAACATCGAGCGTTTGTGTTCCGATTGATCCGGTTGAACCAAGTATTGCAATGTGTTTAGCCATGAAAAGTTAGTTAGAATACGATATAATCGCGAGGGTTTAGAGGTTTACCATTGTGCCAAAGTTCGAAATGTAAGTGAGGTCCTGTGGTATATTCTCCTGTATTTCCGATAATTGCAATGGGTTCTCCAGCAGCAACTTTATCGCCCATTTTTTTAAGTAATTGCGAATTGTGTTTATACACCGAAATTAAGTTGTTTTGGTGTTGTACTTGAATTATAAAACCAGCTTCCAGTGTCCAGCCTGCCATAATTACTGTTCCATTTAAAACACTAAGTATGGGTTCGTTCAGGTTTGAAACAATGTCAATTCCATAATGATTTCCAGATGCATCGAATAAATTTGATACAGAACCTTTTAAAGGACAAAAGAAGTGGAGCTTATTAATTTCAAATTTTTTCTCGGGTTGATAAAGTGTTGATATACCATATTTCTCTTCCTCTAAAAACTGTTCATCAATTATAGAATCAAAATTTGATGATTCGAACGAAATTTTTTCCATTTCGGGCAAAGAATCAAGAGCTATCATATGAGGATTTGTTTCGTTGCCTTTTAAAATGGAGTGAATGTTTTTTATGTATTGATCGCGTTTGTTTAATTCAATTTCTAAGGAATCGACTTGTAATGAATTTAAAATGAACAAACGGCGTATGTTTCCATCGGGGTAACCAGGAATATACTCACGAAGCGGAGTAAAGGACACTAATACTATTCCAATGGCAACCAGTATAACACCAATTAAGCCAATCCACACCATAAAATTGATGCGCGAAAGAACAGCATACCATACATCTTCAATAGTATCTTCGTTCAGAATAACTAATCGATATCGATCTTTTAGTTTTTCTTTTAGCTTTCTTTTTTGTTTAACCTCTTTCATTAAAAAATATGAATTCGTGCAAAGATAAAAAAGATTATGAGTTGTAAACTATATTTATGATTAATGGATTGATATTTAGATTAAAATTGGCCATTTTTTGCAATAGAGAAGAAAGAAAACAATTTATAAATTGTAAAAATATATGGGCTTATGTATTACATTAACAGTAAAATACGAATTATTTAGTTGGCTTATACTTAAAGTTACACAAAAATAAATTTGTGAGGTTAAAAATAAAGACTATATTTGCATCCGCGTTTGAGAAAATGCACACGTTCTAAAGATAGTATTTAAACTTAAGATATATTGCGGGATAGAGTCTAGCCTGATGCTAGAGTAGCTCGTTTAGCTTATAAAGAAAAAAACTAGTTTTTCTTTTTAAGTTTATAAAACATTAAAAATATATTGCGGGATGGAGCAGTTGGTAGCTCGTTGGGCTCATAACCCAAAGGTCATCGGTTCAAGTCCGGTTCCCGCTACTACGAAAGCCTTTTGAAGAAATTCAAGAGGCTTTTTTTATTATATTTACTTCATGTTTACCGTTTACATTCTTTATTCTGAAAAGTACAATAAAACCTATGTTGGTTTTACCACTGATTTAATTTCAAGATTCCATTCGCATAATTCGTTAGCAAAAAAAGGTTGAACAATTCGGTTCAGACCTTGGCAGGTTGTTCATGTTGAATTCTTTGAATTAAAAAAAGATACTTTGACAAGAGAACGGCAATTAAAAAGAGCCGTGGACGGAACTTTATTAAAGAAATTATATCCTAAAAACACGAATATTTCGTTGGCTCTTTATCCGTCAGCCGACGGACATCGGTTCAAGTCCGGTTCCCGCTACTACAAAGCCTTCTGGAGAAATCCTGGAGGGTTTTTTATGCTTAAAATTTTGAGCTAAAGTGTTGGGTTCTTAGTGACTAACTAAAAAGTATTCTAAAAAAATTAAGGATTTTAATAATTTTCAAAACGTCAAATTCATTTTTAAATAATAGAATAATTCCCTCTATTATCATGGGTATTTTCCTGAAAATTATTCCATTTCCTTCACTCTATTATCAGAGGTGTTTGTTTTAGTGATAATATACAGCCAATAGATAATTAATTATTGCAAGAAGAATATGGAATTGTATATTTTTCTATTCAGAATCTGCATTTAATATTAATACCGGTTGTTCCGCTTTAAAAGCAAGTTTATTAGAAATACTGTGGTTAAATAGTTTTGAAAGCAAACTTCCATTATGCCCAATTAAGGCTAGGATAGCAAAATTAAATTTTCTTACAAAAGACGATATGCCATGTGCAATATCTGGATCTTGAATATAATGGAATGAATGATTAATAGTTTTTAAATTTTTATTCATGAATGATTCAAAACCTGTTGTATCAGGTTTTTCATCTTTATAAACATTTAGAACGAGTAATTCTGCTTTAATAAAAGCTAACCTTTCCAGCATTATTTTGAATTCCTCTTTATTTGCAGTTGTAATGGTATCAGAGGCTAATACAAGCCTTTCTGGTTTTGACAGAATTGCATTTTCTGGAATAATCAAAACAGGTGTCTTACTCCTATTAATTATTCTGCTGGTATTATTGCTAATTAATAACTCCTTTATAATGTTTGATCCTTTGCTTCCCATCAAAATCAAATGAATTTTATTTTTTTTGCTAATAAAATCAATTGCTTCTAGTATATCTCCATTGTAACTGGCTATATCAAATTGTATTTTTTTCTCTCCTATTATTTCTAAATATTTCTTTTGTTCTTCTTTTAAGTCTGAATTCGAATATAATTCAAGAGTGTCTTCTATGTTAATAAGAACTCCTTTCCCAAAATGCGGCTGAGAATACGCATTTAATAAAATAAACTTATATTCTTCATCAAGATATTGGCTAAAGACATTAAGAAAACTTGAGATTGCATTTGTTGACGCTTTCGAAAAATTTGTGAGTAATAAAATTGTTTTCATATTATGGTCTTTTTATTTAGAATTTTTTCTTTAATCCCAATTAGATACCGAATACTTAATTTGGGTTAGTTAAGATAAAGGATTTTTGCAAATTAGCATACAATTTAATATAATTAATCTATACATTCTTTGTAATGCGAAAGAATTGAACCTTCAGTTGGTGAAATTATTTTAAACCTTAGATTCGTAAAAAATTAGAACAAATTCAAGAATTTGGACTTAACTACGATTGTTCGCATGAACAAGCAGCAATGAAAGTTACTATAGTAAATAATAAACACATAGCCCAGCCTTTTCATAACAGTTGATAATTAATAATAGGTTGAGGGTGAGAATTTATTAAAGATATTATTATAAAATGCGCGGCTTGTTGGGTTCGTATCCGCCAAGGCTGGCTAGTAGTAGAGCCTTATGGAGAATTCCAGGGG
>Ga0316187_10005567_pt1 | contig 10860 bp, 8 predicted proteins | sample CroRivburrow1_MG_FD_204927 | JGI IMG/M metagenome (GOLD analysis project Ga0316187, IMG submission 204927) | Coastal sediment microbial communities from Maine, United States - Cross River worm burrow 1 | ecosystem: Environmental > Aquatic > Marine > Coastal > Sediment | place: USA: Maine...
TCAAGTGTAACAAGCCCTAAAAGATCCCCATACTCATCAACAACCAGCCCGATCCGGTTTTTGGTACGCTGAAAGTTGAGCAGTTGCTGATTAAGTGCTGCCCCCTGTGGAATAAAGTAAGGGGCTCGGCTGATGTTCTTGATGATCTCTTTGGTGAGCGTTCCATCTATTAAGGCGTGCATGGCATGGCGGACATGAACGGTGCCTATTATGTGATCAATGCTCCCTTCATAGATAGGCAATCTTGTGTAGTGCGCATTCTGAAGCTGTTGAATCACTTCATCCACGGGATCATCCAGGTTGATGCCATCTACCTCATTACGAGGGATCATGATGTCCTCTACTGTGGATTGCTCCAAATCCAATATGCTCAGCAGCATCTTCCTATGGCGCTGTGGAATCATTGCTCCTGTCTCTAAAACAACAGCGCGCAGCTCTTCGGGGTTTAACCGGTTATGGTTTGCCGCATCAGTTGTAATGCCAGCAGCTTTTAGAATGCCGTTGGCAATAATATTAACAATCCATACCAAGGGGTAGCAGAGCTTTAGCAGCGGGGTATAGATCAGCGCTGCGGGGAAAGCCAGACGTTCGGGGTGCAGTGCAGCGAGTGTCTTGGGGGTGACCTCTGCAAATATAAGGATCACAAAGGTTAGAAGGCCGGCTGCGATGGCGATTGCGCTCTCTCCACCAAGCCGTAGGGCAATAATGGTTGCGAGTGAGGAGGCCAGAATGTTGACAAAGTTGTTTCCTAGCAGAATTAACCCAATGAGCCTGTCAGGCCGTTTAAGCAGCTTATCAGCGCGAGTGGCGGCTTTGTGGCCTCTGTCGACGAGATGACGCAGCCGATAACGGTTCAGCGTCATCAAAGCGGTTTCAGAGCCGGAGAAAAATGCAGAGAGAAGGATTAATGCAGCTAGCGCGCCAAAAAGTGCGCTCAGGGGAATGTCGCTCAACCAATAATGCCTTTAATTAAGGGGATAGTTTCATTTCTAGGCTGCGGCGGCCTGTATGTCAAGCAATTTGAGCAGCATCTAATAGATGCGACATAATTTTGACATATCGTTAATCTAGTGCTTTACTTCATATGTAGCGTGTAACCCATTGATTTTGTCAAATTAAGAGAAGGTAATAATGTCCCAGGGCGAAGAAACCAGTGCTATCGATAAGAATGGGTGCATAATATTGGCGGGGGGGTGTTCCGAAGATAATGCCTACCTAAAGAACGTCATTGAATTCATTGACTATTCAATAGAATTAGCTGCAGACGCCAAGACATTGGCGAAGTGCCTGGATAAGCTGGGACAGAGATGCGTGGCAGTTATTATAGGTGTAGATACCTCTGCAAGCTTTTTACAGATAGTTGGTGAGAGAGAAAATAAGCCAGCAATGTTTAAAGTCGGCTCAATTAAGTCGGGGGAGAACATTACTGGGTCCGTAAATATTATTGGCAGCATAGAGTTGCCTACACGCCACGATATCTTGACCAACCTGCTGCATAAGGCAGAGGTACACAATGAAACCAGCAGTGCCAGCGGGGAGGATATGCGCTCACTGGAACTGTTTAGAAGCCTGTCAGGAAACAGTCGCTCTACCAGAAAGATTGCACGCATGATTGAACAGGTGGCAGATACTAATGCCACCGTCTTGATTCTGGGTGAGTCTGGTACAGGCAAAGAGGTTGTTGCCAGAAAACTCCATTATCACTCTTTGCGCCGAGGTAAACCCTTTGTGCCCGTTAACTGCGGTGCTATCCCTGCAGATCTGCTAGAGAGTGAGCTTTTTGGTCATGAGAAAGGGGCCTTTACCGGTGCTATCAGTGCCCGCCAGGGGCGCTTTGAGATGGCTGAAGGTGGAACGCTGTTTCTGGATGAGATTGGTGACATGAGTATGCCCATGCAGGTTAAGCTGTTACGGGTGCTGCAAGAACGCTCTTTTGAAAGGGTGGGGAGCAATAAAACTATCCAATGCGATGTACGCATTATTGCGGCAACCCATCGTAATTTGGAAGAGGCGATTAAAGAGGATCGTTTCAGGGAAGATCTCTACTATCGACTCAATGTCTTTCCCATCGAGTTGGCGCCACTGAGAGAGAGAATAGAGGATATCCCACTATTAACGACAGATTTAATCTCCCGTATTGAGAATGAAAAGCGTGGATCGGTTCGTTTGACCCCTGCGGCAATTACTGCCCTGGGCTATTACGGCTGGCCTGGTAATGTGCGTGAGTTGGCCAATTTAATTGAGCGTTTGGCAATACTCTATCCATATGGTGTTGTTGATATCAAAGATTTGCCAGAAAAGTTTAAAGAGGGTGTGGATATCTCACAAGTTGAGAGTGAATTACCAAAGGTAACTATTGCTGATGGTGAAAGTGAATCTGTGCGCAATGTGGCGCGTTTGCCTAATGAAGGAATAGACCTTAAAGAGCATCTATGTAATCTGGAGCAGGAGTTAATCAAACAGGCGCTGGATGAGGCAGGTGGGGTTGTTGCTCATGCCGCTAAACGACTAAAAATGCGCCGTACCACACTGGTTGAAAAGCTCCGGAAATATGGCATGCAACGGAACAATGAGTCGTCGGTTATTTGACGTTTATTTTTTCGCCATAAATAAGTTATTGTAAATAAAAGAAAATAAAAATCGGCACATTAATTGCTGCTACTTGCTTAGACGTCCAATTTGGACATAATCGAGTAGGGAACATTAAGTGCCAACATCCTCTCACAATCATGCCCGGCAGCGGCAACTGGAAGATGCTTTCCTGGTTTTCAATCAGGTATCAGAGCAGCTAACCGACTCTTACCAGCAGTTGCAACACCAGGTTGCACAGCTAAGTCAGGAGTTGGCTGAAACACATACAGATCGTTTGCGCCAATTAGCTGAAAAAGAACGATTGGCCAATCGGCTATCTCACCTGCTTGAGGTCATGCCGGCAGCTGTTGTGGTGGTCAATGGTGAGAGTTATGTTCAGGAGTTTAATCCTGCGGCTGCCAAGATGCTTGATGGGATCAAGCAAGACTCTTTCTGGCCTGAACTCTATCAGTCTGCGTTCTCTGAAAAGCTCAGTGGTGATCTGCGTCTATATGACGGTTCTTTAATCACGCTATCAGAATGCACGCTCTCTCCTGAGCCGGGCAAGATCATACTGCTGTTGGATGTCACTGAAACACGAGGCTTGCAAGAGCGCCTAAATCGACAGGAGCGTCTGAATAGCCTGGGGAATATGGCAGCTCAGCTTGCCCACCAGATTCGAACCCCACTCACCTCAGCAATGCTGGATACCTCTCACCTTGCACGTGAGAATCTGTCAAAAGAACGTCGTCAGCAGTTCTCCAATAGATTGCGTGCTCGCCTGTGCCATATTGAGCGTCAAATAAAAGACATGCTGGCCTTTGCTAGCGGCAATCAGGGGCCAGTTGTTCCTGTGGCAATAACACCATTGTTGATGAGCTTGGAGCAAATGCTTGAGCCTTTAATTAAAGCACGTGGTGCCAATCTTGAGTTGATTGATCGAACCAGGGGTGATGTTGTCATTCAAGGTAAGCAGGATGGGTTGCTGGGTGCACTGATGAATCTGGCCAGCAATGCACTGATGCATGGAGGTGCTCAGGTGCAAATAGAGCTGGAGTCAGCTTCAGATGGGATGTTGGAAATCCTGATAAGTGATAACGGGGCGGGCATTCCCGAAGATATAAAAGAACAGGTTTTTGATCCCTTTTTTACGACAAGTAGCGATGGCACGGGCCTGGGTCTGGCTGTTGTGCAGTCCATCGTTTTAGCCCATGAGGGCAGTATCACAATTATTCCGCCACTACTTGGTGGAGCCAGTTTTAAGATCTGCCTTCCTGTGAGTCAGGAAGGTCGCCGTGAGGAGGCGGTGCCAGTTGCTGCGAAGAGGCAATCTGGCGTGGTTGAAATGTTTTCGAGGAAGATTTTATGAGTCAGACAAGCGTATTGGTTGTAGAAAATGATCCCACTCTGTGTGAGACGCTGTGCGACACCTTGGAGATGGCAGGTTATAACGTACAAGCTGCAGAAGAAGGGCAGGCGGCACTCAATGTGCTAGAGCACCATTCAATTGGCATGGTAGTCAGTGATGTGCAGATGCGACCTATGGACGGGCATACGCTGATGCAGAAAATCAAGGAGCTCTACCCCTCAATTCCAGTTTTGTTGATGACAGCATATGGCAGCGTCGATAAGGCTGTATCGGCCATGAGAGATGGTGCTGTTGATTATTTGGTGAAGCCTTTTGAGGCTGAAACGCTGCTGGAAAAGGTAAAGAATACTATTCAGCAGCCAACTGAAGAGACCGCATCCATAGTGGCTGAAGATCTGCGTACACGGGAGATACTTGAGCTTGCCCGGCGCGTGGCCCAGAGCGAAGCGACAGTTATGATCGGTGGCGAGAGTGGTACAGGCAAGGAGGTTTTTGCCCGCTATATACACCGCTGCTCCCCCCGTAGTGATGGCCCATTTGTTGCGCTGAATTGTGCTGCTATTCCAGAGAATATGCTTGAGGCCGTGCTATTTGGGTATGAGAAAGGTGCCTTTACTGGTGCCCATCAGGCCTCAGCAGGTAAGTTTGAGCAGGCCCAAGGTGGCACGTTGTTATTGGATGAGATATCGGAGATGAGTCTTGCATTGCAGGCCAAGCTGTTACGCGTGCTTCAAGAGCGTGAGGTCGAGCGGCTTGGAGGCCGTAAATTGATCCAGCTTGATGTGCGTGTGTTGGCAACATCCAACCGAAACCTGCGTGAAGAGGTTGCTGCTGGGCGTTTCCGTGAGGACCTTTTCTATCGTCTTAATGTGTTCCCACTAACACTGCCTCCGCTACGTGAGCGGCAGAGAGATGTTCTGCCGCTGACTGCTTTTCTGATTAAGCGCTATCTCCAGCCTGGTGAAGCTGTGCCTTCAATCTCATCTGTGGCGCAACAACGCCTTCTGAGTCATAGCTGGCCAGGCAATGTAAGAGAGCTGGAGAATGTCGTTCAACGTGCGCTCATTCTTCGTTCAGGGGATAAGATCCTTCCCGATGACCTCTGTTTTGAAATGGAGGCTACACCAGAGGCCGGAAGTTCAGTTGCTGCTTCGGGAGGGCGATTATCAGAGGATCTGAAATCAGTAGAAGAGCAGATGATCCTGGATGCATTGGTAAATGGAAATGGCACCCGTAAAGAGGCTGCTGAGCGTCTTGGAATTAGTCAACGTACATTGCGCTATAAGATTGCGCGGTTGCGTGAAGCAGGTGTGGCAATTCCACGGTAATTGTTAGATTTTGGTCTAAAAATTGCTTGTAAGTAAATGTTCTGAAAAGGTGGTCTGATAATGAATACGGTAGATGTCAATCAGGTTCTGACTCAAATGAGGCGTTTGGAAACCTTGGCCAAAAATGAGGCAGCACCAGTAGAGCAAGGGCAGGGCGCCAACTTTGGTGACCTCCTGAAACAGTCCATTGATAAGGTCAATGAGACTCAACAAACTGCGGGTGAGCTGAAAACTGCTTTTGAAACGGGCTCAAAAGATGTTGATTTGGCCGAGGTTATGATTGCAGTGCAGAAATCCAGTATTTCATTCCAAGCGATGGTGCAGGTGCGAAATAAATTGGTTGAAGCCTATAAGGATGTCATGAGCATGCCGGTATAACAGGATGCGTGGTTTGATGGTGATAAATAACATTTTAGAGGATAAGTAGAGATGGCTGCTGCAAATCCAGAGGGTACAGAGTTAATGCAGGTTGAGTCACCAGGGGTGATAACAAACCCTTTTGTGCGACAGCTACTGATTATGCTGACTCTGGCAGGTGGTATAGCGTTGGGCGTCGTTGTTGTCCTGTGGGCCTGGACCCCAAACTATTCTGTGCTTTATGGAAGTCTGACTGAAAAGGATACTTCAGAGATTGTTGCGGCACTCCAGCAGGCGGGCATTGAGGTTAAGGTGGATCAAGCCACAGGCAGCGTCATGATTCCGGCTACTGAGATGCATAATGCGCGGCTAAAACTTGCCAGCCAGGGGCTGCCTCGTGGAGATGGTTTAGGATTTGAGCTATTGCAACAGGAGACAGGATTTGGCACCAGCCGAATGGTGGAAGCGGCACGTTTTCAGCGTGCGACGGAGGGTGAATTAGCCCGTACCATCAGTACGCTCTCCAGCATTCAAACAGCGCGTGTACATCTGGCTCTACCCAAACAATCAGTGTTCGTGCGCAAGCGTAAGAAAGTCAGTGCCTCAGTAACCGTTAAGCTCTATCCAGGGCGCATACTCGAAAAAGGGCAAGTGGCATCTATTGTTTATATGGTTTCATCCAGTGTGCCAGAGCTGGAGGCTGACAATGTTACGGTGGTTGACCAGAAGGGCAACATGCTCAGTGGTCAGGGTGATACCCGCGAGATGATGCTGAGCGCCTCTCAATTTGACTACACCACAAAGCTTGAGGAGCACTATAGAAACCGCATTGAAGATATCCTTGCGCCAATTTTGGGTAGTGACAGTGTGCGTGCCCAGGTGGCTGCAGAAGTGGACTTTACCCTGGTTGAAAAAACTGAGGAGAGTTTTAATCCAAAAGAGCAAAAAGATCTGGCGGTGCGCAGTGAGCAGATTAATGAAGAGAGCAGCCAGCATGCGGGAGTTCAAGGAGTGCCTGGAGCACTCAGTAATCAACCACCTGGTGGAGGGATTGCCCCAGAGCGGGTTGGCCAACTGGAAGGCGGTGATATAACGCCAACAGAACCGATCAACCGGAGCAAGCAGGCAACGCGCAATTACGAGCTGGATAAAGTCATCAGCCATACTCGAATGCCAACAACCAGCTTGCGTCGCTTATCAGTAGCTGTTGTGGTTGATAACCCACAGGTTGCAGGTAAGAAAAAAGCTGAAGAACCTACTGGACGCACTCCTGAAGAGCTGGAAAGTATTACACAATTGGTCAAGGAGGCTATTGGGTTCAGTGATGAGCGTGGTGATACCGTGCGGGTGATAAATGCAGCTTTTCAGTTACCTCCAGAGCCGGCCCCACTGCCAGAAGAGGAGATTTGGGAAAAAGCCTGGGTGTGGGATGTGGCACGTCAGGTGGGCGGCGTCTTGCTGGTATTGGTGCTAATCTTTGTAGTGTTAAAGCCTACAATGAAAAAGCTGCTTGCTGTGCCCATTCTGCCAATGCCTGCACCTGCTACTGCTGGAGGGGGAGCTGAAGCCTTAGAAGAGGGGGGGCAAGTTAAGCTGCCAGGTCCTGGAAAGTATGAAAATACCCTGGAGGCGGCAAGAGGTATGGTACAGGAAGATCCAAAACGTGTTGCGCAGGTAGTAAAGAAGTGGGTATCTGAAGATGGCGGCTGAAGAAAAAACTGCCAAGGTAAAAGGGGTTGAGCGTGCGGCCATCCTGCTGCTTGCTTTGGGTGAAGCAGATGCTGCTGAAATCCTCAAACACATGGGACCGAAAGAGGTTCAGGATGTAGGTTTGACAATGGCCACAATGACCAATGTCAGTACTGCGCAGATGGAAGAGGTCATGGGATCGTTTGTTTCTACCTTACAAGGAGAGACATCGTTAGGTGTTGATTCAGATGATTATATTAGAAATATATTGACCAATGCCCTGGGGGCTGAAAAAGCGGGTGGAATGATCGATAGGATTCTGCTCGGCCGTAACAGTAAAGGGTTGGAGCAATTGAAGTGGATGGATCCTAAAGCTGTTGCAGAGATGATCCGCTTGGAGCATCCACAGATTATAGCGATTGTGCTCTCTTTTCTTGAACCTGATCAGGCTGCTGATGTGATATCGGCGTTTCCTGAAAACCTCCGTACCGATATTCTTATGCGGGTTGCCACTTTGGAAGGCATTCAACCTACAGCGCTACAGGAGTTGGATTCAATCTTGGACCAGCAGTTTTCTGGTGCCAGTAATGCAAAGTCGACTGGGCTTGGGGGCGTAAAAGCAGCAGCTGATATCTTAAACCTGGTTGACGGTGCTATTGAAAGCAAGATTATTGATCAGATTACAGGTGTAGATCAGGAATTAGGGCAAGAGATTCAAGACAACATGTTTGTCTTTGATGATCTTGTCGATATTGATGACCGGGGTATCCAGTCGCTACTCCGTGAAGTGGCATCAGAACAGCTGTTGCTGGCACTGCGTGGTGCAGATGAAACACTCAAAGAGAAGATATTTAAAAATATGTCAAAGCGTGCCTCAGAGATGCTACGTGATGATTTGGAGGCTGCGCCACCGGCCAGGCTGAGTGATGTTGAAGGTGCACAGAAGGAGATTTTGTCGGTAACCAGACGTTTGGCTGATGCGGGTGAGATTATGCTGGGAGGTTCGGGTGGAGAAGAATTCGTCTAAGGTTATCTCCGGCATCAAGCAGGATGAGCTGCAACAATGGGATCCGCCAAGCATCTCCCAGCAAGGCGCTTCATCTGCAAAATCACATGGTTCGTTAATGACCGCTGCTCAACTGGAGCAGATTCAGAAGCAAGCCTACAAAGAAGGATTTGAGCGCGGGAAAAAAGAGGGTTTTAAATACGGTCATAAAGAGTCACTGGAGGAGGGGCGCAAGCGGCTGCAAGAGAACGCCCAAAATCTGGATCGAATCTTTCATGCGCTAGAGACCCCCTTTAAACAGCTTGATGAACAAGTGGAGCAAGAGCTGGTTGCGTTGGCAATAGCGATTGTTAAGCAACTGGTTCGGCGTGAAATTAAAGCTGATCCGAATCAGATACTGGGTGTGGTTAGGGAAGCCATTGGCATATTGCCGGTCTCTTCCCGGCATGTGCGTCTGGTGTTGCATCCTGAAGATGCAGAATTGGTGCGTGAGGTTTATGCCACAACAGAGACAGAGTTGGGCTGGACAATAGTTGAAGATCCAATCCTGGCGCGAGGTGGGTGCAGGGTGCTAACGGATACCTCTCAAATTGATGCAACATTGGAATCACGCTTGGCCAGTCTTATCGCTCCACTGCTGGGTGGTGAACGCGCCCAAGAGGATGGTGATACGTGAGCCTTCCGGAAATTGACCGCAATGCAATCTGGAAAAAGCGACTGACCAAGAATATCAGTCAGCTCAGCAACTCCCGTGGTCTGACACTGGAGGGGCGCTTAACCCGTATGGTGGGACTCACACTTGAAGCTGTAGGGTGCAGGGCTGCAATTGGTGGCCAGTGTGATGTGATCAGCACCAGCGGTGATGTGATTGAGTCTGAGGTGGTTGGTTTTGCAGGTGAGAGCCTCTATCTCATGCCAACGGGTGATATCCGAGGCCTGGAGCAGGATGCCAGAGTGGTCCCTACGGGGCGGGTCTGCGAAGCGGTGGTTGGTGAAGAGCTGCTGGGACGAGTGATAGACGGTGCAGGCCGTCCACTGGATGGCAAAGGCCCCTTGCAGGCCACTCAGCGCCGTACTCTGCAAGGAACCATTTTTAACCCCCTTTCTCGTACCCCCATTCGTGAGCCACTGGATGTAGGGGTTCGTGCTATCAATGCCCTGTTAACAGTTGGGCGAGGCCAACGATTAGGCTTATTTGCCGGATCAGGTGTAGGTAAATCAGTCTTATTAGGCATGATGACACGCTACACAAATGCTGATGTGATTGTTGTAGGGCTGATTGGTGAGCGGGGTAGAGAGGTAAAAGAGTTTGTAGAAAACAGTCTGGGGCCTGAAGGACTGGCTCGCGCCGTTGTTGTTGCTGTTCCTGCCGATCATGCCCCTCTGCGTCGCATGCATGGTGCCATGCTGGCGACCAGTATTGCTGAATACTTTCGTGATCAAGGGCTGCAGGTATTGCTGCTGATGGATTCACTAACCCGGTATGCGCAAGCTCAACGTGAGATTGGGCTGGCCATCAATGAGCCTCCTGCAACAAAAGGTTATCCCCCCTCAGTTTTTGCAAAGCTGCCCCAACTGGTAGAGCGTGCTGGCAATGGCAAGAAGGGAGGCGGCTCCATTACAGCCTTTTATACGGTATTAACAGAAGGGGATGATCAAAATGACCCTATTGCTGATGCGGCGCGGGCCATTCTTGATGGTCATTTTGTGCTCTCCAGACAGCTGGCTGAGAGCGGGCACTACCCAGCTATTGATATTGAGGCATCGATCAGTCGGGCAATGAATGATATTACGTCACCTGAGCACAGGCAGGCGGCCATAGCCTTTAAACAGCTCTACTCGATCTATCAACAAAACCGTGATCTGATCAATGTGGGTGCCTACCAGGCTGGTACAGATGAACGCATAGATGCTGCGGTTGAGGCGATCCCAATACTACTGGAGTTCCTGCGTCAGGATATGCACGTTCCTGTGCCTCTTGAGCAGAGTTTAAGCGATCTAATGGCTCTCTTTCCCCAATAGGAATTAAAGCTGTTTTTGGATGAATATCTGCCCCAAAAATAGAGATTGTTTCGGCATAAAGAGTAAATGTTTGCCATAGTTATTAAGAGGAGGAAGTTCCCTAAATGTCACCATCAAAACGTTTTAAGCCAGTTTTACGTGTGGCTGAATCTCATGAGCGCAATGCGGCCTGTCAGCTTGGGGATTCGCAGCGTTATATGCAGGAACAAGAGGCTAAGCTGGAGGAGCTGCGGCAGTACCACGATGAGTACATTGAACGCTTTAACACGGCTTCACGCAATGGGATAAATGCTGCGCAACTCAGGGAATATCAAGCCTTCTTGGCCAAGTTGGATCTTGCGATTAAGGAGCAAGAGGCGATTGTTCTTGCCGGTGATAAAAATCGAACAGTAAAAAAAGAGGCCTGGCAACAAAAGCATATTCGAAGCAAGGTGTTGGATAAGGTTATGCAGCGTTATCAGGATGAAGAAAAACGAACCCAAGAGAAACGAGAGCAAAAAGAGGCAGATGAGAAGAGC
>Ga0316187_10005568_pt1 | contig 10856 bp, 11 predicted proteins | sample CroRivburrow1_MG_FD_204927 | JGI IMG/M metagenome (GOLD analysis project Ga0316187, IMG submission 204927) | Coastal sediment microbial communities from Maine, United States - Cross River worm burrow 1 | ecosystem: Environmental > Aquatic > Marine > Coastal > Sediment | place: USA: Maine...
CGGCGCCATGAAACATCGTTATCCCTGATCGAACTGGATATTGATCACTTCAAACAGGTCAACGATACCTATGGCCACGCCGCTGGCGATGCCGTACTGAAGGACGTTGCCCATGTCATCAACAACTGTATCCGCAGCAGCGATATCATTTTTCGCGCTGGTGGTGAAGAATTCATTATTGTCCTGAGTAACACCCGGAAAAAAGGTGCTTTATTACTGGCCGAACGTATCAGAAAAACTATCGAAGCCTATGACTTTAATTATAGCGACAAGCCGATTCCTGTGACTGCCAGCCTGGGGGTTGCCTGCTTTGAAAAAGGTGATAACAGCGAGTCACTGTATGAAAAAACGGATTGCGCCTTGTATAAGGCCAAACAGGAAGGCCGTAACTGCGTACGTTTTGCAGAAATGGAAACCTGTTAATAGACACTTAATATCAACCCATTATGATTATGGAGCCAACCCGACAGCATAGAGTACATAGCTGAACAAATATTAAGGGCACACCTGCACATTGATTTTGCTCACGGGCATAACGATAGAACAGGCATAACAATTATAAGAATGACGATTGCCCGGTAATTACAGGAGCAGAAAATGCGTAATATCATTCTTATAATTGTCGTTGTTCTGATTACAGGTATCCCCCCTGTTTCTGCTGCCCGCCTGTCCGATAAGGTGTCAACATCAACAGCCCAGACATCCGTTAATCCCTATCTTAAAACTGCAACCAAAAAAAACATACGTAAACCGGATAAAGGCATGAGCATGCGTAAAGTCGAGCGCTTGTTTGGTACCCCCGTAAAAAAAATGCCCTCAACGGGCACACCGCCGATTACCCGCTGGATCTACCAGGAGTTCACTGTATATTTTGAAGGTAAATATGTCATCCATGCCGTAAAAAACCGGCAATTCTCTCCTGCCAATGCCAATTTAACTCAGCCTTAGCCAATTGCGTATATAAAAACCGCGCAACAATACCTGATCATTTCCTCCTGTATCAAAACACTACCCTGGCGGAACTCGCCAGTGATAGAATCTTGCGTCATGTCCATACCCGGAAAATGTAATCATGCCGATCAGCCTCAACGCCGAATGGTCCAGACAGTCCGCCATCATCCTGGCATGGCCGCACCTGCAAAGTGACTGGCATGCAATCCTTGAGGATGCCGAACGTGTCTACTGTGATCTTGCGCGGCATATCACACGTTTTGAAAAACTGTTAATCCTGTATCATGATGCTGAACATCAGCAACATATACACAGCCTCCTCGACCCGCAGACCCTGGAATATGATCGGATAATCTGGGCGCAGGCAGTCTCCAATGATAGCTGGGCCCGTGATTTCGGACCGATTACCGTCACCAGTGATGGCCACCCCCTACTACTCGATTTCACCTTTAATGGCTGGGGTAACAAATACCCTGCGGACCTGGACAACCAGATCACGCGCCACTTATATATGTGTGGCGTCTTCAATAATGTCAGACTCAATAGCCTGGATTTTATTCTGGAAGGTGGCGCCATAGACACCGATGGCCGCGGCACCCTGCTAACGACCCGACGCTGCCTGCTGGCCCCGACACGTAACCCGCAACTCGATCAGGCCGGGATCGAAGCGAAATTGGCAGAGGCCCTGGGTATCAATCACTTCCTGTGGCTGGAACATGGCGAGCTGGCCGGTGACGATACCGATAGCCATATCGATATGCTGGCGCGCTTCTGTAATCACAGCACCATTGCCTTCAGCCACTGTGATGATCCGGCGGATCAGCACTTTGAATCCTTGCAGGCCATGTTTCAGGAACTGCAGCAAATGCAAAGCCAGGATGGAACCCCTTATGACCTGGTGCCACTGCCTATACCTCAAGCCAAATTTGATGACCATGGACAGCGTCTTCCCGCCAGTTACGCCAACTTCCTGATCATCAATGATGCCGTTCTGGTTCCCGTGTATGACGACCCGGCCGACCAGATCGCACTGGAACGTTTACAGTCCTGTTTCCCGGATCTGGAAATCATCGCTATCAACTGCCTGCCCTTGATCAAACAATATGGCAGTCTGCACTGTGTTACCATGCAGCTTCCGGAAGGAGTGTTATAACACGATGAACAATAAGAACCTGAGCCTGGCCCTGATACAACACTCATGCACTGCCAACCCGGCCAGCAATCTGGAAAACATCATCAGCGCCATTCGTTCTGCCGCCAGCCTGGGTGCTGAACTTGTTGTTCTACAGGAATTACACAACAGCCTGTATTTCTGCCAAACCGAAGATAGCGACCAGTTTGATCTGGCCGAGGCCATCCCCGGCCCCAGCTCTGAGAAACTCGGCGCCCTGGCCGCTGAACTCGGTGTAGTGATCGTCGCCTCCCTGTTCGAACGCCGCGCAGCAGGGCTATACCATAATACGGCTATCGTACTCGATAGTGATGGCCATATCGCCGGCCAGTACCGCAAGATGCATATCCCGGATGATCCGGGCTATTATGAAAAATTCTATTTCACGCCGGGTGATCAGGGTTTTGAACCGATCACTACCTCGCTGGGCCGTCTGGGTGTCCTGATTTGCTGGGATCAATGGTATCCCGAAGCCGCACGTTTGATGACCCTGGCCGGTGCCGATCTACTGATCTATCCCACCGCAATTGGCTGGGAACCCGGCGATGACAAGGCTGAACAACAACGGCAACTTGATGCCTGGCTGACTGTACAACGTGGCCATGCCATCAGTAATGGACTACCCGTAGTGTGCTGTAACCGGACCGGCTTTGAAGCCAACCCGACACAGCAGGAACAGGGCGCCGGCATTGAATTCTGGGGCTCCAGTTTTGTTACCGGACCACAGGGTGAATTATTGGCCCAGGCCTCATCGACTCAGGCCGAAACGCTGCTGACAACTATAAACCTGGGGCATAGTGAACAGGTGCGGCGAATCTGGCCTTTTTTACGCGACCGGCGTATCGATGCCTATGATGATTTATTACAGCGCTACCGCGACCAATAGACCCTTCTTTTATAAAACATCCTCCCGGCGGTGCAACTTTTATGAAATAATCACAACAAACTGAGACTGCCCTGCCGATACCTCCTTGATAAGGAATGTTATAGTAACGAGCAGATTAGAATAATAACTTCAAAACGGATATAACAGCATGATTTTGATACTGAAACCTAATATAGACCACGCCGGTGGCGAATACCGCCAGCTCATGGAGCATCTGCAACATATGCCGGGTATACAAACCCGCATCCATCAGGAAACCGGTACCCAGCAAAACCTGACGGAAATCTACGTCGTGGGTGACACCAGCTCATTACAAACCGATGACATGGCGACACTGCCAGGTGTTGAGCGTGTGGTCAGGATATCCGAAGAATACCGGGTGCTGGGCCGACACAAGGATGACGACCGCCCGACCAGTTTTGAGTGTAATGGGGTCACCTTTAGCCAGGAAAACCTCAACATCTTTGCCGGACTCTGTGCCGTCGACAACCCTGAGCATGTCGAGCAGATGATGAAAATCCTGCAGCAGCATGGCCAGGTCTGTACCCGTATGGGTGCCTACAAGCCACGCACCAACCCCTATTCATTCCAGGGTCACGGCAAGGGTTGTCTGCCCTACGTTTTTGAACTGGCGGGTAAATATGGCATCAAGATCATCGCTATGGAAATTACGCATGAAGACCATATCGATGAAATCAACGAGGCCCTGGAACAAACCGGCCGCCCCACCAGCGTACTGTTACAGATCGGCACCCGTAATACCCAGAACTTCGAATTGCTCAAGAGCGCCGGGCGCCAACAGGAATTCCCCGTGTTGCTCAAACGTGGTTTTGGTATCACTCTGGAAGAATCACTCAATGCTGCCGAATACCTGGCCTCGGAAGGAAATCGTAAAGTCATCTTTTGTCTACGTGGCATGAAGACCAACATGGGTGATCCGCATCGCAATTTTGTTGATTTTGCCCATGTCCCCGTACTCAAGCGCCTGACCCGTATGCCGGTATGTATCGACCCGTCCCATTCAGTGGGTACGCGTGAAAAAGACCCGCACGGTATTCTCGACGTTATGCATGTCACGGCCCAGGGTGTGGTAGCCGGCGCCAATATGATACTGGTCGACTTCCACCCTAATCCGAGCAAGGCCCTGGTCGATGGACCACAGGCTATGCTCATGAAAGAACTACCCTATTTCCTGGAAGATATTGCCATTGCCCGGGAAGCCTACGAAAAACGTCTGGCTGCAGCCAACAGATTTCAAAACAGTTAAAGAGCACATCGGGCAATAAAAAACCCCGCTGATGCGGGGTTTTTTATTGCCCTAAAACAGCAGACCATCAAGCCCGCTTTCTGACATAGGTCTGATTGTCCTCCACCCAGGCCAATGCCATCTCACGGTCTGAAAATATTTTCATATTCCAGTCGATTTCCCGCGGTATCACAGTCAATAACTGGGTCACCCTTTCCGATGCCTGCTTGTAAACCACCACCGCCATACTATTAATCTCGGGAATGGCAGCTAATTTTTTCTGGGCCGCAAAGTTATAACTGTAATCATGTATCTTGTTAACCAGTAATGAAAAAGGCACCTGCAAATGGTTGCACAAAAAGTCATGATATTCATCCACCAGCTGTCCGGTTAATTCAACGCCGTGATTAATGATAACCTCGGCAATATCCTCTTTCAGAATGATAATCTTGCCAAATGACAGCTCATGTAAGGTCATAAATTCTCCACCCATAATGGATCAAGCAGGTAGGTGTAACCCTAGCAATACCCTGGCATAACGCCCCGTATATGATCGAGCACACATAAGCTACATTATCGGTGAATCTTACAAGAATTCATATAGTACAAAAGTACTAGATAAAACGAAAAAGACACACTAAATCGGGGAAATCGATTGTAATCGATAGTCGATAATCTCACGTAAAACCACCGTTGCATAACTCCCCGCAGGCAGAAAAAAAGACACGCTCAGACTGTCTGTCAAAAAATCCCAGCTCATCTTGCCAGGCAGCAGTCGCAGGGAACGACGCTGTTGTTTTAACCCGGCCTGCTCCAGGCCATCACACAGCGATGCCCACCCCTGGATCACCTCCTGCTCCAGCTGCAAAGCCTCAGCCGATGTCATGAGCTCACCCTTACCCCATAATGGAGCAGTCGGATGAATATCAAAGGCTCGTAGCCGTTGCTTTATATCCACATCGTCATCACTGGTTGTAAAAATACTGTTACTCCCAGCCAGCTGCATAACATCACCCGGCAGCATGGTATTCCAGTTATTCAGGGCCACGCGGCGGGACAAAACAGCATTAAAAAGATGCGAGCGTGCGGCCGATAAATACAGGCTGCGTTGATGACGTTTGGGCCGCAAGCGTTTGCTGAACATGGCTTCGGCCCGGGCCAGATTATCACCACCAAAACGCTGCTCGCCAAAATAATTCGGCACACCAGAATCCCGAACTGATTCAAGCCGGCGGTTTATTTCCTCCTCGTCACCACAAAGATCACGCAGAATAATCGTAAACTGATTGCCCGTTAAGGTACCCCGACGCAGCTTGCGCCGATGCCGGCTTGCCAGCAATACCTGTACATCATCCGATGCCAGCCCGGACCAATCCGGCTCCTCACGCCCGGCCATATCCACGCTAAACCATTGCGTTGTCACCGCATGCCGATCCTTCAAACCGGCATAACCCACATCGCGCTCCCTGATACCAGACAGCCGGGCAATCTCAGCGGCCAGCCACTGAGTATTCTTCCCGCGTTTGCGGATATGCAAAAAAACATGATCACCCACACCATCCGGCGAAAAACCCAGATCCTCATCCACCCGAAAGTCTTCAGGCTGCCGTCGCAACACAGCAGTCGCCAGCGGTTTACCATAAGCATAGTGACAGTCCGCGAGTGGATCACTAGCAGTATTATTTTCAGGGGAAACTGATTCAGTTGAAGACATGTTAGTTATGGGTTATGGGTTATGGGTTATGGGTTATGGGTTATGGGTTATGGGTTATGGGTTATGGGTTATGGGTTATGGGTTATGCAAGATCATCTGCCCAGACCTCGTTCACCACAAGTCCCATTACTCTAAACTCAGCACTCAGTCCTCTCTTAACAACACCACCGCGTAGGTCGCAATCCCCTCACCCCGCCCGGTAAAGCCCATACCCTCGGTCGTGGTCGCCTTGATATTCAAACGTGACACTTCGAGCCTCATGTCATCGGCAAGACATGACAACATCGCCGGTATATGCGGGGCCATCTTCGGTGCCTGCGCAACTATCGTCATATCCATATTACTGATAGACAATTGCTGCTGCTGTAATCGCCCGACGACCTCGCGTAACAACACCCGGCTGTCGATACCGGCATAACTGGCATCACTATCGGGAAATAACTTGCCGATATCACCCAGACCCGCTGCACCGAGCAAGGCGTCACACAGGGCGTGAATCGCGACATCTCCATCCGAATGCGCCAGCAGACCCTGACCATGGGCGATACGTACACCGGCAATCATAATATGATCACCCTCGCCAAAACGGTGGGCATCATAACCGTGTCCAACTCTCATCACTGTTGTTCCTGTTGTTGAAGATAGAGTGCCGCCAGCACCAGATCCTGCGGCCGTGTCACCTTGATATTCTGTTCACTGCCCAGCACCATACGTGGCCGAAAACCGGCCAGCTCCATCGCACTGGCATCATCGGTGACATGTTGACCCACTGCTGCGGCATCGATCAGGGCCTGGCGCAACAACCCCAGACGAAACATCTGTGGCGTCAATGCCCGCCACACCCCTTCACGGCAGATGGTCTGCTCAACCCATCCCTGTTCATCAACCCGCTTCATGGTATCAGCCACCGGAATACCCAATAAACCACCGACCGGATCATCACCGATCGTATCGATCAAATATCCGATATCCGTCACCGTCACACAGGGTCTTGCCGCGTCATGCACGAGCACCCAGTCATGTGCAGCGGCTGGATACAGTTGGCCGGATAACAAGGCATCCAGTGCATTGAGCACCGACTCATAACGTTCGGTACCACCGATAACGGTTTTGATCGCCACGCCAGTACGGGATGATAATGCCGCCTGATATGATTCATGCCAACGTTCATCATCTGCGGCAATAGCCAGCACGATACCGGCAATGGCCGGATGTTGCGCCAGACGTGTTAGCGTCTGTTCAATAATGGTGGACTCACCCAGAGACAAATATTGTTTGGGAATATCGACCTGCATGCGCGAGCCGCTGCCAGCGGCCGGAATGACAACCCAGTAACGGGACACGGGAGCCCGGGTCATTGTTTATCCTTATGTAAAACAAACACTTTTACTGCCATGGGTAATTCTTTGAGACTGCCCTGATAATACCAGATTAGGCCACCCATGCCATACAGCGATAACGATACTAATAATCCTCACCACGCATCAGCTCTGGTAGCCCGTATATTATTAACCTCCCCGCCATCCGCTCTTGATTGTCGAAAAGCCACTGAACACGAGCCACCTGGGAATGTTTCGTGTAAGGCGTGATGCACCCGCAATATCCAGTTTGCCACTGGACTGGGCCTTCGTTAATGTTGTATCACCGAGCCATAGTTGTGTCATGGTTTTCAGGTCACTGACGAAGCGAACATCGGGATCAAAGCCGGGATTATCAACACACAGATCGATATCATCGCCTTCAGCCAACATCCACCAATGGCGGTAATTCTTACCGAGATCCTTGAATTCAAAGTGCAAGACGGTGCGACCAGCGGGCAATGCTGATTTATTAATGGTGCGGCGCATGTCCCACATTAATAATTCCACACTCAGGTCACTGGCCGACATCTGACTGCGCACCCAGCGGGCACCCCATGCACCCAGACCCATAACGATGGGTTCGAGTTCGCGTCCGGCCTGCGTCAGATGATATTCCTGATTTTTTTGATCATTGGAACGTTTACGTTCAATCAGCCCGCGCGCCTCCAGACTCTTGAGTCGCTGCGACAGCATGGTCGGCGAGATCAGCGGCAGACCACGTTTGAAATCATTATAACGATGGCTGCCGCACAGCAACTCGCGCATCAACAGCCGTGTCCAGCGTTCTCCCAGGGCCTCGCAGGCCTTGGCGATATAGGACAAAACTGACCATAACCTTTCATATACCCCCCTACACCCTTAGCATAACTACATTTTTCGTAGTTTAAACTACAATTTCCGTACTTAACAGACTGCGATGCAAATGGTTTACTGGTCTTAGAAAATAATTGGTCAATGGAGGTTTAGTATGAACAACGAAAAATCCTACAATGCCAGCTGTTTTTGTGGTGCTGTCAAATTTACTGTTAGTAAGGTGCCGGCTCTTATGGCCTATTGCCATTGTGACTCGTGCCGACATTGGTCTGGTGGCCCCGTCAGCGCCTTTACTCTGTGGCAGCCAGAGAGGCTCACTATCACACAGGGACATGACAACATTGGCAGCTATAACAAAACACCCGACAGTGCGCGCAAGTGGTGCAAAAACTGCGGCGGTCATCTGTTCACCGAACATCCAGAGATGGGCTTAACCGATGTGCCCGCTGCCGTCATCCCGGGACTTGGCTTCAAACCGGCAGTACACGTCAATTATCAGGAGACGGTATTGCATATACATGACGGATTGCCGAAGATGAAAGACCTACCAGCAGAAGCCGGTGGTTCCGGCGTAACGCTGGCGGAATGACACTCTGAATAGGCGCTCGAATACGGGCAGATGACACAAATCAATAACGAGGGACTTGAGCAGATGACAAAACTCGCCATAGTACAAAAAGCACCGGTATTCCTGGACAAGGAAAAAACCATTGCGTCAGCCGTCACGATTGTTAACGAAGCGGCAACGGCCGGTGCCGAACTCGTTATATTTACCGAGGCCTTTATTCCCGGCTACCCAGCGTGGATATGGCGCCTTACACCGGGCGGCGATTTTGGCCTGTCCGCAGAAATTCATTCCCGTCTGTTAATAAATGCCGTGAGTCTTGACAGCGATGATTTACAGCCACTCTACGCTGCAGCAAAACAACACCAGGTCACTATCGTCTGTGGTATACATGAAAGGGACAGCCAGCTCAGCCGCACAACACTATACAATACCGTCGTCATCATCGGCCCCGATGGCACATTGTTAAACCGCCACCGGAAACTCATGCCGACAAACCCGGAACGTATGGTGTGGGGCTTTGGTGATGCCACGGGTCTGAAGGTGGTAGATACACCAGCCGGCCGCATTGGCACCCTCATTTGCTGGGAAAACTACATGCCCCTGGCTAGATACGCACTCTATGCACAGGCGGTGGAGATCTACATTGCCCCTACCTATGACAGTGGCGAAGGCTGGCTAGGTAGCCTGCAACATATAGCCCGCGAAGGCTGCTGCTGGGTAGTCGGCAGCGGCAATTGTTTTCGGGCTGAAGACATCCCGGCTGACTTTCCCGAAAAGTCCCGGCTCTATCCGGATAATGATGAATGGGTCAACCCGGGTGATTCTGTGGTTATCGCCCCGGGCGGAGAAATCGTTGTCGGACCGCTAACAAAGGAACAAGGCATTCTGTATTGTGATATCGACTGCATCCGCGCGGCCGACTCTAAACGCGCCTTTGATGTCGTCGGCCATTATTCACGCCCGGACATCTTTACGTTGCAGGTAAATACCACGGCACAAACACCGGTAATATTTAATGGCGATAATTAACCACCAACTAGCCCGCCCCTGCGGATTCAAGCTCAGGCGTACTAATGACACAATAATGGCCCCATGAGCGGGGCCATTATCAAGCATGTTTAACTTGGTCTAGAAATTTACCGCGCCTGGAGTTGATGTGCACAATAGAAAGTCGTTAGCATTATCGTCGCTATCATGCCCGTCCGGTATTCGACAAATACTACCATCAATAGTATCAACAACAGTCAACAACGCCCCTTCACCTGCCCCCGCAACAGCGCCACCATAGGCAATACTATCAACAACAGCACTGCTGGCATCGATCAGATTGATGCCATCCGGCCCATTCTGGATAGCATTACTCGCCACAGAGAATGGAATAGTGACATTCGTTAAACCCGGCGCCCCAATTGTAACGAAGCCATTGGCATCAATAGCGCCGCTTAAATCAATACTTCTATACACAGAGCCATTACTACCATTGATAAAATCCAGCCTCATACCTGTCAGATCCATAACAGTGTCATTAGAATTATAGATTTCGACATACTCAAGGCTATCTGTACCGGGATTATCATAATCCACTTCATTAATGACCAGGCCACCAGAGGATGTTTCCACAGGTGGTGCAGACGGGACATTGTCAATGATCCCGTCACAATCATTATCGACACCATCGCCATCGATCTCCGTCACATTCGGGTTGACCTCAAATACGGCATCGTTACAATCACCATTGACGGGTGAGAAACCATCATTATCAAAATCTGTATTTTTCAGCCTGTCTTCAAGATAGGTTAAACGCAGAAGGATGCTACTCAGATCCACACTGCCGACACAATCACGGGCATCAAAAACACCATCCGTGTTACTGTCCTCACTGGCATCCTGGATGCCATTACCATTAATGTCCCAACAGCTAATGCCATCAATGCCATTGTCACCATCGGCCCCGTCTAAGCCACTGGGTCCAGTGCTACCCTGAAGACCTTGAGGACCTTCAGGACCTTCAGGACCTTGAGGACCTTGAGGACCAATATCGCCCTGGAGACCCTGAGGTCCTGCAGGACCGGTTTCACCCTGTGGCCCCTGTGGTCCTGCAGCACCAGCCAACAATTCAATTGCATTGATCTGCCGTTGAAAGTCC
>Ga0316187_10005570_pt1 | contig 10856 bp, 10 predicted proteins | sample CroRivburrow1_MG_FD_204927 | JGI IMG/M metagenome (GOLD analysis project Ga0316187, IMG submission 204927) | Coastal sediment microbial communities from Maine, United States - Cross River worm burrow 1 | ecosystem: Environmental > Aquatic > Marine > Coastal > Sediment | place: USA: Maine...
AACGGGCGGCGGAATAATTCCTGCAGATCCGGACACGGGTTCGACAATGACCGCCGCGATGTTGCTGCCATCGTGGAGGGCCGCAAGCCGCTCTAGGTCATCGGCAAGATGTGTTCCCCAAGCGGGCTGGCCACGGGTAAATGCGTTTTCTTCAATATTCAGCGTATGCCGTAGGTGATCCACCCCGGGAATCAGGTTGGCGCTGAACACCTTTCGATTGGGTGCGATACCGCCGACCGACATGCCGCCGAAGTTAACGCCGTGATAGCCCTTTTCCCGGCCGATCAAGCGCGTGCGGTTTCCTTCACCGCGGGCGCGGTGATACGCCAGGGCGATCTTTAATGCGGTATCGACCGACTCTGAGCCGGAATTTGTGAAGAAGCAGTTGGAGAAACCGTCCGGGGCCAAATCGATCACGCGCTCGGCCAGAGCGAAAGCCTTGTCGTTGCCGACTTGAAATGTCATCGCGATATCGAGTTTGGCTACCTGTTTCTGCACGGCTTCGACGATCTTCGGGTGGCAATGTCCTACGCCCGTCGTCCATAAACCGGAAAAAGTGTCATACAGACGCGTCCCGTCGCTCAAGGTGTAGTGGTGGCCCGAGGCGCCGGAGATGATGCGCGGGTTTTTCTTGAAGTCGCGATTGGCCGTAAACGGCATCCAGTAAGCGTCAATATTGTTTGATTCGGCAGTCATTGCAGGACTACTCCGCGTGATTCGAACGATCCCGGCAGTGTACGGGTGAGTCGCTATGTTAAACAATTAGTTAAATGAATATATTTAAGTCATTGATTTTATATGTTTGACAGTTGAAAATGTTTATCTTAATTAACATCCTTCAGGAATCGATGTATGGATCAGGAGATCGGTCACAGGTTGAAGCTGATACGTACGCGACTCGGCCTATCGCAGCGTCATCTGGCACGCGTGTCAGGCGTTGCGAATGCAACGATTTCGCAAATCGAGGCGGGACGCATAAACCCCACCGTGAGTATGCTCAAAAAAGTGCTCGATGGTGTTCCGATGAGCATGAGCGAGTTCTTCGTGGATGATTTTGATTTTGCAGACCGAATATTTTTCCGGGCCGAAGAACTCACCGAAATTGCGGACGGCGGTGTGTCATTCCGCCAGGTTGGTGCAAACCTGCACAATAAGGCTATTCAGTTGCTCAAAGAGTGCTATCAGCCGGGCGCTGGCACGGGCAAACACGCGATTACGCATAAGGGTGAGGAATGCGGAATCGTACTGCGTGGCCGGCTGGAAGTGACCGTTGGCGACAAGACCGAGATTCTAAGATCGGGAGACGCGTACTACTTCAAGAGCGATCAGCCGCATCAATTTCGTAACCCCGGCAATGAACCCTGCGAACTCATTTCAGCCTGCAGTCCACCCAGTTTTTGACCTTTTTTGCTGCGGAGGGTTTTCAACGCGCAGCAATTGCTCCAGAATTAAGCCCGCAGTTTTTAATCCGGATTAAAATTCAGATGGCACAGTTTGGCACCGTTTTTTGCGACAGCTTCGCAATTGCACATTACGTGGATGGCGCGTGGCAGGAAGCGGCGATCGAACCCCTGGGGCCGTTGTCGCTGCATCCGGCGGCTCACGTTTTTCATTATTCGAGTACCTGCTTCGAAGGGTTCAAGGCGTACCGATGGGATGATGGCAAGGCGCGTATTTTTCGTCTGCACGATCACATCGCGCGCATGCAAAAAAGCGCCGCGTCGTTGTGCCTGCCAATACCCGACGCTGATCTGCTTGCCGGCATGGTTATCGATATCGTCACGGCGCACGTTGAGAACATTCCGGCGCCACCGAGTTCGCTGTACTTGCGACCGACGTTGATCGGCACCTTGCCCAACATAGGCGCCGCTGCCGCACCATCGACTGAGGCGATCTTGTTCGTGCTCGCGTCGCCGGTTGGTGACTACTTCGAAGGCGGTGCGCGGCCCCTGAAGCTGCTGGTTGACGATCAGCGCGCGCGTTCCACTGAACAACTCGGTAGTACCAAAACAGGTGGCAACTATGCTGCCGCACTTGGACCGACGCTGGATGCCAAGGCCAAATATGGTGTCGACCAGGTATTGTTTTGTCCCAATGGTGATGTACAGGAGACGGGGGCGGCTAATTTCCTGTTGATCAGCGACGACGAGGTCATTACGAAGCCTCTGGACACGTCGTTCCTGCACGGCATGACCCGTGATTCAATACTAAAATTGGCTACAGACCTTGGTTACTCAGTCAATGAGCGAAATTTCACTGTCGATGAACTATTGCAGTTCGTCACTACACATGAAGCAACACTGTCCGGCACAGCCGCCTGTATGTCGCCAGTAGGTTGTCTTGTTTACAAGGGCGAAGAGATTCGAGTGATGGATGGTAACGTGGGGCCCAATACAGAGAAGCTGCGTGAGGCGCTACAAAGTATTCAGTACGGAAGAGCCCCAGACACGCACAACTGGTTAACCGAAGTTTCCTGAGTTTCTAGATCGCTCTTGAGAAGCGATTGTCGTTTTCCGCGTCGTTGAAATAGCGATCAAACGTCATCGCGATGTTACGCAGCAGCAATCGACCCTTCGGCGTTATGCGGATGCCCCTTTCCGAAAGCTCTATCAGTTCATCTTCTGCCAGTGGCCTTAGTTGGTCGAGCTCCGCGGCGAAGTAGTTCTGAAACACGATCGCGTTTTTTTCATTGAATTCGTCAAAGACGAGTTCGTCGTAGCACATCAATGACTGTATGGCATCCGCGCGAATCAGATCGTCTGCATCAACCGCAAGTCCTTTGCGTACCGGCAACTGATTGTCCTCGAGGAGAGCCTCGTATTCTGCTGTCGATACCGAGTTTTGTGAAAAGACGTTGCCAATGTTGCTGATAGAGCTCACACCCATGCTGACCAGGTCGCAATGGCGATGCGTGGAATATCCCTGGAAATTGCGCTGTAGCGTGCCGTCGCGGCGCGCCATGACGAGTTCGTCATCAGGCAGGGCGAAATGATCCATGCCGATGTAGATGTAGCCGGCCCCGGTCAGCCGCTCGATCGTACTTTCCAGGATGTCCAGTTTGGTCTCGGGCACTGGAATATGATCAGAATCGATCATGCGTTGCCCTTTGAATCGCTGCGGTAAATGCGCGTAGTTATAGACCGCAAATCTGTCCGGTCGCATATCGATAACTGTATCGAGCGTTCTATTGAAGCTCGATACGGTCTGATGTGGCAGTCCATAGATCAAATCGAAAGAAATGGATTTGAAACCGGCTGTTCTCGATGCTTTTACCAGGCTTGCGACATCGTCAGCCGATTGGAGTCGATTGACGGCTTCCTGTACGACCGGATCGAAGTCCTGAACACCGAGGCTAAGACGGTTAAATCCCAACTCCGTCAGCAAGCGAATGCCATCACCATCGACGGTTCGCGGATCGACTTCGATCGAGTATTGCCGCTTGTCACTACTGTCCAGCGTGAACGACTCGCCAATCTTCTTAAACAGATCTCGAAGCTGCGTCTCGTCAAGATAGGTCGGTGTGCCGCCGCCGAAATGTAATTGTTCGACGACACGCGAGCGATCGAACAGACCTGACTGTATGTCGATCTCGCGGTACAGGTTCGTCATGTAACTACTAACGCGTTCCTGATTGCGTGTGACGATCTTGTTGCAGCCGCAGTAATAACAAAGCGTATGACAGAAGGGAATATGAAAATACAGTGATAGTGGAACGCCGCTTGCATTGCTCGCTTTGGCGTTTTCCAGGTAATCCTGCAGCGTCAGTTTTTCGCTGAATTGCAGCGCGGTCGGGTAGGACGTATAGCGTGGTCCTCGACCGTCATAGCGGCGGATCAAGTCGAGATCAAAGCAAACTGATTCGTCAAACACGGGAATGTTCAGGTCTTTGGACATGTTTTGATAGTCGCCGAATTAGGCGCCGCCTCCCATGGGTATTTTCCGTAGGCTATGTACGAGGTATAGCATAACGGTGATTAACAGTAATGCGACGGCCTGATGCGCGGCCGCGAGTATTGTTGGCACACTAAGAAGCAATGTGGATATGCCGAGTACTACCTGCAGCAAGGCCGTGTGCAGCAGGGCGTTAGCGGCGGGCCTGGCACGGGCGGGCAGGTTGGCCTTGCGTGCACGGAACCAGTAGAAAACGATTATACAAAATGTGCTGATAGCCAGGATGCGATGGTTAAACTGCACCGTAGTCATGTTATCGAAGGCATTTCGCCAGACGGGGTCGAGGGCAAGCAACCCGGGTGGTAGCAAGGAGTCCCCCATAAGCGGAAACGTATTGTAAATCTCACCCGCTTTTAGACCGGCGACAAAGCCACCGGAGATTACCGTCACCAGTACCAGGCCAGTCAGCAATGCTGTGTTGCGATACCAGCGATGGTTGGTATCGCTCTCCGGTGGGAATAGCAGCGACAAGGCTACCCAGAACATATAGGCGTAGATCAATATTGCGGCAAGCAGATGTGCAGTAAGTCGATATTGGCTGACGTGCGGGTTATCAACGAGGCCGCTCTTTACCATGTACCAGCCAAGCACACCCTGCAGCCCGCCCAGGACAAACATCAGCAGATATTTCGGCCATTCGCGTTTGGCGATATAGCCTTTAATGATGAAAAACACGAATGGCAGCGCGAAGGCCAGGCCGATCGTTCGGCCAAGCAGCCGATGCAGGTATTCCAGCCAAAAGATCCCCTTGAAAGCGTGCACATCCATGTGCGAGTTCACCTTCTGAAATTCCGGCGATAATTGATACATCTCAAACATGCGTTGCCACTCGGCATCGCTTAGAGGTGGCAGCCAGCCCATGATGGGCCGCCAGTCGACCATTGAAAGGCCGGAGCCGGTAAGCCGAGTTACGCCACCAAGTACGACCATGGCAAAAACCAGGCCGCAACAAACTAGCAGCCATATTGCGACGCGACGATTGTGGGCCAAAAGCAAGGTCCGATTCATTGCTGTATTAAACCGCAGTATTCGGCATGACGCGAAATCTTTGCAGCGCAATGACTGCCGCGGTGACCACGGAGCTAGGTATATTCCCCAGTACAGCGTGTCACGTCACGACGTTAGTCTTCCGCAATAGCAGCAAAAGGGTTCCTGGTCTCCGCCTGGCAAATGTCATAACCCCCACATGCCGGCGGGACCTGACAATACGGGCGGGCAGGATGCCCGCCCTTTTTATTGTGACGGAAATGCGCAATTTTGCAGCGCAGCTGCGGGTTCACTACCTGCTTTTCCCATATCTGTTGTGCTGCAATAAATTCACAAAACGTGCTGAAAAGCCGAACTTTAAGCGGCTGGCAGCTAGAATCGCTTAGGTTGCATGGGGCAAATTGCGAGCCAATTTGGCTGATTCCGAGTATTATTTGCGCAGCTGCCCGAGCAGGGAAAGCGCAACAAGCTGCCCTCGGGTAGTGTTTATTTTTAAGAGGTAGATATGTCAGGCGAACGAGTTACAGGAACCGTCAAGTGGTTCAACGACGATAAAGGTTTTGGTTTTATCGAACAGGAAGGTGGTGCGGACGTTTTCGTCCATCACAGCGCCATTCAAATGGAAGGCTTCAAGACGCTTAAAGAGGGTCAAAAAGTCACGATGGAAGTTACGCAAGGGCAGAAAGGTCCACAGGCCGAAAATGTAATGGCCGACTAGCAAGGCCTGGTTGCTTGCGCATGTTCGCAAGATAATCGCTTACAGCTGCCGTCTAGCGCCTGCACCGCAGGCCGGGATTCCATGTTTCGCATCCGACTATTATTGATCGGCAGCGCGCTTCTGCTTGCCTGCAGCGAGGTGCCGTCGGCCAACTAAAAGAGACCGACAAGGCCGTCGTAAACCAGCTTCAGCCCGACGATAAATAATAATAAGTAGACGAATGCGAAGAAGACTCGATCGCTGACGCGAGCATGCATCCACGCGCCGATCAAGACACCAATTGGCGCAAGGAACACCAATGCTGCTGACGTTGCGAGATTGTCCGTGTCCAACTGGCCTAACCAGGCGTAAGGCACGAGCTTGACGTAGTTTGCTACGGCGAAAAAGAGGACCGTCGTGGCGGCAAAATCGGTGCGATCGAGTGGCCGTCGCAACAGGTACATATTGATCGGCGGTCCACCGGAATGCGCGACGAAGCTCGTAAAACCGGCGACGGTTCCGCCGACAATTCCGTAATACTGCGGAAAGTCTGCAAGTTTCTTGTTGCCAGAACGGCGCGTGCTTATCCAGAAGTGCATTGTGAACGATACTGCGACGACGCCGACGATCAGGCGCACGACCGAGGCGCTCATATATCCAAACAAGAGCGTGCCGATGAGTATGCCGAGCAGCGATGCCGGCAACAGTATGCGTAATTCGGACCAGATCCACTTGCCACGAAACTTCCACAGAGCAACAATATCCATCGCACAAAGAACGGGTAGTAGAATCGCGGCGGCCTGCACGGGCGATATAACGAGCGCCATTAACGGGACAGCGATGACCCCGAGTCCGCCACCGAATCCTCCTTTAGAAATTCCATACAGAAGTACCGCTGGCACTGCGACGGCATAGAACCATGGATCAGTGATCAAGGTGGGCTCCTGTGAGGCCATTCGTGATTTAATGGCGAGTCGATAGTATAGAAGAACACTATGAAACTCCGAATTCGTGATAATTCAGTTAGATTTCGTCTCAGCCAGACTGAAGTCAATGCGCTGCGAACAGACGGCATTGTCAGTGCACGGACCGGTTTTCCGGGTGCGCGCGAGTTCCAGTACAGAGTGGAGAGTAGTCCGGCTATCGTTAAACCCGGTGTATTTCTTTCCGATTGCATTGTGACAGTGCGTCTGCCTGAAGCGATGGTGCTCGGGTGGGCGACGACGGAGCAGGTGTCTATTGAGGGAGAGCAGCTACTGGAAGATGGGGAAAAAGTCAGAATTCTTGTCGAAAAAGACTTCGCCTGCCTGGCGCCGCGCGAGGGCGAGGATGAGTCTGATTTGTATCCGCATCCAGACGTGGATACCGCTGCCTGCTGATGGCGTCGCGCTACGCCAGTTTCGAGCCAGCGAGCCTGTCGTTTCTCGAAGAACTGGGCGGAAACAACAATCGTGAGTGGTTCAAAGCAAACAAAAGCCGCTATGACGAACAGGTTCTCGACGTGGCATTGCGCTTCATTCATTCAATGCAGGATCCGCTGCACGAAATAGCGCCACACTTTGTTGCTCAGGCGACCCGAATGGGCGGCTCGCTGATGCGCGTGTACCGCGATACCCGTTTTTCCAAAGATAAATTGCCTTATAAAACCAATATCGGTATTCAGTTTCGCCATGAACAAGCCAGAAACGTGCATTCGCCCGGGTACTATGTGCACATCGACACGCAACAGGTGTTCATAGGGGTCGGCATGTGGCGGCCCGAATCGGAACCGTTGCTTGGAATTCGTACGCGGATTGCCGCCAAGTCAGCGGAGTGGAAGCGCGCCGTCGGCGACACGAAGTTTCGACGCCGATTCGAGCTTGGTGGTGAAGCACTGTTGCGACCGCCGCGGGGTTTTGACAAGACTCATGAACTCATTGAGGACATCAAGCGCAAGAGCTTTATCGCTGTAGAGACTATGGCTCCGGATGCCTGTCTGAAACCGCAGTTTCAGCGCAAGGTTGAGACATCCTTCAGAGCGGCTGAACCGTTTATGCGATTCCTGTGCAAGTCAGTCGGCGTGCCGTTCTAGTTCAATGTCAGGACAATCTTTCCCATATGCCGACTACTTTCCATGAGTTCATGGGCGGCTGCGGCATCCTGCATCGCAAACTGCGAATCGATGATCGGTCGCACTTCGCCAGATGCGAGCAGCGGCAACACATTCTCGATCAGGTCGTTCGCGATCCGGGTTTTGTCGTCGACAGACTGCGGTCGTAGCGTTGAACCCGTAATTGTGAGTCGACGGCCAAGCACGACACGCATGTTGAGTTCAGCCTTGGGACCTTGAAGAAATGCGATAATCGAGTAGCGACCTTCGAGCGCCATGCTGTCCAGGTTCTTCTGCATATACGGTCCCGCGACCATATCGAGCAGCACGTCGACGCCACGACCAGCCGTGAAGTCCTTGGCGACCGCCTGCCAGTCTTCATCGCGGTAGTTGATCGCTTTGTCGGCACCGAGCTCTTCACAAAAACGACATTTCTCAGCGCTGCCAGCTGTCGTTATGACGCTGCAGCCACGTGCTTTAGCCAGTTGGATGGCGGTACTGCCGATGCCGCTGGAGCCGCCGTGAACCAGAAATGTCTCACCTTTGGAAAGGTGGCATCGCATGAACACGTTGTACCAGACGGTGAAAAAGGTTTCGGGGACCGCAGCAGCTTCGATTAGCGAGAGGTTTTTGGGTAGCGGCAGGCAGTGGCCCTCATGAACGCGGCAATACTCAGCGTAACCACCCCCGTGCGTCAGTGCCATCACGGTATCGCCGGTGCTCCAGTTTGAAACAGCAGGGCCCGTAGCGACGATCGTTCCGGCAACTTCAAGGCCTGGCAACGGGCTGGCGTCGGCAGGCAACGGATATAGCCCCTGTCGTTGCAAGACATCAGGTCTATTGATGCCGGCAGCCGCGACCTTAACCAGGACGTCACTTGCACCGAGTTCAGGAAATGGCACAGACCCCCATTGCAACATTCCAGGCGGGCCTGGTTCGCGGATCGAGATGGCGTGCATCGTTTGCGGGAATTCACTCATGGACAGACGGAAGCTTATGTGGATACTTGTGAGGCAACAATAGCAAGCGATGCATAGCATGTCTGAAAACCCGGTTCTCTGGACCCCGAGTGCCGCACGTGCCGAGGCATCGGCAATGTATCGATTCATGCAGCAGCAGGGGTTCGACAACTACGCGGACCTTTATCAATGGTCTATCGATGAGTCGGCCGCTTTCTGGGAAGCGCTATGCACGTTTTGCGATGTGCGCTTCGACAAGCCAGCCGACAAGACGCTTGCTCACCCTGACAACATCATGGATGCAGGCTGGTTCACCGGCAGCGAACTGAATTACGCGAGACACCTGTTGCGTCACGGTGGCAATCGCCCAGCCATAATCTTTTGTGGTGAGGACGGCAGTCGCCGCGAGTTGAGCTTCGACCAGCTGCGAACATCGGTGGCGAGGGTCGCTGCAGGCCTTCGAGATGCCGGGGTCGTAAAGGGCGACCGGGTCGCCGGGTTCCTGCCCAATTGCCCGGAAGCAATCATCGCCATGCTTGCCGCGTCGAGTATTGGTGCGATCTGGTCGTCGTGCTCGCCGGATTTCGGTGTCAACGGTGTTGTCGATCGATTCGGCCAGATCGAACCCAAGGTGGTGTTTGCGGCTAATGGTTATTTATACAACGGCAAGCGCATTGATTCAGTGCCGGTCATCGCCGGCATCCTGGAAAAAATCCCCAGCATCGAAGTTGCGGTGATAACGGCGTTCATCGACGACAACGACACTCTGCCGGGCGACAAGGCCGTTGCGTGGGACGACTTCCAGGTTGCGGGGGTGGAGCTGGAATTTATCCCTGTCGAATTCAATCATCCGCTATACATCATGTACTCGTCCGGTACGACCGGTGTCCCCAAGTGCATAGTGCACGGACATGGCGGTTCGCTGCTGCAACTCCTGAAAGAGCATGTGTTGCATACGGATATTTCAGCTGATGATCGACTGTTCTATTTCACGACCTGTGGCTGGATGATGTGGAACTGGCTGGTCAATGGACTTGCCTCTGGCGCAACGCTGATTCTCTATGATGGGTCGCCATTTTTCGACGATGGCCACGTGCTCTGGAAGATGGCGGAGCGCGAAGGGGTTACCGTCTTCGGTACGAGTGCGAAGTACATATCAGCCCTGGAGAAAGCCGGTGTCCGCCCGATCGACGATTACCAGTTGCCGGGTCTTCGCGCGATATTATCGACCGGCTCGCCGCTCGCACCGGAGAGTTTTGACTATGTGTATGCGGCGATCGGCAAGGATCTGCAACTATCATCGATTGCCGGAGGCACCGACATATTGAGCTGTTTCGTACTCGGTAATCCCACGTTGCCTGTGCGCCGCGGTGAACTGCAGTGCCGTGGGCTGGGTATGGCGGTGCAGATCTTTAATGATAACGGGGATGCTGTTGTCGGTGAGCATGGTGAATTGGTGTGCACGCGCCCGTTCCCGTCGGCGCCGGTTTGTTTCTGGAACGATGAGGGTAACGCACGATATCGAGCCGCCTATTTTGAGCGATTCCCGGGAATTTGGGCGCACGGTGACTACGCCGAGCTGACAAACAGCGGCGGCATGGTCATTTACGGTCGCTCGGACGCGGTGCTAAACCCCGGGGGCGTGCGTATTGGCACGGCTGAAATATATCGCCAGGTCGAGAAGCTCGATGAAGTCGTAGAGAGCATCGCGATCGGGCAAAACTGGGAGGATGATGTCCGCGTTGTGCTGTTCGTTGTTCTGCGGTCGGGCATTATGCTTGATGAGGATCTTTGCAAGCGCATTCGCACAGTCATACGCACAAATACGACACCTCGACACGTTCCCGCAAAGATTATCGCTGTCGCGGATATCCCGCGAACGAAAAGCGGCAAAATAGTCGAACTTGCAGTACGCTCCGTGGTGCATGGAGAAACGGTCAAAAATACTGAGGCACTGGCAAACCCGGAGGCGCTCGAACACTTCCGTAACGTCGCGGAACTCAGTCTGGCATAGGCGCGCTCGCTGATGTCGCGTGAGGATATTCTCGGTATCGAGGTTAGCCGCGGCCGTGTATTGCCTGAGTGGATAGACGTTAACGATCACATGAACGTTGCTTACTACGTGCTCGCGTTCGATCGTGCCGTTGACCTGCTTTGGGACCGTTTTGGTATC
>Ga0316187_10005571_pt1 | contig 10855 bp, 11 predicted proteins | sample CroRivburrow1_MG_FD_204927 | JGI IMG/M metagenome (GOLD analysis project Ga0316187, IMG submission 204927) | Coastal sediment microbial communities from Maine, United States - Cross River worm burrow 1 | ecosystem: Environmental > Aquatic > Marine > Coastal > Sediment | place: USA: Maine...
AGAGACGCAGTTCCACCATTTGGTACGCACTATTCCGGGAAATGGACTAGTAGTAAACAATGGACAGGATCAAGCTTTACAGCGGGTTCTTAAGCTCGGCTGCTGGACACCTGTCGAAACATTTGGCGAGGACGATTGCTGGAATATTAGTACGAACGATGAGATAACACTCAACGGAAAAGCGCAAGGCAAGCTGCAATGGGATTTATTTGGTGAACACAATCGCATGAATGCGCTGGCTGCAATTGCCGCTGCTCGTCATGCCGGGGTACCCGTCAAGCATGGCTTGGCTGCGCTAACTGAATTCAAGAATGTAAAACGACGCATGGAAACGTGCGGCACTGTCAACGGCATTACGGTGTACGATGATTTCGCACATCACCCGACTGCGATAGCTACCACCGTTGCTGGACTTCGCCGAAAAGTTGGCAAAGCGCGCATTTTTGCTGTGTTGGAACCGCGCTCTAACACCATGAAGCTGGGCGTAATGAGAGATGCATTACCCGACAGCTTGCAAGATGCCGATCTGGTGTTTTGCTTCGCTGGCAATCTAGACTGGGATGCAACTGAATCACTCGCACCACTCGGCAGCAAGGCAGTAGTGTTAGACAATTTCAACAAGTTGCTTGATGCCATCGCTACTGCGGCAAAATCAGGGGATCATGTGCTAGTGATGAGTAATGGAGACTTCGGCGGAATACACGAAAAACTGCTACAACATCTGCAAGGCTAGTCACTCTTCCTTATTTTCCAAACCCAGTTCCTGAATTTTACGCGTCAATGTATTACGACCGATGCCTAACAGTGTGGCTGCCTCAATACGACGTCCTTTGGTATGTTGCAGGGCTTGTATGATCAGGGTGCGCTCGAAATCTGCGTTATAGGTCTCCATAATGCGTTCATCACCTCGCCGTAACGCAATTGCTGCTTGCTGTGCCAGGAGTGTTTTCCAATCTCCACCATCTGACTGATCGGCCGCCGATTCATCTCGCCACTCTGCTGGCAGATCAGCGATTTCAACTGATTGAGAGGGTGTCATGACTGTCAGCCAGTGACAAAGGTTTTCCAGTTGTCTCACATTGCCGGGAAAATCCTGTACGCTGAGATGTTGCAGGGTTTCATCACTAAACTGCTTTTGTTCAACTGCCAGTGCACGTGCGCTCTTTTGCAGAAAGTGTTTTGCCAATAAGGGTATGTCTTCACGCCGCTCACGCAAGGGTGGCAGGCGTAGCCGTATCACGTTTAAACGATGGTATAAATCTTCACGAAACAATCCCTCAGCAACACGCTCATCAAGATTTTGATGGGTAGCAGTGATAATGCGGACATTGGCTTTAATTGGCTGATGACCGCCAACGCGATAAAAATTACCGTCCGATAAAACCCGCAGCAATCGTGTTTGTAATTCGGCTGGCATATCACCTATTTCATCAAGAAACAGCGTTCCGCCTTCCGCTTGCTCGAAACGCCCTTGACGCATCGCAGCTGCACCGGTAAATGCTCCTCGCTCATGGCCAAACAACTCCGATTCGAGCAAGTCCTTGGGAATCGCAGCAGTATTTATTGCGATAAATGGTTTATCAGAACGTAAACTGTGCCGATGTAGCGCAAGTGCGACTAGCTCCTTACCGGTACCGGATTCTCCGTTTATCAAAACAGTTGCATTTGATTGCGACAATCTGCCAATCGCACGAAACAGTTCCTGCATCGCGGGAGCATGGCCCAGTATCTCCGAGTTCAATTCATCCTGATCTGATTCACCCGACTTGCGCAGACTATGTTCCATTGCGCGGCGTATCAATTCTATTGCATGATTGACATCGAATGGCTTGGGTAAGTATTCAAACGCACCCCCCTGAAACGCCGAGACAGCACTTTCGAGATCTGAATAGGCGGTCATGATAATGACTGGTATGTGAGGATATTGCTGGTGTAAAGCCTGCAAGAAATCCAGTCCGGAACTGCCCGGCATCCTGATATCGCTGACAACAACTTGCGGTATGTCATGCTTCAAAACCTTCATTGCATCATCTGCCGCGGCAAAACTTTGGAAATCTATACTCTCGCGTGAGAGTGCTTTTTCCAGAACCCAACGTATTGATCGGTCATCGTCAATTATCCACACAGATTTCATATTAGTTACCCATCAAGGAAGGGGAAGCAACACTGTAAAACAGGTATTCCCGGGTTCACTTTCAAAATCAATCGTACCGTGATGCTGATTTACATAATCCTGAGCCAAACTTAGACCCAAGCCATGCCCATCGACCCGGCCGGATACCAAAGGGTAAAAAATCTTGTCTTTCAACTCCTCCGGAATGCCTGGTCCGCTATCAATTATTTGCACCATCGCCGCAAGTCTATGGTGCCGCTTGGACAGTGTCACCTGACGAGCAATACGAGTGCGCATGACAATAATTCCTTTCCATTGCATGGCCTGAGCAGCATTACGCACGATATTTAACACTGCTTGTATCAATTGTTCCTTGTCACCTATCAACGGTGGCAGGCTGACGTCGTAATCTTGCTGTATGACCAAGCCTTCCGGCATTTCTGCCAACACCAGGCTGCGCACCCTATCCAGCACTTCGTGCACATTGAGTGCGCTATTGTGCGAGACATTTTGCGGGGACAGCAGCTTTTCCATCAATGTACGCAACCGATCAGCTTCTTGTACTACAACCTGTGTATATTCCCGTAACGCCGGTTTATCCAACTCTTGTTCCAGCAGTTGAGCGGCACCACGAATTCCACCCAGTGGATTCTTGATCTCGTGAGCCAAATTACGCAATAACAAACGATTTGCCTGCGTCTGTTCCTGCATCTGCTCTTCACGGGCTAGTTTCAGCGATCTATCTATTTGATGAAATTCCAACAATAAATATTGCTTGCTAAATTGCAACGGTGTTGCTGCGCAGCGCAGGTGAAATTTGCCATGTGCATGTGTACCCAACGTCAAATCATGTTCTATATAACTTGCATCGTTTTGCATCGCTTGCCGCATCGCGCTAGCCAGTTGTTCAGTGTGAGTAAAGACTTGTTGTACTGTATGACCTTGCATATTCTTGCCACTTACATCGAACAAATTTTCAGCAGCAGGATTGAAATAGGCGACTCTCGCCTGGTCATCCAGTAAAATGACGGCCGTCGCCAAATATTCCACGGCTAGATGAGGAAAGTCAGACATACATCTTCAGGTAGCAGAAAGCATGCCAGAAAAAATATTTACTTGAGCTTTGATAACTCAGTTTTTAACGCATCAACATTTTTCTGGTGAACGTCGACTTGTTCGGTAAGAATTTTTATCTTTCCTTCATACTTTGCCACGTTGCGGTAGGTTTTTCCGCCTGCACCTTTGAAGACCTCAGGATTTTCTTTGCCTTCCTGTAGTTTTTCTTCAGCTTCTTTGAGTGCTTTTTCTTCTGCGATCAATTCATTTTGCAAAATCAAATAACGAGTGTCGTCACGTTTTTTTTGCATCTCGCCATCAACACGAGGGAAGTTTGCTCCGGCTCGAGCTGCCTTTGCGGGATCCATAGTGGAGAGAGGCTCTAAAATGATTCTTTTGCCACCTTTAATCGGTGTACTGGAATAAGTAACGTGTCCATTAGCATCAACACCCTTGTATATTTCTGCCTGCACCAAGCTCGGACAGACACAGAACACGACTATCACATAGCAAAGTTTCATGATTTGCTTTCCTTCAAGTAATGTGACGAGTATAGGGCAAGCACCATGTATGAACAAATATTCGAGATAAAAGAAAACGGGGCTTACGCCCCGCTTAGCAATGCAATATCCAATCAGCTTAAAGGCTGTAGTACATATCAAATTCTACTGGATGGGTAGTCATACGCAGACGCGTCACATCATCCATCTTCAAAGCGATATATGCATCAAGAAAGTCGTTGGAAAATACACCACCCCGCGTCAAGAATTCGCGATCCTTATCCAGACATTCCAATGCTTGATCGAGTGAAGTACATACGGTTGGAATTTTCGCTTCTTCTTCCGGTGGTAAATCGTACAGATTCTTATCTGCAGGATCGCCAGGATGAATCTTGTTCTGAATTCCATCCAGTCCTGCCATCATCAGAGCTGCAAAAGCCAGATAGGGATTCGCTGTCGGATCGGGAAATCTGGTTTCGATTCGGCGTGCCTTGTCACTAGCCACATGTGGAATCCTGATCGAAGCAGAACGATTCTTGGCAGAATAAGCCAGCTTGGTTGGCGCCTCGAAATGCGGAACCAAACGCTTGTAAGAATTGGTACTAGGATTAGCAATCGCATTCAATGCGCGAGCATGTTTAATGATGCCGCCAATGTAAAAAAGTGCCATTTCGGATAATCCGGCATAGCCGTTACCGGCAAATAAATTCTTGCCGTCTTTCCAAATCGACTGATGTACGTGCATACCTGAACCGTTATCGCCCACGACAGGCTTAGGCATAAAGGTGGCAGTCTTGCCATACTGATGCGCGATATTATGCACAACGTACTTTAACCCTTGAGTCCAATCGGCGCGCCTCACCAGTGTGTTGAACTTGGTTCCGATTTCACACTGGCCTGCTGTTGCAACTTCATGGTGATGCACTTCCACTTCAATACCGATTTCATCCAATGCCAGACACATTGCAGCACGAATGTCGTTCAGACTGTCTACCGGAGGAACCGGGAAATAGCCACCCTTGACCGTAGGTCGGTGTCCAGTATTACCGCTATCAAACTTTTCTGCAGAAGCCCACGCGGCTTCTTCAGAATTAACTTTGCAGAAGCAGCCTGACATGTCAACCTGCCAATTGACTGAATCAAATATAAAAAATTCAGGCTCCGGGCCAAAGTAGGCCATATCACCTATACCACTAGACTTAAGGTACGCTTCCGCACGTTTTGCGATAGAACGCGGATCTCGATCATAGCCCTTGCCATCTGTAGGTTCCACCACATCGCAAGTTATTATCAGTGTATTTTCGTCCATAAAAGGATCGAGGTAGGCTGAAACCGGATCAGGCATCAACAGCATGTCTGACGCCTGAATCCCTTTCCAACCTGCGATTGAGGAACCATCGAAGGCGTGACCTTCTTCAAATTTGTCCTCATCCACACATTTGGCCGGCACGCTCACATGCTGCTCTTTACCCCGTGTATCAGTAAAGCGGAAATCCACGAACTTAACATCGTGATCTGTAATCATTTTCAAAACATCTTTTGCCGACGTCGACATAAACTATCTCCCAAAGCATAAAAATTAAACAACGAACTTGTGACCCCAAGGCATGGTCTCGCACAAAGCATGCCAACCTTACCTTACCTCACCAAACCAGCATTGTGCCACAAGCGCTCCTTACGGCACATAAAACATTTGCACCAATTATGGGCATCTGGCGCTCACAACGCACTAATCTTGTGCGCCAGTGTAGTGAATACTAATAGAACGAAAAATATCATCATGGCGGACCTGTTCATCGCCGCGAGCCTGTAATGCATCGGCCTGGGGCTGAGTAGCTCCCGTCAAATAAAGTTCAGCATCAACTTTTCCATCCAGATAATGAAACACTACACGCTTATCCAGCATGCTTGAATCTCCCAGCAACTCAACAAGATGAGCCAACAAAACCGGTCTGCCTGGTAAATGCGCATTAGGTTTAGTTTGCAGATCATCTTCCGGATCTATGTGCACCATCACGTCCAGCACATGATGATTTTTAAGTACCGCATTTCGGGCAGACTCTGCGATGAAATGCCCTTCTGAGACACTTATTTTCGGATCGACAATAATGTGCGCATCAACCAAGGCGTTATCAGCCATTTTACGGGTACGCAGCTCGTGCAAATCCCGCACTCCATGGGTATTAAGGAGTGTCTGCCGGATTGCTTCAACTTCCTCAGGATCCAGGCCTGTATCAATCAACTCTGCCAACGCATCAATTGCCAGCTTACCGCCCATATGGGCAATCATCACACCCACCACTGCTGCTGCAACCAGATCGAGAAATGTAAAACCTAGCAGGTTGCCACCTACTCCGACAATAACCACCAAAGAAGAAAACGCATCAGACCTTGCGTGCCATGCATTCGCTACTAACAGCTGTGATCTTACTCGCTTGGCTAACGCGAGGATGTATCGGAACAGACCTTCCTTGGCTACAACAGCTAAAACCGCGATGGCGAGCGCAATAGGTTCGACTGCTTGCATCGCACTTGGATTTTGCAATCGGATTGCAGCAGCCACTAGCAACGCAATACCGAGCACCAACAGAAATGCACCTAATATCAGTGTAGCTGCAGTCTCTACTCTTGCATGGCCGTAGGGATGATTAGCATCCGCATGGCGATTACCATGTCGATTGGCATAAAGCACCAACACATCAGACAGTAGATCCGACAGGGAATGTAGGCCGTCCGCTATCAAGGCCTGCGAATGCGCAAAAAACCCACCGACTATCTGGAGAGTGGTTAACACCAAGTTGATATAAATACTTACCCATGAACTCTTTTTTGCAGCTGCATACCGCTCAGGATTAGCTGGCTCAAATGTTGTATCTTTGCTTTTAGGTTGCTGGGGGTGCGTGTGATTTTTCATTTTGCTTGCGTTAAGATACGTAAGTGCTGCAGAGACGCAATTCTACACTTGCTTTGTTTGCAATTGATATTGTTACTTGTCATAGCACAGCACTTGAAATATTTTGATTAACACTTACCGTTCATGAAAGAGCCAACATGGGAAACATAACCTCCATTTTACAGTCCGCCCAGCAACGCGCCAAAGAAAAAGGGCTGCCCTACGCTGGTGAGCTTCATCCCACTGAAGCATACGAAATCCTGCAATCTGCTCCCGGAACAAAATTGGTTGATGTTCGCAGCAGAGCTGAAATAGACTGGGTCGGTCGCATCCCTAATAGTATTGATATTGAGTGGGCCAGCTATCCGGGAATGAAACCCAACCCATATTTCATGGCGCAACTTGAACAGCAGGTCGAGAAAGAAGTTTTGGTACTCTTCATTTGCCGTTCTGGCATCCGCTCTCATCATGCAGCGGCACTTGCTACTCGGACTGACTACATCAGTTGCTACAATGTTTTGGAGGGATTTGAGGGAGACATGGACGGAAAAAAACATCGCAACTCTATCAATGGTTGGCGCGTAGCAGAGCTTCCTTGGGAACAGGCTTAATCGCGATAGTTGACAATCAGGGGCGCATGATCTGAAAAGCGTTGCGCTTTGTAAATACTAGCCGCTTCAGCCCGCTCGGCAATGCCTGGTGAAGCTATCTGATAATCGATACGCCAACCAACATCCTTAGCCCATGCTTGGCCCCGGTTTGACCACCACGTGTATGACTCCAATTCTGGATATAGTTGGCGATATACATCGACATATCCGGTCTCGTCAAACAACTCAGTAAGCCAGGCACGTTCTTCCGGCAAAAAGCCGGAATTCTTCTTATTGCCGCGCCAATTCTTCAGATCTATTTCTCGATGCGCAATGTTCCAATCTCCGCAGACTATGATCTCTCGCCCGCTGGCGCGCAAGCCCCTAAGGTGCGGCAATAGTGCCGCCATAAATTTGAACTTCATAGCCTGACGTTCTTCGCCACTGGAGCCAGAAGGCAGATACAGCGATACCACGCTGTATCCGGCAAAATCCACACGTAAATAGCGTCCTTCTCGGTCGAATTCTTCTATGGATAAACCGACAACAACATTCTGTGGCTGCTCGCGACAGTAAAGCCCCACACCACTGTAACCTTTCTTTTCAGCGTAATGAAAATAACCAGAATAGCTTAATGGCGAGAGCATTTGTTCTGTCATGTCCGGCTCTTGTGCTTTGAGTTCCTGTAGACAGACGACGTCAGCATCTTGCTTAGCTAGCCATTCATAAAAACCTTTTCTGGCGGCCGAGCGGATACCATTAAGATTGACAGTAATGATGCGCATGAAAAATCTCGGTATTATTGAGAGCGCCATTATAATGACGGTCGTTTACCCAACCTAATTCTTTTACCATGTTCAAATTCAGACAGGACTTCATCCGTTTTGCTGTACAACAAAAGGCATTGAGCTTTGGCGAATTTAAAACCAAGGCGGGTCGCATATCACCCTACTTTTTTAATGCCGGATTATTTTGTGATGGCGCATCACTCAGAAATCTTTCACAGTTTTACGCACAGGCTATCCTTACTTCTGAAGTACAGTTCGACATGCTGTATGGTCCCGCTTACAAAGGCATCTCTCTGGCTGCTGGAACAGCAATCGCGCTGGCAGAGCAGGGTCATAACGTGCCTTATTGCTACAATCGCAAGGAGGCCAAGGATCATGGTGAAGGTGGCACCACTGTAGGAGCAAAGCTTCAAGGACAAGTTTTGATTATTGATGACGTAATCTCTGCGGGTACTTCTGTAAGGGAATCCGTTGAATTGATTCGTTCGGCTGGCGCACAACCCTGTGGGGTGGTAATCGCACTTGATCGAATGGAGCGTGGACAGAGTGAGATGTCCGCCGTTCAGGAAGTCGCACGCAATTATGCTATTCCGGTCATATCAATTGCCACACTGAATGATCTGCTTGGCTATTTGCAGGAAGGGGCAGAAATGGTGCAATATCTAAATATCACACAAGCATATCGTGACAAATACGGGGTAGAAAATGATTAAATCCAAGGCATTGTTCGCATTATTTATTGGGCTCACCTTTAGCCTGCCTGCCATGGCTAAACTTTACAAATGGGTCGATAAAAATGGCGTCACCCATTATGGAGAAACGATTCCACCGGAATATGCCGACCGAGATCGTGCTGAATTGAACAAGTCGGGACGCACAACAAAAATCATAAAAGTGCTTTCTCCCGCCGAATTAAATGCTCAGAGGTTAGCTAAGAAAAAAGAAATTGCCGAAGAAAAAGCGGCACAGGAACAACGGCGCCGAGACAAAACGTTAACCGGCACCTACAGCAGCGTCAAGGAAATCAATCTTGCACGCAACCGCAGTCTGCGACAAGTAAAGGCACGAATTACCAACCATAAGGCTCAACTCGAAATGGCCAACAAGAATTTACTGGAATTACAACAGGAGTCTGCAACTTATACCAAGACAAAAAAAGCAATCCCGGCACCATTGCAAGACGACATAAAAAGATCGAAGGAGCGCATTAGCAAACTGCAACGAAACCTGGATAAATCTTTAGCGGAAAAGGCAGCGGTGGAAGCTCGCTATGATGCTGATAAAGCGCGTTATCGTGAGTTGACTGGCAAATAGCCGCAGCTATCCAGAAAAACTATAACTTTTCAAACTGGCCTGTAGTAACGTTGTACCCCAACATCTCGCCAACCTCTATATCAAAATACCAACCATGCAAGGTGACCTTGCCCTGCTCAACGCGCTCGCGTATCCAGGAAAACGTCATCAGATTGTCTAAGGAAACCAGAATTGCTTGCTGCTCACATGCACGCTGGCGCAATCTGTCATCCGTATCCGATAATTCCTGATCGGCCTTCTGTCGAGCAGCATCAGCTATGCCCATCCACTCTGCAATAAATGAATCTTGCTTGGGTATCCCACCTTCCAGCAATGCTTGAATACCCCCACACTGCGCATGTCCAAGCACGATGATGTGTGGCACACCCAAATTTTGCACGCCAAACTCCAATGCCGCACTAGTACCATGGAAATGCCCTAAATTCTCTGCAGGCGGGACTAAATTGGCAACGTTTCGGATCACAAATAAATCACCAGGCTCACAATCCAGCACCAACGCCGGATCAACACGCGAATCGCAACAAGCCACCACCAACGCCTTGGGCATCTGACCAAACTGAACCAGATTATTAAATTGCTCTGCATCATTAACGAAGTGCCGCTCGCGAAAACGCCTAAACCCTTCGATAAGCTGCTGGGGCTTATTCATACTCATGCCCCAGTAAGCTTGGCCTGAGCCTCACGATACTTGTCTGAAGTTTGTTGCAATACTTCTTGCGGAATATGTGGTGCAGGCGAACGCTTGTCCCAACCAGATGCTTCCAGCCAATCACGTATAAATTGCTTATCAAAGCTGGGCGGATTACTGCCAACGTGATATTGATCAGCAGGCCAAAAACGGGATGAATCCGGGGTAAGTGCTTCATCAATCAGATATAGCTTGCCTGCCTCATCTTCTCCGAACTCAAATTTGGTGTCGGCTATAATAATACCCTTGCTTGAGGCATAGTTAGCCGCTTCCTGATAAAGCTTCAATGTCGCGTCGCGCACTTCAGCGGCGCGCGACTCTCCGAGCAATTCAACTACCTGCTCGAACGAAATGTTTTCGTCATGGTCGCCCACGGCCGCCTTGGTTGATGGTGTAAACAAAGGCTCCGGCAGCTTTTCAGCTTCGCGCAACCCAACTGGCAATTTAATGCCGCACACTGCGCCAGTTTGCTGGTAATCCTTCCAGCCGGAGCCAACCAGATAGCCGCGTATAATCGCCTCTATTGGCAGTGGTTTAAGTTTCTTTACCACGAATGCTCGTCCCTTAACCTGCAAACACTCATCTTCAGACTTAACTACCGATTCCGGCGCGATACCAGTCAAATGATTTGGAATCACGTGCCCTAACTTATGAAACCAGAAATTTGACACTGTCGTAAGCACTTCACCTTTACCCGGGATCGGGTCGGGCAAAATCACATCAAAGGCTGATAAGCGATCTGTTTGCACCACCAGCAACTTGTTATCATCCACCGCGTAAATGTCACGCACTTTGCCACAATGCAGCAAAGAAAGACTCTTCAGGTCGGACTGTAACAACGCGCCGCTCATTTATTCAGCACCAGGCAGAGCAGAAATTTCCTGCTGCAAGCTTTCTGCAGTCTGCGGAGGAA
>Ga0316187_10005573_pt1 | contig 10853 bp, 8 predicted proteins | sample CroRivburrow1_MG_FD_204927 | JGI IMG/M metagenome (GOLD analysis project Ga0316187, IMG submission 204927) | Coastal sediment microbial communities from Maine, United States - Cross River worm burrow 1 | ecosystem: Environmental > Aquatic > Marine > Coastal > Sediment | place: USA: Maine...
CCCGACCCTGGCTGTAGCTCAGAGCGAACTCTACCGCTGTCGGGTCGGTGGTGTCGATCATGAGCGGCGCCTTGACCGATCTGGTGAGCCGTTCGTAGAACTCCCGGATGTCGGCGAGCTCGTCGCGTTCGGTGGTGGTCAGGCAGACATCGACGATCTGGGCGCCGGCTGAGACCTGGGCGCGTCCGATCTCGGCCGCCTCGTCCCAGCATTCTTCGGTGATGAGCCGGCGGAACTTGGCCGAACCGAGCACGTTGGTGCGCTCGCCCACGAGCAGCGGCCGGTTCTCCGGGGTCGATTCAACGAGATCGATCCCGCTGAAGAAAACCCGGGTCGAGCGCGTTTCAGGCAGGGGTCGCGGGCGCTTGCCATCAACCATGGCGGCCAGCGCCGCAATGTGCTTCTCCGTTGTGCCGCAGCAGCCGCCGACGAAATTGAGCCAACGGCTGTCGGCAAAGCGCTCGAGCTTGGCCGCCAGGCTTCCGGGTGTTTCGGGGTAGCGTCCATCCTCGTCGGGCAGTCCGGCGTTGGGGTAGCACGAGACCGCACACGAGGCCATCGCGTGGACCGAGCGCAGGTGGTCGGTCATGAACTCGGGACCGGTGGCGCAATTGAGGCCGATGGCCAGTGGGCTGACGTGCGCGATGGAGGCGACGAATGCCTCGGCGGTCTGGCCGCCGAGCATGGTGCCGTTCAGTTCGATGGTGCCCGAGACGATCACCGGCCGGGTGACACCACCGTCGCGGCACACCGTCTCGACGGCGATGAGGGCAGCCTTGGTGTTGCGCGTGTCCTGGCAGGTCTCCACCGCGAAGAGATCGATCCCGCCCTCGAGGAGGCCCCGCGCCTGCTCGGTGAAGCCGGCGACCAGTTCAGGGAAGCTGATCCCACCTGTGACGCTGATGGCCTTGTTGGTGGGGCCCATGGAGCCGACCACGAATCGCGGCCGGTCGAACGACGGGAAGTCAGCCACCGCCTGAACCGCCAGCTCCGCCGCCCGCCGGTTGAGCTCGTGCGCCCTGTCGGCCAGACCGTACTCCGAGAGCACAACCGGGGTGCCGCTGAAGGTATCGGTCTCGATGAGATCGGCTCCGGCCGCGAGATAGGCCCGGTGGACGTCGAAAATCACATCCGGCCGGGTCACGACGAGGTTTTCGTTGCATCCCTCGAGCTCGGCACCACCGAAATCCTCGGGACCGAGATCCCGGGCTTGGAGCATCGTCCCCATCGCCCCGTCGAACACCAGAATCCGCTCGCGCATGAGCGCAACCAGTTCATCGGTGCGATCGGATCCGATTGCCATGCCTTGATCTCCTCGGGAGATTCATACGCAAGTGGAGGCTGGAATGCAAATTTTTTCGGTCGGTGCGCTGATTTCCGTGTCGATCAGCACCGACCGGGGGAGCCCGCTCTGCGACCTGATCCGCTTTTCAACTCGTTTCACCTCGGGTCAAGAGAACTTCGGTGAGAACAGGAAAAGATTGAACACTGCAACGGCCCACTCTCGGGTCGGAATTGCTAGGGTGTGTTCTGGAATGTTGATCGTCTCCACCGCCCTCCGATCGCTCGTCAACCGTACGCTCGCCCCGTTCGGGGAGCCACCGCCTGGCGGGCGATTCGAATCCATCGACACCCTGCTCGCCACCGCCGAGCGAAAAACCGGGTTACTGGATTGGGGTGATCCGAGTTTTCGTGACGGTTTGTCCGTTCTGCTCGGGGCTCTCGAAGAGGTGCCCGATCTGACCCCGCTCGGGGTGGTCACCTTTAACAACATGATTCGACAGGCTTTGGTGAATCGTCTGCGCTTCCTGCGCGACTCTGCGCCGCGTCGCGATCTGAAGGCGCCGGTCATCATTACGGGTCTTCCGCGGTCCGGCACCACGGTTCTTCATCGCCTGCTGAGCCTCGATCCGTCATTCCACGCGCCGCCTTTGTGGGAACTCCTGGATCCCTTCTCGGTCTCGAATCCCGGATTCAGACGATGGCGGACTTCGGCGCAAATCACGATCAAGAACAGGCTTTTGCCCAATCTCGACCGGAAGCACTTCACCCGCGCTGATACCCCCGAAGAGTGCACGCTTCTGTTGGCCAACAGTTTTGCCTCGCCCCTGTTCTGGGATCTGGCTCCCCTGAACGACTACCTGGAGTGGTACCAGGGTGCGTCGCAGCGGCCGGTCTACGGGGAGTATCGGAGACAGCTCCAGGTCCTTCAGGCCCGCCATCCAGATCAGCGTCTGCTGCTCAAGGCGCCGGCTCACCTCGGGAATCTCTCGATCCTCCGTGAGGTGGTCCCCGAGGCACGGTTGATCCAAACTCATCGGGATCCGACCGAGTGCTTTTTCAGTCACTGCAGCCTGCGTGAGACCTTGGGCCGCTTCGTCATGAGTGCCCCGAGTCGAGAGTTCATCGCCGGACATGTTCAGCGAGTCTTCGATTTCGATCTCAACGCCAATATCGAGTTTCACGAGGATCATCCCGACGAGGTGGTCAATGTCGCGTGCGGGGATCTGCGGACCTCTTCGCTCGAGGTCCTCTCGGGGCTTGGTGGCGCCCTTGATCTCGAGTGGTCTCGGGAAACAGCTGATCGCGCTGCAGCCTACCTCGAACAAAACCCGGGCGGGCGGTTCGGGAAGCACCGCGTCTCGGACGACGATTGGGGTGTTTCCCGGGAGACCGTCGATCAGCTCTTCTCGATCTATCGGGAGACCTTCGCCGGGTTCATCGACACGTGATTCTGTAAACTCGATCCTCATGTGTCTCCTCGTCGTTGCCTGGAACGCGCACCCCGAGTATCGGCTGATCCTCGCGGGCAACCGTGACGAGTTCCACGATCGTCCGGCCGAGGCCGCCCACTGGTGGGCGGAGCCGGGGCTCATCCTCGGTGGGAAGGACCTGCAGGCCGGTGGCGCCTGGCTCGGGCTCGATCGCCGCGGTCGGTATGCGGTGGTGACCAACTACCGCGAGCCTGGAGTACCAACCAGCGGGAAGCGATCGAGAGGAGAACTGGTTGCCTCCTGCCTTGCATCGTCTGTGCCGTTGTCAGACTGGCTCGAGGAACTCGACGCAGGCCAAGATGATTATGGCGGCTACAACCTCATCGTCGGCGACGAACACCAGATGCACTATCTGACGAATCGTGGTGACGATCGCCGCTTCCTCGGGCCGGGGATCTACGGCCTCAGCAACCATCGGCTGGACACGCCATGGCCGAAGGTCGTGGCCGTCCGAACGGGTCTCCACCGGTTGATCGACGACGATCGTGTCGATCCGGACGCACTCTTCGAATTGCTCGCGGACCGGGAACCGGCTCCTGATGACGAGTTGCCGCACACAGGCGTTCCGCTCGAATGGGAGCGTGCCCTGTCGGCCGCCTTCATCGTCGGCGAGGACTACGGCACCCGCGCGAGCACGGTCGTCCTCGTCACCGCCGACGGGGGCGTTGTCTTCGAGGAGCGCCGGTTCGGACCGGGCGGCATCCCCGCGGGCGATTCGCGGTTCAGCTTCTGATCGCCGCCAACTGCTCGGTCATCAACCCCTTGAAGAGCTCGATCTTGTAGCCGTTCTTGGCCAGCGGTTCGGCGCCGTCCACCGTTGCGCGAGCGGCCGCGTCGATGGTGGCGTCGTCGAGTTCTGTGCTGATGATGGCCTTTTCGACGCCGACGGCGCGCCAGGGAACGGGCGCCGCGCCGGAGAGAAAGACCCGGGCCGAGCTCACGGTGTCACCATCGAAGACAAGGGCGAGGGCGACCCCCGCGAGGGCAAAGTCCCACACGGCTCGATCCCGGACCTTGCGGTAGGAGGACCGGAGCCCGGCCGGCGCCTTCGGGATGACGATCTCGGTGATGACCTCGTCATCCTCGAGAACCGTCTCGCGCCTTGGATCGACCGATGGAGGTACGTGGAGCGCCTCCACGGCCACCGACCGGCTCGCCGACGGGCTCGAGACCCGACAGACCGCCCCGTGGGCGGCCAGTGCCGGTGCTGTGTCCGACGGGTGAACGATGTAGCAGAGTTCTCCACCGAAGATGCAGTGGTGTTGGTTCTCCCCATCGTAGGCATAGCAGAGCTCGCCCCCCTTGCGGAGGCAGTCGAAATCGCCGCGGTAGTACCAGCAGCGCGGTTTCTGGCAGAGATTGCCGGCGATGGTGCCCTGATTCCTCAGCTGCGGGCTGGCAACGACCTTGGCGGCATCGGCGAGGGCGCCGTAGTGCTCGAGCACGGACGTGTTCTCGGCGATCTCGGTGATGGTGGTCATGGCGCCGAGCCGCAACCCGCCATCACGCGTCGGTTCGATCCCTCGAAGATCGGAGATGCCGCTCAGTGAAACCAAAGTGTCGGTGGCGAAGACCCCATCGCGGAGGCAGCCGATGAGGTCGGTGCCGCCGCCGTGGATCCGGGCGTCGTTGTCATCGAGAAGGCTGAGGGCCTCGCGGAGAGTTTCGGGGCGGACGTGGCTGAACTTGGGAAGCATCTCAGGCCTCCTTGTCCTGCGCGTGGAGGATCTCGAGGATTTTCTCCGGGTTCAGCGGGGCGTTGTGGGCGTGGACGCCCAACGCGTCCGCCACCGCGTTGCCGATGGCTGCGGCGGTGGGAATGGTCGCGGGCTCGCCGAGGCCCTTGGTGCCCGTCGAGTTGAACTCGTTGTCGGGTTGATCGATGGGGTGGCAGGCGTGGGCGTCGGCCACATCGAGGATCGTCGGCACCTTGTAGTCGTGGAAGTTGGCGTTGACCATCTTGCCGGTCTGATTGCCGTCGAGGACGCGCTCCTCGGTGACGCCGAGGCCGATCCCCATGGCCATCCCGCCGAAGACCTGGTTGTCGAAGGTGAGTCGGTTGAGAACCCGGCCTGAATCGTGGGCGCCGAGGAAGCGGAGAATCCGGATCTCACCGGTGCGGGTGTTGACCTCGACCTCGCAGAACTGAGCCGCGAAGGGGAAGGTGGCCTTGTCTTCCGGGTTGGGGTCGCGATAGCCGGTGCCCATGAGCAGACCGCGGCGATCGAGGCGCTCGACCTCGGCGAGCGCCAGTTTCTTCTCCGGGTCGGATCTGCTTGTGATGGTGAGGTTGTCGAGCACGAGATCTCCTGCGGTGGTTTCGAGCTGTTCGGCGGCAAAGCCGAGGATCTGCTTCTTGACATCGATCGCCGCGGCCCGTACGGCCGGCGAGTCCGACGGCACGGTCTTGCTGCCGCCGGAGGCGGTGGCGTACTGGGTCGTTGCGGTATCGGCGTGCTCGACCAGGATCTTGTCGAGGGGAACGCCGAGCTCCTCGGCAACGATCATGGCCGCCCAGGTCTTGGTCCCGGTGCCAATGTCGGAGGCGCCCATGTTGAGATTGGCGCTGCCGTCGGCGAAGAGTTTGACCACGACCGTCGATGGTGGTCCGCCGGGGTAGGCCCAGAAGCACGCTGCCGCGCCGACGCCTCGACGAAGGTGCCCGATCTCTTTCTTCGCCTTCTTCGCCGCTTCCCACCCGAATGCCTTGGCGCCCTCGGTCAGACAGGCGGCGAGTTGGTTGGAGGTGAAGGGCATGCCGTCTCCCCGCTGGAGCTCGGTGAGAAGATTCTGCAACCGAAGCTCGACGGGATCCCTGTCGAGCCTGGCGGCGAGCTCGTCCATGGTCTGTTCGAGGGCCCAGGAGCACTGGGGAAAGCCCGGAGCCCGCATGGGTCGAGCCTTGCCGGTGTGGGTGTAGACCGTGATGTCCTCGGTGCGCATGTTTGGGCAGGTGTAGAGGTAGGCGGCCTGAGCACCGGTGCCCGCGTTGTAGCGATAGGCGCCGTTGGATCCGATGGAGTGGTAGTCGATGGCGGTCAGGGTGCCGTCGGACTTGGCGCCGATCTTGACGGTCATGGTGTTGGCGGGTCGGTTTCCGGTGACGGTGAAGCAGTCCTCCCGCGGCAGGAAGAGCTTGACCGGCCGTGCGGTCATCCGGGACATGATGGCCGCCATGACGGTGTACTTCCCGGTCTCGAGCTTGGCGCCGAACCCACCGCCCATGTAGTGGCCGATGACCCGGACGTTGGACATCGGCAGGCTGAAGACGCCGGCCAGGGTCTGTTGGACGCCGAAGACGCCCTGGGTCGTGTCCCATACCGTGAGCCTGTTGCCGTCCCACCTTGCCACCGAACCGTGCGGTTCGAGGGGAGCGTGAATCTGGCAGGCGGTGCTGTAGGTGCTCTCGACGATGACATCGGCCTCCGCGAAACCGGCCGCAAGGTCGCCGCGTTCGCGCACACCCGGCTCGCCGACCATGTTGCCCCCCTCCTGTACAGCGGGGGCGTCCGGCAGGAGCGCCTTGTCGTCATCGACAACAAACGGGAGCACCTCGTACTCGACCTTGATGGCCCTGATGGCATCGACCGCCTGGAGCGGGGTCTCGGCCGCGACGGCCGCAACCTCTTCGCCCTCGTGGCGGCAGTGGTCGTCAAAGAGCCGGCCGTAGGCCTGGTCGCCGCGCACGTACCACGCCATGTCCGCGCCGGGGCTTTTGCCGGTGATCACAGCTTCGACACCGGGCATTTTCTCCGCGTCGCTGGTGTCGATGGAAAGAACGCGGGCGTGGGTGTGCGGACAGCGGAGGATTGCGCCGTGGAGCATGTCGGGCAGGGAAACATCCTGTGGGTAGACCGCGGTGCCGCTGACGCGCTCGTAGGCGTCGATTTTGGGCTGTCGGGTGCCGACAACGACGGTCTTGCGCCAGGCGCCGGAGTCGGGGTCGTTCTCGGGGGTCTCGGGAACCGCACCGTCGATGTGATAGGCGTGTTCGTCACTCATGACCCACCCCCGTCCTTTCGGTTCTCGCCTGTGTGCGTCACCGCGTTGACGATGTGCTGGTAGGCGCCGCAGCGGCAGAGATTGCCGCTCATGCCGTGGCGGATCTCGGACTCCGTCGGGGCGGGATTCGCCCGCAGGAGGCCCTCGGCCGCGATGATCTGACCGGGCGTGCAGTAACCGCACTGGAAGGCGTCGTGCTCGACGAACGCTTGCTGGACCTCGCCGAGTTCTTCTCCGTCCAACAGGCCTTCGATGGTCGTGATCTCGGTTCCCTCGGCTTCGACGGCCAGTGTCATGCAGGCGTAGCGGGGAAGGTCATCGATCAGGACCGAGCACGATCCGCATTCGCCCCGCTCGCAGGCGGCCTTGGTGCCGGTGATGCCGAGGCGTTCGCGCAGCACGAAGAGCAGGGTCCACCTCGGCTCGACCAGCAACCGGTGGAGCCGGCCGTTGATCTTCAGCGCAATCTGGACCATCTCCTCCGGATCGGTGATCTCGGGCACCGCTTCGGCTCGACTGGTGACACCGGTGGCGACGGCTGCCGCTCCGGCGCCCACCGATCCGAGAAAGCCACGGCGGGTGACGCCGCTTTCGGGTTGTTTGTCGACTGGTTTCTTCTTCGTCATGAGCGCCTCCCGGGACGAGATTGAGATCAGATCGTAGGTTGGTGTGAATCAGTCACAGGTGATTGTAGCGTGGACGGGCGGACCGGTCCTCCGGTCCTCCCCGCCACCGAGGCGCCCTCTTGAAACACAAAGGACACCAAGAACCACCAAGGGGCCACAAAGCATCGCAGTATTGACCCGGACCCCAGTACTTCAGGTACGCGAGCCCTTTCGTGAGTCTTTGCGATGAAACCGAAAGACATCCTTCGTGGGTTCTTCGTGGATCTGTGTGATCTGTGGGCTGCAGCGATGATGCGATGCTCTCATCCAGCATCCAGCATTGCCCTACAGCATCGCCAAAGCCGCGAGCACCGCTCCCAGCAACGCTAGACACCCACACCCGCTGCCCTTTCGGAGCGAGGCGTTGAAGAGGGCTCTGCCGGCCGTTCGGCCGACCACAGGCACAGCGGCGATGGCGACCTTGGCCGCGGTTGAGCGCCAGCGGTCCATCTCCTCCCGGTGGAGCTTGTTGCGAAGGATCTGTTTTTCGACCGCCACCCGTTCGCGGTACTTCATTTCCTCGCGGGTTCGGATGACCTCGAGCTCTTCCGCCTCGGGAATGAAGCGCAACTGGGAGTCGCAGTACTCGCAGAAGACCTCGATTTCCCCGAGGGCTACCGCTACCGGTGCCGAGCAGTTGGGGCAGTGGTGTGATGTGGCTTCGGCCATCAGATGTCACTTACGCAGAGACGGTCGACAAGTTGGCTGATTTCTCTCGGCCGGTAGACGCGGTAGTCGGGCGTCACCGACCACTCGACGCCGCGGTTCCCGTTGAGGTAAAAGGCGGCCACCGAAAGGAAGCGGCAGTCGCGGCCCATGGCGATGAGGTCTCGGTTGGTGTTGACGGAGCAGAGGATGTCGGTCTCATGGTCGCCGATGTAGAGGGCGGTTGCGGGTTCCTCGATACCGACGATGTCGAGGGCTCTGAGAAGTCCATCCGGGGCCGGTTTCTGCCGATCCAACGGCACCTCGGCATAGCCGACGATGGCCGTGAAGTAGTGGTCGACGTGGTTCTCCTTGAGGATCTGGGCGATGGTTGCGCGCTCGTTCTGCGACACCACCGCTTGCGGGAACTTGCGCAGGCGCCTGAGGGTGTCTTCGATATCCGCGAGGAGTGGGACCGGGGTCGTATCGTTGAGCTGGAAAGCCGCCCACCGCTGACCCGCGGTGGCGCACTGCTCCTCGGTGAGGCCGAAGGATCTGGTGTAGAGCTGTTGCCAATTACTGACGCGGTTCCAGGCAGCGACGTAGGCCTCCACCGAAGTCAGCCCGGCGACCTCGCCCCACGGTCGGCCGGTGACCTCCTCGACGATTCGACGGTTGACATTGAGGTTGCGCTCCCTGGTGTCGGCCAGGGTGCCGTCGAAGTCCCAGAATAGGGCCTTGAGCGGGTGGTTCGTGAGCACGTGGACATTATGCCTTGAACCGGGGAGGGATGGTGTGATGAAGAGCCAGATACCGGATACCGGGTGGTTGCGACGGTGCGATGTTTTCTGCGTCCATCTGCGTGATCGGTGGGCAATCTGAGATGGAAAGCCCTGATATCTATGTCTATCTCGCATCTCGCATCGCTACACTCCTCCCATGGAAAGCCTCACCATCCGCCAGGCCCGCCGTCTTGCGCTCGCGCGTGCGGGCTTGCTCAAACCCGAGTGGACCGGGATGCCGAAGTTCGCACGTGGACGTGGGCCGTCCGCCCGCCGCGCCTGCCACGAGATCATCCGTCGCTTCGGCTATCTCCAGCTCGACTCCATCGGCGTGGCCGGGGCGCGGACCCACGGTCTGGTCCTCATGTCTCGGCTCGATGGCCTCGATCCGTCCCTGGCTGAGGATTTGCTTCAACCGGGCGAGCCTGTCGTTGAGTACCTCGGTCACGAGGCCTGCTGGCAGCCCATGGAGGACTGGCCGATTTTCGACTTTCGTCGTCGGGAGCTTCAGGATCGGCCTCGCTGGGGAGTTCTGGTTGAGGAACAGCGGAAAGTGGCGGATGAGATCCTCGGGCGGATCAGACACGAGGGCCCGCTGCGATCGCTGGACTTCGAGAGCGAGCGCTATGGATCCAACTGGCAGCTCAAGACCGCAACCCTCGTGGCGAGCGGTCTGTGGGGCACGGGCGAGCTCGCCATCCGCGAACGGAGGGGATTTCAGCGGGTCTACGATCTCACCGAGCGAGTCATCCCCGATGACGTGCGGTCCCGATCCATGACCTTCGACCAGGCCTTGCCCGAACTCATTCTCAAGGCCCTCGGTGGTCATGGTTGGGCGCGACCGGGCACCATCGCTGAGACCTGGCGATTAAAGGGCAGAGCCGGGCTCATCGCTGCCGCTCTCGGCGAGTTCGAGGCGGCTGGTGAGGTCGTAGCTTGCGAGCTCGTGGACGACAAGGGCGGTGGCGCAGCCGGGTGGATCCGGACGGAAGACCTGGATCTCGCCGCTCGACTGGATCGCCTTCGGCCGCGGCAGGACCGGGGCGTTCTGCTCTCGCCCTTCGATCCGGTGCTGTGGGACCGCAAGCGGGTTGCGACCCTCTTCGGCTTCGACCAGGTGTTGGAGATCTACAAACCGGTGCAGGAGCGGCTGTACGGCTACTACTGCCTGCCCGTGCTTGTCGGTGATCGACTCGTCGCCCGGGTCGATCTCAAGGCCGATCGCAAGAGAGAGTGCATCCGGCTTCTGTCCAGCCGGTTTGAGGACGAGCAACCGGCCGCCGCCCACCGTGAGGCCGTAAGAACCGCAGTCGAGCGCCATGCGCGGTTGCTGGGGTTGGATTTACGAAAATAACACGTTTCCAACCCTCAGGGGATTCTTCGACTCGGTCGCGGACTCCCTCGCTCAGAATGACAGGCGGTTGGGAAGCCCCTGTCAATCCATGAGTGGGCGCCGCGAGGCGGCGTGGCGGTGCTCAGGGTGACAGGATGGAGTACTTCATCAAAAACCCGGGCCGTCTGGCCCGGGTTCGTGACTGGGTGATTCGGACGATCAGTCGGTGCGGATCTCCAGATCCGAGACGTCATCGACGGCGGCCTCGAGGGCGTCGTCAAAGGCGTTCTGGGTTCCCACCCGCGATGCGCTGAAGAGATCCGACAAGATCTCACGGGCCTCGCGGCGCGAGAGATCGAGTTCGAGCACATCGTTGTGGATGTGGATGTTTCCATCTTCGACAAGGCGGGCGGAAGCTTCGGCAAACGGAGCGTCCGGACTCGTCACCGGTCCGAGGTGCGAACGGAGGACCGCCGCGACATCGTTGTGGATGGCCGTTTCAATTCGCTCGCCCATCAGTTCCATATCCTCGTGGAACGGCTCCATCTCCTCGTGAAGTCGTTCCATTTCCTCACGGAACGGCTCCATCTCGGCGTGGATCCGATCGATCTCCTCGTCCGAAGGCATGGCCTCGAGGTGGAGGGCTTCGATC
>Ga0316187_10005574_pt1 | contig 10852 bp, 7 predicted proteins | sample CroRivburrow1_MG_FD_204927 | JGI IMG/M metagenome (GOLD analysis project Ga0316187, IMG submission 204927) | Coastal sediment microbial communities from Maine, United States - Cross River worm burrow 1 | ecosystem: Environmental > Aquatic > Marine > Coastal > Sediment | place: USA: Maine...
ACGCCCGGCACCGACGGTGGCGAGCAGCGCGCCGCCCAGGGCGACGTACACCCCAATGCCGTGGTTGTAGCCCACCGTGAACTCCGACGGATTGGTGACCCAGTAGCCAAAAGCAATGAGCAGCCCACCCAGGGCGCCGAAGAACGCCCCTTCCGGTGAAAGCCAGCGGCCCCCACGACTGGCGCCACTCCAGACATTGATGCCGGCAAGCACCACCAACAGCCCCAGCGCAAACACGCCGTAGGCAAACCAGGAGCCGCCTTCGGCCAACCAGCCGGAGAATGAGGACCCGGCCATTTCCTCGTCGGCCCGACGGGAGTAGCCGGTGAGCAGGGATGCGTCATTACCCCAGATCAGGAAGGGCGAGACCAACATCACGATCCCGCCGACGGCGGCGACGACAATCGACGACCGCTCGCCGGTACCGACCTCGGCAAACCCACCCTCGGACTTGTCGTCTGCTTCGTCATCAGCCGAACTGGCCACGGCAGGGTTGAAATCGGGATTGCTCAGCAGTACCTCGGGTTCGATACGAGCCCTCCAGGCGGCGGTCATACGTTTCAGCAAACCTGACCCGCTGCCATCGGTCTGGGAGATGCGATCGAGGATCACGGCCAAGATGAAGAAGGCCAGGCCGCTGGCGGCGGCCAGGGACACGTCCTGCTGACCGAGTGCCCGGAACAGGAGCTGACCCAAACCACCGGCTCCGAGGATGGCGGCGATACCCAACATCGAGAAGGCCAGAAGCAGGGTCTGGTTGATACCGGTCATGATGGCCGGCCGGGCCAAGGGGAGCTGGACATCGGTCAGGACCCGGAACTCCGGGGCCCCGTAGGCCCGGGAGGCCTCGACGACGTCCTCCGGAACCTGGCGGATCCCAAGATTGGTGAGCCGGATCAGGGGTGGGAGGGCGAACACCATGGTGGCCATCGTCGACGACACCCGACCAACACCCCAGAAGTAGACGAAGGGCAACAGGTAGACGAAGGCGTGGATCACCTGCATGGCATCCAGGGTTGGCCGCACCACCTTCCACACCCCATCGACGCGGCCCGCCATGATCCCGACGGGGATACCGATGATCACGCACACGATCACCGCCACCAGGATCAGGCCAATCGTTCGGGCCGTCTGGACCCAATACAACGGGCCGAGCAGGCCACACACGGTGAGACCAACAGCGGTGGCGGTGGCCACGCTCAGGTTCCGAACCAGCCAGGCGATGGCGAACATGATGCCGACCACGGCCACCCAGGGGATCTCCAGCAGGAAGTTGTCGACGATGTTGCTCAACAGGAACTCGAAAGGCCAGGCGATGCCGTCAAGCAGCCACTTCAGGTTGATGGTGGTCCAGTTGACGGCCTGCTCGATCCAGGTACCGAAGGGGATGGTGAACTGGTCGAGGACTTCGTTGTCGATAATGCCGGTCGAGTCTTCTTGGGCCAAAATCACATGAACACCTCTCGCTCGAAACCGTCTATCAGGGATTCGACCCTGCCCATTTCTTCCATGATGTGGCGGGGATCGAGGTTGCCGATGAGCTTGCCGTCGTCATCGACCACGGCAATGGGCAGACCGCGACCTGCCGCCGCGTAAACCTCGTTGAGGGTGGCCAACGGGTTGGTTCGATCGAAGTCGCTGCGGAGGGCGTCGCCCAGCTTCTCGCTGCCTGCGGCCAGCACCCGAACGACGTCGCTGGTGGCCAGCAGTGATGTGGGATGACCCAGCCCGTCGACAACAAAGGCACCTGCCCGGTCCCCGAGGTGGGACAGAGCCGCCACCAGGCTGCTCCCGGCCTCGATGGGGCTGGGGTCGACCATCACCTCGTGGGTCTGGATCACCCGACCCTGGTCGACGTCCTGAACGAACTCGGCAACGTAGCCGGTGGCAGGCTTGGTCAGGATCTCCTCGGGCGTTCCGATCTGGACCACGGCGCCGTCTTTCATGATGCAGACCCGGTCACCGATGCGCAGGGCCTCATTGAGGTCGTGGGTGATGAACAGAATCGTCTTGTGGAGCTGATTCTGAATGTCCATCATCTCGTCCTGCATCTGACGGCGGATCAGGGGGTCGAGGGCGCTGAAGGCCTCGTCCATCAACAAGATGTCGGGGTCGGTGGCCAGAGCCCGGGCCAGGCCAACCCGCTGCTGCATGCCGCCCGAGAGTTCTTCGGGGTAGCTCTTGGCGTAGGCCTCGAGACCAACCAGACCGAGGGCCTTGATGGCCGCCGACTCCCGCTCGGGCTTGGACACCTTCTGCACCTTGAGCCCGTAGCCGACATTGTCGATGACGTTGCGGTGGGGGAACAGGGCGAAGTGCTGGAAGACCATGCCCATCTTCTCCCGACGGAAGGCCTGGAGTGCCGGCCCCGACAAGGTCTGCACATCGGTGCCATCAACCCAGACTTGCCCGTGGGTTACGTCGTGCAGTTTGTTGACCGTCCGGATGGCGGTGGACTTGCCAGACCCCGACAAACCCATGACCACAAAGATCTCACCCCGATTGACGGTGAAATTGACGTCGTTGAGGCCAACGACGTGTCCGGAGCGTCGCAGGACCTCGTCCTTACCCACCCCGGCCTCGACCAGCTCGAAAGCTCGACCCCTGGGTTGAGGCCCAAAGATCTTGTGGACGTTCTCTAGCTGAATGATCGGCTCACCCTCGGCTGCCATGTGACTCCTAATACGCGAACTCACTGCGGCGTCGACGAACGATGTTGACCGTCAACAATGCGAGCAGCGTGAATTAGCGCACAAACCTAACAGGTCGCCCGAAGTGGTGCCCGACCGAGCGTTGAGAAGTCTCGAGGTTCAGTCTGGAGGTTGGTACGGCTCCCGGCGACGACGGAAAGCGGTCAGCTCCCCGAGGTTGCCGACCAATAGAAGCAAGGCGGCAATGGCCAACGTCGCCCCAGCCGCAAACAAGCTCACGGCAATAACCCCAACAAATCCGAAGAAGATGGCCAGGGCGAAATAGAAGGCGGTGAGACGCACAGCGGCGCTGAAGCGGCGTCGGGCCAACTGCTCCAGCACGCTGAACAGGGCAGCCGCTCCCAGCAGGGGGCCCGCCACCCGCACCTCCGACAGAAGTAGCGGAGCGGCAACGGCCAACATTACCAACGGCACGCTCACGGTGGCCCAGATGGCCAGGATCCAGCCCGTCTCCCGCGGTGGGGCCAACGGGACGGCGGGATCGTGCAGGTGGTCGCGCAGACCTCGGCCCCCAACTTCACCGCGCATCAGCCGTCGCCGCAGGTCGTGCAGTTCGGTGCGCTGGCGCAGCAGCCGGCTCAGTCGCTCCGACTCACCCAGACTCCCGCCACCACCACCTGCCCGGGCGGCCAGGGCCATGAGTCGCGAGGCATGGCGGATTTCGGATTCGAGATGGGCCATCCCGGCTTCGATGTTGTCGAGGCTGGCCTGGGGGTCGGCCAACGAGGGGGGCGAGGTGCCGTGCAGCCCGGCGAATCCCACCGGGTCGGCCCAGGAACGTCGAATCCCGCCTTGGCGGTCAAACTTGGGGCCTGCCGGGCCCCGCTCGCTATCAAGCGGGTCGCCGGTGTCGAGGCCCCACAACCCGCTGTAGCCTCCGAAGTGGCTCTTCCGCTCGTCCAGGTGTTGCAGGTCCCACTGGTCGATCAGGGCCCCGTCGCCCCCGGCGGCGTCGACGAAGGGAGCACCCAGGGCCGGACCGAGGCCGCGCTCGTCATCGTCCCTGATCCTCAGGGCCCGCCTCGCCCAACGCCGCACCCGAAGCAACCAGCGCAGGGCGGGAATATCGATCCGGCTCACGTAGTCGCCGGGGCGGAAGAACAGGGCGTGGGAGCCCGCACCGACAAACAGCAACGGGTGACCGTCGTCGCTACGCATGAACTCGGTGTCGTCCCAGTGGCGCCGCAGGTCGGCACCAAGATTCTCATGGCTGGAGGCCACCACCCACACCGGCGCCCGGTCGGCCGGGTCACAGAACACCCAGGCCTGCTCCCAGTCGGCCTCGTGGTCGTTCACTCCCCGGTAGCCGCTGCGCCAGTCGTTCATCACGTAGAAGTAGGCGTAGTGCAGAACCAGCCAGTCCCCCACCTCGACGGCCCGGCCGTAGCACGTTGGTTGACGATGAAACATCAACCGCTCCGCCTTGAGCGAGGCGGCGACCGTCGTCAGCCGGGGTGTTGTCGGGCGGACAACGACGCTGGCCAGGAAGAGGGCATCGAGCACCCGACCGAAGTAGCCCACTCGTCCCAGGCGCGGACCAAGCAGCTTCCCGGCCAGGCGCTTCGCCTCTTCCTTGACCACGTCGCGTCGATCAAGGTCCGACACGAAACGAAGGTAGGAGTCGGGCCCCAGGTGATGATCGAGCATGGTGGCATCGACCTCGCCGGAGGCCCGAACCTCCGACCCCCCGACGATGAGTGCACTGGCCCCAACATAGGGCTCAATGGCGGTCGGGAAGAAGAGCTCCCTACCATCGAAGCGCAGTTGGGGAAGGTGTCGGTTCAGCAACTCGAGTTGCTCTGGAAGTTCCATCGTCGTTGCAGAAGTCGGAGCGAACCCGTGCAATCTTGAGCGACACCAGTCCAGAGTTCGACTACCGACCGAATACTAGTCGGCGGCGGGGATACGCAGGACCTGACCGACGTAGATCTTGTCGGGGTCGCTCAACATCGGCCGGTTGGCCTCGAAGATCGCCGGATACTGGGAAGCGTTGCCGTAGTACTGCTTGGCGATGGCGCTCAGCGTGTCGCCCTTCTCGACGACGTGCATCTGCGACTCGTCCTTGGCTTCGGCCGGCACCTCGATGTCGTCCTGGACCTGCCCCACGTCCTCGGTGTTGCCAATGGCCAGGATCACACGCTCCCGTGTCTCCTGGTCGGCGGCCTTGCCCGAGACGGTGGCGACACCATCGTCGTAACGAATGTCGAGGTTCTCGATGTCGAGACCCAGCTTGCGGACGTAGCTTTCCAGGCCCCGGGACTTCTTCGACTCTGCCAGCTTCTCAGAACGCTCGGCCTTGGCCGCGGCGGCTACTTTGGCTGCCTTGCGGTCCTTGACCTTCTTCGCAACAGCGGCGGCGCGCTCGGCTGATGCCGCTTTCGCCTCGGCTACCTTACTTGCGGCTTCTCGTGCTTCCTGTTCCTTTTCTTCCTTGCTATCCCCGATACCAACCTTGGCTCCAGCCTCACGGACAAAATCAAAGACGCCCATCTAAGTCACTTTCTGTTGCGGTGGCTCGAAACTACCAGCACGATGGTCTGGCACCTCTCGAACCGCCCACGGACACAGAGGAGCCGGGAGGACCGACGGCTCAACGGGCGGGACAGGTTGGAGGAATGGTATGACAGAGGCAACGTGACGGGGTTCAGGTGAGGGATAGCGGCCCCCAGGTAATCGACCTGGGAATCAGTGGTATCAGCGATGCGATAGAGATCGGCTCTGGTGGTTTTGGCATCGTTTATCGCGCCGTGGAGGCCGATCTGGGCCGGACAGTAGCGGTCAAGGTGCTGACCGGCCGTTTGGATGAGGCGTCGCGCCTTCGCTTCGAGCGGGAGCGACGAGCCATGGGGACCCTTTCGGGCCACCCCAACATCGTCACGATCTACCGGGGTGGCTATACCCCCGAGGGCAAGGCCTACCTCATCATGGAGTACCTGGCCCGAGGCTCACTGGCCGATCGGCTGCAAATGACCGGGCCATTGCCGTGGACGGAGGCCTTGAAGTACGGCATCCAGCTCAGCGGGGCACTGGAGACATCCCATCGGGCCGGGGTGCTGCACCGCGACATCAAGCCGGGCAACATCCTGCTGTCGGGGCTGGGCAACGCCAAGCTCGCCGACTTCGGCATCGCCCGCCTGCACGGTGCGCCGGAAACCCAGAGTTCGGTGGTCACCGCCAGCATCGCCCACGCCCCTCCCGAGATCATCAACGGCCATCGCCCCAACGAGGTGGCCGACGTCTACTCGCTGGCTTCGACCATGTTCGAGCTGCTCTCGGGATCACCACCCTTTGTCCGCCCAACCGATGAGTCGCTGGTGCCCATCCTGGCCCGCATCCACCAGGATCCGCTGCCCACCCTGAATCCGGTGGTGATCCCCGGGCCCATGGCCGCCGCCCTCGAAGCGGCAACGGCCAAGGAACGCGGCGACCGCCCCCCTTCGGCCCTGGACTTCGGCAACCTCCTGGCCGACACCCAACGGCAGCTTGGCCAGTCACCCACGGCTGTTCCCTTCGCCTCGAGTTCCGATCCGAGGTTCGAGAGGGCGGGCCCCTCGGCCACCATCCCCCCCTTCCCCCTGACCCCTTCGACCCCCCTACCGCCACCGGTGCCCCCCGTCACCGGGCCGACTCCCGGGGACGACGATGTGACCTCGGTCCCTAACGGTCGAACGGTTGCGTCCACCGGTGTCAGTGGCGACGTCGCCCCTCCCGTCAATCCGTCGCAGGTCGACGCAACCCAGGTGAGCCCGGGAACAGGACCCAGACCACTCCCGCCAGACCACAACGTCACCGGCCAGCACCACCGGGCTCAACCCGGCCCGGGCCCCGACCCAGCGGCGCCGCCCGGTCCGCAGTACCCGGAGCCAGACCCCGACGACCCGGCAGCCAACGCACACGTGCGTAAGACCGGCTGGCGACCGCTGATCCAACAGCTGACGACAAAGCCCATCATCGCCATCTCCGCCACCGCGATCGTGGCCGTGGTGGCCATCGCGATCGTGGCCATGGCCCTGTCCAACAACGACAACGGCGGTGACATCGACGCCAGCGCCGAAACCGACCCATCGGCCGGCTCGACACCATCGGAGACTCCAAGCAGCGGACCAGCGTCGCCCAACACCACCTTCGCCGAACAGACCACGACCAGCCTGTCCGATGCCAACGACGACTACCCCGTCTACGTAAACATCAACGACCCAACCGGCCAGATCCGCCTCCATGTTCCCGAAGGATGGGGCGACGTCGACTACGCCGACAGCGATGGGTACCTTTCGCTCCGGGCCGCTCCCCAACTGAACAAGGACAATATCGGTCCCGGATTCATCGACAGCCACGCGGTACCAGGGGTCACGGTGACGGTCCGTCGTCTCGATGACGGATACGACCCCGTTGACACCCTCAACAAACTGGCCCAGGACGAGAGCGACTGCACCCCGGGAGAGCCCAAGGAGATCTCCACCCCCATCGAGGGATGGGCGGCAGCCCTGGTCGACTGTGGTGCCGCCCAGTCGGGCCTGGCCCACTACGTGTTCATCCCAGAGTTCTCGAATTCGGTTTTTGCCGTCATGAGAATCCAGATCGTCACCAACCAGGATCACGTAGCGGCGTCGACGATTGCCAACTCCATGTCCATTCGCACCAACTGAAGCGAGCCACTACCCATGACCGAAGCCGATCTCACTCCCGAGCTGATCAGTTCCCGCCGGTGGAGCGATCAGGATGTCCAGGCGGCCCGCCTGCCGGTGGTTGATGTTCCGTTCGTAACCATCGGTGGCGGGCTCGGCTCGTTCGCCATCACCGACATGCTGCGCATCGCCGGTATTCCCTCCACCGCCATCAAGGTCCTGACCTCCATCGACCGCCCGGATCAGACTTATCAGTTCCTGGCCGAGAACTCCCAGATCCCGTCCGAGGAGCGATTGCGGTCGGATTCGGGGTCGACCATGGACAACATCTGGGGCTTCCCCAGCTACGCCCTGCGCGAGGCGGCCGCAAGCTCGGGTCTCAAAGCCAAGCTGAAGCCGCTGTGGACCGTGCTGACCGAGCCCGTCATCGCCGACTACTTCACCCCCCAGGCAGGCAAGGTCTACGAAGGTGTGACCAACGAGGCCGAGCGGATCGGGTGGGACTCCATGACGGCCAAGGGTCAGGTGCGCATGGTCCGGGCCCGCCACGGCGGCGGTTACTTCACCGTGCTCACCCCTCCACGGGGTACCCCTCCCCCACCCGGTTCGGGCCCGACCAAACGGGTGGTGTACCGCTCAAGCCACGTACACGTGGCCGTCGGCTACCCCGGGGTGAAATTTCTTCCCGACCTGCAGGCCTACCGCCAGACCCACAATGACTTTCGGGTGGTCAATGCCTACGCCCCCCACGAATATGTCTACGAAGAGCTGGTGCGGCGCCCGGGCACGGTAATGGTGAGGGGTAGTGGTGTGGTTGCCACCCGCATCCTGGTCCGACTGTTGGAAGACCGCGAGAAACACGGGGCCCAGACCACCGTGCTGCACCTGTTCCGCAACTACGTCGAGGGCCCCCAGGGCGAAAGTCGCCGATTCCGTCGCCAGGGGCGAAACGGTTTCGCCTACCAGGCCTTCAACTACCCCAAGGCGGCGTGGGGAGGGCAGCTAAAGGAGAAGCTGGAGGGGCTCGAAGGCCAGGAACGGGCCGACCTCATCAACGCCATGGGCGGAACCAACACCCCACTGCGTCGCCGCTGGGACCACATCATCGAGGGGGCCCGGGCCGACGGAAGCTATCGCGCCTGGGTCGGCAAGGTGACTTCGATCGAACCCGGCCCCGATCAGGTCATCAACACCACCATCGTCGACCCCGCCCAGGGCACCGCCGAGCTGGGAGCGAACTACATCATCGACGCCACCGGCCTCGAGTCCGACATCTCCGAACACCGTTTACTGGCCGACCTGCTCTCCCACGGTGGAGCGGGCCGCAACCCCTTTGGCCGACTGGATGTTGAGCCGACCTTCGAGGTCAGGGGCACCCGCAATGATCCTGGTCGTCTCTACGCCTCGGGGTCGATCACCCTCGGTGGCTACTACGCAGGCGTCGACTCCTTTCTCGGCCTTCAGTACGCCGCCCTGAAAATCGCCGATGATCTGGCGTCGACCGGTTTTGGCAAGCGCATCAGGCTTGGCCGTTCGACCAGGGAATGGTGGCGATGGATGCGAAACGGCCCGATTCCCAATTAACCGACCTTGGCGCTCCATGATCAGAAACAACCAGCTAGCCTCGGCCCCGAAACGTCAACAAAGTCGAACTCGAGACCATGACCCCCACCCTCTTCGGACGCATCCAGACCCGATTCCTCCTTCTGGCAACGGTTGGGTTGATGTGGACCGCCATCGTTGCCCCGGTGCTACCGAGGTCCGGGGCTTCGATCGGCACGGTGTATACCGCGACGTTGCTGGCCCTGGTCGTCGTCGCCGTTGTCGGTGTGATCTGGGAGCTGCTCTACCACTCCATCCAGCAGTACCGCTGGGAGAAGGACTGGCCGATCCTGTTCAGTCTGCTGCTTGGCATCCCCGAGGGAGTCGTGGCCTACTACGTTCTCGGCACCCTGCTCGATCCGGCACCGACACCGCTCACGTTCACCCCGCACTTCGTCTCGACCTGGTTGGTCGTATGGTTGACCGCCGTTGGCCCTTTCCGGGTGTTCTTGATTCGCTGGCGGTTCAGGGGAGGACGGATACTGTGAGCTTGTTGGTGGCACCGGTGGGACAGTGTTGATGCAGGGCATTGCCGATTACGAGTTCGTCCACCTGCTGGGTGAGGGTGGCCACGGTTCATTCTGGCTGGCCCGCTGTCCTGCACGCCTCAGCCTCGGCCTCGACTACGTGGCCGTCAAGACCTTGGCCCATCACGGCAGCGACGCCGATTTTGAGCGTCTGTCGATGGAACTCCAGCACTACAGCTCGGTGACATCGCCCCGGTTGGTGCAGCTCTATGAGGTCGGGCTGCAAGGCGACATACTCTACTACGCCGCCGAGTATTTTCCCGACGGCTCGTTGACCCAGCCGGCTCGTCCCTTCAACCGGGCCTCGGTCCTGGCTGCGGTGGCCGACGCCGCCCTCGGAGCCCATGCCCTGCACGAGGCCGGGATCTCCCATCGGGCCATCAAGCCGAGCAACGTGCTGATCGACGGCCCGATGGCCAAACTCGGCGACCTCAGCCTGGCCCAGGTTCTCAGCCCAGGCCAGACCCTGACCGGCCTGGAGAATCTGGGATCGATCGAGTTTCTGGCCCCCGAACTCATCCAGGGCGAATCCGGCTCCCGGGCCACTGACATCTGGGCCCTGGGGGCGACCATGCACCGGGTGCTCACCGGGCGACCCATCTACCCCTCGGTACCCGACGACTCACCACTGGAAGCGCTGCGATTCCTGTTGAGCCAGCCACCGACGCTCAATGACTCCTTGCGGCCGGACGAGCATCAAGTGGTGGCCGCCGCCCTGGCCACCAACCCGCTCGACCGCCCGCCGACTGCGCTGGATTTCGCCAAAATGGTGAGCGATCTGGCTCACTACTACGCCCAGGCAGAACCGTTGTGACCGACTACGACCTGACACCGGGCACGATTCACCGTGGGCTTGGCTTCATCGCCCGCTGGCCAGGAATCGTCCTCGTCATCCCCAGCGACCCGGTCCATGACCGGGCCGCTGAAGAGCTTCTGGCCGCGCTGGGGCCTGAACCTGCCCCGACCGAGGTGGCCCAGGTGGTGCACGAAGCCCTACACAACGGCCAGTTGCGTACCGCCGGTTACCTGGCCATGGCCGCCGGCGGACCCCTGGCCATGGTCAGCGGTGCCATCGAGATCCTCTCCGACGGGGTACAACAGTTCTCCGGTACTGCAGGCCTGGTCAAACAGCAGGTCAACGCCACCGACCGTCTGACCATGAGGGCCACCAACCTCACAAAGGCCACCGAGCCGGTTCCGCCCTACGATCTCCGTCGTGGCATCGCCCCCGGGGCCGGGATCACGTTGGGCTCGCTGCAAACCAGACGGGACCGCCCGGTCACCCCACCCCGCCCCGACCAGGTTCGCAACGAGCCCTCCGTCAGGGAACCACAGCCGGCCCCCGATCCCGTCGCCGTGCCGTTCCGGTCGCTGACCCTGTTTGACC
>Ga0316187_10005575_pt1 | contig 10851 bp, 8 predicted proteins | sample CroRivburrow1_MG_FD_204927 | JGI IMG/M metagenome (GOLD analysis project Ga0316187, IMG submission 204927) | Coastal sediment microbial communities from Maine, United States - Cross River worm burrow 1 | ecosystem: Environmental > Aquatic > Marine > Coastal > Sediment | place: USA: Maine...
CGTACCACGAACTCATGCAGATCGCCTTCGGTGGTGGGGTTCACAGCTTGGCTCAGAACGCCACCGAGCCGGGTGGGCACGTTGCCCGCGCTGCCCTTAGCTACCTGTTCAACCAGGTGGAGAATGGTGTCGGCTGTCCGACGGGTATGGCCTATGCCGCTCTCGCGCTCATGAAGGACCACCCGCGACTGGAGGAGTGGGCAACGAAATTGGCGGTGGAGGACTATGAGCCGGGCCTGATTCCCATCGGCCAGAAGCAGGCCGTCACCACGGGCATGACTCTCACCGAGAAACAGGCGGGGTCGGATCTACGGGCGACGATGACTACGGCGAGGCCGATTGCCAACGGCAGCACAGAATATCTCCTCACCGGTCACAAGTGGTTCTGCTCCGCGCCCATGAGCGACGGGTTCCTGGTGATCGCTATTGCAGAGGAAGGGCCGACGCTGTTCCTGGTTCCGAGGGTCCTCGACGACGGATCCCGTAACCGCGTCTTCATCCAGATGCTCAAGGACAAGTGCGGTAACCGTTCCAACGCCTCCAGCTCGATCGAGCTACACGACACCTATGCCATTCGGCTCGGCGACGAAGGCAGCGGGATCCGAACGGCGATGGAGGACGCCCATTTCACCAGGCTCGACTTTGCCATCGGATCCGCGGGCATGATGCGCCAGGCCCTCGCTCAGGCGGTCCACTACAGCAGGGGCCGGCAGGCCTTCAACAAGCCACTCGGCGAGCAACCGCTGATGCTCAACGTGTTGTCGGATCTGGCCGTCGAGTCCGAGGCCATGATGATGTTGACCCTGCGGATCGCTCGCTCCCTCGACGAGGCCGGTGGGGACGCCGCGGCGGCACGGCTCCGGCGTATCGGGCCTCCGTTGGTGAAGTACTTCGTCTGCAAGATGGCACCGGCGTTCACCGCCGAGGCCATGGAATGCATGGGTGGGAACGGCTACATAGAAAACCACCCAATGGCCCGTCTCTACCGCGAGGCGCCGCTCAACACCATCTGGGAGGGCACTTCCAACATGGTCTGTCTGGACGTATTGCGGGCCCTGCAGCGCGATCCTGACCTCTTCGACGTCTTGATGGCCGAGCTGGGAATGAGCCGGGGAACGAGCCCCATCCTGGATTCCGCCATTCAGGAGCTCCCCGATCAGCTCGAGGCGCTGGACGATCACCCTTTCCATGCCCGTTGGATCAGCGAACGGCTGGTTCGCATCTGGCAGGCCTCTCTCTTGGCCCAACACGGACCTGAACCGGTAGCCGATGCCTTCATCTCGTCGCGCCTGGATGGTTCTCGCGGAACTCACTTCGGCACGCTGCTGGGCCGAATCCGCAGCGAGCGGATTCTTGAAGACTCCTTCCCGACATAGTCACAGCCCGACATAGTCACAGCCCGACAAGAGACCATGCGCCCACGTTCGGTTGCGCGGGTAGGGAGTGTCGACGCTCCCGCGGAGGTGCGAACCCTCCCGCGGGAGTGTGGCCAACCCCGAGCCACGCTCATCCGCGTCGTTCAGCGGTGTCGAGCACCGCTGTCCCAGCGGGCGAACCTACGCCAGTAGTCGACCGAGCGTGGCGGCCAGGGCGTCGGCCGAGCCCGGATAGGCGACCAGCGAGAGCACGGGGTCGATCAGTTCGACCTCGATGACCACCGGCCGCCCGCCGGGGCCGGGGACGAGGTCGACCCGGCCGTAGCTGATCGGTTCGGTCGTTCGGTCCGCGACCAACCGGAACGTGGTCTCGGCCACCTGCAATTCCAGGGGTGTGGCGTCGCACGGCCCGAGATAGGTCATTCGCTCCCACGGTCGTTCGAGCACCCCCTCGTCGAGATTGAGAAAACCACCTTTGCGTATGGCGTGGCTCAGTCGGCCCCCGATGAAGACGATCGACGTCTCACCGGCGGTTTCGATCGAGGACAGGTAGTCCTGGACGAGCACGGTCTGGCCGCCGTCGCCCAGCATCGAGACATGGTCCCGGGCCCCCGCCACCCCGGCGGCGGAGTATCTCGCGATGTTGCGAGCGCCTGACCCCACGGCGGGTTTGACGATGAACTCATCGCCCGGCACGGTCCAGCCGTCGCCGGGGAAGACCCACTGGGTGGGGATGGTCGGTACGCCCCGCTCAGCGAGATCTCGGAGGTAGACCTTGTCGAGGTTCCACTCGATGATCGAAGCCGGGTTCTGGATCGCGGTGCATTCGTCGACATGACGCACCCAGCTGAGGTAATCACCCGGCCGATCGACGCTGTCCCAGGTGCTGCGAACAACGACCAGGTCGCAATCGGCCCAGTCGACATCGGGATCGTCCCACGCCACCAGGCGGGCATCGCAGTCCTTGGCCAGCAGCCGTTCCACCAGGAGGTCGGAGTCGGGGTCGGGGTAGAGGTCGTCGGCGGGCCGGTCGGGTGCGGGTCGACAGCCGGCGACAGCAACGACCGGGACCTGACTCCCCGCACTCCCTGGCGGAGGCCACGACCCTGAACGGCTCCCTGTCGGCGGGGCCAGTTCCTGCCCGCTCACCTGATGTTCCTCAACTGAGGCTCGCTCGGGCGGCGGGGGGCACGTCAAACGTCACGGTCAGCGACGTCAGTTCCTCGCCACTCCAGGTGTGGCCGCTGAGACGGACTTCGACCGTGGCTCCGCCGTCGTCGGCGATGTCCAGCTTGCCGTACTGGCCCCCACCGGCGAAGGCGCCGTGGGAATAGGGGCCACCCTTCACCGATCCGGGGCGGTCGAGGGCGGCGGCGTGGAGCACGGGGAAACCCGGGGAGCCGTCAGTGGCGTAACCGGAGTTGCTGCCGTCGTCGATGGCCACCATGTGAGCGTCACCCGACACCATCACCAGGTTGTCGATCCCGGCGGCGGCGATGGTGTCGGCGATGAGCCGGCGCTCGTCGGGGTAGCTCGACCAGGCGTCGGTCCCGCTTCCCCCTGCGGCCCCGATCCAGGGGATGGGGTTCCCCCAAACGACAACGGCATGGGTGCGGGCCGCCGTTGTCAGCTCCTCGATCAGCCATTGCAGCTGATCGGCACCCAGCAGTTCGGTTTCGGTCCGCATTGAGCGGGAATCGGTCATGATGAAGCGGACCCGACCCACGGTGAAGGCTTGGGCGATGGAGGCCGCTGGATCGGGGTCGACGCCGTGGTGGGGAACGGCCTGACGATAGGCCACCGAGACGGCGTCACGTCCGGGTGAGTCCCGGTTGGAGTTGTTGGGGCCGAAGTCGTGGTCGTCCCAGACGTACGCCGTCGGCACGGAGGAGAACAGCACCGACTGGCCCGGCTGGCGCAACGCCTGCCCGTAGCGGGCGAGATGATCCGAAGGACTGGTTGAGCTGAGGTTGGCGTAATGAAGGTCGCCCAAAGCCAGGTACAGATCGGGGTTCTCGGCAACGATGGCGTCGAACACCGCCCCGTTCGACCCGGTCCGAGCACACGAACCGGCCGCAACGACCAGGTTCTGGGCCCCCTCGCGATGGGTACGAAACGATCCGTCGACCCGTTCATCGTCATCGTCATCGTCATCGTCATCGTCATCGTCATCGTCATCGTCATCGTCATCGTCATCGTCGACCACATACTGCACCGAGGCCCCTGGGGCCAGGTCGTCGATGCTGAAGCGGGCGATCCCGTCGGCGTCGGCGGTCGCTCGCACCACCGAACCCGAATCGCGGTCGACCCCGGAGCGCGGGGCCGAAAGCAACCGACCGTCGGGGTCGACGGGTTCGGCCCAATAGTGCAATTCGATGGCGGCCTCTCCGTCGAGGCCTCCGGCAACGATGGTGGCCGACGTCGTCGTGACCCCGCCCAGCCACAGCCACTCGGCGGCGGAATCTTCGAGACCGGTGGCCACCGAATCGGGATGGGTTGGCCCGAAGTAGTGGTCGTAGACCCTGGCGCTGCCGGCGTAGGTGCCACCCACGATTGAGGTGGTGGCGATGGCAAGGGCGGCGATGCTGCTCAGGGTCTCGGTCGGTTGCCAGGCCAGCCAGGTGATCACGGCGGGAACGAGCAGGGCCGCGGTCAACGTGAAGGCCAACCACGGCCGGTACTGGAGGGCGGAGAACAGACCGAGTCCGGCCCCGGCCATCGCCATGAGGGCCGCCGCCACCGCTCGCTGTCGCCAGGCCATCAACCCGGCAACGGCCAGCAACCCGCCCAACGCGAACTGCACCGGCGTAGCGATCAGGGCGACGAATCCGTCGCTCTCGGGGCTGGTGGGCAGGCCGACGACAAAGGTGGCCACCAACAGGGCAGCGGCCAGACCCAGCGCCAGGCCTCCGCCGATGGTGGTCAACCGCCGGATACTGGGCGGCGACAGGGTGAACACACCCCGGCGCCAAGGTACGTGCACCGGATGGCCCGACCAGGGACACGACACGCAACGGTGGTGCCAGGCCTGATGATGCAAGGCCCACGTCACCCCCAGCACCACGGTCAGGCCCAGCGTGGTACCGGCCAGCACATCGAGGGGCCAATGGTTCTGGGAGTGGATCCGGAACAGGCCGGTGGCCACCACGCCGGCGCTGAGCAGCACCCGGCTGAGAACGACCGCCCGGTCTTCGTTGAGCAGGACCTTGATGGCCAGGGGAACGAGCCCGGCGATGAACACTGCCTGCACCAGGTGTCCACTGGGGAACGACTCGAAGTCGTTGATCCCGATCGGGCGGGGCCGATCGATCTGTTCCCGTATGAGGGCGGTTGCCGTCCAGCTCACCACAAAGGCGATGGGGTAGGAGATGGCGAGCACCCGACAGCGGAAAGCCGACAACCCGATGAAGGCCACAAACACGATGGAGATGATCGTCCCGCCAAACGGGTCGATGACGCTGAGCCGGTCGATCCAGTCGGTCTCGACCAGCCAGGCGGCGATGGGCTCGTCGATCTGGCGGACCACGCTGCGACCTGAACCCACCATCACGGTGATGATCAAGGTGGCCAACGCCGACAGCCCCATGGCCACCCGCAACCCCCAGCTGGGGCCCTGGCCCATCGCCGCGGGATTGACGGTGAGCGGGGCGGTCCGCAGGGAGCCGAGCGTCCACGGCGGCGGCTTGGGCCACGACCAGAAAACCACGACCGACACCCCACCAAGGAAGCCAAGGCCAACTGCCAGGGCCAGTGAGATCGCCAGCAGCCAACCGATGTCGCGTACGTAGCCCCCGTCGCGCAGGAAGTTGGCCGTTGATCCAATGGCGATGTAGGCCGCTCCTGCCACCAGGATCAGGGCACTGATCAGGTACGACGGTCGTGCCAACACACCGATCGTTCGGGGTGGGGGCTGCTGCTCGCCCAGCACCCGGCTGACGACGACCCCGGCCTCGATGGCGGTACGGCGGCTCCGGGCCTGACCTCCGCCCCAGCGGGCCAGGTCCCGCAGCAGGGTGAGGATGGAGAACACGAGGCCGACGCTCATGATGGCGGGCACAAAAACCGACAACGAGTTGTCGTCAAAGCCGTCGGTGAGGTCGTCGGCATCCGGCCCCACCGGTGCCGGGGGCCACAACGGCCCCAGGGGGCTTTCGTCGACGTGGCTCATGAGGCTGCGTCTTTGTTGTCGACAACGGAGCTGACTTCGACACCGGTAACGGTGCCGTCTTCGCTCTTGTCCTCGATGACGACAACGCCGTTGTCGCCGTCGACCGACACCGTTCGCCCGTCGAGCAGCCTGGTCGCCCCGGGCACGTTCATTACGCAGGGCAAGCCGAGCTCCCGGGCCAGGATGGCGGCGTGCGACAGGGGTCCACCCCGCTCGACGATGATGGCGGCGGCCCGGATGAACAGCGGCGACCATGAGGCGTCGGTGGCCTGGGCGACGATGATCTCCCCTCGCTCCAGGCCATCATCGGGATCGGTCACCACCCGGGCCCGCCCTCTGCTTCGCCCGGGGCTGGCACCCCAACCGCTGAGTACGTCACCTTCGGGAAGCGGTTCTGGTTCACGGTCGGGCACGCCAACAAAACGGATCGGCAAGACCCCTTCGGCCACGTAGCGGGTCAGCCAGTTGCGGCGCCGTCGCACAATCTCAGGTCTGACCGGCACCGAACCGCCAACAGCCACCACCAGCTCGGCCGAGCTGAGCAACTCGATGTCGGTTGGATCCTCGATGATGCCCTGTTCGCCCAGCCGACGACCCAACTCGAGGTGGATCCGTCGCACCTCTCCCCCCAGTTCGAGTACTGCCGCCTTGGCCTGCTCACGCCGTCGGAGCTGCTCGACGGCCTCGGCGGCGGTACGGCGGATGAGGTGGAGGCGGATGTCGATGAATTGGCCGGTCAGAATACGGCGGCGGGTCCAACCCGGCAGGGCCTTGATCTGGGCTTCGACGTCGTCGCGTCGTTGGCTCTGGGCCTCGTCGCCGCCCGAAGGTGGTGCCGGTGGAGTCGTGCCCCGCTCGATCCAGGTCGGTCCGGCAAAGACCGCGGCGGACGACTCGGAGTGGCGCACCGCGGCCATCCCACCCGAGGTGAGGGCCTGCACGGCCCGGGCTCCTTCTTCGGGGCCGAGGTGCTTGCTCAACAGGCCCTGGAGGCGCCCGTAGACCGCAGCTCCGGCGGCGGCCACCCCCAGCTCGGCGGCCAGGCCTCGGGCCGCGAGATCGACGAGGCGCCGGGCGTAGGCCAGCAGGTCGTCGTCGCTCATGGCGGTGACGTCGCGACGGCGATCCCGCAGCTGGGCCGTCACCTGGATCAGGACCTCGGACTGTTCGACCACCACCCGCCTGGTCTGCAACGACCGAAACTCACGCTCCAAGGCGGCCATCCGGCGACGCAAACTCGACCCCCTACCTGCGACCGCAGTGCCCCCTGCCGCACTGCCCCCTGCCACGCTGTCTCCTGCCACACCGCCCCGGGCAACGGCTTCGGACCCGGTGTCGGTGTCGGTGTCGGTGTCGGTTCGGCCGAAGTATTGGCGTTCCAGTTCCTCGACGGCGCCGGGGATGTCGGAGGCCACGGCCCGAAGCTGATCGAAGTCGAGGGCGACCCGCCCCCGAACCCGTCGGATGAAGGGGCTGTCCTCGGCGGCCAGGCCGCGGATGAGGCCCAGCGAGTCGAGCACGGAACGAAAGGCCTCCTCGAGTAGGAACCGGTTGATCTCCCATCGCATCGGTGGCAATACCCCGGGCACCATTTCCACGATCCCACCCGTTGTCAGCTCGTGATCGTCGATGGTGGTGTCGAAGCCGTCGTGGTCGTCGAGCACGGTGATGGGGCGGGCCTGGACAACAAACACGTCGTCGTCGACGGCGGCCCACTCGATGTCCTGGGGAACGCCGAAGCTGCGTTCGACATCGAGCGCCAGTTGCAGTGCGGTGGCGGCCGCCGCGGGCAGGGTGTCGGCCTGCACTCCTTCTGGGCTGTCGTCGGCCACCACCCAGGCCGATGGGGTCCGCTCGCCCGACACCAGCGACTCCCCGAGCCCCTCGACCGCCTCGACCCTGGCCCCCGAGGAGCCACCGGGATCAGCGGTGAACACGACACCGGCTGTGGTGGCGGGGATCATCTTCATGACGACAACGGCCATAGCTACGTCGCTCTCGTCGATCCCGAACGCCCGACGGTAGGCGGTGGGGGCTGGGTGCCACAGGGATGCCCACACCCGGGCCACCGAGGCCATGACGGTGGCGGGATCGCTGCTGTCGATGTTGAGTTCGGAGTGGTATTGACCAGCGAACGACGAGCCGTGCAGGTCTTCCACGGTGGCCGACGACCGCACCGCCACCGGTCCGGCTTCGCCGACGGCGGAGGCCATGGACACCACGGCGGCCTCGACCTCCGAAGCAATGGTGACCGAGGCGAAAACCTGGTCGACGGCGTCGGCCTCCACCTCCTCGCCGTCCATGATCTTCTCGATGACGGTGGCGATCGGGCCGTGAGCGGCGACGATCCGGTAGGCCTCGGTGGTGACGACCCCGGTCGGTGGCACCGGGTAGCCGGCTGTGACCAGTCGGGCCAGCGCCCGTCCCTTGCCCCCCAGACCCTCGCTGGGCTCGTGACCCGGCTCCAGCACTTCAGCCAACTCCGACTCCGACCGCTCCGACCTGGCCCCGACCGAACCGGCCCCCGACCCACCGCCGGAACCCGTGCCGGCGGCGGGGTCGACGGGTGCGGTTTGGGCAGCATCGAGGGGACTCTTCGGGCTGCTACCGGGAGAGGCCACGGGGGTACAGGTCGTGTTGATGCCAGGCGACGGCCCGGTCGAGTACGTCGTCGAACGGTTCACCCGACTCCTGTGCACGGTGCTCCAACCAGTGGGCCAGATCGGGTCGGAGTGATACCGGCAACCGGTTGGCCCTCTGGCGAAGCCAGATCGTGAGCTGTACCACCATGGTCAGCAGAAACACGACCAACAAGTCCCATTCCCCGCCGATGAGGGCGTCAAGCACACCGACACCGGTCACGGCCAAGCTGATCGACAGCAGCACCCTGGTCGATACCTCACTCATGATCGTTCGCCACCGCCATGTTCGACCACCACCCTTTCTGCCTACATTATGACACTCCAAAGGGCAGCGACCCGGCAGGGCCATTGGTCAGCTTGCCCTCAACTGTTCAGGAGAAAGCCAGTTGAGGGCCATGTCCTGGCCATGGCGGGTGGCGCTTGACCAGGACGGCGAGGTCGCCTCCCCGAGATCGGGAGGAGAGACGAGGAAGGCTTCGGCCTCAGCCGTTGGCTGAGCGCATGGAGCGGGCGACGGCGAGGATCTCCCTTTCGCTGAGACCCGACCCGCCAGCCTCGATCGGATCACCGATTAGGAGGCCGGCACTGGCGGGGCTGACGGCGACCGCAAGCACCGGATCGCCCTCGGCGGGCCGGTCGGCTTGCTCGGGGCCGAAGAGGCAGATCTCCGTATCCCAGTCTGATGGGCCAAGATCACGGTGGTCCCCGGCCCAGGCCAGATCGAGCCCCTCGGGCACCACGGTGGCGATCAAGTCGTCGATCGAGCCTTGATCAGCGTTGCCTGCCCCCTCATCGACGGCCATTTCGTCCTCCGGCGGCTCGACCACGGTTGGCTCCTGGCCTGCACGGTGGGCTCCGGCGATGGCGGCGTCGATCTCATCGGAGCCGACCCCGAACCCGGCCAGGGTGATGGCGGCTCCGTCCTCGAACCAGAAGACCTGGGTGAAGGTCCCGCCAGGAAGCTCCTCGCCATCGACGATAACCAGCACGTCACGGCCACCTCGGTTCTCCAATCTCGCCTCTGGACTCAGCCACGGGTAGACGTTTTCCGGATCAGGTCCGGCGGGCCTGTGCCATCGCGGTAGCTGGCGCGCCATTGACTGTCACGGGTTCACCCGGCGGCAGTGACGGCGGGCGAACCTTGCCGCCATGAATGAAGACGCTCAGCCGCTCGTCGTCAGCCGTTGGGGCCCGACCGGGGATGCCGCACACATCGATGTCGTTGCGACCGTTCGGCTCACCGAGATCAGCGTAGGCCGCGAACGGCCGCCCACATCTGGTCGGCCGATTCGGGTATCTCGGCCATCCTGGGCCGTTCCCTGGTCATGCGGGTCTTGGCCTTGGCCTCGATCAGGTTCCGGCGCAGCCAGGACCGGGCGCGGTTGATGGCCACCCCCTTGACCCAAGCCTCCCGGTTGGGGTGACCGGCGACGGAGTCCCACCGTCGGCGGGCCTTGACGAAGGCGTCCCGGGTCAGCTCTTCGGCCACGACCCGACTCCCCGACAAGGTGTAGACGAGACCAAGGACCGAGCGGTAGTGCGACTGGTAGATCGATGCGAAGTCGGCCACCTCCACCACGGGATCAGGTGGTTCGTCGGTGTCGGTGTTGAGCGCGCCTACGCCAGGCCGGAGCGGTTTCCCCTCCACCCCAGGTTGTTCAACAACGGTCTCACGATCAGAAGACGATCCAGCAGCCGGTTTTGTTTACCGGCGGTGGGGTCAGCTGATCTGAGAGCTGACGTCCACGGCATCGACGAAGGGTCGGTAGTCGACCAACATGCCGTCTCGGAATTGGAAGATGCTGGCTATGTGGGTGGGGTAGATGGCCTTACCACTGGCCGAGACGCCCATCGGGTGGATCGGCGTGCCCTGCCAGCGCCAGACCCCAATGGCGGCGTCGTCGGTGGCGAAGATCTGCACCACCTCGATCTCGACATCGGGAATGTTGGCGCAGAACCCCCGGGCGTGGGCGTCGAGCGCCGCCGGGCCGCGAATGGTCTGGGTGTGGTCGACCATGTCGTCGGCCACGAACTCCGGGATCAACTCGAACTTACGCTGACCGAGCACCTCGGTCAGGTAGCGACGCATGACCGCTTCGGTCCGTACCGTGCTCGACTTCTCTTCGCTCAACTTCTCTGTGCTCATCGTCTGCTCCGTTTCAGGTCGGGCCGCCGGGGATCAGCGGCCGAACGTCACCAGGATGGCAAGCACCAACGCAGCCGAGGTACAGCCGACCGTGGTCAGCCCCACGATGCGGGCGGCCGTAGGGTGGATGACGCCGGTGCCGGCCCGCAACGGTCCGTGCAGTGCCTCGTAGTGCCAGGCGGCCCAGAGCAGCACGCCCCCGCCGGCGGCCACCTGAATCAGGCCGAACACGGCGAACAGCGGGTGCAGATCGGCGGCGGCGTAACGGGTGAGGATGACACCGGCCACCATCATGGAGATCGCCGTCCGCTCCCAGGCCAGGGCCGTGCGTTCGTGCTGAAGGCCGACGTCGAAGCTCTCCCGAGGGCGGGTGTCGGTCATACCTTGTCCAGGGCGAACAGGATGGCGGCCAGCAACGCCACGATGGCGGTGGCGACGGCCATGACCTGCGGCAAGCGGGAAACGGTGAGCGGTTGACCGAGCCGCATCGATGTCTCGTTGTGGGCCCAGCGGCGGTAC
>Ga0316187_10005578_pt1 | contig 10848 bp, 5 predicted proteins | sample CroRivburrow1_MG_FD_204927 | JGI IMG/M metagenome (GOLD analysis project Ga0316187, IMG submission 204927) | Coastal sediment microbial communities from Maine, United States - Cross River worm burrow 1 | ecosystem: Environmental > Aquatic > Marine > Coastal > Sediment | place: USA: Maine...
GGCGTATTTGGCGGTCAATTCATCCGGTCGACCGTCACCGGTCCAGACGAATGAGAGACCGGTCTCTTCCCAGTCCAGCCGGTACGCGGAGGCACCATCCTTGCCATGCGAACGAGGCCAGTGTCGCACGGTGACGCCTTCCTTCTGGTAGCAGACCTCATTCTCCTTTCGCCAGTCAAACTCGTTGACCTCTACTTCATACCCGTCCCCGATGGGTAAGGTGTCAAACTCCTCAAGGTGCCACTTCATCATCTTCTTCATGTTGTCGACCATGGCCTTGGTCCCCAGATCCGGCGTCCGCCCCGACGGACCGGTCACCCGGAGGGGCTTGAATCGACCGGCGCTGGCCGTGAAGGGGAGCATGTAGGGCAGGTCCGCATAGTGGTCCACATGCAGGTGGGTGATGAAAATGTCGTTCACCAGCGCGGGTGGCACACCCATGGCGAGGATATTTCGCATGGCGCCGCTGCCCAGGTCGAAGAAAAAATTCTGCCCATTGCCCAACTCGACCATGATGCAAGTGCCGGCCTGATCGCGGCGCGGCGGCCAGGGGCAACTGCCGACAAAGGAAACCCTCATCTCGTCAGGGCCGATGTCCTCAGTGCCCGGGTAATAGAAATTGTTGTCCGAAATGTATTTCGTGGGTCTGAAATAGTCCGGCAGTGAGACTCCGGTGCCCGGTCCGCCTCCGTATGGGTTCGTCACATCCTTAGAGGCCTCCTGATCCGGGGTCTGCGCACTGGCGGTGCCCGCAGCGATTGTCCCGGCGGCTACAACTGCGCCGGTACCGAGTTTTTTCATGGCTTCACGTCTGTCCATCGTTGCTTCTCCTTTGAATTTCGGCGCGAGTTCGTTTTATGAATTCTATTTGATTGTCCCTGTCGTTTTCTCATCCGTCCTGCAGACAGTAGTCGCTGCACCGGTGCTGTCTTGCGAACCTGACCCCCTGAACCGAGTCCAGTTTGATGGGGCGAGATCGCTTCAAACTGTCGATCTTCTCGAGCCCGATGTAACCAAAACTGTTACCTCGAGCTCCAACAGCGCCCTGATCGACCTCGGCACGGACGCCGTAAGTCTCGTAAGTGTCTTAAATTAAGAGGTTTATGATGGTGCCGGAGGCGGGATTCGAACCCGCAACTCCTCGCGGAGGGGGGATTTTAAGTCCTTTGAAAACTCACAGACAACAGCAATTGCCAACACGCAACCGCAACAAAACAAGCGACTTACGACGACAGGCGTAAATGCCTTCTGCTGTCGATTACGGCCTTCAGTTGTACTTCATTGTTACCAAAATTGTTACCTCTCTGTTGTCAGGTGCTGTGCTTGATGGCTCCGATGAGGACCTCGAGGGACCTATTTGCAGCCGACTCCGTGGACGCGCTGTCGGCCGGCGCCTTGGGTTTCATGCCACGCCTCTTGGTCCTCACCACTCTCCCCCATCGCCGGCCCGCTGGCCACCATTTCGAGGGGGCCAATGGTCGCCATATCCTTCGCATCAGCGCGCCTCGGCGCGTCGGCTTGCCGTACGGTTCCTATCCCCGGCTCCTCCTCGTTTATTTGACGACCGAAGCGGTTCGTACCAAGAGCCCAAAGGTCTCTCTCGGCCGGACACCCAACGACTTAGCTCGCAAGCTGGGGCTGTCGACAATCTCGGGGCCGCGAGGCACGGCGAGGCGGCTCGAGGATCAGCTTCGCCGCCTTCTTTCCGCGCGGCTCCGTTGGCAGACCACGGTGGGTCTCCACCCGACATCCTCCGGCTCTGCTTTCGTGACTGCGGATGGTCCTGCGTGGTTGAAGCCGTTGCGAGGACTCTTCCCAAGACAACCATCGTGGCAACTGCACATCGTCCTGGGGCAGGACTTCTTCGAGGAGATTGCGCGCTCGGCAGTTCCCGTCGATCTCCGAGCCATCCGTCAGCTACGAAGATCGCCCCTGGCCATCGACCTCTACGTCTGGCTCACCTACCGGATGAGCTATCTCAAGAAACCGACGCTCGTCCCGTGGGAAGGTCTGCAGAATCAGTTCGGCGCCGACTACGCGCGGCCGCGAGACTTCCGACGCAAAGTCTTGACTCAACTCCAAAAAGTTCTCCGCCTCTATCCGACAGTCCGGATCAGCCAGACGGACACCGGCCTCCGTCTTTACCCTTCTCCACCGCACGTTCAGCGCCGAGTGCGCAGACAGGTCAGAGGTGGCGCTCCACGAAGCTCCGAGGCCTGAGTACTTCCACTCCTTCGTAGCCCGACCCGCCCATCGCGCCACGCCTCGAGGATCTGCCGCGGCGGACCGGAGAAGAAGACGCCTGAGATGAGTACGTTGGTGTCGAGAACGACCTTCATCAACGGCTGCCACGCCACAGACGAGACGATCTGACTGGAGCCGGCATTTCGATCCACCTGCGCGCTGCGGCTCCTCATACGCTCGACTCTCGCCATCGATCTCTACATCTGGCTCACCTACAGGATGAGCTATTTAGAGAAGCCCCCGAGTTCCTCCTACGAAGGGGAGATGACCGACTGAATGACATTCAAGAGGTCGTCGGTTCGATCCCGGGCGGGCTCTAGTGCGTAGCCCAATTCTTGCTCTCGCGCTGTTCACCAGAACTGACACCTTCTCGCTCAGTCTTGTCTTTAGGGCTCACACCCAGGGGGGCGGAGGGACGTTGTGACTCCTTCTAACTGGCAACACGGGTCCGAATCCCCTTGGGGCGTGCAGGCGAACAGCTGTGCGCGCCTCCGCGGCACCACCGGCTTGCCTAAGGGTGAGCTCGGCTACGGCATGAGCCACGGTGTCGCTTCGCTCTGACAACTGACCGGATTCAATCGGAACGACTGACCGCACTCGTCGGATAAGGCTCGTTGGAGCAGGAGCCGCAGGCCAGACCGGCGGTTGTGCCTTCTTGGGCGCGGTATCATCGGACTCTCACAGCATCTAGTCGGCGCACGCCGGCTTTTGACCGGACGAGGCGTAGCGCCACTTGTCTCCGGAGGGCAGAGCGAAGGAGAGTTCCGAGTAGATGGAGCACGATGTGGACAGCGGCAGCCGGACATTCGAGCCGATTCTGCGGACCAAGCTGTATCGGCCGTCGCTGCCCGCAGGCTTGGTAGACCGGGAGCGTCTGATCAGAGTCATGAACAGGGCACGCGATGTGCCGCTGACCCTGGTATCGGCCCCGGCCGGCTACGGCAAGAGCGTGCTGGTCGCCCAATGGGCCGCACAGCTCGACCGCCCCGTCGCCTGGTTGTCGTTGGAAAACAGTGACAGCGAGCCGAGGGAGTTCCTCCGGTACTTTCTCGCCGCCGTGGATACCGTGTCGCCCGGTGCCTGTGACGCCACCCGCACGCTGCTGAAAGCCGCGTCGCTGCCTCCGGTACCCGTCTTCGCAGGCTATCTGCTCAATGACCTCGAAGCCATCGACGCGCCGTGCGCCATCGTGCTCGACGACTATCACCGGATCGACCCTCCGTCGCCCGTGCACGACCTGATGATCCGGTTGCTCGAGCACCCTCCGGCACAGTTCCGCTTTGTCGTTCTCACTCGCCAGGATCCGCCGTTGCCCCTGTCGAGCCTTCGAGCCGGCCACCGGATCAACGATGTACGCCTGCAAGACCTGCAGTTCACGGGGCACGAAACGAGCGAGTTTCTGAGCGCGACAGTGGACCTCTCCGTGAGCGATGAGGTCCTCACACACCTGAAGCACGAGGTGGAGGGGTGGGCCGTGGGGTTGCGGCTCGTGTCGTTGGCACTGCAGCAGGTCAGCGACGCCGAAGTTTTTCTGAGGAGACTACCCAAGCACTTGCCGGAGATACAGGGGTACTTGCTGCAAGAAGTGCTGGCTGCGCAGTCCGCCCAGGTTCGGGACCGGATGCTGACATCGTCCATCCTCGATCGCTTCTGCGCGGAGCTAGTCGACGCGGTCTGTGAACCGCCGGACACCGATGACGAGACCGGGCTCACTGCCGCCGATTTCATGAAGGAGCTGCGCGAGAGCAACCTCTTCACATTCGCTCTCGACGCCCAACACGAGTGGTGCCGCTACCACCACCTTTTTCAGGAGTTGCTCGAGAATGAGCTGCAGCGCAGTCGCGGACCGGATTACGTCTCAGCCTTACACCTGCGGGCCAGTCTATGGTTCGAACGCGAAGGCCTGATCGACGAAGCGCTGAAGCACGCTCTGGCGGCCGACGAGATGGAGCGGGCGGTACAGTTGGTCAGCAAGCACCGACATACAGCCCTCAACGCCGACCGGTGGGACGTCCTCGAGAGATGGCTGTCACTCATCCCGCGAAGAATCGTGCAACAGCAGGCGGCGCTCCTGATTTCTCGGGGATGGATTCTCCTGGACCGCTACTTCCGTGTCGGGCTCCTTCCGCCGCTTCTGGATCAGGTCGAATCGCTGCTGGGCGATGAGCCGGGGATGGAGCCGATACATGGCGAGGTCGCGCTCTGTCGAGGGTACATCCTCTTTGTCATGGGTGACGGCGCCGAAAGCCTGAAACATCTAGAAGTTGCTCTCGAGCAGATTCCCGTTTCGCACCTCGAAGTCCGGTCAATTGCCGAGGTAATCTTCGCGGAGGCGAATCAGATGGTGGGCCGAAAGGAGCAGGGCATGCGGTTCCTGGACGACCTGCTCGCGCATCCCGACTCGGTGGAAGAGGGTCGAAAGACTCGACTGCTGACCGCTCGCGTGATCATTCACGTCACGGACGGGGATCTGCTCGGAGCCGAGTTGGCGAACCGAGGCTTGCGGGAAGTCGTCGAGCGTGGCCCACATGGCTATGTGCTGGCTTGGGCCAACTATCTGCAGGGTCTGATTCACCTGCTCCGTTGCGAGTGGAAGATGGCGGTCGAGTATCTGGAGCGATCTGTCGCGATGCGATTCATCCATCACCGTCGGGCTGCGGTGGACTCGATCACCGGTTTGATGCTCGCCTACCAGGCGCTGGGGCAGAAGGACAAGGCCCGGGCGACGATGCAGATGCTCCAAGAGTATGTCGCGTCCCTGGGTGATCGCACCATGGAGAGTCTGGTGATTTCCGCGGAGGCGCGCCTCACCCTCCTGCAGGGACGATCGGCGCCTGCCACACGTTGGCTCGAAGCGACCGAGCCGTCACCTGAAGGGGCGTTGCTGTATTGGTTCGACGTAGCGTCGATCACCCGATGCCGGGCCATAATCGCTGCGGCCTCACCAGACAGACTTGCGCAAGCGGAGGCGCGGCTCAAGGAGCATGCCGAGGCGAACGAGTCCCATCACAACATCCACCAGTTGATCAGGATCCTGACCCTGCTGGCCATGGCATGCGAAAGACAGGGCAAAGCGAAAGAGGGCCTCGGAATCCTCTATCGGGCCGTGGCCGTGGCCCGGAAAGGCAGCGTCGTCTTCCCGTTCGTCGAGCTCGGCAGACCCATGGTTGACCTGCTCGACCAGCTCACCGGGGAGCGTGAATTCACCGCCCAGGTCGCGCGCCTCGTGTCCGCCCTCGGTACGCCCACGGACGGATCCACGATGCAGAGACTCGAGGAGCGGCGTGTGGTGGCTGGACGAAACCTCGTAGACCTGACCAACCGCGAGATGGATGTCCTCGAACTGCTGGCGCTGCGCCTGCAGAACAAGGAGATCGCGGACCGCCTGAGTCTCTCCCACCAGACGGTGGGCACCCACCTCAAACAGATCTACCAGAAACTCGGTGTTCACGGCAGAAGAAAGGCGGTCGAACGGGCTGTCGAGACCGGGATCCTGGACCGCCACTCTCCGGACTGACCTACCTCACCCCCTCCGTCCGGGTTATTAACCGCATTCTCCCTCGGCTCTACCCTATATCCACCGCACTCTGGGGGATGCGCCGAGTGATGCCGCCGGTCAAGCTACAGGCGTGAGATCACCACACATTGTCGATCCCCGGCGCCTCTTCATGCTGTCACTCACGGCAACATGACGTGGAGGGCACATTGATGCGGACGCGAGACATCTCCGCCTTTGAATTCGGCGGCCCCGCCAGCTACCGGATCGTTGTCCAGGGCACGGTGAGCCGCGACTGGAGCGGCCGGCTTGGCGGAATGGTGATCACGACGTCGAGCCAGGAGAGCGGTGCGCCACAGACGATTCTCCTGGGGCGGATCCGCGACCAGCCCGCACTGCGCGGGGTCCTCGAAACATTGTATGCCTTACATCTGCCGATCCTGGAAGTGAAGAAGATCGACAGCGATTGCGACCAGGACACGACTGAAAACGGACGAACGGGAGTGATCGGATCACAATAGGTCGCCGGCCCGCAAGGAGAAGCAGAATGAAAACAAAACGAAATATTACAACCGGCCTGATTGTGCTGATGTGCGTCAGCATGCTGCCAGGCGTGGTGCTCGCGCAGAACTATGAAGAAGTACCCGAACCTCAAAAGATCTACTCACCCTACGTCGAGCGGACCCAGTCCGATGCGAACTTTGCTGAGGGTGTCTACTTTGGTGACACACATGTGCACACCTCCTATTCCACTGACGCCGGTATGCTTGGAAATACGCTCGATCCCGAAGACGCCTACCGGTTCGCTCTCGGCGAAGAAGTGTTATCGAGCACGGGACAACGGGTCCGACTGATCCGTCCACTCGATTTCATTGTGGTGGGGGATCACGCCGAGAATTTGGGGCTCGCCCCGATGATCGACGAGTCGAACCCGGATCTTCTCGCCAACGAATGGGGGAAGACCGTTCATGACCTGGTGAAGGCCGACAAGGGCAACGAGGCATTTCAGATGTGGGTCAAAGAACTCTCGAATAACAATGATCCGATCGACAACCCGAAGGTCACGCGCACGGTCTGGGATCGGGAGATCAAATTTGCCGAGCAGTACAACGATCCAGGAAATTTCACCGCGTTTATCGCATTCGAATGGACCTCCGGAGCCACCCCGAAAAAACCTGGCAACCTGCACCGGATGGTGATCTTCAAAGACGATGGCGACAAGGCGGGCCAGGTCCTGCCATTCTCCACCATGATGTCTGAAGACCCGGAGAATCTGTGGAGGTACATGGCGGGCTATGAGGAGAAAATCGGAGGTTCAGTGCTGGCCATCCCCCACAACGGCAACCTCTCCAACGGGCAAATGTTCCCGATCGAGCGGATGAACGGCAAGCCCATCGACCCTGAGTACGCGAAGACCCGCAGGCGCTGGGAGCCGTTAATTGAGGTGACCCAGATGAAGGGCGACGGCGAAGCGCATCCCTTACTGTCACCAGATGATGAGTTCGCCGACTACGGTACCTGGGACAAGGCCGACATCGCCGGACAAAAGGCGAAAGAGGACTGGATGCTTCCTTACGAATACGCCCGGTCTGCCCTTCAGGTTGGTTTGCAGCAGGAACAGAAGCTCGGCATCAACCCCTACAAGTTCGGCATGGTCGGCAGCACGGACGCCCACACAAGCCTGGCGACTACCCGGGAGGAGAACACCTGGGGCAAAACCGCGGGTTTCGAGCCCTCAGCAGAACGCTGGGAGCACGTTATTATCAAATCTCCCAACGACGATTCACTGACGACCTACGGCTACGAACTGCTCGCATCGGGGCTCGCGGCAGTGTGGGCTCGGGAGAACACGCGTGAGGGGCTCTTCAATGCCATGCAGAAGAGGGAAACCTATGCGACGACCGGTACGCGGATCACTGTTCGCTTCTTCGGTGGGTGGGACTATGGCGAGAATGATGTGTTCCGGCCCGACGCGGTTGCGATCGGTTACCGCAAGGGTGTGCCGATGGGCGGTGATCTACCCGCTGTTCCGAGCGGCAAGACGGCGCCTGTGTTTATGGTTGGCGCCCTTAAGGATATCGCGTCCGGTAACCTCGACCGTATTCAGATCGTAAAGGGCTGGCTCGACAAGGACGGCGATCGACAGGAAAAGGTTTACGACGTAGCGGTCTCCGATGGCAGAACCATCGACTCTGACGGACGCTGTAGAACGCCTGTCGGTAACACGGTCGATGAGGCGAACGCCAGCTACTTGAATAAGGTCGGCGATGCTGAGCTGCGGGCAACATGGACGGACCCGGATTTCGACCCGAAACTTCCGGCCGTCTACTACGCCCGGGTGCTGGAGATCCCGACGCCAACATGGCAGGCCTATGATTCAAAGTTCTACGGGATCACGATGCCTGAAGAAGTTCCACTGAGCCACCAGGAACGGGCCTATACCTCGCCGATCTGGTACACGCCCAAATGATAGGAGAACGAAATGAAACAAATAATAGTGGCAGTTAGCACTGCGTTGGCGCTGGCCTTGGTTACAGTGTCGGCCCAGGCTCAGGACTTCGGAAATCCTTCCGTCGAGGACCTCAAGGGGCTTTATCCCGGCAAGGCTTATTCACCCTATGCCAAACGATCATTTCCCAGCAATGTCTACTGGGGCGATACGCACCTGCACACCGGGCTGTCACTTGATGCCGGGTTGTTCGGCGCCATTCTTGGCCCCGAAGAGGCCTACCGCTTTGCGCGCGGTGAAGCAATTCAAGCGTCGAGCGGCCAGCCGGTCAAGTTGGGCCGTCCGCTCGACTTTCTGGTGGTCGCAGACCACTCCGACATGATGGGGATAGCGACTGACGTCCAGAGAGGAGCGCCTAATATTGTGGCTGTTCCGCAGGGCAGGGAATGGGCTGCAGGTTTTGCGGAGGGTGGCGAGGCTGCGGCCAGGGCCGCGATTGACCTGGTCACGAGTTTCACCGCGAATAAGGTTCCCGCAGTGTTCGTCGAACAATACTCTCCCGGCTCTCCGATCTACAGCGATGTCTGGGAAAGGATCATTGATGCAGCAGATCATTACAACGAGCCGGGCCGGTTCACGGCCTTTATCGGTTATGAGTGGACCTCGATTCCCAAAGGGAACAACCTGCATCGCAACGTGATCCTGCGAGACAACGGAGAGCGGGCGAGACAGGTGATTCCGTTGACCACATACCCTCCCGCGGGATCTTCGGACCCGCTGGACCTCTATCAGTGGCTGGATGACTACGAGAAAAGAACGGGTGGCCAGGCCCTTGCGATTGCTCATAACGGCAATGTGTCCAACGGCTGGATGTTCCCCATGGCGGAAACCTATGCCGGCGGCAAGGTTGACATGAATTATGTGGAACAGCGTGCCAAGTGGGAACCGCTCTACGAAGTGACCCAGATAAAGGGTGACGGCGAGACCCACCCGGCCCTGTCGCTCACCGATGAATTTGCTGACTTCGATACTTGGGACGCGGGCAACCTCACCTTGGAAGAAGCGAAGAAACCGGAGATGCTCAAGCAGGAATACGCTCGCGAGGCGCTGAAGAATGGGCTCAAGCTGGAAAAGAAGTTTGGGACCAATCCCTACAAGTTCGGTATGGTCGGTGCGACCGATAGCCATACCGGCTTGTCGACAGCTGAAGAAGAAAACTTCTTTGGAAAAACAACCAGCGCCGAGCCTGCCGCAAATCGGATGCAGCATCCCTTTGTCGAAACGGAACTAGGCAGTTTTCCAGGATATACCGTGAGTGCCTCCGGCTATCAGGGCGTGTGGGCCACTGAGAACACCCGCCAGGCGATCTTTGCTGCCATGGAGCGTAAAGAGACTTACGCCACCACCGGCCCCCGCATCCCGGTACGTTTCTTCGGCGGCTGGGAGTTTACTGATAACGATTTGCGCAGCCGTACCCCGGCCTTCATCGGCTACGAAAAGGGCGTACCCATGGGTGGCGATCTGACCAAGGCGTCATCCGGCAAGGCACCGACCTTCATAGTCATTGCGCAGCGCGATCCGATGGGCGCCAATCTCGACCGTGCCCAGATCATCAAGGGCTGGATCGACAAGAATGGCAATACCCTCGAGAAGATATACGACGTGGCGGTTTCTGATGGCCGCACAATAGGTGCGGACGGACGCTGCAAGACGCCGGTCGGAAACACCGTCGATCTCGAAGCGGCGAGCTGGACAAATACCATAGGCGATTCTGAGCTTGCGGCAGTCTGGTCCGATCCTGATTTCGATCCGAATCAGAAGGCCTTCTACTATGTGCGTGTCCTCGAGATCCCGACACCACGCTGGGTGTTGTATGACAAGGTTCGCCTGGGAGCCAAGATCCCGAAAGAAGCGAAACTGATCCACCAGGAACGGGCCTATACCTCGCCGATCTGGTACACGCCCGAATAGACGCGACAACACATTGAACCCGAATCGCTCAGAGACTCTATTGCAAGCAAACCGCAACCCGATGTGGCCGCACAGATCCAATGCACCACCTTTACGACGAATGAGGAATGGATCAAGTTGATCGCTGCGGCGCCTCTGCCCGCCGTATCAGCGGCCGAAACCTTGGCCGAGGGTTTGCAGGTTACGATTGAGGAATAGCAGGTCGTGTGACCAAGGTCCCCTCACTCGATTACAGAATCCCCGCCCATCGTCCCATCAAGCGGTCCACGCTCGCCCATATTCTCAAGCACGCTCGTCTGAGCGTAGATGAGCTTCTTCGCCTGCTCTGAGACGCCGACAGAAGTCGGTGCACGTTGCTGTCGACTGCGGTCCTCTTATGGACCTCAGTGTTACCAATATTGTTACCTTTGGCTCCAACAGCGCCCTGATCGATCTTGGGCGGGACGCTGTAAACAACTCATTCTGTTGAAGTTATATTGGTGCCGGAGGCGGGATTCGAACCCGCAACTCCTTGCGGAGGGGGGATTTTAAGTCCTTTGAAAACTCACACTCCACAACAGATGACAGCACGCAACCGCAACAAAACAAGCGACTTACGCCGGCGGGCGTAAATGCCGTCTGCTGTCGATTACGGGTCTTTGTTGTACTTCATTGTTACCAAAATTGTTACCTCTGTGTTGTCGGGTGT
>Ga0316187_10005579_pt1 | contig 10848 bp, 9 predicted proteins | sample CroRivburrow1_MG_FD_204927 | JGI IMG/M metagenome (GOLD analysis project Ga0316187, IMG submission 204927) | Coastal sediment microbial communities from Maine, United States - Cross River worm burrow 1 | ecosystem: Environmental > Aquatic > Marine > Coastal > Sediment | place: USA: Maine...
CGGCGGCACCAAAGACGATTTCAGACCTGAAGCACTCGTGACCGGTCTTGATCTCAGGCATCGGTTTAATGAGGTCATGAATGTCGAGGCAGGTATGGAGTACTTTGTCGATGTCTCCGAGGTAACGCGGGATCGTCTCAACAATCATGTCAAGTGGAATATCCTGCTCGACAAAGAGAGCAACATGAATCTTCAGCTCAAGCTCACGCACCGGTATGATTCAGAACCAGGCGGCCGAAAGGACAACAACGATGTCTACTTCGACATCACCGTCGGCTGGCAGTTCTGAGCATTGCTAGATCACACGCTGGACTCTGGTTCGGTAGCATTCAATGATCCTTCATGCAAGAAGAAGCCACCAATGCCGTCGAACAAGCAGCAACCGCAGCTCAAGCAGCTGCCGATCCCGCGATCACCCAGGGATTCGGTGATCTTGTCTCCCGATTCAGTCAAGGCGATCTGAGCGGCGACACATGGATCCTCGCCTGGGAAACCATCGGCCAGCCTGTCGCCCTCGCAATCGTTCTCATCATCGCGGTTATCTTTACCGCCGGATGGATCAAGCGATTGACGCTCAAGGCGTGCAGGAAGGCGGATGTCGAAGAAACGCTCGCTCGATTCCTCTCCAACATGGTTCGCTACCTTGTCCTCTTCGCGGGCGGCATCGCGATCCTCGGCACGCTCGGCATCGAGACCACCAGCTTCGCCGCTGTGCTTGCTGCTGCTGGGTTCGCGATTGGTATGGCGCTCTCTGGGATGCTCGGGAATGTCGCTGCCGGCGTGATGCTGCTGTTCTTCCGCCCGTTCAAGGTGGGGGATGTGGTCAGTGCTGGTGGAGTCACTGGCAAGGTTACCGAGATCGGTTTGTTTACCACCGCGTTCGACACCCCTGATAACAGACGCATCATCGTTCCCAACGGGTCAGTCTTTGGCGGGACCATCGAGAATGTTTCGTTCCACGACACCCGCCGGGTTGCGATCTCGGTAGGAACTGATTATGGAGCGGACATCGATAAGACCCGTGAGATCCTTCTTGCAGCAGCCAAGGCAACACCCGACATCCTCCAAGATCCAGAACCCGCAATCGTCCTCACCGGGCTCGGCGGCTCGTCGATCGACTGGTCCGTGCGTGTGTGGGTCAACGCGGGCGATTTCTGGCCAGTCACCGATCAACTCACCCGCGATGTCAAAGTCGCCCTCGACAACGCGGGCATCGGCATCCCGTTCCCGCAGATGGATGTTCACCTGGACGGCTCAATCAAGGAATAACAGTTCTTGGTGGCACAGGCGTCCCGCCTGTGTTCTTCAGGATGTGGATCTATCGGTGCAAGAAATCACAGGCGGGACGCCTGTACCACCGATTCCTTCCGCACACGATCCAGCCACTTCGCCCAGATGCTCAGCACCAGCAGCATGTAGAGCCGCTGGGAGTGGTCGCGTCCGTGCCAAGGATTGATCGATTTTTCACCTGCCGCGTCGTGCTCGCGGATCATCTGCTCGACAAACTTCATGTTGATCTGTACGCCGGCTTCAAGGAGCCCCGGGAACGGATCCGATGAGCGGAGATGATCGAGGAGGAGCTGACGCATGTTGCCGTAGTCGGTGCGGAACCATTCCCCGATGGGGATGGCGAAGCCTTGCTTGGGGCGATCGACGATGTGGTCGGGGAGGTATTTGCGTGCGACTTGTTTGAGGAGCCCTTTCCGCTCGCCGTTGGGCATCAGGATATCTTTGGGCGTCGCGAGCGCGGCTTGAGCAAGATCCGGATCAAGGAATGGGCAACGAACTTCAAGGGCGTTTGCCATGGATGCTGTATCAGTCTTTCGCAACAGATCACCAGTGAGATATTCCAGAGTATCCCAATTATTGACACCATGCATTCGGTTGGTCACCGCATTGATTCCATCTTGGATAGCCAAAGCCCACTTGTCAGGTTTGGAGTTCACATTTAGTTTTCTGTAGGCTTCAAAGGGGAAGATTGCCGCAAGTTCACAACCATGACTTACATTTTCAACCCTCATCAAGCGGATAAGTCTGGCAAACTTTGAATACTTAGATTTTGGATTGCTTTCTGGCAACAAGCGTGTAGGGAGCCACTTGAGTACGGATGGTAATGATTTTAATAGGTCCGGTACTTGGTGGCGTTGATAGCCGTAGAAGAGTTCGTCGCCACCGTCGCCAGAAAGGGCTACCTTGACATGCTCTGAGGCGGCTTTCGAAACCCAATATGTTGGAAGCAAAGAGCTGTCCCCAAATGGGAGTCCGAGTTGTTCGATGAGTTTGACAAGATCTGTTGCTGGATTTACATCGCAGTCGAGGGTGTGGTGAGCACAGCCAAGATGCTTCGCGATTTCTTCAGCGGCGATTGATTCGTCATACTCGTTTGATGGCATCCGGATTGTGAAAGTGTCAAGTCTGCCTACTTCATCAATCGCGAACTTTGATATCAGTGAAGAGTCGATACCGCCGCTAAGGAAACAGCCCAAGGGGACATCGGCTTCAAGTCGACGACTGACGGCGGTTCTTAGCAGTTCTTCGGTAGAATCAACATCTAAGGCTGGGCGTTGGCCTACTCGATTCATCCATGCGATGACACCAAAGTGACTTGCTTGGATTGGTTCGGAAGAAACGGTTGGAATGTCACGGGCGGGAAATGCATTTTTAAACCACATTTCTGTCCCATGCAGGTCATCCCAGCCAAGTCTTAGCCATGGCCCAACAAAGATACCATTGGGAATAGATGGAGTGAAGTCTTCTTCAGAGTATGGGTCGTGCATGATCCCCGTTGGTAGTTTCGCAAATGGGCTGAAAGTTGAACTAAAGACTCGGGTACCCATGTCAATGGCATAGTTTATGTACAGTGGCTTCTGACCAAATGGGTCACGATGAGTGTTGCACTGCCCATTCATTCGATCCCAAAATACACATGAATACATGCCGTTGAGCCATCGCGGAGCGCCGAGGTCTGCTGCTCGGTCTCCCCACGACCTCCAAGAATGAACCAGCACTTCCGTATCCGAGTGATCCGTTTCGAACACATACCCCTTCCCCTCAAGCTCCTCCCGCAGCTCCCGATGATTGTAAATGCACCCATTGAACACCACCGCGACCACCGGCTTGTCCGGCTCAACCTCGCTGGCGATGATCGGGGTCTCGCCGGGCTGGTAGGTCAGGTCGGGGCGGAGTCGGTCGCCGTCGTGGACCATCGGCTGGGAGCCGCCCTCGTGGTCGATGATCGAGAGCCTTCGGTGGACGAGCGCGACATCGACGATTGTGCCGTCTTTGCGTACTGCCCGGTCGCGGAAGCGGCCTTGGCCGTCGGGACCACGGTGCTTTATGGATTCGTCGAGGATGTCGAGCCACGCTTCAGGGATCGCTTCGAGCGGCGGTGGGGGAGTGCCGTCGGCTGGATCGTGAATCTTGATGACGCCCGCGATGCCGCACATCAGCCGGTGACCTCATCCGTCTCTTTGGACTCAGCGGTTTCTTGGATCTCTCGATCGGTTTCTTTGCTCAGGTCTCGTCCGATCTGGAAGTCGTCGTCGATCATGAAATCCACGGTGTCCTTGAATGTTCCCGAGCGGTAGCCCCAGAAGGTGTGGATGATTCGTGTGGTGATGATCGCGCAGACAAATGCGATGACAAACGCCCAAGAGTGTTGGATGCCGTAGAAACGATCGAGGACCCACATCCCGCCAGGTCCGATGATGATAAAGATCGGAACCAACGCTATACGCTCGGCTTGGATTCGTGTGGCATCATGTACAAACTGCCTGCTCTTGGGGCGTTTCTTCTGTTCAGGGAGATGCCCGTGCGGATTCCAGTGGTTCGCGATCCAGTGCAACGCGTAGTACGCTACAACATCAAAGATGGTGTCCACGAAGTAGGCGATGATGGCAATCAAAAACTTGTACTCGGTTCCAATCCAGTTCCCAATCAACATGATGGGGAACTTTGCGAGCGCGATCGCTAGAAAACCGGCTGCAAGGATATTGAGATTGATATTGACCACCCGGTTGCGCTGGTAGAACTTGAATACGCGCTTGGGCATCGGTCGGGGACCTCAGTGTGTTCGAGAAATGACCGCATCGGCGATCAGATCGAGCATCGGTCGGCCCGGACCATCGGGGATGGTGCTGAGCCGATCCTTCGCACGATCAACAAAGGACTGGGCTTTCTGCTGGGTCGCGTCGATCGATCCGGTCTGTTCTACCAGGGTGATAAGCTCAGGGAGCCCGGATTCGTCGCCTTGGGAGATGGACTCAATGAGTTGGAGGGACCGGGGCTTGGATTTTGAGTTTGCTAAGTGGTGGATGAGTGGGTAGGTGAGTTTGCCCTTTTCGAGGTCCTTGCCGACGGACTTGCCCACGGTTGCTTCGGTGCCCGTGAGATCGAGGACATCGTCCTGGATCTGGAACGCGATGCCGAGGTCCGAACCAAATCCGAGCAGCGCCTGGACGGTTGGAGTGCTTTGTTGATCGAATCCCAGCGTCGCAAGCGCCCCGAGTTCACACGCGGCTCCGATCAGCGCCGCGGTCTTGCGTTTGAGGATTTCGAAATATGTCGATTCATCGAGCTCGAAGTTGTTGCGGTTGTGGAGTTGGAGGAGTTCGCCGCTGCACATGACCGCGGATGCCTTCCCAACGATTCGGCTCGGGATCGGGGAGTTGAGCGAAGAGCAGAGTTCGTATGCGCTGGCGATGAGGTAGTCGCCGAGGATGACGGAGGTTTCATTCCCCTTCATCGCGTTGATGGTTTTGCCCCGCCGTCGGATATCGGCCTCGTCGAGGACATCGTCGTGGACGAGGGTTGCCATATGAACCATCTCGCAGACCGCGCCGCAGGTGGTGTGGGCGTTGGTCATGATCTGATCGGAGGATCCGGCAAGAAGCAGAGATTCGAGATCTGGATTTGCAGCCGCCCCGCAGAGCAGCACCAGCATCGGGCGGAGCATCTTGCCCCTGTACCGCTCGACATGCTCGCACATCTGATCAACCGGCGCCAGGTCCGAAACCAGTTGATCTGCGAAGACCTGTTCGACGACACCAAATCCCGAAGCGACGATGTCTTCGAGGGACTTGAGATCAGCCGGGATGTGGACAACGCCTTGCATCATGGGATTCTATGGAGACATGTGTCCCATTGCTCAGTCGTAGGCGACAATGTAGGAGATAAACGCGGGATCGGCCTCGCCTTCGAGGGTGACTTCATATTCCCCATTCCCTTCGCCATCTTCGTCCTCGCCCTCCCAGTAGACATCCACATGAGCAAACCCGGCTTCAGAGAGCAGTTCACGGATTTCGACCATCGTCCACAGCCGCCATTCGTAGGTGAATGCCTTGTTCATCCGGGTCTTGTCGGGGAACTTGAAGTGGATATGGCAGACGAAATCGCCGGTAATCGGGTTGTAAGACGCTTGCTCCCAGATATAGGTGAATGAGCGTCCGCCCCCAGCATTGATTGCCTTGGTTTCCTCGGTCTCGGTCATGGTTTCTGATCCGCCGTAGTGATCGAGGAAGAAGATGCCGTCTTCACCCAATGAATCGTGGACAGACTCGAAGTATCCCCGGAGTTCATCGCGGGTCTTGAAAAGCCAGTAGGAGAAGTTCATCGCAAGGACACAGTCTGTACCGGTTGCATCGCCCGGTTCAAGGACATTGCGATTCAGGAGCTTGACACGCGATTTCTGGTCATCCGTGAGCTTTGCGAGGTGATGCTCGGCTCCCCAGTCGAGTGTCGGCTGATCGATGTCGAGCCCGACCGCGGTGTTGGTTTTACGCCGTTTGATCCACTCGGTCGAGGTGTTTCCGGTGCCGCAGAAGTCCTCGCGGAGGGACTTGGCTTTGCGTCCGCGGATGCTCTTAAACTCGTCATCGATGAAGTCGATCTCGGCTTCAACATTCTGGACGGAGAGTTGGTAGAGTTCATGGTGGTCTGCGGTCAGGGCCGTGAGAGCGCCGGTTTTGGCTGCTTTCTCGGCGGCCTTCTTCTCGATATTGGCCTTGCGGCCAGACTTTCGTTCTTTGGTCATGTTGCTCATCCGAACCCTCGCGTGAACTGGTCGTAGACATCACAGTCCGAGAATCGGACTCGTGACGATCGTAGTGATCGCATTGGCCGATGTCACGCATGATGGTGGATTCCCAGCGAATCCCTGGCTGCCAATCCCGATGAATAGGGTCTACACTGCCAGTTCACAAAATATTGACCGAAGAACGGAACACGAAGGGAAAAGTACGATGCATCTGACCATGGTTGGAACCGGATATGTAGGGCTTGTCACAGGCGTCTGTTTCGCAAATACAGGCAATGATGTCACTTGTCTCGATGTCGATCCCGAGAAGATCAAGAAGCTTGAGGCCGACATATGCCCGATCTACGAGCCCGGACTTACCGAGCTGATGATCAAGAATCGTGAATCTGGGCGATTGACCTATACCCTCGATAAGAAGGCCGCCTACCAGAGCGCAGACATGATCTTTATCTGTGTGGGTACCCCGTCAGATGACAAGGGCCACACCGATATGTCCTACATTGACGGCGCGGCCGAGGATATCGGGCACGCGATCAAAGAGCTCGGCCCGGATGCCAAAGCCAAGGTCATCGTCGTGAAATCCACCGTCCCCGTCGGAACAACCTTCCGTGTGCGCGACACCATCAAAGCGATCGTGGGGGACATCGAGTTCCATGTCGCCGACAACCCTGAGTTCCTTAAAGAGGGCGACGCGGTAACTGATTTTAATAAACCCGACCGCGTCGTTGTGGGGGTTGAGTCGGAGATGGTTGGGGAGATGTTCCGCGATCTGTACGATCCATTTGTTCGCAATGGACATCCGGTATTTGTCATGGATGTGCTTTCAGCAGAGATGGTCAAGTACGCCTCGAATAACTTCCTTGCGACCAAAATTTCATTCATCAATGAGATGGCCAATCTCTGCGAGGCCTACGGAGCAAACATCAACCGCGTCCGCGAGGGGATGTGCTCCGATTCGCGCATTGGGCACCACTTCCTCTACCCAGGGCTTGGCTACGGCGGCTCCTGCTTCCCCAAGGACACGCTCGCGTGCATCATGATGGGAGACAAATCAGGCGTCACCATGCAGGTCTCCAATGCCGTCCATGGCACCAACGAACGACAGCGCAATCTCTTCTTCAACAAGATCGTCAAACACTTCGGCGGTGAAATGGGCCTCCAAGGCAAGAAGATTGGTTTCTGGGGACTCGCATTCAAGCCTCGCACAGACGACATCCGCAAGGCCCCAGCCCTGACACTTGTTCGCAAAGCCCTGGGCTACGGCGTCACCTGCACCGGCTACGACCCCGTCGCTGCGGAGAATGTCTCCAAGGAAATGGGCGATACGATCACCATCCACAGCGACATGTACGAATGTGCCAGAGATTGTGATGCGATCGTCATCTCGACAGATTGGCCCGAGTTCAAAAGCCCGGACTTTGAGAGACTCGCAAGCGTGATGAAGGGCAAAGTCATCTTCGACGGGCGTAATCTCTACCGCCGTCAGCATCTCGGCGATCTTGGATTCCACTACTACTCAGTTGGCCGGACTCCGGTTACGCCTGCCTGAGGTATCACTCAGAGTTCAATCCATGAAAAAAAGGCGACCCGAACCGGGTCGCCTTTGCATGGAGTTGATACAACATTTAGCTACGGCGGCGACGCGTTGCAACGAGGCAACCGAGACCGAGAAGTGCTGTGCCACCGGGTGTTGGGGTGATCTGCACATTGTCCAGATCAAAGTCCACAATCAATGGTGTGGAGAGTCCGTCGGGGCGTGCCGCAGAAACCTGGAGGTTGCCAATCGACGACATGACCGCGTTGTAAAAATCGGGTGTGGGTGGTCCTTCGAGCGTCATCAACGGGTTGCCAAAGAACAGATCAAAGCTCAAATGGACCCACTGCCCGCTCGCGGCAAGTTGGCCGGCGGAGACATTGAGGGCCGGAGAGTTCAAAGGAGAAGCAACCCGCAGCGCAAGACCCAGATCGAATCCGGAGTTCTGGCGGATGTCAAACTCAATGGTGGTGACCCCGCTTGCAAGGTAGTTGCCAACAAAAGCGCCGCCCGAAGCATTCAGGTCGCCGTGCCCGCGAAGGACGGTCATACCGAATGGACCTGCGTTGTTGAGATCGACCGAGCCGCTGATGTAGGCGCTGTTGTCGATCGAACCTGTCGCGTTCCATGTCGCTGGGCCGGTTGCGGCGGTCCAGTTGCTGTCGCCGAGCTCAAATGTCTCGGTGAAAGGTGCGACGGAGCCCGATGCGACCAATGCGGTGCTTGCGATGGTCAATAGTGCTGTGCTAACTCTCATGTCTTCTCCTCAAAAAGTATGGGAAACAGATTCCCGGTTGTGTATGGTCAGTTAGATGGTCGAAAATGCGGTCAAGAATGCGGAAACATCAAAGAAATCAAAGCTGCAATCCCCGTTGATGTCCGCAGCGGGATCGCTGTTGCCAAAGTCCGTCAGGAACGCTGAAACATCGAAGAAATCGCGGTTTCCGTCCCCGTTGTAATCCCCTGGCGAACCCACACGGACGCGGATATCGAGGGTTGGTTCATAACCAAGAATCTGAGCGAGCGGATTCTCTCGGCTGTACCAGATCGGGTACACCACACCACCGCCGCCCCCGGGACTTCCCGTGGCGGGTTGGAGCGATGAAACCGAGAAACGGACCTGTCCAAGATCCAGCATCTTTCCAAGTTCGTTGTGCTCACCAAGCTCACAAGGCGTAAAGGTAAAGCTGAAAGTCGTATCCGCAGGGACTGTGTCGCCTGGGTTGATCGAGTCAGATTGACCGATCGCGAGCGGGACGGCTTCGAACTGTTCCTTCAAGTTGTTGGAAATATCAGTCGGTACACCGAGGTCATCGAAGATGGCCGCGAAAGCACTCCGCATTCCTTGGGCGGGTGGAACATCCGCGACCAGCCCAAACAATGTGGTTTCCATGTAGGTCGTCTGGTCGTGTCCATCGCGGTATCCGGTCAGCCAGAGGTTAAGCGGGCGTCCTGGGTCGGTGTCGAAGGGCTCACCGAGTTCGCCGTATGTGTCGAAAGTATCGTGGGTGGGGTCGTAAATGAAGTCGTCATCGTTGGACATGGTCATGGTGACGGTGACGCTGAGTACCTGATACTCGCCAGCACCCAATCCGGGAACGATTTCTCCCGATGTGTCAAATCCCAACAGCACCTGTGCGTCATGATCATCAAAGCCAGGCGTTTCGATCGCCGCGTAAGAGGGCATCTCGAACCGTGTACCCGGCGAACCGTTGAAGGGGTAGTTCCAGCGGTCAAGCGATGGTGAGGTATACAGTGTTTCGATGACTTGTGCATGCGCAAATTGTGCCATATAGCCGATTGTGGCTATTGCAACGAGGGTGGAATTGAGTTTGGTCATCGGGGTCTCCATTTTTTGGAAAATTACGCGCATTTGCGTAGATTATAGTGGCTAAATGGCTATGAACAAGTAATTTGTGAATCATGTCAAGAAATACGGATAAAAATCTATTGTATAAAAATATCCTGTTTAACGCCACAAATGCTTGCTTCACAGTAGCCACATGCGAATCATTGAGAGGCTATCTCAAGTTCTCAAGTCGGTTTGGAAATAAATTGAGAAGAAGTCTCAATAACGGGTGATAAGATCTCACCACAGGCCGAAGAGGCATTTGCAGGAGTGAAAGAAGTGAAAAAAACTCAGCAGAGACCGGGAAATGGATTTACACTGATTGAGCTTTTGGTTGTTATCGCCATCATCGCAACGCTGATCGGGATCCTTCTTCCCGCACTCGGATCGGCTCGGGAGAGTGCCAAGGCAGTCCGCGAGCAGGCGGGGATGTCCCAGCTCCTCGTCGCTTATCAGATGTACGCCGACGATCACCGGGGCAAGTTGCTCATCGGCCACCTCTCGGACAACCATTGGGAAGAGATGGTCCGGGATCACAGCGAGCCCAAAGACCTCAGGGGCAACTCTGTTGGCAAACTCGCCGGCTCACGCTACCCTTGGCGGCTCATCTCGTATCTCAACTACCAGTTCGAGGGAATCTACATGGATTCCCGCGTCACCGAATCGCTTGCCGAGAGCCTTGGAGCCGACGGCGAGAACTTTCACGCGGGCAGTGAAGATCACCACATGCGTTATGTTGCTTCGCTCTACCCGTCCTTCGGGCTCAACTCGTATTTCGTCGGTGGTGGGGCAAACGGCGACAACTTGCCCTGGTCCAGCGCGGGCCGACGGATATTTGGGAAGTTTCATGTTGACAAACTCCACCAGGTCCATCGTCCCAGCAACCTGATGAGTTTCTCCAGCGCCCGATCGGTTACGGAGCCAACCCTGCTCCCCGGATACGGGATCATCGAGGGGTATTTCATCGTCAAACCCCCGCACCTCTACTCGACCTCGGGTCGTCAGTGGGAAGATACCTACTCCGCCAGTTCCGTGCACCCCGAAACAAACTCCGGCGGCGTCTCACTCCGGTATGGGGGCAAAGGCATCGCGGGCATGCTCGATGGGCACGCCGAGCAGTGGGGGTGGGAAGATTACAACGACATGCAGCACTGGTCAAACGATGCGACGAGCGAGGACTGGGAAGTCCAGGCCCGCATGCCATAAACAGACTCTCTCTCATAAGGCAGCCCGGCCCTTTCTTTGGTCGGGTTTTCTATTGGACTGAATCCGACCTATCCTCCCTCCATGAGCAAGCGGATTGACCTTATCAATGAACTCCAATGGCGCGGTCTCCTCAAGGACTGCACGGATGAGAAGGGTTTGCGCGAGCACCTCGCCGACCCCGACAACGCACCTCGGAAGATCTATGCCGGGTTCGATCCGACGGCG
>Ga0316187_10005580_pt1 | contig 10847 bp, 10 predicted proteins | sample CroRivburrow1_MG_FD_204927 | JGI IMG/M metagenome (GOLD analysis project Ga0316187, IMG submission 204927) | Coastal sediment microbial communities from Maine, United States - Cross River worm burrow 1 | ecosystem: Environmental > Aquatic > Marine > Coastal > Sediment | place: USA: Maine...
GCCAGGGTGTAGGGCTCTTCCCCGGACCCGCAGCCGGCACTCCACACCGTCAGCGCTTGTTCCCCGTCCCGTTGTATGCGCTGAGCGATATCAGGTATCACGGCTGTTTCCAGACACTGGAATACGCGCTTGTCGCGGTAGAACCGCGAGATGGTAATCTGGCAAAAGCTGTCGAGCACCTGCCACTCGTCTGGATGTGTATCCAGCCAGGCGCGATAGGCCTGCACATTGCCCAGGCCCAGAAGTGCGATACGCCTCTGAACGCGTTTACACACCTGACGGCGAACTTTGCGAAAACCGGGCCATCGCAGCTGGAGACGGGGTAAGACACCCTGTAAAAACGAAATACAGTCATCGTCCTTCATATCAACAACCAGCAAAGGTCCAATTTCTATAAAGATCCACCTGCTATTGATGATGCTCAATGCAGAGGGCATGAAAATGTACCATTATTTACGAAATAGCTATTTGAAATACATTTTTTACAGGCTCAAGCATCTCTGAGGAGGTACTCAATGACGACGACAGAAACTCATATCCGGGCCTTTGATTCAACACTCCAGACCACGCACCGCTGGCTTAAAGAGCTCGAGATGGTCGCCTTGTTGGACAGTGAAGCCGAGGCCTACTCCGTACTGCGCACTGTACTGCATGCGTTGCGCGACCGCTTGCCGGCCGATGAAGCCGTCCAGCTCGGTGCGGAGCTGCCCATGCTTATCCGTGGTTTCTATTATGAGGGCTGGAAACCGAGCGCCACGCCTAAAAAGCAACGCTCACTGGAGGCTTTTCTTGATGGTATGCAGCCGCTACCCAGGCTGGAAAGTGAGTTAAGCACCGAGCAGGCGTTACGTAGTGTTTTCCTGATGCTCGATCACCGCATCAGCGCAGGCGAGATAGCCGACGTGCGCCAGGCGATGCCCGAAGAGGTACGCAAGCTATGGCCTACTCACTAGCAAAAAGGAACCCCGGACCCGGCAGATATGTCCAGTGTCCTGATCACCGGCAGTAACCGCGGCATCGGGTTGGAGTTTGCCCGCCAATATGTGCAGTCCAGCTGGCGGGTATTCGCCACCTGCCGGCGGCCCGCAGAAGCCAGAGAGTTGCATGAGTTGGCCGAGTAACATCCCGGCCTCAGCGTGCATCGCTTGGATGTAACTGTCCCGGTCGGTCAGAATGCCTACCGGCACTTTCTTGTCATCCTTTTCTCATGAGTAAAGCGATAACCCGGATATGACGGAAATGGCACTAGCAGTACGGCTTGAATCGCATGTCCGGATGCTTGCGGAGAACATTGGGGAACGCAATGTCTATCACCCCGATGCGCTGGCCGAAGCTTCAGCCTATATAGAGAACGTATGGCAGGAACAGGGCTACCGGGTTACACCACAAAGCTACGAGGTTGAAGGTATTCCCTGCTCCAACCTGGAAGTTACCCGCGCGGGGATAAAACATCCCGAACAGATCCTGCTGATAGGTGCCCACTACGATTCCGTCCGCGGGAGCCCGGGGGCGAATGACAACGGGAGTGGCGTAGCCGCGCTATTGGAGATAGCCCGACTCCTCAAGGGTGTGGAAACCGAGTGTACGGTACGTTTCGTCGCTTTCGTCAATGAAGAGTCGCCTTTCTTTTTCCGTGAGCAAATGGGGAGCATGGTTTACGCCAGAGAGGCCCGTAAACGCAATGACGATATCCGCCTCATGATTTCCCTGGAAATGCTGGGTTCCTACAGTGAACGTCCCCGCAGCCAGCGTTACCCGCCCCTGTTCAGATTTTTCTACCCCGAAAGAGCGAACTTTATTGCCTTTGTATCGAATCTGCGTTCACGCCGCGCGCTGCATCGCTTTTCGGCCGCTTTTCGGCGGCATTCGCAATTTCCAGCCGAACACGTTGCCACTTTCTCGTGGATTCCCGGCGTCGCCTGGAGTGATCACCTCGCCTTCTGGCGGCAAGGCTACCGGGCGCTTATGGTGACAGACACCGCCTTCTATCGATACTCGCACTATCATGCGGCCACCGATCTTCCTGACGAACTTGACTACATTTCCATGGCAGCTGTAACCGAAGGCGTGGCCCATGCTGTGGCGAGCCTGGCGAGCCTGGCGAGGCAGGCGAGGCAGGCGAGGCAGGCGACTGAGAGCGTATCAGGCGCCGATTAATGCTTACGGTGCCATATCAGCTCACCGTCCTTGTACACTTCCCTGATTCGGTGCAGGGGGATGCTTTGCAGCACGCCTTCCTGATCAATGATGTCGAAGGCAAAATGATCGTCCGGCCTGACAAGGATCTTTTGCAACGGGAGGCGGATAATGGCGTCCTCAACCCTGTCGTAGTAGCCAATGATAAACTCTCCCTGGCCAAATTCCTTGTCCCAGCGGATGCGGCTGAGTAACTCGCGAATCGGAATCATGGGCTCCCCCGTCCGGTTTTCCTATACTTAGCATTATGCCGACTAACGAAAAACCCGGTCCAGAACTCAATATCGGGCCATGGAGGTACCTGCTGTGGATGCTGGCCCTGCTTGGCATGCTCTACCTGTTCTATTCACAGGGACCGCCGACAGCCGAAACAACCTATGCCATTTCCTACAGCCGGTTTAAATCGCTAGTAGAGGATGGAAAAGTGAAAAAGGTGCTGCTGGCGGGCGACACCGCGAAGGGCCAACTCTTTGATAGCGCACCGCTGGGCCCGCAAGATGAGACGGGCAGCCGTTTCAGTACCCGCATCCCGGCCTTCGGGGATGAGAGCCTGCTGCCAGCACTGGAAGCGAGGGACGTTCAGATCGAGGTTACCGAAGAAGGCGACGGTATTGTGAGCCGGACTCTGATAGCGCTGTTACCCTGGTTACTGTTCATTGCCCTCTGGTTGTGGCTGATACAGCGTGCGTCCCGCAATATGGCCGGCGGTCTGGGTGGACGCGGCCAGCTCCAGGATTTTCTCCGCCCACCCAGCAAGAAAACCACTATTCCGGATACCACCTTTCAGGACGTCGCCGGCCAGGAAAACGTCAAGCGTGAAGTTGCCGAGCTGGTCGATTTCCTACGCAATCCGGAGCAATACCGCGAACTGGGTGCCGAGGTCCCACGCGGTGTGCTGCTCATGGGCCCGCCGGGCACCGGTAAGACCTTACTGGCGCGTGCCCTGGCGGGTGAAGCGGGCGTGCCGTTTTACACCATCTCCGCCTCAGAGTTTATCGAGGTATTTGTCGGTGTGGGTGCTGCACGGGTCCGAAACCTTTTCGAAGAAGCCAAAAAGAACGCGCCGAGCATTATCTTTATCGACGAACTGGACAGCGTGGGTCGCACGCGCGGCACCGGCCTGGGCGGTGGCCACGATGAGCGCGAGCAGACCCTCAACCAGATCCTGGCGGAGATGGACGGTTTCGCCGGTCATGAGGCCGTCATTGTACTGGCGGCGACCAACCGGCCGGACGTGCTGGACCCCGCCTTGCTCAGACCCGGCCGCTTTGACCGCCATGTCACCATCGATCTGCCTGACCGCAAAGACCGCGTAGCGATCCTGAAAGTTCATACCCGCAAGGTGCCCCTTGCGAAGGATGTCGATTTTGAAAAGCTTGCCGCCGGCACGCCGGGGTTTTCCGGCGCAGATATCAAAAACCTGGTGAACGAGGCGGCAATGTTCGCCGCACGCCGCAAAAGCACCCAGGTTGTCATGCAGGACTTCGACGAAGCGCGTGACAAACTGCTGCTGGGTACCGTGCGGACACTGGCCATCCAACCGCGAGAGCGTCACCGGCTGGCGGTGCACGAAGCCGGCCATACGCTGGTCGCCTATTTCCTGCCGCACGCCGATCCGTTGTACAAGGTCACCATCATCCCGCGCGGCCAGGCGCTGGGCGGAACCCACCAGCTCCCGGAGGAAGAGCGGCATACCTTACCGGAGGATTATCTGCGCGACCGCCTGGCCGTGGCGCTGGCTGGACGCAGCGCCGAAAAGGAACTGCTCGGCACGCTCAGCTCCGGCGCGGATAACGATATCAGCCAGGCCACGGCACTCGCCCGGGCTATGGCCGCGCGCTGGGGCATGGCCAGCGAAATCGGTCCAGTCGATCTCAGAGACAGCGAGGAACACCCATTTCTTGGCCGCGAGATCGCCCAGCCGCGGCGCTACTCAGAAGCCTCGGCACAAGCCGTAGACAAGGCCGTGCGCCAACTCTTGCACCAGGCGGAGGAACAGGCCGTCAGCGTTATCAAGGCTCACCGCCCTGCCCTGGAGCGGCTTATCGCCGCGCTGGAGAAACTCGAAACACTACAGCGCGACCAGATCGAACAATGCCTTGGGCCGGCCGAGTACAAAAAAAGTATAGAAGTGGTAACACAGTGAATTTTGGAAACTCCGATTCTGTCATTATTCACGGTCCGGCAATATGGTGCTTGCCGACCGGCCGCACGGTACTGGCCTGGGGGCCCATCTCACCCTGCCCTTCCACAAAGCGCACTTCGCTGCCGATGTTGAGTTGTCGGAATCCACCGTTCAGAACGCTGTTTTCATGGAAGTAGATTTCGCGGCCGTCAGGTGACTGGATCTTGCCGTAACCGTCCTCTGGAAAATACTCGATAACCCACCCGTGAGGCGGTGTCTCGTGGTTTTTGACCTTGCGCTGGGTCCGGCGCAGCCGGTCTTCCAGTTGACGGCGGGCGGCATTGAAGGCATCGCGAATGGCGACATAGATATCTTCGTGAGCATGATTCAGTCCGCTGTCGCGGCTGACCACCACCTCGTTGCCCGGTACCGTGATGTCGATCCGGATCTGATAGAGACTTCCGTTATGGTGGTGCTGGCCTACCGGCTCCACTACGACCCGGCACGCCATAATATGATCATGAAAGCGATCGAGTTTCCGTGCTTTTTCGCGAATCCTGGCCTCAACAGCCGGCGATGCTTCCATATTCTGAAAGGTGATCTGTAAGGGTATCTGCATAGTGTTCTCCCCGGGCAGGATATTCCCGATAGCTGATTCTCTTCAAACCCATCAAGCTGCCTTTAGCCTTAACTATAGCAGCCAGGCCACAACTTACCTCCAGACCGGGAACCGGTTGCCGGAGAACATTGCTGAGTCGACATCTCCGGCAACCATAAGAGCAAGGGGGTAAGAAAATTATTTGCTGTCCGCGGGCCATCCAACCGGCAGCAGGTATAGAGGGTGCTCGAAGTCGGGCAGACTTTCCAATCGCTTCTTGACCATTTCCAAACATCGCTGATTTAAAAATTACTAATTCGCCACGCACAGGATCTCTACCACGCTCCTGCGAATCACTTCGGCGGCGGCACGGATGTTGTCAATGGTGATGTTCCCAGACAATTGCTCCCGCTGTCAGCCCGTTGCCAGCCCCATCTTCTCCATGGCGATTTTACGCATACGGAACTTCTGTAATTTTCCGGTTACCGTCATGGGGAACTCATCGACAAACCAGATATGTTTCGGAATCTTGTAGTGGGCCATGTTGCCCTTGCAGAAGGCACGGATCTCTTCTTCGTTGAGCGATGTGCCCGCGTGCAACTGGATCCACGCCATGAGCTCTTCGCCATAGAATTCGTCGGGAATACCAAACACCGCGACTTCGGCGACCCCGGGATGGGTGAAAATGAAATCCTCGATTTCGCGTGGGTAGATATTCTCACCACCGCGGATGATCATCTCCTTGAGCCGACCGGTTATATTTACATAACCGTCGCCATCCATCGTGCCCAGGTCACCGGACGCCAGCCAGCGGTTGTTGTCGATAGCCCTTGCCGTCGCGTCGGGGTCACCATAGTAGCCGCGCATGATGTGATAGCCGCGAAAACAGATTTCTCCCACCACGCCGAGCGGGACGGTTTTACGGCTGTCGACATCCACCACCTTGACCTCCTGGTGCGGCAGATTGGTACCCACGGTCTCGACACGGCGTTCCATGCTGTCGTCGCGTGATGTCAGGTGCGTCAGTGGGGAAGCCTCCGTCTCTCCATAGCCGATCAGGATCTCGCGGCAGTGCATTTCCTGCATCACGCGCTGCATGAGCGCCGGCGGACAGGTCGCACCGGCCATGATGCCGGTACGCAGTGTCGACAGATCGAAGTCTGCGAATTGCGGGAGCTCGAGTTCGGCGATGAACATGGTCGGCACACCGTGGATGGCGGTGCAACATTCCGCCTGCACCGCTTGCAGCACGGCGGCAGCATCGAAATGTTCACAGGGGATAACGATGCAGGCGCCCGTTGACAGACACAGCAGGTTGGCCAGCACCATACCGAAGCAGTGATAAAACGGCACCGGCACGGCGAGACGATCGGCGGCGCTGAAATGCATTGCGCTTGCCGAGAACCAGGCATTATTGAGAATGTTGTGGTGCGTCAGTACGACTGCCTTGGGGAAGCCGGTGGTTCCGGACGTATACTGGATGTTGATGGGATCATCCATGTCCAGTGAGTCTGTCACGGCATCCAGTTGGGCGCCGGTGACAGCATCGGCGGCGCCCAGGACTTCCTGCCAGAGCGTAAAGCCGGGGTGAGGGCGTGTGGAGCGCTGCGGTGCTGCCGGGTCGTACAGCACCACGCGCCGCAATGCCGGAAAATCCCCGCTGGCAAGTTCACCCGCTTCGCTGTCCCTGAGTTCCGGCATCAGCTCCTCGAGCATAGCAATATAGTCACTGCTGCGGAAATGGGGAATCACGAACAGGGCATTGACCTCCGAGCGCTGCAGCGCGTAGGCGAGCTCTCTCGGCCGGTAGGCGGGATTGATATTGACCAGCACGGCACCGATACGCGCGGTGGCAATCTGCAGCAGCAGCCACTCGATATTGTTGGTCGACCAGATACCAATGCGATCACCCTTGTTGAAGCCGATGCCCAGCAGACCACGGGCCAGCGGCTGTACCGCCGCTTCCAGTTGCGCGTAGTTCAGGCGTCTTCCCTGCGGTATCGATACCACGGCATCGTTATCCGGGTAGCGCTGCGCGATAGCGGCGAAGTGCTCGGGAATGGTCACACCGAGCAAGCGCTCGTCACTGCCGCGATGGCAATAGCTGTGTGGTGTCGCCGGCATGTGCTAGGCCTCGATATCCGCCCAGTAGTCGTCGACCCGCTGCTGTATCTCTTCCAGCAGCGTTGTATTGCGCTTGGGCTCAAACAGGTGTGCAAAACGCCCCTGTTTGTTCAGGTAGTCTTCAACCGGCAGGCGCGGGTGCGGAATTTTCGTGTGCAGCACTTTGCCGTCGACATATTCCTTCAAGGGCCATACCCCGGTTTTAACCGCCAGTTTGCCTATATCCGCCGATTCGCGGGGATCGTAATCCCAGCCGGTCGGGCAGGGGGCCAGGGCAATGATCAGCCGCGGGCCATTCAACTGCTTTGCCTTTTCAATCTTACGCACAAGGTCCAGCGGTTCGGCGCCGATGACCGTTGCAACATAGGCCGGCTTGTGTGCCGTCCAGATGGCGAAAAGGTCCTTCTTGTAGCCGCGAAAGCCGCGGGGCCCCTTACTGGTCGCGGTTTGGGCGGCGTGCGGCGTAGCACCCGAGAACTGCTGGCCGGTGTTGCCGTAGCCCTCGTTGTCATAGCAGATGTAGAGAAAATCCAGGTTGCGTTCGATGGCGCCCGAGGTGGCGGACAGTCCCATACCATAGGCGGCGCCATCACCGGTCAGCACCACCACGCCCAGGTCTTCATCGGGCTCGATGCGCTTCTGTTCGAGCAGCACATCGAGTGCGTCGCGCACGCCCTGCGCGCCGGCCGGTGCCGATGCCATGGCGGTGTAGAGCCAGGAACCGCGGAACGGTGTGAAGGGATAGACCGATAATAATGTCATGCAGCCGGCGGCATTGATGAACACGGTGCGGCTGCCGAGTACATCATAAATCTCCTGCAAGGCGGCAAGGCCACCGCAGCCCGCGCACATGGGTGTGCCGCTGCCCAGCAGGTGTGTCGATGGCAGGTCTTTCATGCGTTTGAAAGCGGTTTCTGTCATTGTCCTGACTCCAGCTCGTTGCGCTCCGCATGGGCGATGGTCTGCAGCTTCCTCACCTCGCGCATCTCATCGCGGGTGTACAGCAGTTGCGGCGCAGGCGTCTCGCCATCAGCCACGGCCCGGCGGACCACCGCGGCGATTTCATAAAACTCTTCCGGGCTGATATCGCGACCGCCCAGGCCGCCGATAAAACTGGCAAGCACTGGTGGTGCGTCGGGCTTGCCATAGAGTGCAGAGGCCAGTTCTGCATGCAGGACACCGCCCATGCCCATGGAAATGTTCTGGTCAATCACGGCGACCCCCTGTTTCCCCGCCATCAACTGCACGAGTTGTGCGGCGGGGAAAGGCCGTAACAGGCGCGGCCGGAGCAGTCCGACCGCCTGGCCTGCCTCGCGTAACTGATCCACCGCCTGTCTGGCCTTGGTGGCAAAGGACCCTATCATGACGAACAGAATCTCGGCGTCTTCACAGCGGTAAGCCTCCACCGCCCGGTACTCGCGGCCGAAGGTGGCGGCGAATGCGCTGACCGCTTCGTCATACACAGTGAGGCCATTCAATGCCGCCAGGTGGCTTTCGTAGCGAAAATAGGAATAGGGCGAACCGCCAAGGACCGCGACTGCCTGGCTGCCGGGTGCGCTGGCACGAAAGCGGGTACTCTCCGGATCATAGGGCGACAGGAAACCCTCGACCGCTTGCGTATCGGGAATCTCCACCGGTTCCCGGGTGAAGGATAAATAGAAACCGTCGAGGTTGACGATGACCGGCAAGCGAACACGCGCATCCTCGCCCAGCCGGTAGGCGATCAGCACGCTGTCGAGTACTTCCTGGCAGGTCGCGCAATGGATCTGCAGGAAACCGCTATCGCGTGCCGCCATAATGTCGTTATGGTCCGGTTCGAGGGTGATGGGCGAAGCCAGCCCCCGCGATACATTGATCATCACGAAGGGAGCGCGCCAGCCCGCCACGGTGTAGACCATCTCCATGCCGTACAGCAGGCCCTGGCTGGAGGTGGCAGTAAAGACACGCACACCGGTCGCCGCGGCCGCACCGGCGGCAGTAATCATGGAATGTTCAGATTCGAGGGTCACGCTGCGCCCCGGCATCTCGCCGTTATCCATCCAGGCCGCAAGTGTTTCGATGATTTCCGTCTGCGGCGTGATGGGAAACGCCGGTACGTAATCCACCCTGGCCAGGCGTGCACCCCAGGCGGCAGCGCCGTTGCCGGTAAGCAGTCTGCGTGTCATGCACCTTGCTCCTGTTGGGTCTGTGCCACGTGTTCAGGAATCGCCTCGATCGCGTGCGGCGGGCATTTGGATACGCAGATCAGGCAGCCCTTGCAATGGTCATAGTCGATTTCCGGTATCCCCTGCGTGTCTACCCTGATCGCGCTGTCCGGACAGAATGTGCTGCACACCCACCAGCAGCGGTTACACCTCGCATAATCGATAACGGGTCGCATGGTGCGCCACAAGCCGGTTTTTACCATGACGCTTGTGGCAGCCGTCTGTATACTCGGTGCCGCCCTGCCGACATCATCGAACGGGATCGTGATCCACTGCGGCGGGGTATAGGTACTGGCGCTGATCTCCGTACCCTCGCTTACCGAGCCCGCATGCGCTGCCATGCGATCATAAGCCTGCATTGCGGTCTGTGCGTTCCGTTCCACCAGCTCTGTTCCGAGCGGCCCCAGTTCCTCACGAATCGCTTCACGCAATGCGTCACGGCTGATCACGCCCAGCAGCCGTGCCGCCGCGCCGGCGCAGGCGGTGCCCACGAAAGGCAGCCCGGCACGGTCCTCCACATCTTCGCTGGCGGGTACGATCAACACCGGTCCGGCCAGGTTCAGCCTCTTCACCCACAGGTCAGGAGCGTCATGGCTGTTAATGAGCATCACGCTGTGCTCGCTCAGTCCCTGCAGCACCCCGGCCGCAGGTACCGAGACAAGACTGTCGTCGGCGACGGTTACCAGGTCCGGATGGCGGATGATGCCGCGTTCATTAATGGGTGTACGCGCGGCACGCACGTAGGCAAAGATAGGTGCACCGCGGCGCTCGGCGCCGTAACGGGGTGCGTCCTGTACTTCGAAACCTTCCAGAAAGAAGGCGGAACCGAGCACACGGCTCGCTGTTTTCATTCCCTGTCCGCCCCGGCCGTGAAATCGGATGCGATACATCACACCTCCTTCCTTGCAGCCCTGCAAGCAGTGGCGCTAGACGAAACCAGGCGCTGTTGAAAACAATGAGTAGCGCCGAAAACTCATTGCCTTTTTCACCCGCGCAATTGCGAGATCTACGGACGCCTCGCGCGGCAGTATGCTGCGTTTTGCAGCATCCTCCAGCACCAGCCGGGTGTTGCGACGCAGCTTTTCTTCGATGGTCTGCATCGCCGCACCCTCGCTGGCGCCGTGATATTCCATGGCCGCACAAATGACGCCGCCTGCATTCGCGATGAAATCCGGAATGCAGAGAATGCCCTTGTCCGCCAGAATCTTTTCGGCGCCATGCGTAATCGGTATGTTAGCGCCTTCAACCACCAGTTTCGCCTGCAGTCGGTGAACATTGTCTTCGCGGATGACATCCGGTCGCGCAGCCGGGATCCAGATGTCGCAGTCGATACCAACCACGGCATCTTTATCAAGCTTTTCCGCGTCGCTGTAATCTGCCAGCGCGCCGCCGCTTTCCTTGAGTTCAATGAGCGCCGGGACATTCAGTCCGTCAGGATTGTGGATGGTGCTGCCGGAGTCAGCGGCCGCAACCAGCACGGCGCCCCTTTTGCTCAGGAAACGCGCTGTATTTTTACCAACCGCGCCGAATCCCTGCACCACGAAGCGCGCATTCTCCAGTTCGAAATCGCAGAATCCCAGAGCTACCTCGGTGACATGGC
>Ga0316187_10005585_pt1 | contig 10841 bp, 7 predicted proteins | sample CroRivburrow1_MG_FD_204927 | JGI IMG/M metagenome (GOLD analysis project Ga0316187, IMG submission 204927) | Coastal sediment microbial communities from Maine, United States - Cross River worm burrow 1 | ecosystem: Environmental > Aquatic > Marine > Coastal > Sediment | place: USA: Maine...
GTCCTCGTCTGCACGCACGCGTTCGATCTCGGCGGCGAGGGAGTCGATGATTAGTTGGTTCAGGCTGTCGCCACAGACGCGTGCGACGGCTTCTGCGTCGTCGGCTAGGTCGTCGGGCAACCGAACGGTGGTCTGCTTCGTCGTGGGTTCATGGTCTCACGACACCATGAATGGTTCAGATGGCAGTCCAGCCGCCGTCGACGAACAGGACTTGGCCGGTGACGTAGGTCGAGGCGTTGGAGGCGAGGAAGAGTAGGGCGCCGTCGAGTTCGCCCTCGGCTCCCGGTCGGCCCATGGGGGTGTTGTCGACGATGTAGCTCATGCCGCCACTGGTTGAGAACATGTCGGCGTTCATTTCGGTGGCGAACCAGCCTGGGGCGATGGCGTTGACCCTGACCCCCTTGCGGGCCCATTGGGAGGCCAGCTCGCGGGTGAGGTTGTGCAGCCCGCCCTTGGCCGCGGCGTAGCCCGGCACCTTGAGCCGTCCGCCCCCGCCGTTGCCCAGTACCGACCCGATGTTGATGATCGAACCGGGACGTCCGGCCTCGAGCATCCAGCGGGCGCCCAGCCGGGCCAGTTCGTAGGGGGCGACGAGGTTGATCTCCAGTTCGCGGCGGAATTCGTCGACGTCATCGTCGACGGCGGCCAGGACCCGGGAGATGCCTGCGTTGTTGACGACCACGTCGATTTGGCCGTACAGGTCGAGTGCGGCGGCCACCAACTCAGCGGGGGCGCCGGGAGCGGTCAGATCGCAGGGAACGGCGCTGGCCTCGGGCAGTTCGGCGGCCAGCGGCTCGATGCGCTCGGCCCGTCGAGCGGCCAACACCACGGCGGCTCCGGTGTCGCCCAGGCGGCGGGCGAAGCGGTGGCCCAGGCCGGAACTGGCTCCGGTGAGCACCACCACCTTGCCCTCCAGCGAGAAAAGATCCTGCCAAGGTGCATCGTTGGGGGTGCTCGAAACCATCGGAGCATGGTGCCACCTCACGGGGTGAGCGGCCACCTGGGGTGGGGTCGGGTGGTAAGCGGTTTGTGGAGCGCGGAGCCTCACACCCTGCTCGCCAGCCGGTTTCTACGGGGCGTATACTCAGATGTACGACAACGCCGGTGCCGACACGGTTCACTGATGACGAACTGGCACTGATCGACGAACTCGTGGCCAGTGGTATCGCCGACAGTCGCTCGGCGGTGGTTCGCAAAGGGGCTTCACCACCTGGCCGACTCGGTTCGTCGGGGCCGAATTGGAGAGTCCATTGCCGCGTCGTATTGGCAACAGCCCCAAACGTCTGAGGACGACGACATGGCGATGGCCAACGCGAGAGCGATGACCGAGGCGGAGTCGTGGTAGCTCAAGCCGAGATCTGGCTGATGGAGACTCCGAACCAAAAGCGTCGACCGGTTCTGATTGTCTCTCGTGACGAGGTCATCCCCGCGCTCAACAACGTGGTGGTGGCGCCGGTGACGAGCACCGTGCGAGACATCCCGACCTGTACTCGCCTCGGACCCGATGAGGGCATTGATCACGACAGCGTCGCCATATTCGAGAGCCTGGCCGCCGTCCCGAAGTCGGTACTCACCACACGACTTGGCGCTCTGGGCATTGGTGGGGACCGACAAATCTGCGATGCCCTCGATGCCCTCGCCAACTGCTGACACCGTGATGCCGTGATGCCGTGATGCCGTGATGCCGTGATGCCGTGATGCCGTGATGCCGTGATGCCGTGATGCCGTCCGAACGTGCGCTTGAAGCGGTGCGCTTGTCGGCTCATGCTGGGCGGTTAAGCAACCACAAAGATGTCGCGGACCCCTGACCCCCCGCAACCCCACCGGCTAGATCACCGCTCCCCACTCAGCCGCGAAGAGCCAGTTTCGCTACGGGCGGGGACGCCGGGGTTCGGCTGTGGTGTAGGAGGTCTTGCGACGCGCAACATGTCGTCCCAACAGCTGATGGTACGATCCGTTCGGATCTGTGATCTGACGACAGGGCTGGCGCGTAGCCGGCTCGGAGAGGCCAACATGGCCAGCAAAGACAAGGGCGGCCGAAATAGTAAGACGCCCGCTGCTAAATCTGCCAAAGAAAAACGTCAATCCAAGAAGGACAAGAAAGGCAAGAAGTCCGGGGGTCTTGGGACCTAGAAGGACTGTTTGCGCTGCCAGCATCGTTCCTGCTCGATACCGAGAGCACGGTGCTGGGAACACAGAATTGAAGGTCGGATTTCGGTGATCGAACGATCGATCGAACCTTCACGCCAAGAGTTTCGCACTTTGCACGGACGACGGCCGAGCGTTACAGCCGTCGGGCCTCTGGTTGGCGGCCGGTGGTGCCGTGGGTCATGCCGACCATGCGGTGTACGTTGCGGGTGTTCTTGAGGCGGCCGAAGATGCGGGGGCCGGCGGCCAGGAGCGCTCCGTCGACCGTGATGGCCTGGCCGCTCACGAAGCTTGAATCGTCGCCCGCCAACCACACGGCGGCTCCGGCGATGTCGGACCCTTCACCCCGGCGGGGCAGGGGTTGTAGTTCGGCCACCATCTGCTCGGCGTCGGCCTCGTCGCCTGAGTGCATGAGGGGCGTAAAGATGACCCCGGGGTTGATGGCGTTGACCCGGATCGAATGCGGTGCCAACTCCAACGCTGAGGTCTCCGACAGGTTGATGACGGCCGCCTTGGCGGCAGAATAGGCTTGCGGTCCGGCCCCGCCGCCCAGCCCGGCAATGGAGCCGGTGTTGATGATCGAACCGCCCTCGCCCTGATCGATCAGCACCCGCGCCGCATGCTTGATGCCGAGGAACACCCCTCGGACCAGCACGGCGAAGGTGGCGTCCCAATCGTCGGCCTCGACCTCGGTGATGGGGCCGAAGGCACCCCCGATACCGGCGTTGTTGAACATCACGTCGAGACGTCCGAAGGCGTCGGTGGCGAGGGCCACCGCCGCGGCCACATCGTCCTCGACGGACACGTCGCAGGGGGAGAAGCGGGCGGCGGAACCCAACTCGGCGGTCACGGCCCTGCCCGCCTCAACGTTGAAATCGGCGATGACGACCTTGGCCCCCTCGGCCACAAAACGGGTGGCGGTTGCCAGGCCCATCCCGCTGGCCGCACCGGTGATCACGGCCACCAGACCTTCCAGTTGTCCGGTGGGGGCGTTGTTGTCAGTCATGGGTATCACCTTGGGGATAATCTGTGGACAGGTAGTCGAGGGCCTGGGCGCGGTACCAGTCGACGAACTGGGCGACACCGGCTTCGTCCTCGGGGGAGTAGAGGCCGGGCCGATAGGCAGGTGAGGAGACGCCCCGCTGGGCCCGTTCGACCAGCGCGGTGTCTTCCCGGTTCGTCGTCATCCAGACGTGGGTGAGTTCGTCGACGTCGTAGTCGATGCCCTCCACGGCGTCGCCCGGCACCAACCACGTCGTGGTGAGCTGGGTGCTGGTCGCGCTGATGGGGACCAGCCGAAAGGTGACGGCGTGATCGGCCATGAAATGACTCCACGTTGAGGGGTAGTGGTACAGCAGTACATCGCCGAGATTCCACTCCGGCAGATTCCCAAACCGTTTGGCCACCGCAGGCCGACCGTCAACGGTCATGGAGCGGGCGTCGCCGACGAAGGGCATGCGCATGGCCCGGAACTGCAGGTCGGGGGCGGCGACGAAGGCGCTCGGCAAACCGAGGGCCTCGCACCGCTCGATCAGCCGCTCCATCACCACCAGATCGTTGCCGGTGGCACCACCGGAATGCAGCGGCGCCTCAGGGAACGTGGTGCACAGTAGAGGGTGGGCGCCCCGGCAGTGCAGGCACTCGCGGTTGTTCTCCATCACCAGTTTCCAGTTGCCGTTCTCGATCACGGTCGAGGTGGCCGCCACCCGGGCCGTTCCCAGATCGAAGGGGGCGAGATAGGAATCGGTGAGCGCCTTCATTGGCCCGAAACCGGGCGGACGGTCGGCCAGCGACACGAAGATCATGCCCCCGGCGATCTCGCAGGCGGCGGCCGCCAGCCCATGGTCGCCGGGGTCGAAGTCGCCGGGTGTCTTGCGAGCCCTGGCCAGGGTGCCGTCGAGGTTGTAGGACCACTGGTGGTACGGGCACACCAGCCGCCGCCGGGTGTTGCCAGACGTCGCGTCGCACAGCAGCGAGCCGCGGTGACGGCACACGTTGTGCAGGGCCCGCAGCACCCCGTCGTCGCCCCTCACGATGACGAGCTGGTGATCACCGACGGTCCGGGTCACGTAGTCGCCCGGGTGGGGGATCTCGACATCGTGAGCAACCAGGATCCAGTGCCGGTACCACACCGCAGCAAGGTCGAAAGCGTGGACGCCGGGCTCGGTGTAGAAGGCGCGGGGGAGCGAATGGCCAGGCTTGCAAGCCGCCAACTGCTGGGCCAGATCCTCCACCGCCATCGTTCGCTCCTGACGCTCCGGTCGACTACCTACCTCATGGGGTCCGGCCCCGCTGTGTGGTCCGGCCCCGCTGTGCGGCCCGGCCCGGTGCCGGTTCTGCATCATCGGCCGTTGCGTCGGGCGCCGTCAACGTGTCGGCGGCTGCAGGACCCACCCGGTGCACCTGGATCTGGTGCGTCTGGTGGGTCCAGAATGAACCATGGACGATCCGTTGTTGCAGCCGTTCACGATCAAACATCTCCAACTGCGCAACCGTGTGTTCTCCTCGGCCCACGAACCGGCCTACGGCGAGGACGGCATGCCGACCGATCGGTACCGCCTCTACCACGTGGAAAAGGCCAAGGGCGGCATCGCCATGACGATGACGGCCGGTGGGGCCGTGGTCGGCGCCGACAGTCCACCGGCGTTCGGGAACCTGCACGCCTACGACGACGCCATCGTCCCCTGGATCCGTCGCCTCACCGACGACGTGCACGCCGAGGGGTCGGCGGTGATGATCCAACTCAGCCACCTGGGTCGGCGCACCGGCTGGGGTCAGGGCGACTGGTTGCCGGTGGTGGCCCCGTCACCGCTGCGCGAGGCGGCCCACCGCACAATCCCCAAAGAGGCTGAGGAGTGGGACATCGACCGCATCGTCGATGACTTCGCCGATGCCGCCGAGCGGATGCAGGTCGGTGGCATGGACGGTATTGAGATCGCCGCCTACGGCCACCTCATTGACCAGTTCTGGTCGCCCCTGACCAACCATCGTGACGACGACTACGGAGGGTCGCTCGACAACCGGTTGCGTTTCCCTCTGCGGGTGTTTCGGGCCGTGCGGCGGCGGGTGGGCAACGACTTCATCGTCGGCACCCGAATCGCCATCGACGAGGTGCTCGACGGGGGTATCGACGAGGTGACCGGGCTCGATGTGCTGGCCCGGCTCGAAGCCGAGGGGCTCATCGACTTCGTCAACGTGATCCGCGGTCACATCGCCACCGACACCGATTTGACCAAGGTGATACCCATCCACGGTATGGCTTCGGCCCCCCATCTCGACTTCGCCGGGCGGGTCAGGCAACACACCAGCCTGCCCGTGTTGCACGCGGCGAAGATCGACGACATCGCAACGGCCCGCCACGCCATCGCCGAGGGCAAACTCGACCTGGTCGGCCTGACCAGGTCGCATCTGGCCGACCCCCACATCGTGCGCAAGCTGATCGAGCACCGCGAGGCCGAGATCCGGCCCTGCGTTGGCGCCACCTACTGCCTGGACCGCATCTATGAAGCCGGTGAGGCGTTGTGCATCCACAACGCGGCCACCAGCCGGGAATCGACGATGCCGCACGTGATCCCACGGGCGCCGACGGCGCGCCGGGTGGTGGTGGTCGGCGGCGGCCCCGGCGGTTTGGAGGCGGCCCGGGTGGCGGCCGAGCGGGGTCACGAGGTTGTGCTGTTCGAGGCCATGGCTGCAACCGGTGGCCAGGTGCGCCTGGCGGCCCGCAACCAGCGACGGCGGGATCTGCTGGGCGTGATCGAATGGCGCGACGCCGAACTGAAGCGGCTTGGGGTCGAGGTCCGCTGCCACACGTTGGCCGATGCCGACATGGTCGTCGGCGCCGAACCGGATGTGGTGATCATTGCCACCGGGGGGCTGGCCCGGATCCCCGAACTGGAGCACGGAAGCGATGACGTGGTCACCAGTTGGGATGTGCTGGGCGGTCACGTCGCACCCTCGGGCGAGGTGCTGTTCTTTGATGACAACGGCACCCATTCGGCGCTCTCGGCGGCGGAGATGATGGCCCGGAGCGGGGCCCGGCTGGAGATCGTCACCCCGGAACGCATGCTGGGCATCGAGGTCGGCGGGATGAACCACGTGCCCTACGCCCGGGCCTTCAACGAAACCGATACCCGCATCACCCTCAATCAGCGGCTGCGTTCGGTGCGTCCCGAAGCGGGACGACTGTGCGTTGAACTGGGCAGTGAGCAGACGTCGCATCGCCGTGTGCGCATGGTCGATGCCGTGGTCGTCGACAACGGAACGGCGGCGAACGCCGATCTCTACTTTGAGCTGAAGCCGTTGTCGAGCAATCTCGGTGCGGTCGACTACGGGGCGTTCATGGAGGGCAGGCGCCAAACGCTTGTCGGGAACGAACACGGCACCTTCCAGCTGTTCCGGATCGGCGACGCCGTCTCCAGCCGCAACATCCACGCCGCCGTCTACGACGCCCTGCGTTTGGCCAAGGACCTCTGAACATCACGATCAGCGTGTCTTGATCAGTCGACGGTAGCTTTCTTTGATGCTCACCGACATGCACCACGTTCAACGGCCTGGCCAGGAGGTGCAGACCTACTATTCCCCGTCGACCATGGCCGAGGCCATCGAGATCCTCGAACGCCTTGGGGAGCGGGCCCGACCGGTGGCCGGTGGCACCGATCTCCTGGTCGAGCTGCAGCGGGGAGGGCGAGCGGGGGTCGAGGTGCTCGTCGATCTTTCCCGCATCCGGGGTCTCGATGAGATCGCCGAAGAGCCCGGTTTGCTGCGACTGGGGCCGTTGGTCACCCACAACCAGGTGATGGCCTCCCCGGCCTGCATCGCCCTGGCCACCCCCTTGGCCCAGGCCAGCCGCGAGGTCGGTTCGGCCCAACTGCGCAACCGGGCAACGGTGGCGGGCAACGTGGTCACCGCCAGCCCGGCCAATGACACCATCTCCGCCCTGCTCGCCCTGGGGGCGTCGCTGGAGCTGACGTCGTCCCAAGGTGTTCGGGTATTGACGGTGAATGAGTTCGTCACCGGATTTCGAACCACGGCGCTGGCCCCGGGTGAACTGGTAACCGCCGTTCTGGTGCCGACGCTTGGGCCCAATCAACGGGGCATCTTCGTCAAGCTCGGTCTGCGTCGGGCCCAGGCCATCTCCGTGGTCCACCTCGCCGTCACCGTGGCCATGGAAACGGCCGATGCCGATCAGTTGGTGGCGGAGGCGATCGTGGCCGACGCCAGCATTGCCATCGGCAGCGTCGGCCCGACGGTGTTGCTGATCGACGGGTTCGCCGAGGCACTGCGGGGCCGGCCCCTCAACGCCGAGGCGATTGCCGCCGCCACCGCCGTGGTGGCCGGAGCCATCAGCCCGATCGACGATCTGCGGGCGCCGGCCGAGTACCGCCGCGACCTGACCGCAACCATGACCCGGCGGGCGCTTGAAGCCCTGGCTGAAGGTCGACAGTTGGCCCAGCGGGGTGAGGAACAGCCACTGCTCGGGGCCAGGGTGCCCGTCATCGCCCTTCTGCCCGACTCCGAGGCGGCCGGGCCGGGCCTTGAGTTCGGGGCCGATGATGCCATCACCACCACCGTCAACGGTTCGCCCCTGAGCGCTGCCGGTGCCGCCGCCCCGACCCTGCTCGACTGGTTGCGGGACGAAGCCGGAACCAACGGCGTCAAGGAGGGTTGCGCCGAGGGCGAGTGTGGTGCCTGCACCGTGCTGCTCGACGGGACCGCCGTCCTGGCCTGCCTGGTCCCAGCGGCCAGGGCCCATGGCAGCGAGGTGGTGACGGTCGAAGGGCTGGCTGCATCGTCGTCAGCGCCCGGGGAGTCTGGGGCAACCGAGGGGGCGGCGGCGCCGGGGGAGTCCGGACAGCCCGCTGCATCCGGACAGTCCCACGGCGGGCCCCTGCACCCGATCCAGGAGGCGTTTGTGGCCGAGGGAGCGGTGCAGTGCGGGTTCTGCACACCGGGGTTTTTGGTCGCCGCCGCCAAACTCCTGGAGGAGTATCCCGAGCCGAGCCGAAATCAGGTGGCGGCAGGTCTGGCGGGCAACCTCTGCCGCTGCACCGGCTATTACGCCATCCACGCTGCGGTCCAGACCGCAGCGCGGGCCATTGGTGCCGCCGGGCGATCGGCGGAGGACCAAGCAATCGCGGTGCAACTCGGCACCGCGAGCAATGGAGGTGGACGATGACCGTCGGCGACAACACGATCCGGCTCGACGCCCACTCGAAGGTCATGGGCGAGGCGACCTACCCGGCCGACCGGGTGCCCGATGACGCCCTGGTGGCCAAGGTGGTGTTCACCAACCAACCCCACGCCGAACTGCTCTCGCTCGACGTGAGCGCGGCCGAGGCCGTCCCCGGTGTGGTTGCGGTGTTCACCGCCGCCGACGTGCCGGTCAACGAGTACGGCTTGACCTTGCCCGACCAGCCCGTCTTCATCAGTCCGACCGTCGACGGGGCTACCCCCGAACCGTCACCCGCAGGCGAGGCGAACGGGCCGGTGGCGCCAAACATCAGTCGCTGGGAAGCCGACCACCTGGCCATGGTGGTGGCCGAAACCGCAGCGGCTGCTGCCGCCGGCGCCGCCGCCATCGAGACCGAGTGGCGGCAGTTGCCCCTGGCCGATGGCATCGACGCCGCCCTGGCCGCCGACGCCCCGTTGCTACATCCCGAGAACGGTCTGGCCGGCAACTCCTATCAGAGTTACCACATCCGCAAGGGCGATCCCGACGCCGCCTGGGCCGAGGCCGCGGTGGTGGTTGAGGACACCTACGAACTTCCCTACCAGGAGCACGCCTACCTCCAGCCCGAGGCTGGGGTGGCCTATATCGACGAGGCCGGGCGGGTCACCGTCGAGGTCGCGGGCCAGTGGGTGCACGAGGATCAGGAGCAGATCGCCCACGTCCTCGGCCTTCCCCTCGACGAAGTGCGGGTGATCTATCCCGCCATCGGTGGAGCCTTCGGAGGCCGCGAGGACACCTCACTGCAGATCGTGCTGGCCCTCGCCGCCTGGCGGCTCCATCAGCGGGGCGAGACCCGTGCCATTGCCAGCCGTTGGTCGCGCGAGGAGTCGATCGTTGGGCACCACAAACGTCACCGGGTCCGGGCCCGGGCCAAGTGGGGAGCTGATGCCGAGGGGCGCATCCTCGTGGTTGAGAGCGAGGCTTGGCTCGACGCCGGGGCCTACAACTACACCTCGAACAAGGTTCTGGGGAACCTCCACATCGGGTTGGCCGGGCCCTACGAGATACCGCACGCCAACATCGACAGCCACGCCGTCTACACCTCGTCGATTCCGGGTGGGGCGTTCCGTGGTTTTGGCGGCCCCCAGGGCGCGTTCGTTGCCGAATCGCAGCTGAACAAGATCGCCGCCGCCCTCGACCTCGACCCGGTGGAGGTACGCCTGCGGAACTCCCTGACCGACGGAAGCATCGGCATCTTCCAGACCGCCATGCCCGACGGCGTGACCCTGGTTGAGGTGGTGGAGGCCTGCCGCCACAACGCCATAACCCCCGGTGCGGGCTCGGGAGCGGGAGCTGGGCCGATTGGGGCCGAGGCGCCGGAGTTCAGCCCGTTCGCCACCCTGGCGGCGGCGCCGGGCGCTCTGGCCCACGGGCGGGGTTTTGCCGCCGCGTTCAAGAACATCGGATTCTCGTTCGGGTTCCCCGAACGCTGCGAGGCCGAGATCGTGCTGAACGGCGAACCGGGCGACGAGCACCCGAGCAGCGCTGATCTGTACCACGCCGGGGCCGACGTTGGGCAGGGGGCGCACACGGTGTTCACCCAGATGGCGGCCGAGGCCACCGGACTACCGGTTGAGTTGGTGACGGGCCACTTCTCCGACACCGCCAGCTCGGGCGACTCCGGCTCGGCGTCGGCTTCGCGCCTGACATTCATGGCCGGGAACTCCATCCAGGGTGCAGCCGAGCAGGCCGACAAGGCCTGGCGCGACGGTGACCGTCCGGCCCGGGGTCAGTTCCGCTACGTGCCCCCGCAGACGGAGGCCATGGACCCCGAAACCGGAGCCTGCCAGCCCAACTTCAGTTACGGCTACGTGGCCCAGGCCATTGACCTCACCGTCGACACCGAGACGGGCCACATCCAGATCGATCGGGTGATCAGCACCCACGACGTCGGCAAGGCCATCAACCCCGCCCTGGTCGTTGGCCAGATCGAAGGGGGCGTGGCCCAGGCGCATGGCTACACCCTGAGTGAGGAGCTTGTCGTGACCGACGGGCGGGTGCTCAACCCCCGTTTCAGCGGCTACCTGATCCCCGGTATCGGCGACATCCCCACCCGCGTCGACAGTGTCATCCTCGAACTGGCCGACCCCCTTGGCCCGTGGGGAGCCCGAGGCATGGCTGAGATGCCCATGATGACCTACGCTCCGGCCGTGACCGCCGCCCTGCACGACGCCACCGGTGTGTGGTTCAACCAGTTCCCGCTGACTCCGTCCCGTGTGCTGGCCGGGTTGAAGGCGGCCAAGTAGACGTAGAGTTTGGGCTGGCCACGCGAACGATGGAGTGGTGAGCCCACCCGATACCTGTCGTGGTACGTGGTGGCTAGGATTGTCCCATGCTGGTCAGCGGTAGGTGAATGCTCACTGACCGTCTCCGGCGAGTTAGGCCTGAAACGCCGGGCGAGGTGGCCAGCGGCATTGGTACAGGCGTGGTAGATCTCGTATTCGGTCAACCCGTGTTTCCTGGC
>Ga0316187_10005588_pt1 | contig 10840 bp, 12 predicted proteins | sample CroRivburrow1_MG_FD_204927 | JGI IMG/M metagenome (GOLD analysis project Ga0316187, IMG submission 204927) | Coastal sediment microbial communities from Maine, United States - Cross River worm burrow 1 | ecosystem: Environmental > Aquatic > Marine > Coastal > Sediment | place: USA: Maine...
ACTGGTGCAGGCTGCGCAGGGCTTGTTGCAGGAGGCCCTGGGTAGTGACGATCTGATCTACGACGTCAATGCCTTTACCGGTTTAACTACGCAGGTGGATGGTGGTTTTACTGATCCGCTTACAACAGAACCGCGTTCGGATCGTTATAAATGGAATGGCATGTCGACCTGGTCGGCGGTGCAGTTCAGTGTTATCAAGCCCCTGTATACCTTTGGTAAAATCGAGAATTACGCCGATGCAGCCAGGGAAAATATACGCATAAAGGGGCAGGATGTTCGACGGCAGAGAGCTGATACGGTAATTGATGTTAGCCGCGCCTACTATGGTTACCTGACGGCACGTGATACGCGGCGTTTGTTTGAGGATGTTATCAGGCGCCTGGATAAGGCGATTGTGCTGGTGCGTCAATGGCTGGATAGTGATAGTGGTGATGTGCGGCAATCGGATCTCTTTGGTTTACAGGCCGGTCGCGAGCTGATATCCAATTATCTGAATCAGGCCGAGGGTGTTGAGCAAGTTGCTATGGCCGGGCTACGGCTGTTGACCGGGATTGAATCCGGGGAAACGATTGAGTTTGCGGATAGACGTATTATGCCCCTGGCCGTACCAGAGCAGACATTGGAAGAGCTGCAGTCGCTGGCATTAAAGCAGCGCCCGGAGATACAGCAACTTGAGGCAGGGTTAAAGGCGCGGCGGTCGCTGGTGGCGGCGAAACAGTCCGAGAAAATGCCGAACGTTTATGCTGGCGTGGTGGGTATGGCCGCCTATTCGCCCGGGCGGGAGCGTTTGGATAATCCCTATATATATGACCCGTTTAATGATTATGGTGCTACGCCGCTGATTGGTATCCAGTGGCAATGGGCCAGTGGGGTACAGGCGGCGCGTGTGGTTCAGGCCCGGGCGGAGCTGGATGCGCTGATAGAAAAATCAAGTTTTGCCCATGGTGGTATTGCCTTTGAGGTCGCTGAGCAATATCACCAGGTGCAGGCATTTTCCCGTGCAGTGCAAAAGTTGAAACAGGCCAGTCGATCGGCGCGACGCTGGATGGTTAGTAGTTATGCCGATTTTGAGGCCGGGATCGAGGATGCCGAATATGCATTGACGGCCTTTCAGGGTTATGTGTTGATTTACAGTGATTACCTGAAAACGGTAAATGATTACAATATGCATGTGGTGCGCTTACGTCATGTCATTGGAGAGAATAGATAATGCAGACTGTTTTGCCTGAAACGAGTTTGAGAAGAGATCCGGGGTCGACCCTGATTAAGATAGGCCGTCTGGCGGCACTGTTGTTGCTGATTATGTCTGCCTCTATGTCTGCTTATGGGGCAGTGACTGAGCCATTGGCGTTGGTGCAGCAGTCTTCGGAAAAAATGTTGTCGGCAATCAAGGCTGAACGTGCGGAAATTGATAAGGATACCGCTCGACTTTTTGTTCTGGTCGAAGATATTGTGTTGCCACATTTTGATTTCCGCCGTATGGCCAAATTGGTGCTGGGTAAATACTGGCATCGTGCCAGTGACGATCAGCGTCGTCGTTTTACCGATGAATTTCGCTTCCTTCTGGTGCGCACCTATGCCACGGCAATGCTGGAGTATACGGATCAGAAAATTATCTATTTACCCTTTCGCTCCAAGCCTGATGCTACTGATGTAGTCGTACAGACCGAGGTTGAACAGGATGGCGGCTTTCCGATTCCGATTGATTACAAACTGTCTCTGAGTGATGGTGCATGGAAGGTTTATGAGGTGGCGATTGACGGGGTTGGGCTGGTAATCAATTATCGTTCTTCATTTTCCACTGAGATTCGTGGCGAGGGCGGCCTGGATGCCTTGATCAAAAAATTGAAGCTACGTAATGACGAGGCACGAAAAAATCAGTAATGGGTAATGAGTCATGAGTGATGTATGTGTCATTGAGGCGACAACAGCCGAAAATTTTGTTCTACGCGGTGAATTGAGTTTCAGCACGGTGATGGATCTGTCGCGACGTAGTGCCGAATTATTATGGCAGGCCGAGTCCGTGACGCTGGATCTGGCCGGTGTAAGCCGTACCGATAGTGCCGGTCTGGCATTGCTGGTAGAGTGGATTCGTGTGGCGCATCGCAAGGAAAAGACGATCCAGTTTCGCAATATCCCGGAGCAGATGATGGCCGTGGCCGAGGTGGTGGGGCTGGATAGCCTGTTGCCCGTTGCATCACAATGACGCGGGTTTTCTGATATTATGCATTATCTACAGATAAGTGATTGACAGGCTGTCGCCATATACTGGCGGATCAGGGCAGGTCGGGTAATGATCAGGATTTGAGTGAAATGAATACAGACGCCATAAAAGACATGATAGAAGCCGGTCTGCCGGGGGCCGAGGTTCAGGTTAGTGGCGCCGATGGGGTTCATTTTGAGGCGATAGTAATTTGTGATGATTTTTCCGGTAAATCGATGCTGGCTCAGCACAGAATGATTTATGAGGCCCTGGGCGACAAGATGCAAAGCGGGGATATTCATGCCCTGGCATTACGTACCTATACCCCGCAACAGTGGGCTGAACGATAAGGCATTGGCAGTGATTGCTAATGGTTGAAACTAATTATGGATAAATTGATTATTCGCGGCACGGGTCCGCTTAATGGCTCGATCCGGATTTCAGGGGCCAAGAATGCGGCCCTGCCGATTATGATGGCAGCATTGCTTGCCGATGGGCCAATGACGGTCTGTAATGTGCCGCATCTGCATGACATCACTACGACCATGGAATTACTGGGCGGGATGGGTGTCGGCTTATTGGTAGATGAAAAAATGAATGTCGAACTGGATGCCTCGACGATTCGTGAATTTTATGCTCCCTATGAAATGGTTAAAACCATGCGGGCATCGATACTGGTGCTGGGGCCCCTGCTGGCCCGTTTTGGTCAGGCTAATGTTTCGCTGCCTGGCGGCTGTGCAATTGGTACGCGCCCGGTCGATCAGCATATTGAGGCATTGCGGGCCATGGGTGCCGATATCGAGGTTGAGGGTGGTTATATTCGTGCCCGTGCGGAACGTCTGCGGGGTGCCCGTCTGGTTATGGATATGGTGACCGTTACCGGCACCGAAAATATCATGATGGCTGCGACGCTGGCCAGGGGGACGACCATTATTGAAAATGCCGCCCGCGAGCCGGAGGTGGTGGATCTGGCCGAATGTCTGAATAGTATGGGGGCACAGATCAGTGGCATTGGCAGCGACACGCTGGTTATCGATGGCGTTGATTCCCTGTCAGGCGGCAGTTATACCGTATTATCAGATCGTATTGAGACCGGCACCTATCTGGTGGGGGCTGCAATCAGTGGTGGTCGGGTGACGTTGAAAGATACCCGTCCGGATATACTCGATGCGGTATTGCTGAAGCTCGAAGAGGCCGGTGCCGAAATCGATTGTGGTGAAGACTGGATTACACTGGATATGAAGGGCAAGCGACCCAGGGCGGTGAGTGTCCGTACGGCACCGTATCCTGCCTTTCCAACCGATATGCAGGCCCAGTTTACAGCCTTGAATGCCATTGCCGAAGGCACAGGCACGATTACTGAAACAGTCTTCGAAAATCGTTTTATGCATGTGCCGGAATTGCAACGTATGGGCGCTGACCTGTCAATGGCCGGTAATACAACGGTATGTACCGGGGTTGAGCAACTGGTGGCAGCACCTGTGATGGCGACCGATTTACGTGCTTCGGCCAGCCTGGTGTTGGCCGGTCTGGTGGCTGAGGGTGATACCATTGTTGATCGTATCTATCACATCGATCGTGGTTATCAATGTATCGAAGAAAAACTGGCCCAGCTGGGTGCCCATATTCGACGTGTACCCGCATAACCGTCGTTAACAATTGAATCTGTTGGGTGTTGCCCATCGGGCTGACTTAATAACTTTGTAACAGGAATATTCCAGTGGTTGACACGCTGACGATTGCATTATCCAAGGGCCGTATCTTCAAGGAAACGCTACCATTACTGGCCTATGCCGGTATTGAACCCATCGATGACCCGGAAACCAGTCGTAAGCTGGTTCTTGATACCAATCATGATGACATTAAACTGATCGTTATTCGTGCCACCGATGTGCCGACATTTGTGGATTATGGTGCTGCCGACCTGGGTGTGGCAGGAAAGGATGTTTTAATGGAATACGGCGGGCAGGGTTTGTATGAACCCCTGGACCTGAAAATAGCCCGTTGCCGGATGATGGTGGCTGGCCCGGTTAATGCCGCCCCTGATAGCGGCAGGATGCGGGTGGCGACAAAATATGTTGAAATTACGAGGCGTTATTTCGCCGTGCAGGGCACACAGGTTGAGATCATCAAGCTCTATGGTGCGATGGAGCTGGCCCCGTTGGTGGGGCTGGCCGATCGTATTGTTGATCTGGTGGATACCGGTAATACCCTGAAGGCCAATGGTCTCGAACCGCAGGAACATATCGTTGATATCAGTTCCCGTTTGATCGTCAATAAGGCGGCGATGAAAATGAAGCATGCCCGGGTCAAGGCTTTCATTGAGAAAATGACACAGGCGGTGGAACGGCAGCAGGCCGATCAGTAGCAGCGGTCTTCAGTCTGCGTCGTTAATAAATGAATAATCGGAGTGATGACATGATTGAGATCAAGCGTCTAAATTCAGCGATGCCGGATTTCATCCAACAACTGGATAGCCTGCTGGCCTGGGAAAGTGTCTCTGATTCGGCCGTCAGCAAAAGTGTTACGGACATTCTGACGGCGGTTCGAGAGCAGGGTGATGTGGCGGTGCTGGAATTCACCAATCGTTTTGATCGCATGACGGCAACATCAATGGCCGGGCTGGAGATCACCCGGAAGCAGATGGATGCAGCACTGGAAAAGATTGATTCTGCCCAACGCGAGGCATTGGAGCTGGCCGTTGAGCGCCTGGTTTCCTACCATGAACATCAAAAGATGAGTTCCTGGTCCTATACCGAGGCTGATGGCACGGTGCTGGGGCAGCAGATTACGGCACTGGATCGGGTTGGCCTGTATGTGCCGGGCGGCAAGGCGGCCTATCCATCATCGGTGTTGATGAATGCCATCCCGGCCAGGGTGGCCGGCGTAGAAGAAATTATTATGGTGGTGCCGACACCGGATGGGGTGGTGAATGACCTGGTATTGGCATCAGCCAGTATTGCCGGTGTTGATAGGGCCTTTGCCATAGGCGGGGCTCAGGCGGTAGCGGCGCTGGCCTATGGCACCGAGACCATACCGGCGGTAGACAAAATCGTCGGCCCTGGGAATATCTATGTGGCGACGGCCAAGGGTATGGTGTTCGGAACCGTTGGCATTGATATGATTGCCGGGCCTTCCGAGATATTGATTGTCTGTGATGGCAAGACCGATCCTGACTGGATAGCAATGGATCTGTTTTCACAGGCAGAGCATGACGAGGATGCCCAGTCGATTCTGCTGTGTCCGGATGCCGCCTATCTTGATCGGGTACAGGACAGTATTAACCGCTTGCTACCAGAGATGGAGCGGGCCGATGTCATTCGTTCTTCCCTGTCACAGCGGGCAGCCCTGATTCAGGTTGCCGATATGGATGACGCCGTTGCGGTGGCCAATCATGTGGCTCCTGAACACCTGGAATTATCCGTCGATGATCCTCAGGCAATGGCAGCCAGGATTCGTCATGCAGGGGCTATATTCCTGGGGCGTTATACGGCGGAGGCAATTGGTGATTATTGCGCCGGCCCTAATCATGTCTTGCCGACATCTCGCACGGCCCGTTTTTCATCACCTCTGGGTGTGTATGATTTTCAGAAACGTTCCAGTTTGATCATGTGCTCGGAGCAGGCAGCGACAACATTGGGTCATACGGCATCATTGCTGGCCCGTGGTGAGGGTTTGACGGCTCACGCCCGTTCAGCCGAGTATCGTATGATTCCAGAAGTCTAGGTGGACGACCAGACGGAAGACCGAGTGTCATGACGGAAATGAAAATACAGCAGCGCCTGGCGCAGTGGCTGCGGCCGGAGATTCGGGCACTGAATGCCTATCATGTAACCGATGCCAGTGGCATGGTTAAACTTGATGCGATGGAAAATCCCTACGGCTGGCCACAGGCCCTGATTGAAAAGTGGTTAAAGGTATTGGCCGGTGCCGAGTTAAATCGTTATCCGGACCCGGATGCCCGGCCACTGGTTGAGGCTTTACGTTCGGTGCACCGGATTCCGGAGCAGTCCGGAGTGTTGCTGGGTAATGGTTCCGATGAATTGATTCAGTTGATCATGATGGCTGTGGCGGCGCCGGGACGCGTGGTTTTATCGCCGGAACCCGGGTTCAGCATGTATCAGATGATTGCCAGCTTTGTTGGTCTGGGATATGTCGGGGTACCATTATCGGCATCGGATTTTTCCCTGGATCTGGCAGCCATGCTGGCGGCGATAGAACAGCATCAGCCGGCGGTGGTTTTTCTGGCCTACCCGAACAACCCGACCGGCAATCTGTTTGATGCCGGAGCTATCGAACAAATTATAGCGGCAGCACCGGGGCTGGTGGTGGTTGATGAGGCCTATCATGCCTTCGCCGATGCGACGCTGATGGGGCGTTTGCCTGAATATGATAATCTGCTGGTATTACGGACCCTGTCAAAAATGGGGCTGGCCGGCTTGCGTCTGGGTTTGCTGGTGGCGGATCATGGCTGGGTGGATGAGATTAACAAGATTCGTCTGCCCTATAATATCAATAGCCTGACCCAGCTTAGTGCTGCCTTTGCCATGCAGCATGCCGATATATTGACGGAGCAGACCGATAGAATCAGCCGGGATCGTGAGAGTTTATATACTCAGTTGCAACAGATGGTGGAGCTGACGGTCTATCCCAGTAGGGCTAATTTTATTTTGTTCCGCGTCCCTGAGGGGAAAGGAACGGCCCTGTTTGAACGGTTGATAGAGGATGGTGTGTTGATCAGAAATTTGCATCGGGACGGTTCGGTGCTGGCCGATTGTCTGCGGGTGACTGTTGGTACGAGTGCAGAAAACGACGCCTTTCTGAAGGCATTGCGTCGGGCATTATAAAAGTGCATTGCAAGGCTGGTGACTGCCGCCCTGAGTTGAAGGTTTTTTGAAGGAGATAACAATGGCTGAGCGTAAGGCTACAGTAACACGTGACACATTAGAGACGCAGATTCAGGTCAGTGTTGATCTGGATGGTGCTGGTGCGGCCAATTTTGATACCGGGGTGCCCTTTTTTGACCACATGATGGATCAGGTGGCACGTCACGGCATGATAGATATCGACATTCAGGCCAGAGGTGATTTGCATATCGATGCCCATCACACGGTTGAAGACATCGGCATCAGTTTTGGTCAGGCCTTTGCCGCGGCCGTCGGTGACAAACAGGGTATACGTCGATATGGCCATGTCTATGTACCGCTGGACGAGGCCCTGTCACGGGTGGTGATTGATTTGTCCGGGCGGGCGGGGATGGAGTTTCATGTTGATTTTCCACGCGCCCGTATCGGTGAGTTTGATGTTGATTTGTGTCATGAATTTTTTGCCGCCTTTTGCAATCATGCTCAGGTGACATTGCATATTGATAGCCTGCGCGGAAAAAATGCCCACCATGTGGCCGAGACGATCTTCAAGGCCTTTGGCCGTGCCCTGCGTATGGCGCTGGAGGCCGATGTGCGTATGGCAGGGCAGTTACCATCAACCAAGGGCAAGTTGTGATATCCGGCCGGATGTAAAACTGGGCCGCTGGTATTTAAGTTATCTGTTAGGGATAGATATAGATGAGTATTGTAGCCATTATCGACTATGGTATGGGGAATATTCGCTCCGTGGCCAAGGCTGTGGAGCATGTCGATGATCATGCGCGGGTTATCGTCAGTAATGACGCCGAACAGATTTTGACGGCGAATCATGTGATTCTGCCGGGTGTCGGCGCTCTGCGTGACTGCATGTCGGAACTGCAGCGGCTTGAGTTGACGGATGTAGTGCGTGAGTGCGCGCAGACGCGACCGTTTCTGGGCATTTGCCTGGGCATGCAATTACTGCTGGAGGATAGTGAGGAAAATGGCGGTACTCAGGGGCTGGCGGTTATCCCCGGTCGGGCGCGCCATTTTTCCCGGCGCCTTAACCAGGATCAGGGACTGAAGATACCGCATATGGGCTGGAACCAGGTGCGGCAGCAGCAGTCCCACCCGTTATGGCAGGATATTGATCAGGACAGCCGGTTTTATTTCGTTCATAGTTATTATGCGGTGCCTGCACAGGAGCAGACAGTGCTGGCAACGACCGATTATGGTGTGCCATTTGCGTCGGTGATTGGCCGGGATAATATCTTTGCCGTGCAGTTTCACCCGGAAAAAAGTCAGCATGCCGGGTTGCAGCTATTGAATAATTTTATTGCCTGGGACGGCGGCCGCTGACGGCATGTTATGATAGCCGATATTATTCTCATCTGAACGCTGAGTAAGCAGTTTTTTCCAGACTTTGACACAATGTTAATGACATTTCATATTGATCCAATGCCGAGGAAACGATCATGTTATTGATTCCAGCCATCGACCTGAAGGATGGTAAATGTGTGCGCCTGCGCCAGGGGCGTATGGAAGATAATACGGTGTTTGCCGAAGATCCTGTGGCAGTTGCTGAACGCTGGGCAGAGGCCGGTGCCAAACGTTTGCATCTGGTTGATCTGGATGGTGCTTTTGCCGGTCGGCCGGTTAATGCCGACGTGATTCATAGGATTGCCGAGGCCTTTCCTGAATTACCGATTCAGGTTGGTGGGGGTATCCGTGATGATGACACCATTCAGAGCTATCTGGATGCCGGGGTCAGTTATGCCATTATTGGCACCAGCGCCGTTAATGAACCGCATTTTGTCGCCGACGTCTGCCTGGAGTTCCCGGGACATATTATCGTCGGTCTGGATGCCCGTGATGGCAAGGTGGCGATTGATGGCTGGTCCAAGCTATCGCATCATGATGTGATTGATCTGGCGCAGCATTTCGAACGTGACGGGGTCGAGGCCATTATCTACACCGATATCAGTCGTGATGGCATGATGCAGGGTGTTAATGTCGAGGCCACGGTCAAGCTGGCCCAGGCCATTACCATTCCGGTCATCGCCTCCGGTGGTGTAACGAATAGCAAGGATATTGAGGCATTACAGGCCGTTTCCGGTGAGGGTATCAGTGGTGTTGTCATTGGCCGGGCGCTGTATGAAGGGACGATTGATTTTGCCGAATGCCAGAAGATAGTGGATGGCTGAGCGAGGCGCTGCTGATGGGTTTGGCTAAACGAATTATTCCCTGTCTTGATGTCGATAAGGGTCGGGTTGTCAAGGGAGTGCAGTTTGTCGATATCCGTGATGCCGGTGATCCGGTCGAAATTGCCCGTCGTTATGATGAACAGGGTGCCGATGAACTGGTGTTTCTGGATATAACCGCCAGTTCCGAAGACCGGGAGACCATGGTGCATGTGGTCGAAGAGGTTGCTAATCAGGTTTTCATCCCGTTGACGGTGGGTGGTGGTATTCGTGAACTGGCGGATATCCAGCGCATGTTGCTGGCCGGGGCCGATAAGGTGGCCATTAATACCGCAGCTATCTTTGACCCCGATTTTGTCCGCGCAGCCGCCGAGCGCTTTGGTTCCCAGTGTATCGTCGTGGCGGTCGATGCCAAGGCCGTGCATGAGTCCGGGTCTACGCCGTGCTGGGAAATTTTCACCCATGGTGGGCGGAAACCAACCGGTATTGATGTGATTGAATGGGTGAAACGTATGGCCGATTATGGTGCCGGTGAAATCCTGCTGACCAGCATGGACCGGGATGGTACCCGCGATGGTTTTGACCTGAAATTAACCCGGGCCGTCAGTGAGGCCGTATCGATCCCGGTCATTGCCTCTGGTGGTGTCGGTGATCTCAACCATCTGGCTGAGGGCGTGATCGCCGGTCAGGCTGATGCTGTACTGGCGGCCAGCATTTTTCATTTTGGTGAGCATAGCGTCGGTGAGGCCAAGGAATATATGCAGCAGCAGGGTATTGAGGTCAGGCTGTGATAGGACTTAGGACTTAGGACTTAGGACTTAGGACTTAGGACTTAGGACTTAGCTGTGATATTAAGTAATGAGTAAATGCTTATGAGTGAACAATGGCTGGATCAGATTAGCTGGAATAATGCCGGGTTGTTGCCAGTCATTGCCCAGGAAGCCGATAGTGGCGAGATCCTGATGATGGCCTGGATGAACCGCGAGTCACTGCGTTTGACGCTGGAGAGTGGTAAGGCCGTCTACTGGTCGCGTTCGCGGCAGCGGCTGTGGCGTAAGGGTGAGGAGTCGGGGCATGAGCAGCTGGTGCGGGATATTCGCCTGGACTGTGATAATGATACCCTGTTGTTAAAGGTCGAACAGCGGGGCGGGATTGCCTGCCATACCGGCCGCAAGAGTTGTTTTTTTAAGCAGCTCAATGATGGACAATGGCAGGGTGTTGAGCCAGTGATCAAGGCGGCGGATGATATTTATGGGTAAATCTCATGACTGATGCATTAAACCGGAATGTATTAACTCAACTGGCAGATATACTGGAGCAGCGTAAAGGTGCGGATCCGGATGGTTCCTATGTGGCTCAACTATATAGCCGCGGTCTGGATGTTATTCTGAAAAAGGTGGGTGAAGAGGCTACCGAGACCGTGATCGCTGCCAAGGGTGGTGATGCCGAACAAATTATCTATGAAACGGCCGATTTATGGTTTCATACGCTGGTGATGCTGGCCCAGCAGGGTCTGCGCCCGGAGCAGGTGCTGGCTGAGTTGCAGCGCCGCGAGGGATTATCAGGTCTGGAGGAGAAGGCGGGTAGAGGCG
>Ga0316187_10005591_pt1 | contig 10836 bp, 11 predicted proteins | sample CroRivburrow1_MG_FD_204927 | JGI IMG/M metagenome (GOLD analysis project Ga0316187, IMG submission 204927) | Coastal sediment microbial communities from Maine, United States - Cross River worm burrow 1 | ecosystem: Environmental > Aquatic > Marine > Coastal > Sediment | place: USA: Maine...
CGCCTTGAAACAGTTGAGTGGTGAAAGGAGTAACAGCATGATTAGTAAGGTAGTGGTGGGGGCCTCCCTCGCAGTCAGTATGGGTGCCCATGCGACATGCCCTGAATTTCTGGATCACGATATGCGCAAGTTGCATTCCCAGGACCAGGTGAACCTCTGCGAGGCCTTTGGGGGAAAACCGATGTTGATCGTCAATACCGCCAGTCATTGTGGTTATACCCCACAGTTCAAAGGTCTGGAGGCGCTCTACCAGAAGTATCGCGAGCGCGGTCTGGTGGTGGTTGGCTTCGCCAGCGACGACTTCCGCCAGGAAGCCAAGGATGAGGCGGCCGCGGCGGATGTCTGTTACGTCAATTACGGCGTTACTTTTACCATGCTGGCTCCCAGCCACGTGAAGGGCAGCGATGCCAACCCGATATTTCAGGAGTTGGCCAGCCAGAGCCAGGCGCCGGGATGGAATTTCAATAAATACCTTGTGGAGCCCTCCGGCAGGGTGGTCCAGCATTTTGGCAGCAATACAAAACCCGATAGCAAAGTGTTGCAGGCGGCCATAGAGAGTACTTTGCCCTGATGTCTGAAATCAGGTCAATGCTGCTGACAGCAGCAGGCTGACTGTTGCTACGACTGTGAGTTGCAGGCGCAGGCGCGCATAGTAGGGGGGTTGGGGGCGAAACAAGGTGTGGCTGCGTTCTACCACCACCGTCATTGGGTAGAGTAGCGCACACAGCAGGAAGAAGGCGTGGTTAGTGAGTAAGACCTGCCCGAAAAACGCCGCAATGACGATCGCGTTGCTGTATATGAGTGGCGCAGGGGCGCGACGTATCAGCGCCAGCCCCCACCACACGCCCACCAGGAAACAGATAATCGCGAGTGCATAGCTAGCCAGTAACGCACTGTAGACCGTTGTATGGTGCGGATCCAGGTACAGCAGAACAGGTGCCGCGATAAAGGGCAGCAGACCCAGGCGCCCAAGGGTGGTGGCGACCTGCGGTACGCGGTCTATACTGCTGCGCCCTTGCATCAATTTCGGTTCCGGCTTGAAGCGGTAATTGCCTGTTGCATAGTGAAGTCCTGTTGCAGATGTTATAAAGCTACGGGCCGAACGAGTGCCTGGTTCACGTGATCTTCACCAGAGCGGGTAACGTAACAAGGGTGTCATGAAAATTGCAAACAGGTAAAGAAATGCAGGGTTTACTCATAAAAATGCTTTTGTTGTCCGGGCTGCTGCTTGCCGCCGGCTGTTCTTCCGTGCAGGTGAGTGAGTATGCCGATAACAAACCTGCGTTGGATCCGCAGACCTTTTTTGATGGCCAGCTCAGCGCCCACGGGGTGATCAAGGACCGTGGCGGGAAGGTGATCCGCTATTTCAATGTCGATATCAAGGCCTACTGGCGCGATGGCGTAGGAACCCTGGAAGAGGACTTCGTGTTCGATGACGGTGAGAAGGATCGGCGCGTATGGACATTGACGCCCTCGGGCAAGGATCGCTATATCGGCACCGCGGGCGACGTGGTGGGCGATGGGCAGGTCAGTATCGCGGGCAACAGCATGTTCCTCGATTATGTCCTGCGCATCCCCTACGGCGACGGTACGCTGGACCTGCGTATAGACGATCGCATGTACCTGGTGAGTCCGGATGTGCTGATCAATGAATCCAGAATGATTAAATTCGGGTTCGACGTAGGCGAAATCTTGCTGGTGATTCGCCGCGAGCCCGGCGCTGCGGCACAAGGCACCTAGGTCAGACCCATCAGCTCCACGATGCCGTGGCTGTGCCCCGCGGTGTAACCCCCGTCAACGATCAGCGATTGGCCGGTGACATAGGACGCATCATCTGAGGCCAGGAAGGCCGCCGCGCCGGCGATTTCCCCGGCCTTGCCGAAACGCCCCAGCTTTATCTGTTTGGCAATATCCGCTTTGAAATCCGGCATGGAGTCCATCAAGCCGTTGAACATCGGTGTCTCGATGAAACCGGGACAAATGGTATTGCAGCGTATGCCCATGCGCCCGTAGTCGATAGCAACATTCTTGCTCAGCAATACCACGCCACCTTTTGAGGCATTGTAGGCGCTGCCACCCTCGGTGCCGTTGATACCCTCCACGCTGGCGATAGTGATAATACTGCCGCTGCGCCTGGCCATCATGTTATCCAGTACCGCCTTGATCGACAGGAAAGTGCCCTTGAGATTGATGTCTATAACCCGGTCCCAGGCATCCTCCTCCAGCATGTTGACGGGCCCGCCATCGCCTATGCCGGCCGCGGTGACCAGAATATCGATCTGGCCAAGCGCTGCGACAGTAGTCGCGACAATCGCCTGCAGTTCGCCGGCGTTGGTTACATCCGCCAAATGGAGTTTGCTGGATGGTGAGAGCGAGCTTACCGATTCCCACTCATCGCAGTCCTGACGGTCGATACCGATGACGGTGGCGCCGTCCGCGGCATAGCGCTGCGCGCAGGCCAGGCCGATGCCGGACGCCGCGCCGGTGACGATCGCCACCTTGTTTTCGAGATTACTCATGGCAGATTCCTCAAATCAGTTTGTAGTCGCCGGGATCGACCTGTTTGGTCCAGCGCCACATATCAATAATCTTCCAGGGCCACAGCAGGGTCACATGACCCTGCTTGTTCTGGTAGTAGCTGTGCACATTGGGGTGCTCCCAGATTAATTTTGCGTGCTGTTCGCGAAAACGCCGCTGGTAATCCCGGTGAGCCTCCTCGGTGCATTCCAGTGCTTTATCGCCGGACTGCAGCAGCAGCTTGATACACTCCATGGTGTAGCGCATCTGGCACTCCCCGTTAAACACCAGGCTGCCGCCAAAGGCGAGGTTGGTGCCGGGGCCGAACAGGCAGTAAAAGTTGGGAAAGCCGTTGACGGTTATCCCCAGGTAGGCCGAGGGCTCTTCCGACCAGGTTTCTGACAACAGCTGTCCGCCGCGGCCGCGGATTTCCATCGGCCACAGGAACTGGTCTGTCTTGAAGCCGGTGGCATAAATAATGATGTCGGCGGGAAATACCTCCCCGTTACTCGCGATCACGCCCTCGGCGGTCACCTCGCTGATGCCCTGTGCCTCAAGGGTCACGTTGTCACGCTGTAGAGCCCCCAGCCAACTGCCATTGTCCTGCAGTGTGCGCCTACCCATTGGCGGGTAGTCCGGTAGCACTTTTTGCAGCAGCTGTTCGTTGTCGCTGACCTGGCCGCGGATATAGTCACTGAACATCTGGTAGACGAAGTCGTTCATTTCGTTGACCGAGCGCTCCTGGTGCGGCCACTCGGGGTCCACCACCACCGAGTCATAGGCACCGTCACAGGCACACCAGAACAGCAGGAAGCGGAACCAGCGGGTGTAAAAGGGCAGGTGCTCCAGGCACCATTTTTTACCCTCGGGGACCTGTTCGTGATAGATCGGGTTCTCGAACATCCAGGGTGCGACGCGCTGGAATACCGTCAGTTGGGCAACGTCTGCGGCGATGGTGGGTACGATCTGGAACGCGCTGGCCCCGGCGCCGACCACGATTACCCGCTTGCCGCGATAATCCATGTCAGTGTCCCAGTCCGCGGAGTGGCACCACTGGCCCTGGAATTCTTCCACGCCGGGGACATCCGGTAGTTTCGGTCGGTTCAGCTGCCCCACGGCGCTGATCACCGAGTTGACTACATGGGTTTCGGTATTGCCGCTGGCGTCTATGGTGTCTACCGTCCACAAATTCGTGTCCTCATCGTATACCGCCCGGGTGACCTCGGTGTTGAGGCGAATATTTTCTTGCAGATGGTGATTGCTCACCACGTCCTCGAAGTATTTCCTCAGTTCCGGTTGTTGTGCGAAGTACTGGGTCCAGTGATGAGCCGGTTCGAAGGAGTAACAGTACAGGTGATTGCTGACGTCCACGCGAGCGCCGGGGTAGCGGTTCTCAAACCAGGTGCCTCCCACCGAACTGTTTTTCTCGATCACCACAAAGGGCAGGCCCGCTTCCTGCAGTCGCACAGCCGCCAGCACACCGGACATGCCGCCACCGATCACCAGCACCTGGTGCTGTTCACGGTGCTGTTGCGGCACCTCGTAGCCCCAGTTGTCGCTGCGCTGGTCGCGACCATCCAACTCCATTTCTTCCAGCATCATCGGCAGGTACTCTTCGGGCACCTCCTGGGTGACGAAGAAGTTCATCATGCGGTGGATGGTGTCCCTGTCGAGCGGTGGCGGCAGCTGGCAGCCGCCGTCGCGAAATGTCTTGATGACCTCCAGCGCCCGGGCGCGCACGGCGGACTTGTCTTCCTCGGACATATAGCCCTGGTACTCGTTGATATAAGCGCCCGCCGGACGGATGGCGCCATCCAGCAGGCTCGCATCGCCGCTCATGTGAATCATACTCATCATCAGGGTGGGGATGCTGGCATCTTCCAGCGCCCTGGCGATGAGCTCGTCGTCTGCGGGGATGTCAAAGCTGCTGCTAAAACTGGCCTGGGACATCGGTGATTCTCCGGGTGGTGCGAATTAGATAGCTTCGGAGTATGCACCTATCGCTGTGCGCAGGTGGCAGGTATTGCGGGCTTATCTGGATTTATTCCTGCAGGTTTAAGATTTTAACCCGCCACATTGCCGGCGGTGATGGGATGCCGGGCTGGAAGTGGCTTACCTGGTGGCTTGATGTTTAATTGCTTTCCAGCCAGGACAGCGTATCCAGGTAAGACACCAGGCGCCCCAGGTAGCCGGGGGAGATTTCACGTAAGGTGGTGAGTGAGCGTAGCGCCAGTTTATGAGGATTCAGCGGCCCGGAATCTTCAGGAACTGCCCGTGAGGCTTGCGTTACCAGGTGCTCCGCCTGCAGTTGCGTGAGTGCATCACGGCAAAGCTGTGCCGATTTAAGGGGCACTGGCCTATCGCCGTAAGCCGTTGCATTGCCTGGTGTGGCGGCGCCGGTGAGCTCCAGTTCCTGTTGTCGCAAATAATCACCGGGACTGGGCACCGTTGTTTCACCCCGGGGTTGGGATTCATTCGACTGCAATTGCCTGCAAAGTTGCTGCAGGGGTGTGCCCTCGGGTTGCCTCTGCAGTTCCTCCAGCAAGCTTGCGAGTGCCTTAACATCAGCGTTCGCCAGCAGCTGCGCCGCGGCCTCGCGGTGCTCGGGGAAAAGGCTGTTTATCGTTTCCAGGTGTAGCTGGGCGCATTGCCGGGCCCGTTTCATGTCCGCCTGGTAAGCCAGGAGTTTGCGTGACGCGCGCTGGCGCAGACCTGCTGCAGCCGCGTCGCGCAAGCCCGGGGACTTATTCACCATGGTGGCGATGATATGAAATCGCACCGGGTCGAAGTGCTGCGCGCCGGCTTCGCGCAGGGCGCTCAGGCCAGCTTCCAGATCGGCTTCCTGTTCGGCTTCCAGATCGGCTTCCTGTTCGGGAGTGGCCGCGGCAGAATCGATCGCGACCAAATCAGTCATTGCCGGATTGCGGGACGCCATTGCGCGGTACTGGCGCCATCTCCACCCGGCGGTTGCGTGAGCGACCGCCTTCATCCTGGTTGGAGGCCACGGGTTGCTGGGCGCCAAACGCCGCGGCAAATACCATGGCCGGCGGCATCCCTTCCTGTATCAGTGCCCGGGTGACTTTCAGGGCGCGCTGGGCGGAGAGTTCCCAGTTGTCGTCAAACCGGCTATTGCCGCGCTGGATAGGCAGGTCATCGGTAAAGCCGCTGACCATCAACAGTTCCTCTCGCTCCCCCAGGTAGACCTGCAGGGGTGCCACCAGGCTGCGCAGCAAGTCCCGGCCCGCGGGTTGCAACTCATCGGAGTTAAGTGCAAACAACACACTGCCACTGATGCCTATAGTGCCGTTGTAGAGTGTGACCCGGCCGGTGGCCAGCGGTTCGGCCAATGCCTGTTCCAGTGCCATGCGGCGCTGTTCTTCCAGCTGGCGCTTGCTCACTTCCTCTTCCAGGGACTGGGCCAGTTGCAACTGGTAGCCCAGTACCCAGACCAGGATGAGTACGAACACGCCCACCAGGCCCGCCATCAGGTCGCCGAAAATCGCCCATACCGGCGTGTCGTGGGACAGTTCCTGCTCCAGTTGTTCCATCAACTTGCCTCGGCAGGGAAGAAGTCCTGCTGGCGGCCCAGCTGGCGCATCTGCTCAATGATTTCCCGCTGTGATTGCAGGCTGTGATCGATGATCTCCCTGGCCTGGGCCACGTAATAGCCCATCTGCTCGTCGCTGCGCGAGCCGGATTTATCCAGGGCATCCTGGATACGTTCCAGGTGCTCCACCAGGGTGCGATTGGAGTCACTGAACAGTTCCACGCCCAGGCCAAAGGCCTCGCTCAGGCTGGACATCTCGCTGGCGCTGCCGGCGAATTCCGCCGCCATTCCAGACAGGTTGGTGACCTCCGTGGATACTTTCTCGCTGAAGCTCGCGCCTATGTCCTGCAAGGTCTCCGAGGATGAAGAGACCATGGCGTTCATACTTTCCTGTTGCGCCTTAAGGGCCTTTTCCTGGGCGCTGAACAGGGCTCCCAGGTCAGTCATGATCTGCTGTCGCTCCGCCAGCAGTGCGTTGTCGCGCGCCACGTTATTGGCAATTTCCTTGCGCAATTCGCCGATTACTTCCGCGGCGGCGCGGGGAGTTTCGGAAGCCGTGATGATCAGTCGCGCCATCGGTTCTTCCAGTGCCTGGCCCAGGCTTGCCAGGTGCCCGGCTACCGTGCCTTCCAGCTTGCCGAGATTTTCGACGGTAGTCTGCTCCCGCTGTTGTTCTGCCCGCCGGATACCCTCAAGTTCCGTGCGTAGCGCACAGATCAGGTCGTTCAATCGTTGGTCCTGGTTTTCCAGCCAGCCGGATTCTGAAGTAATGCGCGCCTGTACCAGTTCCTCGCTGGCGCTGAGCAAACGCTCGAAGGACTCGCTTGCCGCACCCAATCTCGCCGTGGTTTGCTGCTGGTTCTTGTCCAGGGCGCTGGTCCAGTGCGCCAGGCGCTGCTGGTCGCCGCTTTCCTGGCGCTCGATCCAGGCGCTGGATGCCTGGTCGAAGGTCGCTATCATGGCGCTGTTGGACGCCTCGAAACGCTCGCTGATAGTTGCCATGGCCCCGGCTACCACCGGCGTTATGCTTTCTCCCGCAAGACGTCCGCTCTCACCCAGGCTGTCTTTAAGGGAGCGATCTACCGAATTGGCCAGCGCTGTGTAGGCGTCACTGGCCTCGCTGTGAAACCGCTCCTGATTAGCCAGCAGGGCGTTGCCCAGATGTTCACCCATTTTATCCAGGCTCTGCGCCAGCTGTTCCATGCGCTGCGCAACCTGGGGCAGTGCCTGTGCCTGTGATTGCAGGGCCTGGTAGGTTTGTTGGCGGTTATAGCCCAGGCTGAACTCGCGAAATACCCCATTGATGTGGCTGTCCAGGTTGCGGGTGGCCAGCATACGTTCGCGCCGGCACAGGGTGGAGGTGAGACCCAGCATGGCCGAGGTCGCCACGCCGGCCACCGATGTGCCGAAAGCCAGGCCCAGTCCGCGAATAGGGGCTGCCAGGCCTTTGCGAATGGCCTCCAGTTCAGTGGTGCCTTCCAGTGCGGCCACCGCGCCGCCCAGGGTCTCAACCATGCCCACGAAGGTCCCCAGCAAACCCAGCATGACCAGCAGGCCAACCAGGTAGGGGGTGAAAACCGGTGCGGGTAAACCTGCGCGATCACCCTGTATGCGCGTGCTGACGGCGTTGCGCAGGGAGGGGTGTAACTTGCCCAGCCAGCTTTCCAGGGCACTGTGGTCTGCCATGGGCGTATCGTGCAAAGCGGCGAGTGCGGTATTGAGCGTTCCGGTGCCCTGGCGAAACTGCAACAGCTCTACAAAACCCAGAATGTAGACAGCGGCGATAGCACCGGTGACGGTCAAGGCCAGCAGGTCAGTGCCGATAAAGCTGGAGCCCATCCAGATAATGGCGCCAATGCCCAGCAGGAATGCGGTAGTGAAAATCAGTTTATTCATAGGTTTGGGTGTCTACTTCTTCCTCAAGGGCTTCAATCAGGCCCAGTGCCGGCAGCAGCCGGGCCTCGATCTCCGCCAGTAAAACAGTTTGCAGCGTATCGCTGAGTTGTTGCTGTACGGCCTCTTCAGGGACATCTGCCTGCGCCGCGATGGCCTGGAAATGCGCCTGCAACAGGCCGGGAATTTTTGCGAATAGCGCGCGCGAACGCCGGGCGATGGGCTCTGCCAGTGCGCCGTCTATTGCCGCCAGGCGCGCGCTGTTCCGGGAGTGCTGCGCCAGGCACTTTCTGATGTCGGCCTGTAGAGTGCGCGCCTTGAAATCCAGGTCCCGTTGCAGTGCGGCGTGCAACTTGAGATAGGCCTGGTAGTCAGGCGCTGGCTGGAGCGCGCCGTCTTTCCCTGCGGCGGGCTCAACGAACATCCCCAGGGTGATTCTGGCCGGGGAACTGCCCATCGACAGGCTGCCCGTGACAGTTTTGATCATGGCCGCGTGCCCGCGCTGTAACCGCAACACCGGATCTGCCTGCATGCCCGTTTCCCCGGGCTTGCTGCGCGGTAGTTTATCCAGCGTATCCGCAATGCTGATCGAATCGGGCAGGTCGATCATCCGTCCCAGCCCCTGCGCCACCTGGTTGCGCGGCAGGGTGGCGGACCTGTCCGTCAGTGACGACAGCAGGCCGATCAGCCGGGTGGTGTTGAGTCGGGTGTCGGCAACAGCTTGGGTCATAACAGGCTATGGCGTAGTAGCGCCGCGCATTCGTCCGCTAAAGAGTGTACGGGAGCCAAGGGGCGCCCTCGGGTGATGACAAGGTGGATGGTCAAGTAGCTTGTTTCCGGCCGGCTCATATATCACAGGATGTGTGGGAATCGGCAGCCCGAAAACCGGCGCCATTAGAGCAATTCAGATGGACCGGTGTCAAATACTGGCTGGGGTTTGCAGCGGTATAGCTACAGCTCCTGGTGGGCGATAAGCCGGGAGTCCTCCAGGGCCGCAGTGCGGTGGCAGCTGATCGCCTTGTATTCAGGTGAAGACACCATGTCGATGAAGGCCTGTGCGCTGGGGTAACGCATCAAAACTGCGAGATGCCAGTCCTTATCCTGGGGGCCAATCAGCATGCCGGAGGGGCGTCCCTGCCATACCGGTGCCGCGCCGCAAGCCTCCAGCAGGGGTGCGACACCTTTGCCGTAACGTCCGAAAGCTTCAGTGCCGGAACAGGGCTGGGCATTATCTTCTGGCCGATACTCGGCCTGTGGCCGGAATTTGAGCAGATTGAGCATCACCACCGGCTGGTCAGCGGGGTAGGAGTCCAGGAAAGCCTTGATGTGCTGCTGTTCGGCCTGGATATAGTTCATGAGTGCGCTCCTTTGATGGTCGTGCAGTGTGGCAAATACCGGCCGCTGGCCTGGATTATATGGGGCATCATACAGTTAGCGAGCCCTGGCTGTCCCTGTTTTACCCGCCGGATTTCCGGAACTCCCCCGGCGAACAACCCTCGCGTTTGCGAAAGGCGCGACGGAAATTGGCGGTGTCCTGGTAGCCCAGTGCCGCTGCGATGGCCTCCACGGTCAAGTCGGTTTCAGCGAGATACAGGCGGGCCCAGTATTGTAATACCCCGGCTTTTATATCCCTGAAACTGCCGCCTTCCAACTGCAGGCGCCGATTCAGCGTGCGTTCCGATAGATGCAGCCTGTCCAGGATAGTGCGCAGTGCCGGCAGTGGTGGCTCGAAGGAGTGCAGCAGGGCGGTAATGTGTTGCGTAAAGGTGTTGTCTGTCTGGGCACTTTGCTCCTTGATGCGCTGTGCCAGGTGGAACTGCGCCTGGTTCCATGTTTCCGCGTCGAAATAGGGGGATCTCAGGTCCAGCCACTGGTGGGGTATTTCTACAGTGGTTTGCTCATGGTCGAAGCTGAGTGCGCTGTGCATACAGCGCTGGTATGCCTGCGGGTAGCCGGGGTTGGCGAATGAGAAACGGTATTGCGCATTATCCAGCGGTAATCCTGTGAGCATTTCCACGTAGTTCTGGATGAACAGCACAGCGGTCTCGCAATGGAAACGTTCCGTCTCGCCCAGCGGCAGCAGGTAGCGAAAGCGCACCGACAGGCAGTGCAGACTGGAAACCAGCGCTATACGCACGTAAGTGACATGCAGCCTAGCAAAACTCTCCATCACCTGCAGGCCGTCGCGCACGGTCGGTGCGGTTGCTGCCGCCGCGCCAACCGGGCCCAGCGCAGCAGTATTGGTGTGCTGACCTATCATTAAGCCCAGGGTTTCATCACCAGTATATTGACGCGCGTTTTCCAGCAGCCTGAGAAAATCTCCGACGATGATTGCGTTGCCACTCTCCAGTTTGGCACGAGTCAGCTGTGTGCCGGCGAACAGTGGCTCTGGCGCGAGACCGCGCTGCAGGCAGTCGCGCAATACGAAACAGGCGTGCACAGGGCTGGCTGTATAAAAACTGCTTGAATTATCCCCCATAGGCGGATTATGACACCCTTGTGGCGGGTAATACACTCACTTCAGGCCCGCTGCTGGCGCAGTATGTGTTCTTTCTTATGAGCCTATACAGGAAGAACCGGTATGCGAACTAACGACCAACAGGATCTGGCGGCACTTGATGCCGCCAAACGCTACATGGGCGACTTTGCCTGGCCAACGGTGCTGTTGGGCCTGGGTACTGCGCTGGCCTACCTCATAACACCGCTGCTGGTGGTGACGGGGGCTTTGCCTCTACTAGCTGGCCTGGCACTTATGTCAGTACTTACTTACATGGCCTATACCGCGCTCCACGATGCCGTCCACGGCTCTGTTTCCGGCAGTCACAAGCAGTTGCGTTGGCTCAATGAACTGGTGGGCTACCTCAGCGCCTGGGTGTTGA
>Ga0316187_10005594_pt1 | contig 10834 bp, 11 predicted proteins | sample CroRivburrow1_MG_FD_204927 | JGI IMG/M metagenome (GOLD analysis project Ga0316187, IMG submission 204927) | Coastal sediment microbial communities from Maine, United States - Cross River worm burrow 1 | ecosystem: Environmental > Aquatic > Marine > Coastal > Sediment | place: USA: Maine...
CTGAACTTGGGGGATAAGGCTACCCTTTACGCAAGATTGTTTACTCAATGGCGAATGGTTCTCTTCTTTCTTGAATGGCCAAGAAAGAAGCAAAGAAGGCCACCCACGGGTAGCTGTGACACCCAGCCCAAGCACTTATTCATCGGGCACAAATCGGGAATAGATCCCCCTTTATTTGTGCTGTTCCGATGAGCAAGCGACCGGTCCGGCACAGCTACAAGTGGGACCCATAGTCAGAATCTAAAGGCAGCCAGCTTTTGTTTTTGATCTTTACCCCGATTAGTTGGCTGCCGAGACAAGAGGAAAAATGGGATGAAGCAGCAAGGTCGCGCCCATTTTTCCTCGCAGTTGAAGGAATCCGCAGGACAGGCAAATGCCGGGCGTTTTTCTTGGTTCGTTCTTTGTGCGCACAAAGAATGAACAGAGTAATGAATCTCCGGTCTGGTATAGCTACAAGTGGGTCCCGGAGTCAAAGGCTGTTAGAGGCTAAGGTTTTTCGGCGAGGAAGGTGGCGAGGCGGGCCCAGGCGGGGTAATCCAGGCGCTCGGGGCGGTCGCCGGGATTGATATTGATGGTCGCCCAGTCATCAGCAGTCATCTCGCCTCTGAAATTGTTGTTGATCGTTTTGCGCCGATGCGCAAAACCCTGCCGTACGGTGCGTTGCAGCGTATTGAACTCACAGGCGGGTGGCCTGCCGTGCGGGGTTAGGAGTAATACCGCTGAATGCACTTTGGGTGGCGGAGCGAAAGCGCCGGGGGGTAATACAAGCAGGCGTTTCACATCATAAAAATGCCGCGCAAGTACGCTCAATCCACCGTAGGTCTTGCTGCCTGCATCGGCGTTTATGCGATCGGCAACCTCGCGCTGATACATCAGTACCAAGCCTCCCTCAAGATTAAGCGAGAACAGGGCTGCAGAAAGCGGGCCTGAGATGTTGTAGGGAAGATTGCCGGCAATCCATGCAGGATGATGCTTTGCAATGGTTGGAATAAGGCATTTCAGTATATCGTCATGCACCAGTGTTAGTTTGGAATCTGATTCAGAGCGCTCCTGCCACATGGCGGCCAGATCGTCATCTTTCTCCACCAGTGCCAGGCTGCCAACACGCTTTAGCAAGGCTTCAGTGATGGCTCCGCGACCGGGGCCAATTTCCAGGGCAATCGCGCCCTCGGGAATGGCAGCGGCGATTCGGGCTATAGCGCTGCGGTCGATCAGAAAATGCTGGCCAAGGGATTTTTTGGCGCGGCCTTGTCTCGAGTCTTCCATCAGATCAATTTTCCCATCAAACAAGCTCGGCCTGAATATCTAGTGCGTCACCATTCTGCCGCACGGTGATGTCATGCGCATGGCAGCAGCGCAGGCAGTCCCACACGAAGCTCTGCGGGAAGCCTTCGCTCCCATCAATTTCCAGGACATTGTTGGCAGCACATCGCTGACAGATGAAATGCGGGTGCAGCAAGGCTTCGCTCACGGCAGGGCGGCGAATTGGAAAATAGGCTCGATGCGTTCATCCCAATCTTCATAATATGCATGCAGCCAGGCTTCAGCCTGGGTACAATTGCTTTGCACGGCGCGCAATGTCGGGGCTAGATGAATGGTTTCATCCTGCCCGGCCTCATTGAGGCATGGATTACGTTGCAGACCAGTGCAGGCGATATCCAGCACCGTTTCGGCCAGTTGCAACAGGGTGGTCTCGCGGAAGGGGGTTTTCAGGCCGAGTGCAGGTGCTGCATTGCGCATGGCCATTACCTCTGCATGGCTCCAGTCGGCAACCAGATCGTAGGTCTTGTTGAGTGCAGTTTCGTCGTACAGCAAACCCTTCCAAAGCGCTGGCAGGGCGCATATCCACGGTTTGCCACCGGCATCCGCCCCGCGCATCTCCATATACCGCTTCAGGCGCACCTCGGGATACACTGTGGTCATATGCAATTCCCAGTCATCCATCGTCGGGTGCTGGCCGGGCAGAGCGGCCAGCTTACCTTTGAGAAACTCGCGGAAGCACTGCCCAGCACAGTCGATGTATTGCCCGTCGCGAACCACGAAATACATCGGCACATCAAGCAGCCAGTTCATATAGGACTCGAAGCCGAAGTCGTTGGCAAAGATCATGGTCGGCACGCCGGTACGCGCCTTGTCGGTATCCAGCCATGCTGCAGCGCGGGTGGATAGATATCCGGAAGGCTTTCCATCGGAAAAAGGACTGGCGGCAAACAGGGCCGTAATCAACGGTTGCAGGCAGTAGCCGACGCGCATCTTGCGCGCCATGTCAGCCTCGGATGAGAAATCCAGATTCACCTGCACGGTGGTTGTGCGCAGCATCATATCCAGGCCATATTGGCCGACCTGCGGCATATAGCGGCGCATCACGTCATAGCGCCCCTTGGGCATCCACGGGATGTCGCCGCGCGCCCACTTGGGTTGAAAGCCAAGGCCTAAAAAGCCGATGCGCAGATCCTGACGCACATGCTGCAACAGGCGAAGATGGTCGCGAACTTCGGCACAGGTTTCGTGCACGGTGGCCAGCGGAGCGCCGGAAAGTTCAAGTTGCCCGCCCGGCTCCAGCGTGATGGTAGCCATGCCGCGCCTGAGAGCGATGGGATTGCCAGCTTCGTATTCCAGTTCCCATCCATCGGAGACCAGCAGCTCAAGGGTGCGGCGGATACTGCGTTCGCCGTCGTATGGAATGGGTTTCAAGGTGTCGAGACAGAAACCGATTTTCTCGTGTTCAGTGCCCAGCATCCATGCCTCGCGCGGCTTGCAGCCGGAGGTGAAGCTTTCCATTAGTTGTGCTTCGTCGACGGGGTCGCTTGTGATGTTTCCCGATGTACCGCTCATATATCGAGCACGACTTTGCCGCTCATGGAGCCTGCCTCGATCAAGGTATGTGCCTTGGCCGCCTGCCCAAGCGGCAGGAGGTTGGACACATGTACGCCTAGCTTTCTCTCCTGCATCCAGACAGCACATTGTTTGAGAATGTTTGCATGATGGGCAAGTGCGTCGTCCATACCCAGCATCATCGGCGTGAGCATCAGCTCCTGCGAGATGCGGATATTGCGCAGGCGCAGGGTCTTCAAGTCGGTATCGGCAGGAATCTGCAAAATAGAGATCAGGTCGCCGTACACGCGTACGGCTGGAATCAATTGCGTGAAGGCCGGGCCACCCACGGTATCGAATGCGATATCCACGCCTGCCCCATCCGTCCATTCGAGCAGAGCTTCGGCTACATCCTGTTCTTTGTATTTAATAATGCATTCCGCGCCAAGCGAAGCAACGAAAGCAGCCTTTTTGTCGTCACTTACGGTGGTGGCTACCTGGCATCCGGCAATCTTGGCCAACTGAATCGCCACATGGCCGACGCCACCTGCTCCGGCATGAATGAACACTTTCTTTCCGGCCCCTTGGCCCATCGCCATCCCAGTACGATCGAACAGAGCTTCCCAAGCTGTAATCAGCACCAATGGAGCAGCTGCGGCCTCGGGGAAATCGATAGCTTCAGGTTTTTTCGCTGCTGCACAGGAAGGGATGACAATGTATTCGGCATAATTTCCAGCTGTTTGCCCCAATCCTCCGAAGCAGAAAAACACCTCATCGCCGGGTGCGAAATCGGATACTGCGCTGCCCACAGCCTCAATGATTCCCGCTCCATCACAGCCGAGAATGGCTGGCAGGTCGTTAGGTATGAACAAGCCGTTCTTACGCAGTTTGGTGTCCACCGGATTTACACCCGCGGCTTTCAGGCGTACCAGCATTTCGGCGGAGGTGTTGATTTCGGGTTTGGGGAGCTCTTGCTCCTGCAATACTTCGGGGCCGCCTGTGGCGGTCATGATGATGGCTCGCATGCAAGGCAATGTAGTCGTGCAGCACTTGGCAGGCAAGATGCGCGAGAGGGTTTGCGGCGAGTTGATTGGCAGCATTGCACAGGCGCTTACCTGCTCGCACCGTATGGCGTATGATGCGTCAGCGCTGCGTAGAGGTAATGAGCCGAGCGGAGGGCAGATGGATGCAGGAATCAGGGAGTGATTCGATGAGCAGGCGACCGGACAAGGTACAGATTTTCGATACCACGCTGCGCGATGGCGCGCAGACGGCAGGTATTACCTTTTCCGCCGAGGATAAGCTGCGCATTGCCGAGCGTCTGGCGGTTTTTGGTGTGGATTACATCGAAGGTGGTTGGCCGGGAGCCAGCCCCAAGGACGACCGTTTTTTTGAATTGGCTCGCGAGCGACAATGGAAGCACACCAAACTCGTGGCCTTCGGTTCGACAGCCCGCCCTGGTGGGCCGCCGTCTCGCGATGCCGGACTGAAAAAACTGGTCAACAGTGGTGCGGATGCCGCCTGCATTTTCGGCAAGGCCTGGAATCTGCATGTCACCAAGGCGCTGGGTATTACGCTGGAAGAAAATCTTACTCTGGTGCACGACTCTGTACGTTTTCTCAAGCGCCATTTCGAACAGGTATTGTTCGATGCCGAACACTTCTTCGATGGCTATGCCGCCAAGCCGGAGCATGCGCTTGCCGTGCTTGATGCCGCAGCTGAGGCAGGTGCCGATGCGCTGGTGCTATGTGACACCAATGGTGGAAGCCTGCCCATGACCATTCACGCTGTGGTGCAGGAGGTCGTAGAGCGTTTCCCCGACCTCATCATCGGCATCCATACGCATAATGATGGCGAGGTGGCCGTGGCCAATGCGCTGATCGCGGTTGAGGCCGGTGCGCAACAGGTGCAGGGCACGATCAACGGCATCGGCGAACGCTGTGGCAATGCCAATCTGACCTCTATCATCCCCTCTCTGTTACTCAAGATGGACATCGATTGTGGTATCGACAAAGACCGGCTGGTTGAGCTCAAGGGAGTATCCGATTTCGTCAATGAAATGGCCAATCGACTACCCTGGCGGCATCAACCTTTCGTTGGCCAGAATGCATTTGCCCATAAGGGTGGCATCCATGTTTCTGCGGTGCGAAAAATGTCACGGCTGTATGAGCACGTATCGCCGGAGAGTGTAGGTAATAAGCAGCGCATTACCGTTTCTGATCAGGCAGGGCGCAGCAATGTTCTGGTTTTGGCAGCCAAGACCGGCTTTGGACTGAAGCTTGATGCCTCCGATCCGGCTGTGGCTGAACTGGTGGCCGAGGTTAAATCTCTGGAGGATCAGGGTTTCGCCTTTGAGGCGGCGGAGGCATCGTTTCATCTGATGCTGCTGCGCGCCAAGGGGAAGTTGCAGCACTTTTTCACCCTTGAGGGTTTTCGCGTGATTGATGAGAAGCGTGGCGATGATGGTGCTCCGCAAGCCGAGGCAACCGTGATGTTGCGTGTCGGCAAGCGCTTTGCCCATACCGCCAGTCTGGGCAACGGCCCGGTCAATGCGATGGATAAGGCGCTGCGCGCCGCGCTGCAGGATTTCTACCCCTCGCTGAAGGAGTTCAGACTTGTGGATTACAAGGTACGCGTACTGTCCACCATTGATGCCACCGAGGCAGCCGTGCGCGTGCTGATCGAATCCACTGATGGCGAACGCAAATGGACGACGGTGGGGGTATCAACCAATATCATCGACGCCAGTTATCAAGCCCTGCTTGATGCCATTGAATACAAGCTGATGCTTGACGAGGTAAGGCCTTGAACGATGAGTTGAGCATGGACCGGCCTTTGGCCGTGAGCTTTGATGCCGTAGGCACTTTTCTGCATTTTGCTGAGCCAGTGCCTGTCACCTACACCCGTTTCGCGCACGAATTCGGACTGGAAGCCACCGAGCTGACCATGCGCAGGCGTCTTGAGCTTGCCTTTCAGGCAGCCCCACCGATGGTGTCTTCCGACGGTGAAAAGCGAAGTGAATTTGAACGTCAGTGGTGGATGAATCTGGCTGCCAGAGTGTATGGATGCGCGCTGGATGATAGCGATTTTGTAGCCTGTTTCGATGCGCTGTTTGTCTATTATGCTTCAACCGATGCATGGCGTGTACATGAATCCTTCGGGCCGATGCTGCTGCAATTGCGCGAAATGGATGTGAAGCTGGCGGTAATATCGAATTTTGATGGTCGATTGGATGGCCTGCTTGATGCCATATTACCTGGAATATTCGATGTGGTGGCTTTGCCGGGCAACAGCGGTTTTGAGAAGCCGCAGACAGGGATTTTTACATATGCAGCAGGACGGCTCGATGTGGCACCGGAGCGTATGATGCACTTGGGCGAGGATGATGAAGAGGATGTGGCGGCAGCACAGGCAGCCGGCATGCGCGCATTGCGCTGGTCCTATCCGCTTGATGATGTGGAACGCGCAAGGGATCGACTGCTTGATTACTGGGGTCTAGTTGTCTGAGGCGTTTGGCCTGCCCCTCCTTAAAGTTTGCTAACAAGAGGCTCCACGGAGGTCGTTATGGCTTTAAAAAATCAATCATGCGAACCATGTCACGGCGGTGCGTCTCCGCTGACCCTTGCGGCAGCACAGGCGATGTTGAATCAAGTGCTTGGCTGGGAACTGAATAGGAATGGCGCGCGACTGTCTCGCCATTTCGTCTTTGCCGATTTCGCTGCGGCGCAGGCCTTTGCCGTACAGGTTGGCACATTGGCCGAATCCGAGGGTCATCATCCGGTGCTTACCTACACATGGGGTTATTGCGACGTGGTGTTCTACACCCATAAGATCGGTGGTCTGCACGAAAACGATTTTATCATGGCTGCCAAGGTCAATGCCTTGTAGTGCTTGAGGAAGGTTAAAATAGTGAGATTTGTCGATGGGTTGGGGCGATAGGCTAACAAGCCACCACTTCAGGCCGGGTGATGTAAGCAGTAATCGCCAATCAGGAGTGTTGCTGGAGCACTACCCTTGAAATCCGGGGATGGCTGACCAATCAACCTCATCAATTTGCTCAGGATCGAGATGATTCCGGGCATAGCGTTCGTATACCTTTTCGCGCACAAACACATCGAATAAATCAGGGTCAATATGATTATCCAGTTTCATATCCCCAAGAATTTGTAAGGCTTGGGAAATTGGCATGGCTTCTTTGTATGGGCGGTCGGGTGCAGTCAGGGCTTCGAATACATCGGCGATGGCCATAATGCGTGCCTGCACCGACATTTGCTCGCCAATAAGCCCTTTGGGATAGCCCATGCCATCCATGCGCTCATGATGTCCCCCGGCGAATTCAGGTACATTGCACAGATGTTTAGGGAAAGGTAATGCTTCCAGCATCTTGATGGTCATCACGATATGATCATTGATGATTTCGCGCTCTTCAGGGAGCAGGGAGCCTTTAGCGATAGTGAGGTTTTTGACTTCTTCATCGGTCAATAAGGGGACTTCTTCCCTATCGGCATTGCGCCATGTCTGCATGGCGATTCGGCGCACCCGGCCTTGATCCTCTTCGCGCATGAATTCGCCGCCGCTGTTGCTGCGCTGAAGAAACTGACGGTCACTTTCAAGCTGTTTCAGTTTTGCATGATAGCGATTCTCCATCTCCTTCAGAGTCCCAATATCTTCAGGCTTACAACCGCGTTTGGCATCCGCATATTCGTAATCGGCCATCAGATGAAGAGAAGCAAAACGGGCGTTTATCAAATGAATACGATCGCAAATTGTTTCCAGCTTGGTCGATTTCTCAACGACATGTTCTGGTGTCGTAATCTTGCCGCAATCATGAAGCCAGGCGGCAATCTCCAGCTCATATCGTCCGTCATCATCCAGCTCAAAATCCTGCAATGTTCCACTATCCTGCCTGTTTGCCGCCTCCGCCAGCAAAAGGGTCAATTCCGGCACCCGGGTGCAATGTCCAGCTGTATGAGAAGATTTTTTGTCGATGGCCGTTGCAATCAGCTGGATAAACGATTCAAACAAGGCGCGTTGCTCTTGCATCAGTTGCTTATTGGTCAGGGAAACGGCCGCTTGGGAAGCCAGCGACTCCGCTAACTGCTCAGCTTGTTTATCGAAGGGGATGATTTCCCCGGTATTATCAGCAATGCAATTGATCAGCTCCAGCACGGCGATAAGCTTGTTATTGTGATCCTTCATGGGCACACACAAAAATGATGTTGAGCGATAGCCTGTTTTGGCATCAAAGGCTTTGGTGCCTGAAAAATCGAATTCGGTCTCGGTATATGCGTCATGGATATTGATGGTCCGGTCTTGTAAAACCGAACATGTGACAACTTGCTTAAGGTTCGGAGCGCCATTTTTATCGAACAAGCTTACCGGCGGGAATGGGATGGGATTGTCTGTGGTTCCCCCCATCGAAAGGCCAATGCTGTCAGTTTGCATCACCTCGAAACGAAGTCTGCCATCATCACCCATCATGAACAGTGCGCCGGCATCTGCACGGGTGATTTTCCTGGCTGTCGTGAGGATGAGTTCGAGTAAGCGGGCAGGGTCTTTTTCCTTTGACAAGGCGATACCCAAGCCATTTAAGTGAGCTATCGTGTCCAGCGCTCTGTTATTCTCCATGCCTTTCCCAGAACCCCATGCATCTTTCCCCATTTAGCGTTCGATAAAATAGTCGGACGTCATAATGGAAGCATAATACACCCGAAAGGTGAAGTGTTGTCGTGAGGTGCATCACTGCATTTTTGGGCTAAAGCAAATCCACCTGCGCCGGTTCGAAAGATCCGTCAGTACTGCCGCAATCACCAGGGCTGATCGCAACGCACTTAGTCAGTCGGGTGCATATAGATGCTGCGACTGGGGAAGGCGAAGTCCAGTTGCAGGGATTCGAGCAATTGCATGATCTGCATATTTACTTCCTGACGCACCTGCAGATAGTCGCTCCAGTTTTTGGAGGCAGAGAAGTAATAGAGGAAAATGGAAAGTGAGGAATCCGCGAACTCATCAAACTTGACCAGTTTGAACTGTTGATCCACGCCGGGGTGTGCAACAAGAATCGCCTCGATACCTTCGATGGCCTGCTGCATCTGCTCTGTAGTCGTACTGTAGGTCAGGCCGATGCGCATCATTATGCGTCGTTTGCTACGCGCATCGATGTTGTCGATTATCATATTGGCGAGCAGTGAGTTGGGCACATTGACCAGCGTCTGCTCGAAGGTGCGGATGCGCGTGGAGCGGAAGCCGATCTCCTCAACAACACCCTCACAATCGCCTGCTTTGACCCAGTCGCCGATGGTGAACGGGCGATCGATGAGAATCATCACGGAACCGAAAACATTGGCGATGGTGTCGCGTGCGGCCATGGCCACGGCGATGCCACCGATACCGAGGGAGGCAATCAGGCCGGAAATCGAATAACCCATGTTCTGGGCGATGACCAGCACAGCAGTAATGACGATGAATATCTTCAGGGTTTTGGTGATAAATGGAACGAGCTGGTCGTCTAGTGCAGATTCGGTTTTCGCTGCCTTTGCGCTGAAATAGACAGACAGTCCATCAATCATGCGCCACAGGAACCATGTACCGATGGCCAGTGACAGGATGCGTCCGATAGTGTCGAGCAGCGAGACCAGGGGGAAGACTGCCTCGGGAGGGTTGAGTACATGCACGGTGGCCAGCACTCCGATGATGTAGAGGAGCCAACCGGCGGGTTTCTCGGCAGCCTGAATCAATACATGATCCAGCTGGGTGGCACTTCGTTTGGCGATGGTTCGGGTCAGGTGCTCAAACAGCCAGAGCAGCCATTGCCTGCCCACGATGGTGATAAATAGAACAAGCAGGGCCACAATCCAGCGGGTTGCCGGAATATCAAGCAGCAGCCAGTTTTGCAGGTCGGTCCATATCTCCATCACGGGGCGTGTATCTCCTTGTCAGCCTGTTTGTCGTTGCACGTGTTACAGCGGCACAAAGTGTGCCGCAAGCCGGAAAATTCGTACAGGCCGGTATTATGGCCGTCGTCAAAGCTGATGCGCAGGGCATAATTCCCGACTGGCTCGACACCCACGATGCGCACCTTCTCTTTACCGACGATGACCTTAGCCTGTTCTGGCGTATGCCCGCGGCAGTCGGCACAGGGGCACTGCACGCGAAGCCATTCATGGCTGTAGCGACTTTGATGCGCATCCGACCAATCGATTTCCAAATAGCCGTCTCCACTGTAATTACGCATGGCGACGGGGATGGTTTGTGGCATACTGCCTCCGTGGGAGCGTGGCGAGCCCTGATGATCGGGATCCGCTGCGCGAGGAGCATGGAATGAGTGACTCGGCATTGCAAGGGCTGGTTGAAGATAGAGAGGCTATGTGTGCGCTGGTCGGACGGCGGGTGCGCTATCTGGGCGAGCAGTACGAGATTACTGATATCGTATTCGTTGAAGATATGATGATTCTTTCCGCCGATTCCGGTACTGAAATGCAGGAAGATAGCTACGGTCGGGCACATCGGCGTGTGCCCAAAGTTCAGAATCTGCGTTTTCGGGATGCTCAAGGGCAGCCCACTCAGGTCTGGGAGGATGTCTCCTTTCTCGATGGTCCGCTTGTTTAATTAAGCATTAACCGCCAACGTCCTTGTTGGTTGAAAGTTCCTGATTCAGTGTCCGCGCAATATCTTCGAAATCTGCATAGGCTTTTTGCGTATCTTGTTTGGGTAGATTTCGTGTCATCCAGCGCACCAGGTCACGCCACATGCGATTGGTTTCCCCTCTACTGGGCATAATGCCGGCACTTGGCAGCTCCATAGTGATGACTGGAATGCGGTGCTGCACGCCCGCGCAGTTGCCCAGTGATCCCGGATATGTGCCTAATATATTCAGGTGCAGATAACCCACACGGTTTGGCGCTCTGGGTGGTCCGTCAAAATCCAGTACACCGTACGGGGCATGGATGGATACGATAGCATCTGGTTTGAAGCGACGGATTTCCTCGTATAGCCAACGCGATTCCGGTTCGCTGAGCGC
>Ga0316187_10005595_pt1 | contig 10834 bp, 9 predicted proteins | sample CroRivburrow1_MG_FD_204927 | JGI IMG/M metagenome (GOLD analysis project Ga0316187, IMG submission 204927) | Coastal sediment microbial communities from Maine, United States - Cross River worm burrow 1 | ecosystem: Environmental > Aquatic > Marine > Coastal > Sediment | place: USA: Maine...
AGGAGTGGCGAATACGACATCTGAACGTCTTCAGTGCCGCTAGAACGGCAATTTCATGCCGGCTGGCAGATTGAGTCCAGACGCCATACCTGAAAATTTTTCCTGGACGGTTTTCTCAACCCGCCGAATGCTGTCATTAAACGCTGCAATGATGAGGTCTTCGAGCATTTCCTTATCATCGCCGACAAGCACGTCATCGATTTCCAGCGATCGAATCTCGTGCTTGCACGTCATCGTAATCTTGACCATACCGCCGCCCGCTTCGCCGGTGACGGTAATGTTATTCATTTCTTCCTGTGCCTTTTGCATGTCGGCCTGCATTTGCTGGGCCTGCTTCATCAGTTGGCCTATGCCACCTTTCATCGCTTACTCCTGGTCTGGTGCGGTCGGTTGTTCGACAACCCGCACAGTATCGTTTTTCATCTCGGCACCGAACATGCTTTTCAGCGCGTGCACGCCGGGGTCGCTTTCCAATGATTCCCTGGCGGCATCGAGGCGCGCATCCTGGTCACGAATTTCCGCCTGGTGCGGCGTCGCAATTGCCGTTTCTGTCGCTGACTCCTGCAGGGATATGTTCAACGTTAGCGATTCGCCGAAATAATTTGTCAGGGCGTCCGCGAGCGACGCCTGCCGAGGTCGCGTCAATAGTGACTCGGACCGGGCATCGAGGGTCAAAAAGAGTACATTCCCCTCCCGATGTGAGTAAGCGCAATTTGTTGCGAGCAAGCGAATTGCCCCGTTGATATCGAGCTTCGCAATCAGCACACGCCAGTCGGGGTCCTGCCAGTCGCCATCATTGTCGGCAGGCGGTGGCTTGGTACCGGTTGGCGTGGGAGTTTTTGCCTGGGGTCGCAATTCTACCGCGGCGGAGCTAACACTAGACGCCGCGCGCTTAGGACCACTGCCTGCGCCTTTTGAGGACCGCTCCGGCTGAAATGCCAACATTCTCAACAGCGTCATTTCCGCGCCGCTTCGTGGGTCAGGTGCGAGATGAATATCGCGACGTCCAAGGATCGCCGTTTGATAAAAGAGCTGAACATCTTCGGTCGCGATCAGGCCCGCCAGTTCCGCAACTTCCGATTCATCCACGTCGTCTTCCGCGTCTGTGGCCCCGATAACCTGGAAAACCGCGATGCGCTGCAATGCCCTGGCAAGATCCTCGAGCATGCGAGCATAGTCCGGAAATTGCTCGTCAATTTCAGCGACGCATGCCATCAATCCTGCCGCGTCTCCCGCCGCGAGCAATCGCAGCAAGCGGCTTACGTGTTGCCTGTCGATGGTTCCAAGCATGATGCCTACCGGCTGTTCTTCGACTGCACCTCCACAATACGCGATCGCCTGGTCAAGAAGGCTCAATGCGTCGCGTAAGCTTCCGTCGGCTGCCCGCGCGATCATCGACAACGCGTTGCTTTCAGCTTCCACTTTTTCCGCTTTGCAAATATATTCCAGCCGACCCTTTATCAATTTCGGCGTCAGTCGTTTCAGGTTGAACTGCAAGCAACGTGACAATACCGTGACTGGTAATTTCTGCGGATCGGTTGTCGCCAGCAGGAATTTCACGTGGGGCGGTGGCTCTTCGAGGGTCTTCAACAACGCGTTAAACGAACTCTTGGACAGCATGTGTACTTCATCGATCAGGTACACTTTGAAGCGGCCGCGCGCCGGTGCGTATTGCACGTTGTCGAGCAATTCACGCGTGTCGTCGACCTTTGTGCGGGATGCCGCATCAACTTCGATCAGATCGACGAACCGCCCCTCATCAATCTCGGTACAGGCCGAACACTCACCGCACGGATCAGAGGTAATGCCTGTCTCGCAATTAAGCGCTTTCGCGAGTATGCGCGCGATCGTCGTCTTGCCAACGCCGCGGGTCCCTGCGAACAAATACGCGTGATGCAGGCGCTCGCTGTCCAGCGCATTGGTCAGCGCCTTCAGCACGTGTTCCTGGCCCACGGTCTCTTTGAAATTTCTGGGGCGCCACTTCCGGGCGAGTACGAGATAGCTCATGAATAAAGCAGTGTTGTGCCTTGCATAAAAGCGTTAGTCTGACCGGCAAGTGTAACCAAAGCCACGACGGGAACAAGCCCGGATATTTGCGCAGCCTAATCGACCTGACGCCAAAAATTAAGAGTGGCCCGCGCCAGCGTTTCCCCGGCACCCGGCGTCACCGCTGCCGCTGCTCCCTTCCAGGCCTGACGGGGTTAACGGGTAGCCGTCGCGAGGAAGCCGACGCGAGCCGCCGGCGATTATGGCTGTCACGCGGCGCGGATACAACGGCCTTCTGCAGGGAATCGCTGCCGGCTGTGGATTAGGCCCGCCACAGGTTGCTATGCTTCGCTCTGCCGGCCAATGTGACGGTATTGGCACCGTAAATCTTTTGAGGAGCATTTGATGTCCAGCCTGCCTGAATTCGCGACCGTAGACCCGTTTGATGGCATGACGTCAGCGCAGCCCGGCGTCGTTCAAAACCTGGTGGCGGGCCATTGGGTCGACGCAACCGTATTTCGTGACGATATTGTTGATCCGATGAATGGCGAGGCATTTCTCTCCGTTCCGGATACTACGGATCACGAATCATTCATTGCCGGCCTCAAGAGCTGCCCTAAGTCGGGTCTGCATAATCCACACAAACACCCGGAGCGCTACGTCGAGCTGGGGCAGGTTTGCGCCAGGGCGGCGGCGATTATGGCGACAGACGAGGTAGCCGATTACTTTAGCCAGCTGATCCAGCGCGTGATGCCAAAGAGCTGGGCGCAGTGTGCTACCGAGTATCAAGTCACGCGCGTGTTTGTTGAGAATTTCGCCGGCGACGGCGTACGTTTTCTTGGGCGCGGATTTTCGAACCCCGGCGATCACCGGGGCCAGGAGTCTCGTGGTTATCGCTGGCCCTTCGGTCCGGTTGCTGTAATCGCCCCATTCAATTTCCCTCTCGAAATTCCCGCACTGCAGGTGATGGGCGCACTTTTTATGGGTAACCGGCCGCTTGCAAAGGTGGACTCCAAAGTCAGCGTCGTTTTCGAACAATTCGTGCGCTTGCTTATACACGCTGGTCTGCCCGCGAACGATCTCGATCTTATTCACTGCCGCGGATCTGAAATGGGCAAACTGATTGAGGACGCTCGCGACGATATTCGGCTTGTGCAGTTCACCGGCTCTAGTGGCGTTGCCGAACGTATATCTGCCCTGATGAACGGCGCAGTCCGGCTCGAAGATGCTGGGTTCGACTGGAAGGTAATTGGTCCTGACTTCCAGGAGAAATGGCTCGACTACGTCGCTTGGCAATGCGACCAGGACGCCTACAATGCCGCCGGACAGAAGTGTTCGGCGCAGAGCATCCTGTTTGCTCATGAAAACTGGAGCAAGCCGCTATTGCCGAAGCTCGCCGAACTCGGCGCAAAACGTAAACTCGAAGACCTGACAATCGGCCCGGTCCTGAGCTGGACAGACGCGCAGATCGACGCGCACATAAGCGCTATGACAGCAATTGAAGGGGCCGAACTGTTGTTTGGCGGAAATCACCTTACCGGGCACTCGATTCCGGATTGCTACGGAACGCTCGAAGCGACCGCCGTCAAAGTACCACTCAGTGCCCTCGCCGGTGAGCACTTCGAACTCATTACGACAGAACTTTTCGGCCCCTTCCAGGTGATCGTGGAATACGGGAATGACGATCTCGATACGGTACTCGATGTATTGGAACGCATTTCACATCACTTGACGGCAGCGGTGGTTAGCGGCGACGTCGATTTCCAACAGACGGTGCTGGCAGCCACGGTCAATGGCACAACCTACTGCGGCATGCGTGCACGGACCACGGGCGCACCTCAGAACCACTGGTTCGGGCCGGCAGGCGATCCCCGCGGAGCCGGTATCGGCACGCCAGAGGCCATCAGAGTAACGTGGAGCGGCCACCGGGAGATCATAATGGATCAGGGTCCCCTGCCCGATGGCTGGACAACACCGCCCTTAATCTAGGCGTCGATGCAAGACATTGGAAAGCAAACTCCCTGACGTTGGTACGACAATATTCACGGTCATGAGCCAATTGGCGCAGGACTGTGATGCCATAAACCTCTCCCAGGGATTTCCGAGTTTTGATCCTGATCCGCGATTACTTTCGCTGATCGATCACCATTTGAGGAACGGCGCGAACCAGTATGCGCCGATGCCAGGCGTGCCTGCACTCCGTAACGAAATCGCTGCCAAGGTGGAGCGACTGTATGGCAGAAACGCAAACCCGGATACAGAAGTTACCGTATGCACGGGCGCGACCGAGGGACTGTTTAGCGCGATCATGGCAATCGTGAGGCCGGGAGACGAGGTCATCGTACTTGATCCTGCCTATGACTCGTACGAACCCGCAGTGACGCTGGCCGGGGGCAGAACACTTCATGTACCGCTTAACGGCATGGCCAACGGCGACTTCGGCGTTGACTGGCAGCGATTGAATGACACGGTGAATGACAAGACCCGTTTGATCATCCTCAATTTCCCCCACAATCCTACCGGCGCCATCCTATCGGCCCAGGATCTGGACCAGCTGGCCGATATAGTGCGAGACCGGGCCCTGTATTTGCTCTCAGACGAAGTTTACGAACACATCGTTTTTGACGGCCAGGCACACCAAAGCCTCCTGCGTCACGATGAGCTTTGGGAGCGTTCCATGGTTTTGTCGTCATTCGGCAAGACCTGCCACGCGACCGGATGGAAGGTTGGTTATTGCGTTGCCCCCGCGCAGCTCAGCGCCGAGTTTCGAAAAATTCATCAGTTCACCTGCTTCTCTGTTGTCACGCCGATCCAGTATGCGCTCGCAGATTTTATGAGAGAACAACCTGAACATTATCATGGACTTTCGAGCTTTTACGAGAATAAACGTGACTATTTTGCAGGCCTGCTCGAAGACTCCTCGCTCACACTGAGGCCGGCGCAAAGCACGTTCTTTCAGATCGTTGACTACTCTGCATTGAGCCAGGAAAGCGACGCCGACTTTGCTATCCGCCTGACAAAAGAAATTGGCGTAGCGTCCATACCGATTTCCGTTTTCTGTGAAACTCCACCGACGGGACACTTCCTGAGATTCTGTTTCGCGAAAGACGACGCCACGTTAGCGGAGGCAGCTGGCCGACTATGCAAACTTTGACCGTATCGATCATCCAGGCAGACCTGCATTGGCATGATGCAGCGCGAAATCGCGAGCAGTTTGCGACAGCCATTCAATCCATTAATCAGGGGACTGACCTGATTGTTCTTCCGGAAATGTTTACAACCGGATTTACGATGGACGCGCAAACGTTTGCTGAAAGAATGGATGGCGTGTCGATCGCGTGGATGAAGGATATGGCCGCGGCCACGAATACTTCAATCTGCGGCAGCCTGATTATTGAAGAAGGCGGCGAGTACTTCAATCGATTCATTCATGCATCTGCGGACGGCGACTTGCACACCTACGACAAACGCCACCTGTTTCGACTGGCAAACGAACAACATCACTTTACACCCGGCACTGGACGAACGACGTTCGAGATAAACGGATTTCGAATTTGCCCGATGGTCTGCTACGACCTTCGCTTCCCTGTGTGGAGCCGGAATCGTAATGACTATGATGTACTCCTGTACGTCGCCAATTGGCCAAGCCCAAGACAGTTTGCCTGGGACACGTTATTGCGAGCGCGCGCGATCGAGAATTTGAGTTATGTCGTTGGCGTAAATCGCAACGGTATTGATGGCAATGACCTGCCCTATACCGGCGGAAGTTGTGTGGTCGATTTTCTCGGTGCCGATCTTGCCAGCCTGCAGGACAAAAACGGCGTCGAGACCGTTGTTCTGGACAAACAGGCGCTAATGGATTTTCGACAGCGTTTCGCGTTCGACCAGGATGCGGATACGTTCAGTGTCGAGTGATGGTTGGTGCCGGACCGTGACGAATTTATGATTCCGCAGGCCCGGTAGCTTGTTGGCTGCGGGGGCTGGACTCCACATGCCGTCGGGTTGCCAGTTCATAGATCTCCAGCAAGTCCTCCTCGGTGATGTCGACAAAAGTATCGATGTGACTCAAGGCGTACACGAAATCTTCGTGTTTGATCGGCGCATACCCCGGAAACTCCGAAACATCGACTCTCTTCCCGGCATGCAGGTGAGCCGGATAGCGGCGCCAACGAAACAGGCTGTTAAATACAATGGCTATCAGCAGTATGGTTACTGCATTCATTAATATGGGCTCGTACCCGTAGGCATAGCCCAGTTCATGCAGTCTTTCTGAACCAATCACGGCCGCCAGCGCTGTCGCCCCACCGGGTGGATGAATACAGCGAGCAAGATACATGGCACCAATCGCCAGACCAACGCTGGCAGACGCGGCAACTTTATAGTCTGGAATCCATTGCCAGCACGCGACCCCGATAATCGCCGCTAACGCATGCCCACCAATAACATTCCAGGGCTGTGAAAAAGGCGCATGCGGTGCGGCAAAAAGCAGAACTGCACTCGCCCCCATTGAGGGAACAATCATTACAGCAACGTCAGGATCAAGCAGCCACTGACTAATCAGGAGAATGCCAAATATCCCAAGAAACCCACCCACGGCAGAAATCAATTTCTCAGGGTAATTCGACGTGTGGCGGCTAAAGCCGATCACGTTGAGAAACTCATGCGGACTCATGCATTCTCCTTCAAAAATTCATATCCATGTGGGACCAGGTATTCGCGGAGTGTGGTGCCCCTGCTCACAGGTTTTCGTAAGGTCCCTCAAATGTGTCGCCATCCTCTATGCGACCAGTCTCCAATCCACGATTAAACCAGCGCATGCGTTGCTCAGACGTACCGTGCGTAAATGCATGCGGTGTTACACGACCTTTAGCCTTCGACTGAATGGCATCGTCGCCAATCTGGTTAGCGGCACGCAGTGCTTCCTCAATATCCCCGCGATCGAGATAATGTTGATTGTGATTGGCCCATACGCCAGCCAGATAGTCCGCCTGCAATTCAAGTCGCACCGAGTACTCGTTGTAGTCGGGCCTGCCTCGCATCGCATTGACCTTGTCTGAAATGCCGAGCAACTTCTGTATGTGATGCCCGACTTCGTGCGCGAGGACATACGCCTGCGCAAAATCTCCCGGCGCGTTGAACTGACTTTCCAGTTCTTTGTAGAAGCCAAGATCGATATAGATTTTTTGATCTGCCGGACAATAAAACGGGCCCATTCGAGCATCGCCCATACCGCACCCGGTTGGGTACTGACTGCGGTAAATTACCAGTTCGGGTTCTTTATACGTCAGGTTCAGTCGATCGAACTCTCGCGACCAGATGTCCTCGGTATCGGCCAGCACTACGGTAACAAACTGAAAAAGCTGCTCCTCTTCGGGAGTGGCTTCGTAGCTGACCTCCTGTACCTGGCCTCCGCCCAGCAGGGCCGCCGGGTCGATAATGCCCATCTGGTAACCGATGAAACCCAGCACACCCAGAATAAGTATGCCTTTGATTCCGAATATCCGCACGATCAAGTTGATGATGCTGCCCAGTCCACCGGAACTGCCCGCAACCCTGCGACCTCGAGCATCTTCTACGTTGGTGCTGCTTCTGCGGCCTTGCCATTTCATGACGGTTCCTTTTGGGTTTAACGGATTTTGGTCATTTCCGCCATTAATTTGAATTATGGAATCGGATGGACGCGACACGCATTGATCCCGTCGCGTGCCCCAAGATTGAACCAATTTTGCTATGTTAGGCGGCGTCGTTCAAACGGGCAGGTGAAATGAGTGAAAATGAAAATGAATCGAAACGTCCAATTGCAGTTGACCGGCGGCGTCGCCAGGTTCTGTGTGCTACCGGTGGCGGCATCATTGCGTCTGCTTTCGGAGGTCTCTTGACTACTGCAGCGCAGGACGCGCGAGCGCAAGGCGCCCCCGTTGTTCGATGGGGCATCGTGGGAACGGGCTCGATTGCCAACTGGATGGCAAGCGCTATCCAATCGACGCCATTGGCCGAACTGGCTGCTGTGTCCAGCCGCAAAATGGAATCTGCCAACGCGTTTGCAAACAAACACGGTGCTGGCAGAGGCTTCGATTCCTGGCTAGAAATGGCATCCTGGGACGGAGTTGACGCTACTTATGTTGCCACCCCGACCAGCGTCAAGGAGGAGATCTGTGTAGTCGCGGCAAATCAGGGTAAGCACGTACTCGGCGAAAAACCCTTTGCCAGTTTGGCGTCCTTGCAACAAATTACCGGGGCGTGCCGGGAAAACGGTGTCGGCTTCATGGACGGCACTCATTTCGTGCATCACCCGCGAACAGCGGCGATTCAATCGAGCATAGCGAAAAAAGTCGGGTCTCCCTGGTCGGTTGCCTCGGCTTTTCAGTTCAATCTGACGGATCGCGGCAATATCCGCTTCAATCCCCTTCTCGAGCCGCTGGGCGCAATTGGCGATGCTGGCTGGTACAACATGCGAGCTGCGGTTGAGTATTTGTCTCCGGAGATCGGGCTGCGGTCTGTCAATGCTTACCTGCGCCGTGACGCAGAAACCGGTGCCGCCATCAGTGGCAGCGGGATACTGGTATTTGACGACGATTCCACATCCACCTGGAATTGCGGTTTCGATTCCGGCGCTGTGGTTATGGATTTGCGAATTTCTGGCGCCGAAGGCTCAATCAATATCGATAATTTCCTGAGCCAGGATCCTGATGGGTCTGCAAGCTATTTACACCGCGCCGGCGGCTGGGGTCCGAATGCGGCTGCCGAGACCGTCAGGGTAGCCTCACCTTTGCCCGGCGCAGCGCTGATGTTCGAAGACTTCGCGGCGCTGGTCCGCGATGTGTCCCTGCGCGAGCGCTGGATGCACGCCAGTGAGCGAACGCAAGGGTTGCTGGATGCGGTCTGGAACGATGCCGTGATGAATGAACGGGGATAACTATCTAGGCATAATGGGGATAGACAGGTTGGTACATGTACTCGTGGATATCGGCGAGAATGTCGTCGGGCTCCTCTCTGTCGGCCAGGCCTTTGTCATAGGCGATCCTGGCCACATCGTAGGCAATCAGCGCTGAAACCTGACGAATGCGTCGCAGCGACGGATAGATGCGTCCTCGCTCGAGATCTGCTTCTGTTACCTGATTCGCCAGCGAGTGTGACGCTGCAAGGAACATCTCATCGGTGATTGAGCGCGCCCGACTGACGATTGCGCCCAGCCCCACGCCCGGGAAAATGTAAGCATTGTTGCCCTGCCCCGGCACGAAGGTCTGATTCCCGAGCTTCACTGGATCGAACGGGCTGCCGCTGGCGAAGATCGCTCGGCCACCACTCCAGGAATAGGCCTGCTCCGCCGTGCATTCGGCTTTTGACGTCGGGTTAGACAATGCACATATGATCGGCCGCTCGTTGATTTCGGCCACCGCTTCGACGATCTCCCTGGTAAAGGTGCCGGGTTGTCCCGACAGCCCGAGTATGGCGGTCGGTTTCAGGGTCTTGACCGCTTCGAGAAAGTCATTGGTGTGCGGGTGATCGTGTGCGTACGGCAACTTGTGATCTGCAACACCGTCCCTGCCTGCTACGAGGAGTCCTTTCGTGTCGACAAACCAGCAGTGTTTGCGGGCATCTTCGGCAGGAATGCCCTCCTCGCCCAGCGCAGCAACAAATACATCGGCGATGCCAATACCGGCTTCGCCAGCACCGAGGAACAATATTTTCTGGTCAGACAGTTTGCCACCGGTGATGCGCATGGCAGCAATGAGTCCGGATACAGCTACCGCCCCGGTTCCCTGGATGTCGTCATCGAACAAGCAAGTGTCGTGCCTGTATTGTTCGAGCAACCTGAATGCGTTGGTGTTGCCGAAGTCTTCAATCTGGATCAAAACACCCGGAAACATCTCTTTCGCTGCTGCAATGAACTCCTCGACGAGCTCGTCGTACTCCTCGCCACGCACACGCCGGCGCTCGAGCCCGTTATAGAGCGGATCATTTAGCAGCTTCTCATTGTTGGTGCCTACGTCGAGCATCACGGGCATACAGTGTGTCGGATGAATGCCTGCGCAGGCCGTATACAGGGCCAGCTTGCCGATCGGAATGCCCATGCCGTCCGCGCCAAGATCCCCGAGGCCGAGAATTCTCTCACCGTCGGTGACAACGATGATTTTGACATCCTTGTGCGGCCAGTTCTGCATGATCTCCTTGATGTGGCCGCGATCCTGCAAGGAAACATGGAAACCTCTCGGTGTCCGAAAGATGTGTTGAAATTCCTGGCACGCCTTGCCGACGGTCGGCGTGTAAATGATCGGCATCATCTCTTCGATATTATTCATGATGACCCGATAGAAGAGCGTCTCGTTACGGTCCTGTAGTGCCACCAGGTACAGGTAACGCTCCAGATCCGTCGGTTTTTCGCGAATGTTGCCGAGCACGCGAAGCTCCTGTTCGGCAGGCGAATGAACACGAGGTGGCAATAGCCCTCGTAGCTTGAGAAAGTCACGTTCTGCTTCAGTGTATGCAGTGCCCTTGTTGCGAACCGGGTCATGAAGAATTTTTACGCCTCGATACGGCGAGGGGGCGGCTTGATCGTTCACAAGAGAAATCCTCGGAAAACGCGAACTGTGGGTGAAAAATACAACCCTCTGCGCTTGGTTCATATGCCGGATTTCACCTAGAAGCAACGACCTCCTCTTCAATTCACGTGTATCCACGGGGCTGGTACTAAACTTGAGATCGCAGAAATAGGCGACCCGTCAAGTGTTAAGGTGGATGGACGCCATTGATTTTTTCACCCGGAGAACAAAAGAATGAAGTTAGCAATTCTCTCGCGCGGACCTAACTCCTATAGTACTCGTCGCCTGAAAGAGGCTGCACAGGA
>Ga0316187_10005596_pt1 | contig 10833 bp, 9 predicted proteins | sample CroRivburrow1_MG_FD_204927 | JGI IMG/M metagenome (GOLD analysis project Ga0316187, IMG submission 204927) | Coastal sediment microbial communities from Maine, United States - Cross River worm burrow 1 | ecosystem: Environmental > Aquatic > Marine > Coastal > Sediment | place: USA: Maine...
ATCGGCCATTACAGGTATATGTACCTGATCTGTTACTTTACCCAATTTCTTTTCACGTTCCACTTTTGTGGGTTGTTCAAATATCTGGATTCCAATTTTTTTGGTTGCTTCTACAAAGGCAACAGATTCTGCAACATTATAGCCCTGATTACCATCAAACCGTAGTATGAGTTGGGGGTATTTTTCATGTACCCGCATCATTTTTTCAATATCTTCCTGCAAATTATGTCCTCCTTTTATTTTAAGAATGGTAAACCCCTTCTTTACAAATTCAGAGGCTCGTTGTAGGGTTTCATACAATGGTAAGATTCCAATGGTTATGCTGGTTGCAATACAATTGCGATATCCCCCAAGAAATTGATACAAAGGCACCTCTGCCTTTTTTGCTATAAGGTCGTGCAGGGCAATATCGACCATAGCCAGAGCAGATGATTTCTTCCCGAGCAATTCCTTTAGTTCTGCCAAAATCTTATTATAGGTAAATGGATTTTTGCCTTTTAAATAAGGAATAATAATATCTTTTATAGCTTGTTCAACCTGCTCCGGACTCTCCCCTGTTACAGTGACATCCGGTGCTGAACAACCATAAGCTGTCCATTTACCTTCTGTCTCCAACTTTAGAATAAAGTTTGTCGTTTCTTCAATGGTCTCATAAGCAATGGTATAGGGCTCCACAAGTTTTAAATGAAGTCGCTCATAAGATATCTTTGTGATTTTCATTAATACCGCTTTTGATATAAATCTTTTAAAGGGGCATTTTTAATAGATTCAACAAACCGAATCATATGCAGGATCATCAGTTCCCACATTTTTTTACCTTTTTCAGCAGTAGCCTTGGTAGCATCTCCCATAATTCCGCTTTCTGATATTTTATGGGTATGTACATACCAGTTGACGCTGGATTCGCTGTCATAGTCCAGGTATTTATTGTCAAACATCATTGTCTCATTTACAGCCTTGTCCATTTGAACCAATTCCGGACGAAGTGCAAGGGTGGTACTGGTTTCAATTTCACCGGCATGAATATCATTAGGAGTATCAATTAATTTATAAAGGAGGGCATCACTGGTTTCCCCTGTGTCTACACAAACAAAAATATTAGTATCCCTGGTGATCATCTGCGCCGCATAGCTCAGCGTAGGCGCATTATCTCCATGCCCATTGAGAATTATCAGCTTTTTTATCCCATTCTTGGCAAGGCTCATTCCCAGATCATACACAAATTTAGAAAGCGCATCATTTGTAACACTAAGCGTGCCTTTAAAATCATCGTGGTGAAATGACACCCCGAAAGGAATTGTAGGCAACACTAATGGCTTTGGGTCTTCACAGCCTTCAGCTACCTTGTAAGCAAGGTGTTTGGCATCATAATAATCCACATCCACCGGCAGGTGAGGTCCATGCTGCTCTACGGCTCCGCATGGCAGAATGGCGGTATCTACCGTTTTAAGGTATGCTTCTATTTCCGGCCAGGTCATTTGCTCCCAAAGGAAACCTGTTTTTTTAGTTGTTGTTTTCATTTTCTTTAGTTAAAAAATAAGGAATATTAAGTTGCTCCTCATCAAATACGAAGGTATGCCATTTTCGATCTTTTAATTGTACCGCTCCCTCCGAATATTGTGCGAAAATACGGAACAGTGGTTCTCTGATGTATTTGGGTATATCTTCCAAATGACTTCGTTCCTTGTCAAAGCGGAGTTGTACAATTTCAGGATGTTCCTTCCCCAGTTTAAGGGTATGTTCGTTCTCATCGATGAGTTTCTTATTCAGCAATATATGGAATAGTTGTGCCGCATCGGACCCAAGCTGTTTAATACTCTGTTTTGTGAGGGCATCCAGTCCTTTTTCTATTTGTTCATCTGAATAGCCACACCTTTTTGGATCCTCATCCAATGCCTTTAACATACCTACAATTCGCCTGCATTTTTCACAATTCCCACAGGGCAGCATTCGTCCATGGTGCTCGTGTGCAGCATGACAGGACACCTGCTGTTTTTGCAGTTCAGGGTATCGTTTTACCAGCACTTTTAATATCAGGAGTTCCCCCAGGCTTCGCAAAATAGAATATTGATAAATATTCCACCCTTTTTTATGATAGTATCGGCTCAGGGCATTATCGAAATAAGCGCTCTGGTCATATAGACCCTTATAATGTGTTATCCCGTTGTGGTTGCCTTTTAAAGTAGTATCATACTCATTCCCTATCAGAATATTTCCAATATTTCGCTTACGTGCAACAGGCAATACCCCGAAAAGAAATACAGCCACTGTCCATAATCTTATAGGATAGATGTCAGCCCTGATATTCTGAAAGTTTTCTTTAATAAAAGGCATTTGTCGCACCATCCAATTAAAGATGCGATCACTATTGCACCAGGGTTTGACCGTATTGGGTTCCGTTTTTTCAAAGTATTTAAAGGCATTGACAGCTGTAAACCAATGCCGTCCGGATTCATTGATAAAGACCGGGTGTGGTTCTCCAATTTCTTTGATTAACCCATACGTCAGCAAACTGTCTTTACCTCCGCTACTCAAAATCGCGTATTGTGATTTGTCTGTTTCCGACTTGCGCTTTTTGAGTTCCAGATGATAAAATTGCGTATTCGTGAAATTTAATTTCGCAGCCGTATAATGATCCATTTTTTCAGATGTAATTGCATCAAATGGTGGTTTTAAAAATTCATTTTTGGTCAGAAATTTGTTGACCAATATTTCCCTGGAAGTGTTTTCCAGCATATCGAGGAGAAATCGTTTATCAGTCTGATCAAAAAGACCATCAAACTCAATGCTTTCAAAAAAAAGTCCGTAATTTAAAGCTACCTGGACCACCATAAGTGATGCCAGGTTGACTTCATCCGGATTTTTTCGGTCAAAATAGGTGTTATCGTAGGAATAGATCAGCTCATTTTTCTCTTCACTCCCGTCATTTTTCACAATCGTATAAACCGCTTTTACGCGTTTGGGCTCAACGATTAAATTATGTACCTTAAGTAAGGGAAAAACAACAAGTGATCTAATGTCCATTATTTAATTTTCGCCTTCAATAAATCAATTAGCTCATCAGCCCCGAAGGCTAATACATCAAAAGCAGGTAAGCCGGTTTCTTTCGTTATTGCTTCACAGGCAGGTAAAATCTCATCTTCGGTCATTAATTCATGGTTAACGGTAACCGCCAGCACTTCTTTTCCTGATATAACTTCTATGGCATTGATCTGTTCTTTTAAGGAATGTAATTTATAGCCCGGAAATCCGTCATACTCCAGTCTTTTTGGAGCGTGCTGTAGAATGACATAGTCAGGTCTCCCGGCTGCAAGAATTTCAAAACCCCCCGGGTAGGCGGGATTCATCAAACTCCCCTGCCCTTCTATCACTACCACATCGGGCTTTTCGTTCTCCCAGGCGCTCACTAGAGCATGTTCAATTTCTCCTGATACAAAATCATTAATACAACTGTCAAGAATCATACTGTATTTGGCACCTTGCATCCAGGCAGTCTGTCCCGTTCCAATCATCTCAGCCTTGAGCCCGGCCCTCCTGAATCCATGAACCAGGATCCAGGCCGTTGTACGTTTTCCCAATGCAGAATCTGTTCCCAGAACGGCCAGTTTCAGGCAATCTACTTTTTCTATTTCACCAGTAAAAAAATGAAGTTTATCTCTTTCAGGCGTCATTCGCACATCCCTGATTTTACACCCGCATTCATCAGCTAACCTTGCAATTGCTTTATCCTTGGATAAAAAATCATGCAGACCGCTATCCACATTCCATCCCATTTCCAGAGCTTCTTTGACCGAAGATTTCGCCAAAGGTGTTAATCGGCCTCCATCTGGCGCGAGCCCTATAACAAAATATTTGGGCAAGTTTTTTGTTTCTGTCAGAGCTTTGGTGGCAGCAGCAACCGATCTAAATATAGGTATTTCATGGGTCTTGCCGTCTAAAACCTCGCCTGCATCTTTCCCTGCGTATTTACTATCGATAACTCCCACAACTTCATAACGCTCTGTAAATCGAACCAATCCATGGGCTGTTTTTCCGTTTGGAGTATTGAATGCACCCTCACAATATACCAGGGCTTTACCGTCTATACTTTTTTTCATTATCTAAATTTTAATACTTAGTACCTGGCTGTTAAAACAGCCACAAACCGGTCGGGTTCAAAATCAAGTTTTGCATCAAGTTCCAATAATGCAATAAGGCCGGCTGTAGCTGCAGGTAGAATTCTTAGCCCCTCCTTTTTAAGCAAAAGCGAACTCATATCCTTCAACTTTTTATCGCTTATATTAAATGCGTCGCCCCCGGATTCCCTTATGGCGTACAGAGCTTCGTCTCCGTCAAAACTGTGCCAGTTAATAAGAGGTTCATTGTATTGTGTTTCCTTAATAACTTCCGGACTCAAATCTTTACAAACATCTAAGCCTAGTTTAAATGACTGCACTATTGGATTCTTTCTGCTTGATGAAGCAGCTATCATCTTTGGAATTCTCGAGGTTTTTCCTCTTTTATACAAACTCACAAAACCGCGGTAAATTCCGGCAAACAGCGTTCCGTTAGATACTGGAGCCGCACAATATTTAGGGGCGTCGCCAAGGTCTTCCACAATTTCGTCGGCTATTTTGGAATAGGCGAAAATTTGCAAGGGGGTGTTGGCCCCCCCGGGATTCGCATCATACCACTCGTTTTGCCTGGCCAGTTCACTGCTCTTAATAACTACTTCCTCATAGCTGGCAGGGAGCCTAATAATTTCTGCATTCAGTATTTCCATTTCCTTAATGCGTTCTGTATGATATGCTTCAGGAATGAATATTTTACACTTAATTCCGGCTAAATTAGCCGCCAGGGCCATTGCTACTCCGTAATTGCCACAAGTTGCAAGGGAAACTACATCGAACTCCCTGCGCAATGCATCGTAAATCTGGGCAAAAGCAATACGGTCCTTTTGGGTTCCGGTGGGATTGTCACCTTCATATTTTGTATACAGTTGCCGAATATTAAACTCCCGTTCCAACGTCTTGGCTCTGTACAGCCCTGTATCCCCAACTTCAATATTGGTGATATCCTCATAACTTTCCAACCTGTCTATCAGAGCATTCTCCTTGTTCCGGACATATAAACTTAAGTTACTGGTCTCCGCAGAGACTTTGTTTTCAGCGGTTTTAACCCCGTCTTTCAGATCCATTTTAAAACACTTCTATTTTGAATAAATGTAAACTAAATATATGTTCTTCGGTGATCAAAAAACAGATTAAATTACATATAATTCCAACCTCTAAATTGGAGAAAGGATTCTTGTTCCGGTGAAATTTGCTATTTAAAATAGGATTAGATACCCGTTTTCAATCAACAAACCACCTAATAGCTTTAGGGAAACGCTTGTAGGACAATCCTAAATATGCTACATTGTAATACCATAAAATCAGGACATGAAAAAAGCTAGTGCTTCACAAGCCGCAATAAAAACAGGATTAGCTCCTGGTACTATCGTTTATGTTGGGAACAAAGCCAAAAAAGATTTGTTTATAGATGTCTTTGATTATAACAAGGATTATCTGGACGAAAAGCAACTCAAAAATATTGAAGAAGCCTTTACCTATGAAAATAAGGAGACCATAACATGGATAAATGTCAACGGGCTTAATCACGTTAATGAAATTGAAAAATTGGGGAAAGACTTTGAGCTGCATCCGCTAATCTTAGAAGATATTGCCAATACCAAGCAAAGGCCCAAACTGGAGGAGCATGAGGAATATATTTTCGTAGTGTTAAAAATGCTTTATTTTGATCAGGAACAGAATCTAAAATTTGAAAATATAAGTTTCATTCAGGGTTCCAATTATGTATTGTCTTTTCAGGAAGCGGATGGTGATGTTTTTGATTCGGTCAGGGAGCGATTGCGGAACAGCAAAGGCCGGGTTAGGAGCCAGGGTGCAGACTACCTGCTTTATGCACTCATGGATGCCATAGTGGATAATTATTTTAATCTCATGGAGGTGATGGGTGAAAAAATAGAAGAATTGGAGGAAAATTTATTTGAAGAAAAATCAAATAATGATCTTATTCAGGAAATTCACAACCTAAAAAGGGAAATACTAAGAATACGCCGTGCTGTTTATCCACTTAGAGAAGTGGTAAACCGCATGGATAAAGTTGAGGCCTCACTAGTTACTGAAAAAACTCAATTGTATTTAAGGGATTTGTATGACCACGTTATTCAGGTCTCGGAAAGTATAGATATTCAGAGAGAATTGATATGGAGTTTGATGGATATGTACATGACCACTATCAGCAACCGGATGAATGAAGTAATGAAAGTGCTAACCATTATGGCTACCATCTTTATCCCGCTTACCTTTATAGCCGGAGTCTATGGAATGAATTTCGAAAACATTCCGGAGCTTAAATTTCAATACGGATATTTTGTGCTCTGGGGTATAATGGTTGTGGTATTTTTAGGTATGCTCTACTACTTTAAACGTAGAGAGTGGCTTTAGAATGCAGCTACTAATTCAATCAATAGAGTGCCATTAACTTATCATTCTTTTTCTTCTTTTTGGCAGATTTTTTTCTTTTTACATAGTATTTGCCCTCCTTTTTGGAAAATAATTCAATACTTACCCCAACAGTAACACCACCTAAGACAGTTGCAGCCAAATCGCCATTATCCCATTTACCTCCATTACCTTTATCAATAGCCTCCTTGGCTAAGCCCGCCATTAGGCTGGCTGCGACAGAGCCGGTAACAGTCCAAAAGCGATTTCTTTTACTTATTTTTGAAGCTATTAAAGCACCGGCTGCCCCTGAAAATGCGCCGGCAGCAAAATGAAGGGCCTTATCTTCCTCTATCTGACTTCTCATTGAAAACTGAACAAAAAGAAGCATCACTAAAATACTTGTGATAGGTGATCTCATCAACCTAAAATAAGAATATATTACGAAAAAGAGTATCTCCCGTTTAAATTAAAGGACATATGAATATAATTAATCGATTATTTGTATTAATATTTTGTGTTCCATCTCCTTTAGATGCTTACTTTTCCCTACATTTATTGGTCTAAATTTTAGAGCACTATGAAGATAAATTCCATAATCCTTTTGGCCTTAATTGTTATAGGCTGTAAGGATAATAGCACCAAAGATCAACCTCAGAAAATAGAAAAAAGGTTTTCATATTCCAACACTGTAAATCCCGATGATTTTTACGCTGTTGTTGAGGGCGACAGTATTAGCCTCTATACATTGACCAACAAAAACGGGCTTAGAGCAGATTTTACCAATTATGGACAACGATTAATTTCTTTACATGTACCCGATAAAAATGGAGCAATGGGCGATGTTGTTCTGGGCTTACCATCTCTGGACACCTATATGAATGGCCCTAAAAACAATTTCGGAGCCGTAATAGGCCGGTATGGAAACCGTATTTCTAAGGGTAAATTTTCCATAGGAGATAAGGAATATGAACTTGCAAAAAATAATGGGAACAACCATTTGCACGGTGGCACTATTGGTTTTGACGCAGTCATCTGGAAAGCAAGGCAAACCGCATCCAACCAAATTGAATTTACCCGCGTTTCTCCCGATATGGAGGAAGGTTATCCCGGTAACCTCGATGTAAAGGTTACATATATTCTTTCTGATAACAATGAACTAAAAATTATCTATGAGGCCAACACAGATAAAACCACTATTATTAATTTAACCAACCACTCCTATTTTAACCTTAAAGGTGAAGGTAAGGGGGATGTTAATGATCATGTAATGATGATCAACGCCTCTGCATATACACCGGTGGATAACGGACTTATCCCTATTGGCACCATTGAGAGTGTTGATGACACACCCTTCGATTTTACCACACCGAAAACAATTCGCAGAGACCTGGATAGTAATCATGCACAAATGGTTATAGGAGGAGGTTATGATCATAATTTTGTACTGAATGAATCTCCTAAAAATAGTGAAGGACTTGTCCTGGCCGCCAGGGTCACAGAACCCACAAGTGGCAGAATAATGGAGGTATATACCTCCGAACCGGGTGTTCAACTTTACGGTGGTAACTTTTTAAATGGGAGCAGTACTGGTAAAAGTGGAAAGCCTTATATGAAAAGAAACGCTTTTTGCCTGGAAACACAACATTTCCCGGATTCTCCTAACCAGCCAAACTTCCCAAGCACCTTATTAGAACCGGGAGATAAATACAAATCCACAACTGTTTATAAATTCGATGTATTAAAATAAATAATTTTATATTTTACAACTAATCCCTGATAATTATGCAAGTACAATGGAAGGGCGTTATGCCCGCTGTAACCACCAAATTCACAGCGTCCGACACCCTTGATTTAAAGATGTTTGAGGTAAACATAAATGCTCAGGTCCAGGCCGGTGTTAGCGGAATTATACTGGGAGGCACCCTGGGCGAAGCCAGTACCCTTTCAGATGATGAGAAGAGGATCCTTATTGAGACCACTGTTGGCATTGTAGATGGGAAAATTCCTGTTATCATAAACATTGCAGAACAATCCACCAAAGGAGCTATTATGGCTGCAAATAATGCATTAAAGTATGGTGCAAGTGGCCTTATGATGCTACCCCCAATGCGCTATAAAGCAAATGATTATGAAACGGTTACCTATTTTAAGGCTATTGCCCAAAGTACAGACCTGCCAATCATGATCTACAATAATCCGGTAGATTATGGAATTGAAGTTACCCTGGACATGTTTGAAGAAATGTTACAATGTGATAACATACAGGCGGTAAAAGAATCTACCCGTGATATTTCTAATATCACCCGGATAAAAAACAGATTTGGAGATCGGTTAAAAGTACTTACAGGGGTAGATACCCTCGGACTTGAAAGTATATTAATGGGGGCCGATGGCTGGGTAGCCGGCCTCGTCTGTGCCTTTCCACAGGAAACTGTTGCTATTTACGAACTGGCAAAAGCCGGCAGAACTGCCGAGGCTTTGGAAATCTATCGCTGGTTTTTACCGCTATTGGAACTGGATATAAGCCCACAACTGGTGCAGAATATTAAATTGGCTGAAGTTGCCACAGGAATAGGCACAGAAAATGTGAGGGCACCCAGACTCCCGCTACAGGGAGACGAACGCCAAAGGGTTTTAAAAATTATAGAAGAAGGAATGAAATCCAGACCACAATTACCGGATTATAAAGATTTGAACAAAACATCTTATCATACGGCCTAACTAACATAACTATGATCACAGGAAAAAATTATATTGGAAATAAACACTCTGCCAATGGCAACAAAACTTATAAAACTTTTAACCCCAAATTAAATCTGGAGAACGAATGGACTTTTTATGAAGCCACAGAAGAGGAACTGAATGAAGCCGCAAAACTAGCCTCAGAAGCTTTTGAAAGTTATAGAAACTTCACAGCCGAACGTAAGGCTGGCTTTTTAAGAGTTATTGCTGATGAAATCGAAGCCCTGGGTGATTTGCTTATCGATACCTATTGCCTCGAAAGCGGTCTCCCCGAAGGCAGGGCTAAAGGAGAACGGGGGCGCACTGTCGGTCAGTTAAGAACCTTTGCCAGCACTTTGGAAGATGGTTCCTGGGTAGAGGCCAGTATTGATACTGCGCTGCCAGACAGGACTCCTGTACCAAAACCCGATATAAGAAAGATGCTTTTCCCTATGGGGCCTGTTGCGGTATTTGGCTCCAGTAATTTTCCACTAGCCTATTCCACCGCGGGTGGGGATACTGCCAGTGCACTTGCAGCTGGTTGTCCGGTTATTGTGAAGAGTCATCCCATGCATGCTGGAACAGGGGAACTGGTAGCTTCAGCCATTCAAAAAGCAGCAAAAAAAACAGATATGCCCAATGGGGTCTTTTCCAACCTGAACAGTAGTGGTATTGAAGTGGGTCAGCAACTTGTTAAACACCCAGTGATAAAGGCAGTTGGATTTACGGGAAGTATCAGGGGTGGAACAGCCTTGCAAAAATTGGCCAATGAGCGTCCGGAACCAATTCCTGTTTTCGCAGAAATGGGCAGTATTAATCCCGTGGTGGTATTGCCTTCTGCCCTTCAAGAAAAGGCAAGTTCTTGGGCGGAACAATACGCCGGATCTATTATGTTGGGTGCTGGGCAGTTTTGTACCAATCCCGGACTTATTTTAGGCCTGAAAAGTGAAGCCCTGGATACTTTTATCAGTTCCCTGGGGAAAGAAATTGCGAAGCTGGAACCCAGTTGTATGTTGCATCCCAACATTTATGGCAATTACGAAAGAGGTAAGCAAACAGCTGCTGCCCAGTCCGGTACCAGTCCAATAGCAAATTTTGGAAAAGATCCACAGCCCTATTTTGCCCAACAACTTGTGCTTACAACCGAAGGGAAAAATTTTCTGGAGAACCCTAAACTACACCAGGAAGTATTTGGCCCCTTTTCAATAGTTGTTCAATGCGAGAATATCAGGGAACTCATCAGTATCCTCAATAATTTGGAAGGACAGCTTACCGGTACCATTTTAGGAAGCGTACAGGAAGTAGGTGAACATTCAAATGTGGTCGCTGCCCTAAGAAGTCGGGTGGGCCGGATTATTTTTAATGGTGTTCCTACCGGAGTGGAAGTTTGCCCCTCTATGGTGCACGGCGGTCCTTTCCCTGCCTCAACAGATAGCAGGTTTACGGCAGTGGGCCCTTATGCAATAAAACGTTGGGTAAGGCCGGTGGCCTTTCAGAACTGGCCCCAGGATTTTCTCCCGGATGAGCTTAAAGATGAGAATCCGCGTCAAATTTTACGATTGGTAAATGGGGTTTATACGGATGCAGCGATTTAACAGACCATAGGCCAATGGCTATAACTACC
>Ga0316187_10005599_pt1 | contig 10830 bp, 6 predicted proteins | sample CroRivburrow1_MG_FD_204927 | JGI IMG/M metagenome (GOLD analysis project Ga0316187, IMG submission 204927) | Coastal sediment microbial communities from Maine, United States - Cross River worm burrow 1 | ecosystem: Environmental > Aquatic > Marine > Coastal > Sediment | place: USA: Maine...
TGACGTATCTAGCCGCCAGCTACGTGCAGGTTGAAAACCTGGCAGAAGCCCGAGCCTGCTTCGCAGAATTATCTCGTATCGACCCTAAAATTAATCCGGATGAGATCGAAAAGTCCCATTCTTACCTGGCAGTAGAAACGCTGAAACTGATGATCGACAGTATCAGCCTATTAATGGTCGATGTGCAGCCGCAAGATAGGCTAAGAATCGTCAAGCGTTGAGTATCCGAAAAGGCCGTTTTCGGAAGCCCATCGTAAACTCCTCAGAGTCCACAGTGTACCGTTCTCAGCCTCCCACGATTTGGATTTCAGCGTCTCCTATATTGGAGAAAACAGACTCTAGGAATTGAATTTCCAGGGGCCTGAAAGTATCGAACTAGGACGCTCAGATTGAGCTGGTCGTGTCAGCTTTGGGGGAGCGGATAGCGCACGCAGCCATAAAGCATGCCTGTTAAATCCGGATTAGAGTTTTGGATGCAGTGTGATCAGCTTCTCGCCGTAAATTCATCGATTTGGCTAAGCTACTTTGATAATAAAACCAAGACTGCAAACCCTGATATATGAATCGAGCTGTTTCGAAAGAATTTACACCCTCAATGACCAAGTCAGACCTGGTCAAAGCCCTGTCCAAAAACCAGAGGTATCTGGCCCCCAAAGATGTTGAAGTCGCGGTCAACAGTTTGATAAACATGTTGAGCAATAGCTTGTCTTCAGGTGAACGTATAGAAATCAGGGGATTCGGTAGTTTTAATCTGCGTTATCACCCATCTCGAATCGGAAGAAATCCACGAACCGGGGAATCGGTAAATATCTCAGCTAAGTATGTTCCACACTTTAAACCCGGCAAAGAGTTACGAAAAAGAGTTCTGTAGCGCCTGGTGTAAAGATGAAATTAAATGGCATTTAAATCGCCATTGGCTCAACCCTACCTCCGGTATGCCTCGATCAAGACAGCACGGTGACGAGGGTCCGCAGTGTGCCGTTCGCTGCCTCCCACCTAGCGCATATCAGTGTCTCCTATAGAGAAAGCCGCTACTGGAATCAACGACACCAGCAGTCGATGTCGATCCAACTCGAACGCAAGTGATCTTTCGGATGATAAGCAGCTTTGACCCGTGATGAGTCTGGCCATCGCGACCAAACGAACTATCGTAAATCGGGTTTCGGGTATTCATTGGAACCCCTTAATTTTCCGTGATATGGTGGATCGTTACGGTATACGTAACCGAGGCAAAGTCGGATGGTAATAAAACCGGCCAGGAAACAGCGACAGTCTACTTCGAAAAATCAGCACCGTTTTAGAATGCGGCCAATCGAGGTATTGGATGCGGACATCGTCGCGGGTTGGTACCAGCATATCGAGGATGTTTCTATTTTTGATCGACAGGTACCGTTGCCAATCAACCATTCAGATGTAATAGCACTGGTAAAGTCCCTGGCGGCAGACCAGGAGAAGGAAAAGTGTCGTTGGTTCATTGCAGAGACGATAGAAGGTGAAGCAGTGGGAATGGCCGGTCTCGAGGCAATCAACTTGCTGCACGGCAATGCTATTATGCCTATTTTTGTCGCCGATTCCTGGCGTCGTTCGGGGGTCGGAATTCGTATGGCAGGTGTAATAATCGACCTTGCATTCAAGCAACTTCGCCTGCATCGAGTCGCAACACTATATCGGGCTGATAATGCTGCTTCCAATGCCCTCCTTAACCGCCTTGGGTTCAAACAAGAGGGTATCTCGAGACAATCCTGGTTCGGCCAAGGACAGTATTTTGACCTACTGAATGTTGGTGTGCTTGTGGATGAGTGGGAACAGGTCAGGTTAAAATTACGCGCTGAACTTAATCCAGCTGTAACCGTGGAACTGGGCCCGAAACCTTCTGCAATTTGGTCCTGGCCAGGGCAGGATTAATTTATGACAGGAGCACACTGTCAGTCTAATCCTGGTTTGTGCCAAGCAATAGAATCAACATTGCTGATTGTTAGTTTATGAGCGAACAAACCGACATTGACAAAGAACATCTGCGGCGCCTGCGTGCGATTATGTTCGCGGATGTCGTTGGATACTCGCGCATGATGGCGATGGATGAACAGGATACCTCCACCCGTGTCGCTCAGCTGATCAAAAAATCCGAAGAACTTGGAGTCAAATACAAAGGCGAATTAGTCCAGGCACGGGGAGATGGATTATTTTTCCTGTTTGACAGTGTTGTGGACGCGGTCCACTTGGCCTCCGAAGTTCAAAAACTGGCCGAAAAGGAAAGCAAATCATTGCCAGACGAGAAGAAAGTCTTGTTGCGCATAGGCGTGCACATGGGCGATGTAATCCAGGTGACTAATCAATACGTTGGGGACAGTGTCAATATTGCCTCTCGTATAGAAAGTCATGCAAATACAGGTAGTGTGTGTATTTCCGGTGCAGTATATGAGCAGGTCAAGCACAAACTGCATCTTGGCTTTGAGTACATAGGTTGCATTGAATTAAAAAATATTCCTGATCCAGTGGATATTTACAGAGTTTTGGCCGATACCCGGGTTGTACTGATGTCAGCCAGCCCCCGCCCAAGGGATAAAGCAGGCAATCGAGAGACGAAAGAAAATCTCATTGGAAGTAAACCCACTATTGCAGTGCTTCCGTTCACTAATCTTGACAGCAATGACAGCGACGACTTTTTTGGCGACGGTGTAACCGAAGACTTGATTACCAATCTGTCTCGTTTCCATGCCCTTGCTGTTATCTCGCGTAATTCAACCTTTGTTTACAAGAATCGAGAAGTAGCATTCAAGCAGGTGGGCGAAGAGTTGGGTGCAGAATACGTCGTCACCGGGTCGATCCGGAAAAACATCAATCGCCTCAGACTTACAGTAGAACTTTCTGACTGCAAAACCAGTGTGCCCGTCTGGCGTGAGCGTTATGACCGGAAAATTGAGGATATCTTTGATCTACAAGATGAAATTACTAACTTGATCTCTTCGGCGGTTGCCGTGCAAACCCAATCTGCCGACAAGGAGCTCTCGCGGATTCAGGTACCTGCATTGATCGAAACTTATTCTTTTGTACTGCAAGGACAGCAGAAAATATTCAAATACAATCGAGAGCAAAATATTCAAGCCAGGGAAATGTATGAGGCAGCCCTGAAAAATGAATCAGATTATAGCCGAGCAATAGCTGCGCTCTCCCGGACCCATAGTCTGGACTGGCGTTATTCGTGGACTGATCGGCCTGAGCTTGCGTTGGAGAGGGCCTATGATTTGGCACAGAAATCAGTGTTAACCGATCCCAGTGATGCCAGAGGATACGGGGAGCTCGGGTTCGTCAATCTTTATCGCAAGGATCATGATGCCAGCCTGTCCGCATTTGAGACTGCGCTCCAACTCAACCCCAATGACACCGATATCATGTCTAATATGGGTGATGCACTGGCACATTGCGGTAGATCTGAGGAAGCCATTACGATGCTGAATAGAGCTTTGTTACTAAATCCCTTTTATCCAGATCAATATCTCTGGTATCTCGGCGGCGCTTTTTTCAATCTTAAGCAGTACGAGGAAGCGGTTAAGACACTAAAAAGAATGAATAGCCCCACAGAAGGAAGAAGATTACTGGCCGCTTGCTATGCCTATTTGGGTAAAAAAGAGGACGCCAAGTATCAGGCTTCCAAGGTGCTGGAAGCCTACCCGAACTTTAACCTAGATTATTGGGAGAATGTTCAGCCAGACGTAAACCATGAGGATACCGAGCATTTTGTGCATGGATTGAGACTAGCCGGGCTGTCTTAGGACCAAGCCAGAAATCTCAGTTCATAGGGGTCTTGAAGAACTGGAAATAACTGATCCCAAATGAGTCTTAATTGGTCGTCCTTGCAGCTACTAACCCAGTCGCCGTTGTGTGGGTTTTTGCGCCTGATGAGTGTCCGTTCAGTGCCGAACGCTGCCTCCCGCGTTGCGATTTTCAGTGACCGCTATGGAGGAAGCAGACCCTCAAATCCACTACGGCAGAGACCGAGAAGTGCCCAACTCGGACTCTCACCTATCCCATTAAAAGTAATAAACGCCCTAAAGGTTTTATTGTCCGTTACCGACCGTTCTGAGAATCCCAGGAACCTCGCTCGAGCGTTAGCTTTAGTGACTGACTGCAATAAATTGGACGCGACTATTTAATTGAGTAGGATGAAGAATAATAAGGGGAGGAGAAAAGATGCAAGAAGATCAATGGGGCTACTCTGTTACTACAGAAGAATCGGATGCGGTTGAGGCTTTAAATCAGGCTTTTAGCGGTTATTTTGAATTTCGCACGGATGCCATGAAGAATCTTGATGCGTCAATAGAGGCAGACCCCGAATTTGCGCTACCTCACGCAGCCAAAGGCATCTTGATTGAAAGCCTGAAAAAACCAGAGCTCCATCATGCTGCCCGTAACGAGCTGGAAGCCGCAAAAAAAGTTCAAACACCCACAACGGCTCGCGAAAATCATTATATAGCTGCTCTTGAAGCGGCATTAGCAGGACAAGTCACAATGGCAGTAACACACTATCAACAGATTGCGATCGATCATCCTCACGACTTGTTCGCGATTCGCCTCGCCCAGTCCGAGTTGTTCTGGATAGGTGAGGTTGCATGGATGCGCGATATATCAGAGAGCGTAGCCTCGCAGTGGACAGCTGATGTACCTGGCTACTCGTCATACCTCTCAATCCGATCCTTCGGATTGGAAGAAAATGGCGACTACAATTTGGCCGAGAAATGCGGTCGTCAAGCGGTGGATCTCGATCCAACTGATTGCTGGGGAGCACATGCAGTCGCCCACGTGCTTATCATGCAGGGACGCCTGGATGATGGAATTTCGTGGCTATCCGGATTGAACGGTAATTGGTCGGCGGCAAATAACATAGCACACCACCTGTGGTGGCATTTGGCGTTATTTCAGACAGAACATGGTGATTATGACGCGGGGCTGGAAATTTACGACCAACGACTTCGCGACCTTGATTCGCCATTGATGCAGGCAATGCCGGATTTCTATGTTGATATTCAGAACGATACTGCGTTGTTACAGCGCCTTGAGCTGCGCGAGGTAGATATTGGCGATCGATGGCAGCCAATTGCCGAATTGGCAAAAGCCCGGATTGGAAATCATTGCAGCCCCTTCACAAGTGCACATTGCGCCCTGGCGTTGGCGGCTGCCGGTAGGTTTGACGAAGCAAATGAATTAGTTCGTCATATTCAAGAGTTCATTGCGGTGGACAGGGGACCGCTTGGCCCGAGATACGCGTTAGCGGTACTACCTGCAAGTGAAGCAGCGGTTGCACATCGCATGGGTGAACACCAACGCGTAATCGATATTTTGATGCCTGCCCGAAGAAACTTGTGGCAAATGGGAGGCAGCCATGCGCAACGGGACCTGTTTTTCCAGCTCCTCGTCGATTCGGCGGTGAAATTGGGTCGCCGAGACGTTTTGGATCTGTTGTTGTGTGAATTGGGAGCTATTGGCTTCGACCACTTGACCGAGAGGTCAAGTTATGCCGATGCGGTTGGCTTGTCCGATTAAAATATTTGTCGATACTTTTGCTTACAAAACCAATGCCAGATTCGTGAGTACTTCGATACAGGTGTTACTGATAACGCGCATGCCGGCGTAAATACCCAGGTATCGCCTACTTCAGCCCGTTGCCTAAACAGGTTCATAAATTCCTGAGCAGAGTACCCGCAAGCGGTTTATCTTATTATCTTCGGTGTTGTAGTAAACCTGATGTTCGTATTCAAAGGGTCCATATTCGAGCTTATGTCCACGCAGTCGGTAAGAAATTCGATAGCGGCCAGGCACGTCATGATGATCGACGCTTACAACTTCTGACACCTTTTCACCAGGAGGGTACAGCTCGTGAAGTGCTTTCTCGGTCTCCGGCCAGCCAATTGTATGCCAAGAATCTCCCTGGGTTGCAGCGAGAAACACGATATCTTCCGAGAACAGGTCATGGAGTCTTGTAATATCGCCTTGTGAAACAGCTTGAACGTATTGTGACCCGAGGTCTTTGGACATAGCAGTTTCCCTTCGAGATTAACTAAATTATGACTTTCGAGATACCCATGATGCGCATTAAGGACAAATAGCTCATACCGGGTCGATACCAACCGATATCGGGGCAGCGTCTATAAAATATTTCGTAGACCAAAGCATTTCACGATGGTACGTAATTCTCCCTAACGTAGTCCTCTTTGAACCCGGCTTTCAATATATTATTGTAAGAGTGTTGCGGGTCGCCAGGCACACTCACGCCAGTACAACAAAATATTTTTTGGCAGTCTAATTCAATGGCAAGATGCAAACGAGCGGCCATCACCGCCCCCTGACTGCCGCGGCGACGAAATTCCGGTGACGTTGCACCATAGTCTGTCCAGCCAAAACCATTTTTAACGAACAAAGCACCAACTCCGGCGGGTTTATTTCCATCAAAACTCATAAAAATATGCCAACCTTCCCGACCAGGTAATTTTGCAAGCCAGGGTATGGCTTTATCGCCCAAGTCGAAGGCACTACAAATAATCTCGCCAAAGGCAGGTCCATATTCCGGTCCAATCTCACGCACGGTCAGGTTCGTTTGACGATCTTCAACCTTGACAGGATCACGTGAAAATTTTTGCCAACCGCGATCGGGTTTCAACCCTTCATCTCTCATCCACTCGGAGACTTTAGTTGGGTTGGCATCAGGGTGCAGCTGAACAAAATACTGGGCTACTTCGTTCTCGCTATAGGTTGAAATGATAGTCTGGATCTCCTCCCGGGACGCTGGCGCGGACAATCCTAGTCCCAGGACTCGGTTCACTACGATTGCCGAGTCCGGGAGATTCCGGGCAACCGAGATAAGCGACGAATTCACAGTTAGTCTCATTAAACCAATTTCTCTGATGTCATTCTGGTCAGCCGCGTCGTGCAAATCCTCCATTGCAGCTCGCTCTATAGTTTCCGATTCATGAGATTTCATATTTGCAGGAGGTCCAGTCTAGAAATACAGCTTCAAGGTTAGTTTCCAGTCTATCCCAACTCTTCTACTTACCCCAATCAATTTACCCTTGAGATAATGTGAATCGCAGCATTCCGCCATTCTAAGCATAGAAAACTGTATAGATTAAAGGTGACATATATGCTTTCTTTCCTGCACGGAGCGATTACCTATGCTGTGTGCCGTTCGCTGCCTCCCACTCTGCAAGTTTCAGCGTCTCCTTTGGATGTGCCGTAAGGTGATGCAGTATCACAATTAAATTCTTCGTCACCGCACACGATGATATAGTCACTCTAATCACAACAATAAGAGGAGCAAAATATGGCTTATTCCTATGCTTGTGCAGATTGTGAGGGTATGGAGGCCTGCCCAGCGAAAGTCGTCGCAGAGACGGAAGATGAGGTCTGGAAACTCATAGAATTGCACGCGAAGATCGCCCATGACGAGAACGCTAGCGAGTGGGATGACGAGACCAATGCGTATATGAAGACACTTATCAAGGCTGTCTAATCAAAGACGATTGCAGGACTGGCTTTATAAAGTAGAGCAGCCAGCTGATCAGTGCTAGCGTCGGTAATTCCGTGGAAGTAGCAACCCAAGGAATAAATCTTGAGTGTCGGCTTCGTGCCGTTGGACTCCTACCGCGTGCTTTTCAGTGTCTCCTATGTAGAGAGCAGACCCTCAGGTTCAGCTAACAGGAGACCGAGAAGTGCCCGCAACGGACATTCAATGTGAAGCTCGGTATACTGGTCGACGCGAATGGATCGGGTAATCAATAATGACAGGAAAGGTCTCAGCATGGCTTGAAGACCTCGGACTAGGCCAGTATGCGGCCGCCTTCGAAGAGAATGACATCGGCTGGGATTTGATAAATGATATCGACCAGGAGACGTTAAAGGACATAGGAATCGGATCTGCCGGTCACCGACTCAAAATTCTGAAATCGGCCGCCAACCTTCATCCTGATCAGGCAACCGCTGCTGCGACAGCCAGCAAACTCAATTTACCCGGGTCCACTATCGATTCGCAGACGGTCGATGATGTTTCCGGATGGTCACGAACCCCCGGAGAACGCAAACCAGTCACGATGTTGTTCGCCGATATTGTCGGATCTACTGCGCTCACCGAACAACTCGATGCGGAAGATGCCCACGACCTGCTATACCGCGCTACGCAATGCATGTGTAAGGCAGTAGAGGACAATAGCGGTACGGTTTGCCGTTTTATGGGCGATGGCATCATGGCCATGTTCGGTGCGCCGATTGCCAGCGAACGCCATGCCCTGGAGGCTTGCCACGCCGCTTTGGACATGCAAACCAGTGTCAATGCCTATGCGAACAAATTAGAACTAAATGACGACACCCGTATACAAATTCGAGTCGGCCTGCATTCGGGCGAAGTGGTCGTGCTTGAGGTTGGTGACGACCCGAATAAACCCGAGTATGACGCCTCCGGCCCAACGGTGCCGTTGGCAGCGCGCATGGAACAATCGGCCGATGCTGGCAGGATCTTGATTACGGAGGCGACTCGAGCCCTGGCGGGCAACCTGATCGATACAGTCGAGTTACCTGCAGTGGCGGTGAAGGGGGTCTCGGAACCGGTTAATGTTCACTATCTCAACAATGTCCGCTCGGCTGCCGAGTTATCGGACAACACCGCTCGTCACCCGATGGTGGGACGTAAGTCTGAACTGGCCCAGTTTCGCGGCTTGCTTGCGGCCTGCATGGAAAGCGGCAATGGGCAGGCCGTGCTGGTGCGTGGCGAGGCCGGGATTGGAAAAACCCGACTGGTCGAAGAGATTACTCAACTGGCGCAACAAAGCGGATTCAGGCTTCACAGGGCACTGGTACTCGATTTCGGCGCCGGCAAGGGTCAGGAAGCGGTACCTGCCCTGGCGAGAAGCCTGCTCGGTATAAAAGCGGGTAGCGGCAAAAACGAGCGCGAAGCCGCTTTAGAAAGAGCCTTGAAGGATGGCATTACGAATCCGGAACATCGCGTATATCTGAATGACTTGCTCGACCTGACGCAACCCCTGGCGCTTCGAACCCTCTACGATGCGATGGATGCAGAATCGAGAAGCGCGGGCAAGCGCACAGCACTGACGCAGGTACTGACCAGGCAAGCAGCCAATGAGCAGTTACTCGTGGTCGTTGAGGACCTGCATTGGGCTGACGAAATCACCCTGGAGTATCTGGCAAGCATCACTGCTGCGGTTGCGGATTGCCCGGTACTGATGGTGGTGACCTCGCGCGCAGAAGGCGATCCTATCGATAAAACCTGGCGTGCGCGTGCCGGAGATGCCTCGATTGTGACCTGGGATCTCAGCCCATTGCGCATGGAGGAGTCGGTGAGTCTGGTGTCAGGTTTTATCGACGCGAGCGACGACCTGGCCAGGCGTTGCATCGAGCGCGCGGCGGGTAATCCGTTATTTCTCGAACAACTCTTGCTCGGTGTTAAAGAAAACAATGGCGGGAATATCCCGGATTCAATTAAAAGTCTGGTATTAGCGCGCATGGACCAACTGCCTGATGAGGACAAACAGGCGTTACGTGCCGCATCAGTACTGGGTCAACGACTCGATCCCGATAGTCTGCGTTACCTGATAGATCAGCCCGCTTACGAGTTCAAAGGACTGGTTGAGCATAACCTGATGCGACCCGAAGGGTCACTCTATCTATTTGCCCACGCACTGATTCAGGAGGGCGCCTATGCATCGCTTCTCAAACGCCATCGCCTTGAACTGCATGGACGCGCAGCCGAATGGTTTGCAAAACGAGATCTGGGACTAAAGGCGGAACATCTGGATCGCGCGGAAGATGCCTCGGCAGCAGAGGCATATCTTAACGCGGCACGCGAACAGTCCGCATTATATCGACATCAGCGAGCGTTACAGCTGGTGCGTCGGGGGCTGGAAATCGTATCGGACACAATGCAGTTCGAGCTCAGCTGTCTGAAGGGTGAGCTATTGAGGCTTTCCGGCTCCGCCCAGGAGTCCAAAGAGGCCTATCGAGGAGCGCAACAAATGACAAATGACGATGTCGAGCGCTGTAAAGCGCTCATCGGCGAGGCAGAGGGCCTTGGGCTAACCGGGGAATATCAGGAACTGATCGAGGTGTTGCGGATTGCCGAAGAGTTGGCAAAAGGTCACGGCCTGGCTTTGGAACTGGCACAAATTTATCGGATGTGGGCCGGGGTGTACTTCTTTCGGGGTGAAACCGAAGCCTGTTTTGAAAAAAGTCTGAAATCTCTAGAGTATGCCCGTAAAACGGATTCGCCCGAGGTGGAGGCCCGGGCGCTAAGTGCACTCGCTGACGCCGAGTACAACCGCGGTCGATTTTTATCGGCCTACAATTATTTCGATCAATGCATCAATCTTGCTCGTGAGCATGGGTTCGGCCGCGTAATCGCCGTGAATATGGCAATGGGGGCAATTGGGTCTCAATGGCTAAACGATGTTGAGTCAAGCGTGGCGGATTGCCACGCCGCCCTCGAAATTGCCAGGAAAACCAGTGACCTTTGGGCCGAAACGATTGCTTTGGCAGTCGGCGGGAGACTTAGGGCGCAAATCGGCGACCCGGTTGAGGGTAAGGTCTGGGTGAAAAAGGCGCTGGACATCTCACGTGACATGCGCTCAAACCTTATGGAAGCAATGTGCCTTTATGAATTAGCTCGGATAGAAATTATGGAAGGAAGCTACCTGGAGGCATACAGGCTCGCCACTGAGACTATCAGTATCTTGAAAAAATCAGAATCGGGTATGACATTCAAAGGCCCGGTCATGCTTGGGATAATCGCATTTGCCACGAATGACGCCGATGAGCGCCGCGAGTCGCTGG
>Ga0316187_10005600_pt1 | contig 10830 bp, 13 predicted proteins | sample CroRivburrow1_MG_FD_204927 | JGI IMG/M metagenome (GOLD analysis project Ga0316187, IMG submission 204927) | Coastal sediment microbial communities from Maine, United States - Cross River worm burrow 1 | ecosystem: Environmental > Aquatic > Marine > Coastal > Sediment | place: USA: Maine...
ATGCCGGCGCTGGACGAAAATCGGTTGGCGCAGGAGGTGGCCATACTGGTAGAACGCGGTGATGTTCGCGAGGAGCTGGACCGCCTGCGTTCGCATCTCGGGCATCTCCGTGAGCTGGTCGGAGAAGAAGGCCAGGCGGTGGGAAAGCGTCTGGACTTTCTCGCTCAAGAGATCTTTCGAGAGCTCTCGACTTTGGCAGCGAAGTTCCGCGACCCTGCGACCGTTCAACGGGTCATCGATGGCAAGTTGGTGTGCGAGCAGATTCGAGAACAGGTGCAGAACATCGAGTAGGCTCGGCGCCACCAAGCGATAGGTATTTCGATTTCAAATGCGAAAAGGCGAGCTGTTTCTGTTGACATCGCCGTCGGGGACGGGCAAGGACACCCTCATCGATCGGGTCCTCGAGGCCGAGATCGGTAGGAACGGAGCCCTGTGGCATTCGGTTAGCCACACCACCCGGCGGCCGCGAGGCAACGAAGTGGACGGTGAGCACTACCACTTCGTAGATCGTGCAACGTTCGAGGCGATGGCCTCGAATGGAGAGTTCCTGGAGTTTGCCGAGTACAACACGAACCTCTACGGCAGCTCGGTCCAAGAGGTAATGCCCAGGTTGGAGAAGGGGATGGACGTCATCCTGGACATCGATGTCCAGGGCGCCGAGCAGATCCTGGAAACGATGCCGCAGGCCCACGGGATCCTGGTGCTGCCACCCTCCTACGAGACCCTCCGGGACCGGCTGCAGGGGAGAGGTCAGGAAGACGCTCTGCAGATTGCCGAACGACTGGCTGTATCTGTTTGGGAAATAGAGCGTTACGAGCTTTTTGGGTATGCTATTATCAACGATGACTTGGACCTCGCCGTTTTGGCCCTGACGGCGATCATCCTGGAAAAGCGCCTGCGGCGAGACAAGCAGAGAGAGCGTATCGAGACTATTCTTCAGGGTTTTCGCTCGGCTGTTCAGGGCGAATAGTCTTTCTGCGCATCGTCGTCAGTTCGGCTGTAAACGTCGAGGAGAGTTGTGAATATGGATCGAATGCCCGAGAGAATCGATAGCAAATTCCGGTTTGTGCTGCTGGCTGCTGAACGCGCCGAGCAGATGCTACGCGGTGCCCGACCGAAACTGGAGATACCGGACAAGAAGGCTACCCGGATCGCGATGCACGAAATCGCCAATGATCTGGTGGAATGGGACTTCGGTCCGGCTCCTGAGCCCGTGATCGAAGAAGAGGAATCGGCTGAAGAAGCAGCGCCAGCTGAAGAGACGGAGTAGGAGCCTGTCTGAATCGACCCGAGCCGCTGGCCGCCAACTGGAGTGGGTTGGCTGCCGGTAGGTGGCGGTCGACCCCGACGAAAGGACGGAAATGCCTGAGTCCCTGAACGTGCTTCTTGGAGTCAGTGGAGGCATCGCCGCATTCAAAGTTCCAGAGATCGTACGCAGCCTGCGGCTCAAGGGCCACGCGGTCCGCTGCGCCATGACCCACAGCGCTGCCGCCTTCGTGACACCGTTGACCTTGGAGGTTCTGACCGAGGCGCCGGTCTATCGCGAGGAGTACCTCGAGGCCAACAACAGCGGTGAGGAGCTCCACATCAGCGCTGCCCGTTGGGCCGACGTGATGTGCGTGGCTCCGGCCACCTGTAACACGCTGTCTCGGTTGGCACTAGGACTGGCTGACGATTTCCTGGCCACGACCTGCCTAGCATTCACCGGTCGACTCCTCGTCGCACCCGCCATGACAAGTGAGATGTGGGAGAAGTCGATCATTCAGGCTCATGTGGCCACCCTCCGAGAGCGGGGCGTCGAATTTGTCGGGCCGGTGGTGGGGCCGCTGGCGACTGGGGAAATCGGCATGGGGCGGATGGCCGAACCCGAAGAGATCGTTGCCGCAGTCGAAATGACGCCCAGGAGGGGAGACCTCGCGGGTAGGACAGTGCTTGTAACGGCGGGCCCGACACAGGAACCGCTGGATCCCGTCCGATTTCTTTCCAACCGATCCAGCGGGAAGATGGGCTTCAGCTTGGCTGCAGAGGCGGCGAGCCGTGGGGCGAGGACTCTGTTGGTGTCGGGACCCGTTGCTCTGCCGACGCCCCGCGGCGTCGAGCGGTTCGATGTTGCCACGGCAGCCGAGATGGCCGAGATGGTTGAACGGCTGGCACCGCAGGCCGAAGTCGTGATCATGGCGGCGGCTGTCGCCGACTTCAAGCCTCGCGAGGTCTTGGAAACGAAGCTCAAGAAGGGGGCCGGGCCGCCGGATCTGAAGCTCGAGAGCACCCAGGATATCCTGAGCGCGCTTGTTGAGACGGCGCCGAACGCCCTGCGGATTGGCTTTGCCGCCGAGACCGGTGACCTCGAAGGCGAGGCGAAGCGAAAGCTGGATGAGAAGGGGGCGCACTGGATCATCGCCAACGATGTCTCGCGCAGTGATATCGGCTTCGAAGTCGACCTTAACGAGGTCACGGTCTATCGACGCGATCAGCCCCCGAAAACGATCCCTCGGCAGGCCAAGCGGCAGATCGCGAGACAGCTTTTCGATCTGGTGAAGCAGGAGCTCGAAGAGCTCGAAAGGTGGAAGGCCAGCCAGGGTGAATGAGCTCTTGGAGTACCTGCAGGAGATCGGCTTCGAAGATCTCTATCTGCCTAGAGCTGCAAGCGATTTGGCGACAGAGGACAAGGCGGCGGAGCGAGTGGCGTCGCCACCGCGGTCGGAGGGCGCTGTCGAGCGGCAGGCTCGCCTCGTGGGTCTCGAGGAGGAGGCGAGAGATTGCCAGCTCTGCAATCTGTGTCAGGGACGGCAAAAGGTCGTGTTTGGCAGCGGGGATCCGGACGCCGACTTGATGTTCATCGGTGAAGGACCGGGTGCCGAGGAGGATCGGCAGGGACTGCCATTCGTAGGTCGTGCTGGGGAATTACTGACGAAGATCATCGAAGCCATCGGCTTGCAGCGCGAAGGTGTCTATATTGCCAATATCGTCAAGTGTCGCCCACCAGGAAACAGGGATCCAAAGCCCGATGAGGTGGCGCAGTGTCGGTCCTATCTGGAGCAGCAGATCGATCTGATCGAGCCCAAGATCATCGTTCTGTTGGGTCGCGTAGCGGCTCAGACCATGCTGGGCAACGACCTCACACTGGGAAGAATGAGGGATCAATGGCATCGCGTCCGGGAAATCGAGACGAGAGTGACCTACCATCCCGCAGCGCTGCTGCGCAATGCGTCATTCAAGCGACCGACTTGGGAAGACATGCAGGTGGTACGTGACCGGCTCGCAGAAGTGTCGGCCAGATGAACCGCTTTCCGAGCAGGTGTCCAAACCGTCGCCGAGTGGCAAGCGGTTGCTACAATAGCCGATCATGACCGTCGATTCGCTTCCGGCCTCGATAGAGGTCGCAGATCCAGAAGGCTACGAGCCCGAGGTGAGCATCATCGTTCCTGTGCTCAATGAGGCGGGGACGGTGTTGGAGCTGTCGCGCCGTGTAGCCGAAGTCATGGAGCGAATCGGGCGTCGGTTCGAGATCCTCTTCGTGGACGACGGGTCCTCCGATGAGACAAGACAGAGGGTCAAAGAGGCGCACGAGATCGACGATCGAGTCAAGCTCGTCAGCCTGCGACGAAATTTCGGCAAAGCCGCGGCCCTGTGCGCCGGCTTCGACCATTCGAGTGGCCAGATCCTCATCACCATGGATGGTGACCTTCAAGACGAGCCGGATGAGATTCCGCGCTTCCTCGAGAAGCTCGAGAGCGAGAACCTCGACCTGGTCTCTGGCTGGAAGCAACAGCGACAGGATCCGGCATCGAAGCGCTATCCCTCGCGGCTGTTCAATTGGGTGACGAGAAAGCTGGCCAGTGTCGATCTGCACGACTTCAACTGTGGTTTCAAGGCCTATCGACGGGAGGTTCTGGACGAGATCGCCCTCTACGGCGAGTTGCACCGTTACATTCCCGTCCTGGCCAGCCGCCGCGGCTTCACTCTCGGCGAGCTGTCCGTGGTGCATCATCCCAGGGAGCATGGAACCAGCAAATACGGTTGGGATCGTTACTACAAGGGACTTCTGGACCTGATTACGGTGCTGTTCATCACGAAGTACACTCGCCGGCCACTTCATCTGTTCGGCATGATCGGCCTGAGCTCACTCTTTGTGGGTTTCGGGATCAATCTCTACCTGGCAATTCTCTGGCTGTCGGGTCAGACTTTGTCGAACCGGCCTTTACTGCTGCTGGGGATCCTCCTCATGCTGCTCGGAATTCAGGTGCTCACGACTGGCCTGATCGGCGAGATGATCACGTTCAAGAACTTCAACCGCACCGACACCTACTCGGTCAAGGAGCGAGTGGAGTAGGGAAGCTCGCACTGAATCTCCTCTTCCTGACCCAGACCTACCCTCGCTTCGCGGGCGACACGGCAGGGCCCTTTATTCGGGACCTGGCGAGAGCTCTGGTCCGCGGCGGAGACCGCGTTACCGTTCTCACTCCGCACGCCGAGGGCGTGGCGCCTTCCTGGTCCGATGACGGAGTGGATGTGAAGAGCTTTCGCTACGCCCCGGAGCGCCTGGAAGTGTTGGGCTACGGCCGTAGCCTGAGCTCGGACGAGGCAGTTAGAGCTACCGCCGGTGCCGTCGCTCCGCTCTATGCGCTGGCAGCTCGGACGGCGGTGTCACGAGAGAGCGTTGCTGAGTCCTACGACCTGGTACACGCTCATTGGGTCGTGCCGAACGGAGTCGTGGCAGGACTTGCAAAGCTGCGGGTCCCCCTGGCCGTGGGTTTGCACGGCAGCGATGTCTTCATGGCGGAAAAGGCGCTATTCAGGCCGTGGGTCAGGATGGCCCTCCAGCGAGCCTGTTTGCTAACGGGCTGCTCACCGGAGCTGGTAGAGCGTGTCTGCGAGTTGGGATTCGAGCGGTCACGGTCCGCGGTGATCCCGTACGGCGTCGATGTGGAGCTCTTCAAACCCGACCCCGAGAGACGCGAGATCTGGCGTCAGAAGCTGAATCTGCCGCCCGACGCGGTGGTGGCGTTGGGCGTCGGTCGAATGGTGACGAAGAAGGGGTTCCACATCCTGATTCCGGTGCTGGCTGAGATCCTTGAACGGTTCCCCGATTTCCATCTCGTGCTTGCCGGTGGCGGTGATCGGCTCGAGGAGTTTCGGCAGAGCTCATCAGATTGGGCAGACCGGGTGCATTTCCCCGATGTCGTCCTGAGAGACACGCTACCCGATCTTTATCGAGCAGCAGATCTATTCGTTCTTCCTGCAGTGCACGATAGCAAAGGGAACGTCGATGGTCTGCCCAACGTCATCCTCGAGGGTATGGCGAGCGCCCTGCCGATTGTTGCTTCGGGCATCTCTGGTATTCCTTTGGCGGTAGCCGAAGGGGAGCAAGGACTGCTCGTAGAGGAGAATAATCCCGAACAGCTGTCCCGGGCTCTGACCCGGCTCCTCGAGTCCCCCTCGGAAAGAGCTCGTATGGGAGCAGCGGCTCGACGCAAGGCCACAGAGGAGCTCACATGGACTGTAGTAGCGGGGCGTTACCGCAAGGCATATGAGGCTGCCCTCGGATGGGACAATGACGGCTCCCAGCGGATCGTCAGCGGGGCTCCGACGAATCAGTGATGCTAGCTGCGAGATGCGGAGATCGGTCAACATGAACTGGGCCAGGGAGTTGGTTTCATCGCAGAGCGGCCGCAGCCTCGGCCTGGAGGAGCAGCCACCAACAACGGGCGAAGAAGTTCCGTGGCTTGTTGCCTACGATCTCGATCGCAGCAAGGGACAGGAGCTTGTGCGGTGCTTGCCAGAAAGAGCCTGGAGTCTCTGGCGATACAGGGAGCTGCTGCCCGTCGAAGACTTCGAGGGGCGGATCGATCTCGGTGAGGGTGGCACGCCGTTGGTCCGTGTCCGCAGTGCGCCGCGGGATCTGGAGGTCTGGCTGAAGGAGGAAGCGGGGAATCCGACCGGATCGTTCAAGGATCGGGGTTTGTCGTTAGCGGTGAATCGAGCCAGAGAACTGGGTGCACCAGGGGTGCAGCTGCCGAGCGCGGGGAATGCTGCGCTGGCGACTGCTGCCTACGCCGCGGCTGGAGGTTTGCGCTGCCGCGTAGCCCTGCCGGGCGACACGCCGGGTATCATCGTCGATCGGTGTCGGGCGTATGGCGCCGAGGTTCTTCGCAGTGGAGCGACTCTCGTCGATTCGGCTGCTGCGCTGGCTACCTTCGAGGATGGGTTCTGGGATCTGTCGACATTTCGTGAGCCCTACAGGGTTGAAGGCAAGAAGACCATGGGGCTGGAGCTTGTAGAACAGCTTGGATGGACCGCCCCTGACTGGATCTTCTATCCAACCGGCGGTGGCACTGGCATCGTCGCCATGTTCAAGGCGTTCCAGGAGCTTCAGGTACTGGGACTTCTGGGAGACAAGTTCCCCCGATTGGTTTCCGTTCAGATGGAGGGCTGCGCACCCATTGTCCGAGCCTTTGACGCTGGGCACGAGCGAGCCGAAGAATGGCAGAAGCCAGAGACACAGGTTTGGGGACTTCGAGTCCCGAGGTCGCTGGCGGATGCGCTGATTCTGCAAGCCCTTCGCAGCACGGGCGGAGTAGCTGTGAGTGTTCCTGAAGAGAGCCTGGGGGAGATCCAATCTCGGTATGCCCAGCAGGAGGGACGCTGGCTGGGACCCGAGGGAGCAGCTGCGGTGGCAGGATTCGAGAAGCTGTGGGATGAAGGCCGAATCCAGCCGGGCGAGCGAGTCCTGATCTTTCAGACTGGGCACCCGGCGAACTACCTGGAGCGATAGGGCATGGGCCCTGAGGTCTGAAAAGGAGGCTGTGAAATGGAGATCCAAGACCTGATACTTCTGGAAGGCGCCAGAACTCCGATGGGGGAGTTCGGGCAGTCCTTTGCACACTTGTCAGCGCTGGAGCTCGGTGCGTTGGCTGCCAAGGAGACCCTGGCGCGAGCAGCGATCGACCCCGAATCGATCGATCACACGTTCGTCGGCAATGCTCTGCAGACATCATCCGATGCTATCTACGGGGCCCGTCACGTGGCTCTCAACGCAGGCGTTCCGAAAGCGAAGCCGGCGCTGACGGTCAACCGGCTCTGTGGCTCGGGAATCCAGTCGATCATCTCCGGCTCTCACGCCATCCTGCTCGGCGAGGCCACGACCTGTCTGGTAGGGGGGATGGAGAGCATGTCGCAGGCACCCCACTGTATCTGGGGTGCCAGGCAGGGCTTCCGTCTCGGCCAGGGCAAGCTCGAAGACCTGCTCATGGCTTCGCTCTACGATCCCTATTGTGGCTGTTTCATGGCACAGACGAGCAACAATCTGGCCAATGACTATGGAATCAGCCGTCGTGAGCAGGACGAGTTTGCGGTCGAGAGCCAGCGTCGCGCTGCTGCCGCTTGGGAGACCGGGCGATTGGCAGAGGAGGTGTTTGCAGTGGAGGTGGGGAGAGGTAAGCGGAAACGACTGATCGAGCGCGACGAGCACTTGCGTCAGGAGACGACCCTCGAGCAACTCTCGAAACTGCCACCGGTCTTTGGTGAGGACAGCGATGTTACGGCCGGCAATGCCTCGGGAATCGTCGATGGTGCGGCGATGTTGGTCTTGACCGCCGACACGGGAGTTCAGGGTCGCTCAGAGCGGCCTCTCGGACGGATTCTCTCCTGGTCGACGGTCGGCGTAGAGCCTTCCAGAATGGGCATCGGGCCGGCTCCTGCGATCAGCCTGGCTCTGGAGCGAGCCGGTCTGTCGATGAAGGACCTCGACCTGTTTGAGATCAACGAGGCTTTCGCCGGTCAACTCCTGGCGGTAGTGCGCGAGATGAACTTGGATCAGAGCAAGCTGAATGTCAACGGTGGGGCAATTGCTCTAGGCCACCCACTGGGCGCGACCGGCAGTCGTTTGGTGCTGACTCTCCTGAAGGAGCTCCAGCGTCGGGGTGGCGGCAAGGGTGTTGCGGCGGCCTGCATCGGCGGCGGCCAGGGGATTGCCATGATCGTCGAGGCTTTTGCATGATCGATCTCGCAGGGCTCAGGGTGCTGGTCACTGGCGGTAGCAGAGGAATAGGAGCTGCCTGTTCGCGGCTGTTCGCAGCGTCAGGGGCCGCAGTAGGCGTGCACTATCGAGCCAACGAGCGGGCGGCGGCTGCCGTCCTGGAGAGTCTGGAGGTCACCTCGACTCAACCGCACTTCAAGGTGGCAGCCGATCTGGCTGATCCCGGGGGTGTGAACGTCCTCTTCGAAGCTGTGGAGAAGAACTGGGGCCGTCTCGACTGCTTGGTAAACAACGCAGGAATCTGGATTCAGAATCCGCTGGCAGAGTTGAATGTACGTCGGCTCGAAGAGACCTGGGCGATCAACGAGCGCGCTGTCTTTCTCTGTGCGTCGAAGTCGATCCGCTTCTTGAGTTCCTCGCAGGATGGCAACATTGTCAACATCAGCTCCACCGCTGGGCAGAGGGGCGAGGCTTTCTACAGCCCGTATGCCGCCAGTAAGGGTGCGATGATCTCGGCCACAAAATCGTGGAGCTCTGAGTTGGCGCCAGAGATTCGCGTCAACGCTGTTGCTCCGGGTTGGGTCGACACGGAGCTGTGTGACGAGGCCTTTGCGGATGGAGGGCGAGAGGCCATCGAAGAGACGATTCCCCTACGTAGAGTGGCATCGCCTGAAGACATCGCTGGAGCGGTAATCTTCCTGGCATCGCCACTCGCGCGGCACATCACGGGTGAGATTCTCAACGTCAACGGCGGCAGCGTCTTGGCTGGCTGAGACAAGAAACTCGACTCCAATTTCGTCTATTGACCCTGAAGACGCCATTGCGTCTCCAAGGAACGTCGAAATTGGCAACCCAAACCTCTGGGCAGCGACCGAGCCTTCTCCGCGAGCTGCCCCGCGATGAACGTCCCCGCGAGCGACTCCTAGCCAATGGTAGTGCTGGCTTGTCCGACGTGGAGCTGGTCGCTGTCCTGTTGCGAACCGGGAGGCCTGGACAATCAGTGCTCGACCTGGCGCGGAACCTACTGCGAGCCAGCCAAGGATTGAACGGTCTGCTGGGAACCGGGCCCCTGGCGTTGCGGCAAGCCGGCCTTGGACCGGCCAAGGCAGCATCCCTGCTTGCCGCGGTCGAGCTGGCACGGCGTTTTTCGAGGGCCCGAATGGCCGATCGTGAGCTGCTCAAGGATCCACAGTCGGTGGCTTCGTACCTGGAGTTGCGCTACAGCCTCAAAGGGCAAGAGGTCATGGGTGCGCTCTACCTGGATACGCGCAATCGTCTGATAGGAGAGACCGAGTTGTACCGGGGTACCCTGAGCCGCGCCGCCGTCGAGCCGCGTGCGATTCTCAAGCAAGGTCTCCTCCGGGATGCTGCCGGCCTGGTTCTATTTCACACGCATCCCAGCGGCGACCCGTCTCCCAGCGCGGAGGACCTCGGATTCACCCGTCGGATGGTCGAGGCAGGCGAGCTCGTGGGGCTGCATCTCGTCGACCATCTGGTCTTGGGCTCGGGTGGAGCATGGACCTCACTGCGACGCCAGGGTTTCTGCTAGGTCTCTGGTAAGCTCATGTCGTTTCGAGGAGGGAGCCGAGCATGTCATCCATTTCCATCGAGCAGTTCTTCCAGACCGAGTTGAGGGTGGCTACCGTCACCGGGGCCGAGCCGATTCCGAACTCCAAAAAGCTCTTGAAGTTGATTGTCGAGCTCGGAAGCGAGAGTCGTGTTCTGGTGGCCGGGATCGCGCGACAGTACTCCACTGAGGAGCTGGTGGGAAAGCAGGTTGTGGTCGTCACCAACCTCGAACCGGCCAGGCTCATGGGCGTCGAGTCCGAAGGGATGGTTCTGGCTGCCTCAGTCGAAGGCAAACCGGTGCTTCTGCAACCCGGTGAGGCAGTGCCTAGCGGCACTCCGGTCAAGTGAAGAAGGCCGAGCCAAGCTACGTTACATCGGTCATCGATTCCCACTGTCATTTACAGAGCCTGACAGCAGACGATTGTCAGGCGTCGATCGAGAACGCCAGGTGTCGGGGTGTTGGCGGCTTTCTGGTACCAGCGCTGCGTCTGGAGGAGGCCGACGAGATTCTGTCACTGTGCCATCGCGAGCCCGGCGTTTGGTGCGCCCTCGGTGTCCACCCCCACGAGGCCTCCTCATGGACGGCCGGTCACCAGAAGGCGTTGTCGAAGCTGGTTACCGATCCGAAGGTGGTGGCGATTGGTGAATGCGGTCTGGATTTCTACTACGACTTGTCCGACCGGGATGCTCAAGTGTGGGCGCTACGTGAACAGTGGGAACTGGCGATCGACCGTGGTCTGCCTGTTGTAATCCACAACCGTGATAGCAACGACGTCATGTTGGATCTCCTCGAAGGGGCGGCTTTCGAGGGCCTCGAGGGAGATTTTCACTCCTTTGCGGGCGGTCTAGAAATGGCCGAGGTGTTGATTGGCAGAGGGTTCTATCTGGGCTTTTCCGGCATGGTGACGTTCAACAGGGCAGAGAATGTTCGGCAAGTCCTGCCTCATCTCTCTGTCGACCGTATCCTTGTCGAAACGGACACTCCATATCTGGCCCCGGTGCCTTATCGGGGCAAGCCAAGTAGGCCAGGTCATGTGATCGAGGTGGCAACCCGGGTGGCCGATGAGCTGGAGATCGAGTTCGACGCGCTGTGCCGTTCGACCAGTCAGAACTTCTATCGGCTATTCCCCAGAGCCGTCGGCAGCTAGATCGGGTTGGGAATGTCCTCGAAGCGGACTTCGATACCAAATTTCTGAGCCAGGTGATCCCCGAGAGCCATGATGCCGAGGCGTTCGGTGGCGTAGTGGCCAGCCGCGATGAAGTGCGTGTTGGTTTCGCGAGCG
>Ga0316187_10005601_pt1 | contig 10830 bp, 10 predicted proteins | sample CroRivburrow1_MG_FD_204927 | JGI IMG/M metagenome (GOLD analysis project Ga0316187, IMG submission 204927) | Coastal sediment microbial communities from Maine, United States - Cross River worm burrow 1 | ecosystem: Environmental > Aquatic > Marine > Coastal > Sediment | place: USA: Maine...
GATTGCATCTGTCCGGCCTGTCCCGATTTCAATTGAAAGCGATTGATTATTTTGCGGCAGTTGGTCAGGCTAGTCGGCCGAGTCACTTGTCGCCGTTAAGCTGACGGTCGTGCAAATTTAGAGTGTTTTAGTATTTCTTTTCAGAAGGGTGGATTGATGAAGCTGTTAGGAAAAATTCTGGGTGGCATCGTATTGCTGCTGGTCGCCGTTGTTATTTGGGCGGTGCTAAGCCTGCGTCCTAACCTGCCGAGTGAAGAGTTCATTTTGCAGCCGCCCGAGTCAGTTGGCGTGTTAAATGTGATGGTTTTCGGCGCCAGCGGAAAACTCGGTGTGGAGATCACCAAGGTGCTGACCTCGCGCGGCGACAAAGTTACGGCCTTTGTGCGTCCAACATCGGATCGCAGTCCGCTGGAGCCACTGGGTGTGGAGTTTGCGGTGGGTGATGCAATGGATGCCGAGTCGGTTCTGGCCGGGTTGCAGCAGAGTGACTTCGATGCAGTGATTACGACCATAGGTGGCTTCGGCGACGTGCCCCCCGATTACATCGCCAACGCAAATGTATTTGATGCGGCGGTGGCAACCGGTATTCGCCGGGTGATCATGATCAGTACCATCGGTGCAGGTGATAGTTATGAATCGGCGCCCTTGATCTCGCGGCTGGCGCTGGCCAAGTTGTTGCCGTTGAAGACTCAGGCTGAGGATCATCTGCGGGCGAGCGGGCTTGATTACACAATTATTCGTCCGGGTGGATTGCCGCCCGGCACGGGTACCGGCGGCGGTTTGCTCAGCGAAGATATCGAAACGATGGGCTTTATCAATCGTCAGGATTTAGCACCACTTGTTGTTGGTGTGCTTGACGATGACAGTTCTATCGGCAAAACGCTGGCCGCAATTGATCCTGCGCGCACTGCGCCGTGGGATGACGGGCAATAGCTAATACTCATACTAGTAAAGATAATTAAAGGTAATCGCATATGCGGGTTCGCTTTCTTTCTACCGCGCTGCTGCTGGCTGGTTTAAGCGCATGCTCAACTCTAAATATAAATCTTCCGGCTATTACGGATGCGCCTTCAAGTGAGAGGCTTGCGGGCAAGATTGTCTGGCATGATTTGCTAACCAATGACATCGAAGGCTCCCGGAAATTCTACGGCGGCCTGTTCGGTTGGACTTTCGAGGAAGTGCCCATCAGCCTGGGTCTCGGGCATAGCAGCAACTACCTGGTCATTCGCCATAAAGGTGAGTTGATAGGTGGCATGGTTGATACCGAGCGCCTCGGCACCAAGGTCAATAATTCGCAATGGGTCGTGCTGATGTCCGTGGATGACGTCGATGTGGCTGCGCGGAGTGTAGTGGATGCAGGCGGCGAGATCATGACGCCTCCGACTGATCTTAACGAGCGCGGCCGGATTGCCGTGGTACGGGACGATGCGGGCGCGCTGTTTGCCATCCTGCAGACTCGTGATGGTGATCCAGTGGACACCAGCGCAGCGTTCGGCAGTTTTATGTGGGATGAGGTCTGGGTGCCGGATTCTGCGGCGGCTGAAAAATTTTACGCCAGCATAGCGCCGTTTCAGCCCGTCACTCTGGAGACCAGTCAGGATTCTGTATACCGCGGACTTGCAGTCGATGGGCGGCCGCGCATGGGCATATTGCAGCGCCCGATTGAAGAACTGCCGCCTACCTGGGCATCATACATACGGGTCGAGGACATGAGTGTTGTGGATCAGGTTGTGGCGTTGGGCGGCGAAGTATTGCTGCCCGTAGAAAACAGGGCTATCGGTGGGCAGGTTGCCTTAATCGCCGGGCCATCCGGTGCCGGGGTTGTTTTGCAGACCTGGCCTACTGAACAGGAGTAATGACTATGATGAAAGAAAGTTTTGTTTTTAGAGTGTTACTTCGATCAGTACTATTGGCAGCGGTAGCTGTCTCAGTAGCGTCGTGTGATCCGCAGGTCTATGGCAGCGTCGGCATGTCGAGTTCCTCATGGAATCGCGGTGGCTCCGGGATGCATGGCAGTATTTCAGTCGGCGGTCGCATCTGCTGCTAGCTGCGCAGAAAAAATTTGTTATCCAATACCGTCCGACCCGGAATCGGGACAAGGTTTATAGAGGTATCGTATGTTGAAAAGTTTAGTCGTTGTTATTGCGTTGTTGACGAGTTCGATGCTCGTGGCCGGCGAAGGCCCGACCATGGAAGAACTTAAAAGCGCCGATTACATGCAAGGCAAGCAAACTTTTCAGGGGCGTTGCAGTGCCTGCCACACCCTCGCAGGTGACAGCAGCGATATTGCAGGTCCGAATTTGTGGGGCGTTTTTGATCGCGAGGCTGGTTCTAAAGCAGGCTTTGTTTATTCTGAAACCCTTGTTGCGGCAGATTTCGAATGGACGCCGCAGCGTCTGGATGCGTGGCTGGCCGACCCACAGGGTTACTTGCCTGGCAATATCATGGGTATCCCTGAACCGGTGCCCGCGGCGGATCGTCCGGCGTTGCTGTCCTTTATGCTGATCGAGACCGGCGGGGTCGACTGGCCGCGGCCGGAAACCGCCATGGCTGCGGCACAGCAGGACAGGTCGTTGCCCCCGGCTGAGCGGTTTCCGAGTTTTTGGAATCACCTTATGTACAACACGGTGCGTTACCGCTGGGTTAACGAAAGCGCTGGTGAAGAATTCAGTTTTGAGGCCTACAACAAGATTGATGGTTCTATTGCGACCAATGTGAAAGGGCTTGCCGGTTTCTGGCATATAACGGAGCGTGACTTTTTTTGTTATGCGTTGACCGGAATGCCGGTGGGTGTCGGGCAGATGGTCGAGTGTTTCCCGGTCGCTGCCATGGCTATACCGCGATTTGCAGAAGAGTTGTGGACTTCAAAGCCGCAGAAAGACGTGGAACTGCACGGCGGGATGACGCCAGGGCGGCCTGACTGGGTCTATGCAGATTCAGAGTGATGCGAACAGCGCTTCCTGCTGCAGGCGCATGACTGTGCCAGGGAGCCGGCCGACAATAGCGCCCATGTTGTCCCGCACATGTGATTCTTTCGTAGTGCCCGGAATCGTGCAGGTTACGGCAGGGTGAGATACCACATATTTGAGGAAAAATTGTCCCCAGCTGCTGCAATCAATATCAGCTGCCCAGGCAGGCAGTGATTCATCCTTGAATGCTTCGAACAGGCGTCCTCGGGCGAAGGGTCGATTAACCATGACCGCAATGCCTCTTTCCATGGCTAAAGGAAGCAGGCGCTCTTCGGCGGCCCGCTCTTTTAGCGAATAATTCAGCTGAATAAAATCTATCGGTTTGGTTTTCATCAGTAGTTCCATGTCAGCGAACTGGCTGGTGCTTGAGGTCGTAATGCCAATGTAGCGAATACGACCTTCCTGCTGCCATTCAAGCAGGTTTTCGATTTGTGCCTCTGCACCTCGCAGGTTGTGTATTTGCATCAGGTCAACGCTGTCAGTTCCGAGTTTGGCCAGCGAATCCTGCATGCGCGCCAAACCCTGTTTTCTGCGGTTGCGATCAACCTTAGTCGCCAGAAAGAAAGAATCTCTGATGCCGAGTTCGCCAATCAGTTGCCCGAGTGCTTTTTCCGAGCTGCGATAGGAAGGTGCTGTATCAATGACACGTCCGCCCAGTTCGCTAAATGTCTGCAAAGTGGCGCGCAGTTCCTCTATGGCACTTTGGTTTCCGGCTGCGACCCAGCGGTTGGTGCCGAGGCCAATGACCGGAAGCATTTCTCCTGAGCCGGGTATGGCTTTGCTTATCACACCCCTGACCGGGCCCGCTGGCGGCACCCCGAATTGCGCAAATGCTCTGATGCCCAGGCCCAGATACGCACCAGCGCCCGCGCTTGCGGCGATGATCTCCCTGCGAGTTAATTTCATAGTGCCCCCATGGCGGTACCTTATTTCTATTTATTCATCTATCAAACAAGGTCTTGCGCTAACATGTCAATAGCTGGGCGTTAATATTATTGCCGCCGATTTCGTGTGTTTAGGCGCCATTTGTGGCACATTTACATTTTTGCGGCCGGATATACCGGCCGCGCCTTATTGCGCGCTTAATGGCCAGGGTCCTGGTATTTAGATAAATGGCAACTTTGAACGATTTCCGTCTTCGCTTGGGCGCTGACGAATACCTGCCGATCATGATTGGTGGCATGGGTGTTGACATATCCGCAGCGGATCTGGCTTTGGAAGCCTGTCGTCTGGGCGGTATAGGTCACCTGTCAGATGCGATGACGCCGTTTGTCTCTGATCGAAAATTCAAGACACATTTCACCAAGACTAAATCCGGGCGTTACAAGTTTAATCGCGACAATATTGATAAGACGCAGATTAAGTTCAACCTGGATGAGCTCTATAAAGCTACAGTCCAGGTTGTTTCTGCCGCAGTAGAGCGCAAGACAGGCGACGGTGGTCTTTTCATCAACGTGATGGAAAAGCTGACTATGGGCGCGGCGGCTGACACATTGGGCACACGCCTGAAAGCGGCGCTGGATGCGGGCATTGATGGTATTACGTTGTCTGCCGGATTGCACAACGGCACGCTGAAGCTCATTAAGGATCATCCTCGTTTCCGCGAAGTCAAAATAGGCATCATCGTTTCCAGTGTGCGGGCCTTAAAAATCTTCATCCGCTCCGGCATGAAGCTGGATCGCGTGCCTGATTTCGCAATAGTCGAAGGGCCGCTGGCCGGTGGCCATCTTGGTTTTGGTGAAGACTGGGCCGACTATGATCTGAAAAAGATTGTGCCCGAAGTGCTCGACTATGTGCGCGACGAGAAACTCGATATCGCAGTTATTCCGGCGGGTGGTGTGTTTACCGGTACCGACGGTGTTGAATTTATGGAGATGGGTTGTGGTGCCGTGCAGGTAGCAACCCGTTTTACCGTAACGGAAGAATGCGGGCTGCCGCCGGCGGTTAAGCAGGACTACTTTGAGGCTTCCGAAGAGGATATCGTGGTCAACAGCCTGTCCGCGACCGGCTACCTTATGCGCATGCTGAAAAGCAGCCCCGCTATAGGGTCTAATATCAAGCCGCAGTGTGAACCGCTGGGTTACACGCTGAGCAGTAAGGGTACCTGCCTTTATGTTGATGCCTATCATGCTACGGGCGACGACGAGACCGGCAAGAAATTACCGGTGCAGGATAAAATCTGTATTTGTTATCACTTCAGTCAGCACAATGTCTGGACTTGTGGGCAAAACGTCTATCGGCTGAAAGACACCACTAATAAATTGCCGGACGGCAGTTATCAGATACTGACGGCAGAACATGTGTTTAATGACTATCTACTCAGTGAAAATCACGAAATTAAGTTACCCGAATTACCTGCCTCGGAAGCGGCGCAGGCCTGAGTACTCGATAGAGTTATGAGCCGAGCCTATCCCTGGTGTGAGCCACCCTGGCCGGAAAAAGAATTGCCGCGTGATCAGCTTGAAGACCGTATCCAGGAGTTATTGGGTCACGTAAATATGATGGTGATGGCCACCATCAGCAAAGCCGGTATGCCTATCGCGAGCCCGATCGAGTATTACGCGGATGGCCTGAATCTGTATTGTCTGCCAGATCCTGGCACGCCGAAACTGGCCGCCATGCAACGTGATCCCAATATTTGTGCGGCCATTCATATGCCTTATGTTGGTTGGCAGAGTGGTCGTGGCGCACAATTTTTTGGGCAGGTCGAGATTATTGAGCCACATGCGCCTGGTTGGGATCATGGTATGGAGATCTTTAAGTGGCAACCGTGGATGGAAGATCTGGGGCTGGATACCAGCAAGCCGTTTGAAAGACAGATAGCAAAAATAGTGCCCGACCGAATTCTCTATACCGATGTCTGGCTATGGAAACAGGGGTATCACGCCAAGCAGACTTGGCGTCGCGAAGGCTAGATGGCGGGACAGTCTGGTTGATTCCTCGCACGGCTATCTGGTGCGATTGCCAAAAGTAAATCGTCAATAGAAAAGTCAGACTTCTTTCCAGCTTTTAAGTTGCTCGCCGAATTTTGCATCAACAATTTCCCAGATGTCTGGTTCGCCCTGTTCCAGATGTTGACGGTTCCGCAGCGGGAATTCATCCTGGCCGCCTTCACCGGGTAGCTGTATGGTCGCATCGATGACGATCTTGCTGGTTTTCTGATATTCGACCTGGCTGGGATCAGTCATCAGCCCAAAAGCTTCTTCGATGATTTCTGCCGCTGGATAGGGTTGCCAACGCGAACCTATGGCCATCAGCATTTCAACCGGGTCAAGAATATTGATGTCTTTGTCGACGACAACGACGACTTTGGCTATCGGATTGCTTTTGGCGATCGCTTTGCCCGACTTAAGCCCTTCGCCCGGTTCGGTTTTATCGATGCTCATGAACACCACACCCATGCAGTACTGAGGGGTCTGGTACTCAACCAAAGACGGTATACGCTTTTTTAGGAAGTCTTCGTACAGCGCATCCATCGGTGCCGTCAGCATTCCGCGTTGCATGCCTGTGAATGCATTCATCAGCCAGGGGTTCTTCCGGTGTGTAACCCGAGTGACGTTGATGACAAAGTTGCTGGCTTTCTTTGGTCCCAGATAGCCGAACATTTCACCAAAAGGGCCTTCCGGTTCCATTGATGCGTCATCCAGTGGCACTTCACCTTCGATTACCATTTCGCAGTGCGCTGGCACCAGCATGTCGTTGGTGTCGCACTCAACGACGTCGAGTGCTTTGCCGCGCAGGCCGCCAGCCACAGCCAGTTCGTCCACGGGCTTGGGCCCAAAGCGGGGTGCTACGCGGCTGCCACTGATCATCCAGACAATGGGGTCCTGGCCAAGTACCAGCGCGATCTTGGCTGTTTTCTCGCCGCGCTCTTTAGCCGCCATCATCATTTTGTAGCCGGTTTGATTAGGCTCAGGGTTGAAGCCGAGATGCCGTGGGCCACGCAGTGCGCAGCGATACGTGCCGTAGTTGGGTCCCATCTTCGGGTCCGACGTGAACACGGAGGCCGAATTAATGTAGCGGCCATCATCGGCCGGGTTAGTCTGCATAAATGCAAACTTCGTCAGATCTATATCGTCACCTTCCAGCGTGATTTCTTTACAGGGGGCGTCAGTGCGCGTCACTTTGTTGGGCGCAATTTCCGGATAGCGACCATTGTTGGTTGCGAGTAGCTTTTTCATTTCAGCTTTAACAGCCCGGTAGTTCTTGTAGTGCTCGCGTGGCTCGGGAGTCAGTCCGAACGCGATGCTGTCTGCATTCCAGTGTCCCTGTGTATTAGCCATGACCGGGCCATCTACCCATTGCCCGTCGATCTTTATTTTTTCGAAAATCATGGCCGGTGTGCCGTACATGCCATACAGGTCCGTTGCCCTGAAAAACAGGCCAGTCGCCTCATACTGATCCTGATCTATTTCCGGAAAGCGCATTAGCAGTCCATTCGTCTCCATTGCAGCCATGTAGTCGCGTATAGAATCGAAGGGCGCTTTGGGCGCCGAGGCCAGTGGTAGTTTCCCTGCGGCGGGCTCTTTTGCTTGCGCATCCAGAGTCTCACAAGCTGTCGTGAGTGCGGCCAGGCCGGCACCTGCAGCGATAAACGCTCGACGATCAACGCCAGTTGCGACTGTGGTTTTCTGATTCTTCCTGGTTGCCTCGGTCATGCGATGTTCTCCGGGTATGCCATCTGCGTCGACTGTATCAGCAGATACTGGCGCATCTGGTTTCTTGCTGCCACGTGCTTTCGGACGTTGTCCGCAGGTTGCGCGCAATGTGCAAAAATGGCCCGCAGACATTGCCCGCCTGATCATTTTGGTTGAAGGGTGCCGTCAGGTTATTCTGCCAGAGCCTCAGGGGAGAAATAATAATGAAAGCAGCCGTTCTGGAAAAGTTTGGTTCTGTTGAAGTGATGAAAGTTCGGGATGTGCCGAAACCAACTATCGGCCCGGATCAGATACTCGTAGAAGTGTATGCAACGAATATCAACCCGATCGAGTGGAAAATGCGTGAGGGGCAGATGGCAGCGCGCTACGGCGATGATTTCCCGATGATACTTGGCTTCGATTGCGCGGGGGTTGTTGCGGAAGTCGGTGCGGAGGTAGCCGACTTCGCAATCGGCGATGAAATAATGGCCCGATCTGATGTAGGCACCGGTCGTTGCTATGCTGAGTACGCCGCGTTGAACCCGCGTACGGTGGTGCTTAAACCCGCGGAACTTTCGTTTGGTGAGGCAGCATCGATTCCTCTCGTTGGCCTGACCGCAATAAACGGGTTGCAAAAATGTGCGGGCCTGAAGGCTGGTCAGCGAATTCTGATCATAGGCGCATCGGGCGGGGTGGGTACCCTTGCCGTGCAAATTGCAAAGAACATGGGTGCCCATGTCACGGGTGTCTGCAGCGGACGTAATACTGATCTCGTGGCATCGCTGGGTGCGGACGCGATTATTGATTACACAGAGCAGGATCCTCTGGATACGGACACGCCTTACGACATCGTTTATGACACGGTCGGTGCTTATCAGTACGAGGATGCCAAACGTGCTGTTAAACAAGAGGGTATATACCTGACATTGGTGCCAGTGTCGGGCATCGATTTCTTCATCCCGGGTCAGACAGCGCGAGAACCCGGCAAGGGTTATTTTGTAGCCTGGACACCTATAGCTGCTGACCTGCAGATTCTGGTGGATTGGGTTAGTGAAGGGGCGCTTCGCCCAGTGATAGACAGCGAGTTCAGTCTCGATCAGATACGTGCAGCGCATGAGCGTAGCCAGACGGAACGGGCCGTTGGCAAGATCATTGTTAATGTGAAGTAGTAGCAGATTTAGCGCAGCCTGGTGCCGGTCAACCGGTAGTGTGCAGAATCAACGGCCGATCTTACAGTCAATTTGCTCAGGTCTGCCAGTTCTTTGCACAGCATCTTGATCGTTACATCGATACCCATTGTTCAGAAACTGCCGGCAAGTCTGCAGGAGTAATTGGTGCGGATGGGGCGTCGACGAATGACTTTGCCAGCTTGAGGCGCCCGTGCCATATTCTGTTACGAGCAGGTATGAAAAAGTTATATTTACTATTTAAGGGGCTAAGATCCTCGGAACGAAGATCAGAAAGGTGGGGAATTAGCCGGTATTTTTGGGTTTTTTCGCAGACGGTTTTTCGGTCGAGGTAGTTAGTTTATTGTTCGTGGGTGCGGTTACGCCAGGTCTGTCGGGTGCGGCAATATTCTTTCCGGTGACCAATTTTGGCCCCGCTAATGTGAAAGCCACTCCGATGAATACGAATGCCACAACAATTAACCGCACGGCTGCGTTGACTAAATCCAATTTGGTGCTACCTCTCGTTTTATCGTCAGGTCGTTTGTTGCTCTGCTTATTGCAGAGGCTTTATCGGTGAGTCCGCTAGCCTCTTGGGGCGCTTTATCAACGGCTGAATTCTACCGCTGGTAACCATCAGGTGACAAGCTTTTACGGAGAATATGATGCGCGGCAATACATTGATTTAAAAAGGAAAAGTAAAAGTGCTATCGAACTTAGAGCCTCCAAGTTTATGTTATTTATATGAATATCTGGGGGGCATAATGGATAGCAGACCATGAGTTCCCGTGAGCCGGGCGATCATCAGCTCGGGATTATGTAAAGTTAATGCGGTCTTGCTGCAGTGTTCCCGCGGCAGTATTAGGAGGGTGAACTAAGTGGCGCTGAAAAATACCCATAGTTCCTGGGGTGCAGTATCCAGAACGTTGCATTGGGCAATGCTGGTGTTGCTTGCCGTGCAGATACCACTGGGTTTCTGGATGGTAGAAGTTTACGAGGTGTACGCGGAAAACTACGGCGATGACACCTGGGTGATGTTGACGTCACGGTTGCACCATACGTTGGGTTTCGCCTTGCTCGCCTTTGTGTTTGTGAGACTAAGCTGGCGAGTCACTAATCCAACTCCAGCGCTGCCATCCGCGTTGACAACCTATAAGCGTTGGCTCGCGCGCACCACGCACGTTTTCCTATACTTACTGCTAGTAATCTATCCCCTATCGGGTTGGGCATCGCTTTCTGCCTATGAAGGAGAATTCCCGATCTTCTTTTTCGGTTGGGACAGTATGCCTCGCCTGGTGCCACAGGTTGCGGCAGATGCCCTGTTCAATTACGAGTTTTTTGCCACGATTCATCGTTGGTGCTGGCGTGTAGGGGGCGCCCTGCTCGGACTGCATGTTTTAGGCGCGCTTTGGCACCACTACATTGCCAGGGATGGAATCCTGCAGCGTATGTTATCCGGCAGGTAAGTATTACCTTGATTTACAGTGACAACATTATATTTGTCGATAAATTAAAGACCATCGCATCCCGTGCAGTGGGCTAGACTTTGTATCGAGCCCGGTTGTCATATGCAGGTGGTGGCTCGATTAATCTTGCTTCAACGCCCTACATGAAAAGAGAGACATAATAGTGCAGCTAAATGAAGGTCAACTTCCGACTGGTGGGTCGGGTGATTTGTCCGCCGCACTATTACAAGATTCGCAGGCGATGGGGAAGAGCCGCGAATACTTCACGTTTCACGGCAATGGCAGCGAATACTTTCGAATCTGGATCGTTAACCTGCTGTTAACAATTCTGACCATTGGTCTCTATTCGCCCTGGGCGAAAGTTCGCAAAAACCGCTATATCTATGGAAACCTGCAATTGGCGGACAGCTACTTCGACTATCTCGCGAAGCCGCTTGTCATCCTGCGCGGTCGTTTGCTCGCGTTGGTTCTGCTGCTGGCTGTAATTGGCTCGCAGTGGTTTTTCCCGTCTTTGTATATTGGCTCTTTCCTGATAATCGCGCTGGTTACGCCCTGGCTTGTGGTGCGGGCGCGTATGTTTAATATGCGGTAT
>Ga0316187_10005602_pt1 | contig 10829 bp, 8 predicted proteins | sample CroRivburrow1_MG_FD_204927 | JGI IMG/M metagenome (GOLD analysis project Ga0316187, IMG submission 204927) | Coastal sediment microbial communities from Maine, United States - Cross River worm burrow 1 | ecosystem: Environmental > Aquatic > Marine > Coastal > Sediment | place: USA: Maine...
CTCCTCCAACGACATCGAGGCAAGCTCCTCGTCGCTCACCTGCCGCGGCCCGAAACGGACCAGATTCTGTTGTGCGAGGTCCAGACTTCCTTGAATCGTCGAAGCGACCAGCTGGAGAGGAATGCCGTTCTGAGCCTTCATTCGCACCGCAACCCCGGTGTTGCGTTCCGCTCCCGGCATGGTGCCGCGCATGATCCATGCCTGTTGTTGGTTGAATTGGTACATCATGCGCCCCATCGGATCGTTCCATTCGGCGAGCCGAGCCTTAGTGCGGGCGTCCTGGTGTGGCGTCCACTTGAAGGCGTCGAGGTTGAGAGAAAACTCGACGTCACCGGAACCGGCGGCTGACGCCGCCAACATCACGATCAGGATGAAAAGGACGCGTCGCATGAGAATTCAACTTTCCGGGTCAACCGATCCGGTCCTTTGGTCCGGCTCGGAGTAAACTCCCTATATGGTTTTACGAATCGCGACCGGGTTCGGTTTATTCCTGGTTGCCCTGTCGGCGGCCGCTGGCCTTGGGGCCGCAACGCTACCTGTAGACGTCGATATCGTGGACTACGAGATCAGAGTGACCCTTGACCCGGAAACCCATCGCCTTGAGGGCCTCGAGACCATCCGTTGGACGAACCGCACCGATGTCGCGACCGGCGAGCTCTACTTCCACCTGTACCTGAACGCCTTCGCTAGCTCGCAGACGTCCTTCATGCGAGAGCTCCAGAGGGGGTCACTTCGCCACAAGACCGAACACGGCGGGGATTGGGGATGGACCCAAGTCTCGCGCCTGGTTTTCGACGACGGCAGCGACCTCCTTCCAGAGGTTGAATTCGTGCGACCAGACGACGGCAATCAGGATGACTTCACCGTCATTCGCGTTCCGCTGCCGAGGGCGGTGGAGCCGGGTGGCGTGGTCGAGCTCGAGCTCGAATTTGAAGCCCAGCTGCCGTGGATCATCGCCCGCACGGGTTTCGTCGGTGATTTCCACCTGGTCGGTCAGTGGTTTCCGAAGCTTGCAGTCTTCGAGGGCGAGCGAGGCTGGAACAGGCATCAGTTCCACGCCTCTTCGGAGTTCTTCGCCGATTTCGGGAGCTACGAAGTTTCGATGACCATCCCTGAAGACTGGGTGATCGGAGCAACGGGCATCGAGGTGCAAAGCGGTATGCCAGAGGCAGGACAACGAACGGTCGTCTATCGGGCCGAACGGGTCCACGATTTTGCATGGTGCACAGCGCCTCCCGATCTGATGGAGGTCGTGGAGACCAACTTCGAGCCTGGGCGCGATGTTCCAATGTCGTGGTTGGAAAGGGCGAGCGACCTGCTCGATATGGGCGCTGCGGATCTCGAGCTGCCACCCATGCAGCTGCGGCTGTTGGTTCCGGTGGAGCAGAAGAAGATGGTGCCGCGGATGGTGCGAGCGATCCGCCTTTCGGTGGCGTGGTTCGGGCTCTTCTACGGCGCCTACCCCTACCCCCAGCTCACCATCGTTTCGCCGCCGGTCGGGGCCGAGGAAGCCGGAGGGATGGAGTATCCGAACTTCATCGCCACCGGCACCGACCGTCTTGATGCCTATCCTCCATTTTCGTGGTCGTCGGATATCGAGGCAGTGACGGTTCACGAGTACGGCCACCAATACTTTCAAGGTCTTCTTGCATCGAACGAGTTCGAGGAGGCCTGGCTCGACGAGGGCGTCACGAGCTATGCAGAGATCTCTTGCATGACCGCTATCGCCGCCGATGACCTCGTTCCGGAGATCGCCTCCTTCGACTATTGGGGCAGCGAACGGATGTCGCTCGCCACCCCCCGGCTGCCGGTGACCGTGGCCAGGAAGGCGTGGGAGCACCGCCGTCGATGGATCTACTATCTCGCTTCCTACACCAAGGCGGCGCTTGTCCTCCGCACCGTCGAGGGCCTGATCGGTCCCGAGAACATGGCCAGGGGGATGCGGGCCTATTTCGAGCGCTACCGCTTCCGTCACCCGTCGGGGGGTGATCTGGTGGAGGTCCTGAGTGAGGCCGCGGACCAGGACCTCGGGCCATTCTTCGACCAGGCGATTTATGGCGATGCCTCGGCCGACTGGGCGGTACATTCCGTTCGCCACCGGAGGCCGCGACCGGCCGATGGTTTCAACTGGGATGGTGAGAGATGGAGTGAACTCGAAGAGGATCGATCCGCAGAAGAGACTACCGACGACTCATGGCAGGTTGATCTTCTGCTCGCGCGGCGTGGAGATTTCGTCGGGCCAGTCGAGGTCGAGCTCAGGTGGTCCGACGGCACCACCGAGCGCAGGAGCTGGGATAGCCGATCGCGTTGGGTTCGTTGGCATCTCGAGGGCTCGAGCCGGCTTGAGCAGGTGGTGATTGACCCCGATGTTGTGTGGGTACTCGAAACCAACCGAGCCGACAACTACTGGCGGGACCAGATGAACGCAATCGATCACCCGCTTTGGTGGATCCGTGAGAGCTTCAAGTTGGCAGGTCGCATTTTTCTGAGGTTCAGTTGATGACGGTACACCCATCTGTCGTCAGCGGATTTCGCCTCGCGGCGCGTCTTCACACTCTGGTCGTTGGAGTGTGGCTGGTTTCAGTGGTGTTGTTCATACCCGCGCAGGTGATCATGCAAGCAACGGCGGGTCCGGTTCGTACCAACCTGCCGACAGGAGGGCTCGATGCCGGTGAAGATCTGATCGTTTTCCTCGAGATCATGGGACCTGTAGTGGTGCCGCTGGGCGTGGCGCTTGCCTTTGGGGGTCTCCTCTTCATGGGCTGGTGGATCCTGTGGCACGCGGGCGCCGTTCACTGGTGGATGAATCCCGAGACGGATTCGGTTCGTTTTGCGCAGATCCTGGCCCCCGGACTCACCGCCTGGTGGCGGCATGCACGGCTCGCGGTGCTTGCACTCATTTTGCAGGTCATCGTTGCAACCACCCCCTGGCTGCCGTTTCTGGCCAACATCGAACAGAGATTCCTGTTGCCCTTACTGATATTCGGTTCTGTGGTGACGGTTCTGGCAACGACGCTTGTCTGGCTCGCCTTCCTGCGAGGGGCGTGGCTCCTGGGAGAGCCCGGTCGGCGCTCGGCCGCAGTCGCATCGGCGAGGGGCCTGTGGGCGGTTCTGAGGCAGCCGCTGCGATCTCTCCTGCCTTTTCTTGTGTGCGCTTTGCCAGGATTCGTGCTTCTGGTGTTGCCGCTCATCTACGACGGACCCGCGGCAGCTGTCTTTCTTCTCATCGCCTGGTTGGTGAGCGCTTTCTTTTGGGTAGCGCTTCACCTGTCCTACGCACCGCCGAAGCCCACCCCGAAACCGGTAGTTTCACCGCTCGTACCACCGGGTGTGCCTTACGTCACGACCCGCTTCCCAACGCTCTTAAAAGATGACTAGCACGCCGAAACAAGTGACCAGTAATCAGTAACCAGTAATCAGACCCATCCCCGATTCTCGGAGGGCCTTGAATTCTCCAACTGGTCACTGGTCACTGGTTACTCTCTCCGCCTTCGCGGAGAAGCGAGCTACTTCGTGTCTTTCAACCTTTTCGGCCCAGCTGCCAACACTTCCGGCGTGCAGCCATCGGCGTAGAGCTTGAAGTTCTCGATGTAGCGCGCGGCGAGCGCGTCGTACCGTTTCCAATACTCGTCCTTGTTCCCCCACGAGGTGGAGGGATCGAGCACGTTCTCGGGCACATCGGGACAGGACAAGGGCACCTCGAATCCGAAAAGCTTGTCCTTGCGGAACTCCACGTTGTCGAGCTTGCCCTCGAGGGCGGCATTGAGCAGGTTGCGGGTGTGGCGAATCGAGATCCTCTTGCCGACGCCCCAACCGCCGCCGACCCAACCGGTATTGACCAACCAGCATGTGGCATCGTGCTTCTTCATTTTTGCCCGCAACATGTCCGCGTACTTGAACGGGTGGTGGACCATGAATGGCGCACCAAAACATGCCGAGAAGGCGATTTCGGGCTCGATACCGAGACCGATCTCGGTGCCGGCGATTTTCGAGGTGTAGCCGGAGATGAAGTGATAGACCGCGTGCTCGGGGTCGAGCCTGGAGATCGGCGGCAGAACCCCCTGAGCGTCGCAGGTGAGCAGAATGACGTTCTTCGGGTGCGAATTGACCATCCCCTCCGACACCACGTTGGGAATGAACTCGAGGGGATAGGCGGCACGGGTGTTCTCGGTGAAACGGTCGTCGTCGAGATCGAGCCGGCGGGAGGTTCGATCCTGGACCACATTTTCGAGGATGGTTCCGAAACGGCGGGTCGTGGCGTAGATCTCGGGCTCGTTGTCGGCCGACAGCCGGATGACCTTGGCGTAGCAACCGCCCTCGAAGTTGAAGACGCCGTCGTCGGACCAGCCATGCTCGTCATCGCCGATGAGCTGGCGCTTGGGATCGGCGGAGAGCGTCGTCTTGCCGGTGCCCGAAAGACCGAAGAAGAGCGCCACATCGCCCCCGTCGCCAACGTTGGCCGAGCAGTGCATGGCCAGGACATCTTGCAGGGGCAGGAGATAGTTCATCACCGTGAACATGCTCTTCTTGATTTCTCCGCCGTAGCTCGAATTGCAGATTAGGGCCAGCCGCTCGGCGAAGTTGAGGATGATTGCGGTATCCGATCGTGTGCCGTCGATCCTCGGGTCGACCTTGAAGGATGGCGCCGCGATGACCGTGAATTCGGGGACGTGGTTGTGGTACTCCTCGACCGTCTTCGGTGTGATGAACATATTGCGGGCAAAGAGCGAGTGCCAGGCAAACTCAGTGACGACCCGGATCGGCATCCGATAGTCGGGATCAGAACCAACGAAGCAGTCCTGGACAAAGAGCTCCTCGTCCTGCAGAAAGGCCTGTATGCGTGCAAACAAAGCCGAGAATTTTTCGGAGGTGTAGGGCCGGTTGTACTCGCCCCACCAGACCTTGTCCTTGGTGGTCTCCTCCTGCACGACGTATTTGTCCTGGGCTGCACGTGCCGACCATTTGCCGGTATTGACGACAAACGGTCCGCCGTATGCCATGAAGCCCTCCTGGCGGAAGCTGGCCTCTTCGTAGAGTGCCGGTTCCGGCAGATTCCAGTAAACCCTGTCGAGGTGGACGAGCCCTTGATTCGCAAGGCCGAAGCGGGCTTCGAGGTCTTTGGCCTGGTCGGTGGCGGGCGTTCTGAATTTCAGGTACTTACTCATGACCAGTCCCTCACCAGCTTGCGTTCACCGATGTAGAGCTCGTTGGGTGCGTTGGGATCGAGGGCCCATTTGATGCGTTCGATGCCATCGGTGATGTCCTTGATCGAGCCACAGAAGGAGAGTCTGAGGTGACCTTCCTTGCCGAACTCGATGCCCGGGACAGTCACCACCTGCACCTTTTCGAGCAGGAACTCGGAAAGCCTGACCGAGTTCTTGTCGTAGTGGCTGAAATCCGGGAATGAGTAGAAAGTCCCGCCGGGCTCCTCGAGGCGAACACCGTCGAACGCCTTGAGCTCCTGGATCAAAACATTGCGATTGTTCTCGAGGGTGGTGCACAGGCTGTCGACCGACGATTGGACTCCGTTGATTGCGGCCGCGGCAGCGTGCTGGAGCACGGCCGACGGACCCGAAGTCTCGTGGCCCTGGATGTTGGTCATGACCTCGATCAGCCTGGTGTTGGCGACCGCCCAGCCGATCCGGAAACCGGTCATTGCATATTGCTTGGAAACGCCGTTGATGATGATGAGCTTGGAATTATCGGTACGGTCTTTGGCGAAATCGTAGGCGTTCACCGGCTTGCGGCCGTCGTAGATCAGGCGGTGGTAGATGTCGTCCATGATCAGGTACAAGCCGCGTTTCTCGCACAGCTCGACGACGTCCTTGATGAACTCCGCCGGGTAGACCGCTCCGGATGGATTGTTGGGGCTGTTGAGAATCACCGCCTTGGTGTAGGACCCGATCACCTGCTCGATGTCCTGGATGCGCGGGATAAAAGAGCCGTCCTCGGGTTCGACCGGGACCGGCACCGCTCCGACCAGCTTCACCATCTCCGGATAGGACACCCAGTAGGGTGCCGGGAAGATGACCTCTTCCTGCGGGTCGAGGATGGCGTGCAGGGCCGACATGATGGCCTGCTTCGCTCCGCCGGAAGCCATCACGTTTTCGGGTGCCGGCCGCCAACCGTAGAAGTCCTCGGTGTAGCGGATGATGGCCTGTTTGAGCTTCGGAATGCCGTCCGGCGGCGTGTAGCGGACCTCGCCCGAGTTGACGAGCGAGGTGGCCGCGAGGATCGCGTCCAGCGGCGCCTTGCCCTTGGGTTCACCACCCCCGAGGTGGATCACCGGGTCGCCCTTGGCGCGCAAAATCGCCGCGACTTCGTTCAATTTGAGGGTTGCGGATTCGCCAATTGACTTGGCGATCAAGGAGAGGCTCATGACTGCCACTTCCCTTCTACCATCGTATTCTGCGACGGGGCCCGGATTATCTCAAATGATTGTGAAAATATCCACTAAAGCAATTCGCTCAGCGAATTGCTGAACGAAAAATCTTTGTGAATTCTTGGTGCTCTTGGTGCCTTTGTGGTTAGACTGGAATTAGGCGGATTCACATGGCTGATCAAAACGATATTGAACGACTCGGGCGACGCGGCAGACGCCTGAAGGACTTGCGCAAGCGGGTCAAAAGCCGACGTGACGGTGAGGTCATCGTTGACGGGCGCCGGTTGGTTTCTGACCTCGTCCGCTGGGGCGTTCCGATTCGTGAGCTCTACCTGGTGCCCGAGATCAGCGGCGAGTTCGAGTCAATGGGATGGCGAGAGGCGGCAGAGAGCGTATTCGAGCTCGAGAGCTCGGTCCTGGCGGACATCGCGCCGACCAAAACCCCGCAGGGCGTTCTCGCGATTGCCGGGGAACCCGAGTGGCCTGCGTGGTCACCGGAGGGCGGTGTCGCCCTGTGGTTGGACCGCATCCAGGCCCCTGGCAACGTTGGTGCCATCGTTCGTTCGGCGGCCGGCCTCGGAGCAGCGGGCGTGCTGCTCTCTCCGGGCTGTGCCGATCCGTACGGAGCGGCCACCGTCCGAGGTGCCGCGGGGGCGGTCTTTCGCATCCCCATCGAACGTAATGTCCGCGCGTCAGAAGCCATCGATCGGGCCAAGAGTGCCGGCGGCACCGTCTGGGCCACCGATTCCCGCGGCCAGAAGATCGATGGGTGGCGACCCTCGGAGCCCTGTCTCCTCCTGGTCGGCGCCGAGGGTGCGGGACTCGATCCCGTGGTGGCCGAGCTTGCCGATGGGACTGTCGCCATCTCGATGTCCCGAGGCATCGAAAGCCTCAACGTCGCCGTCGCAACCGCCATCCTCCTTCAGCACTTGCGGCGCTGAAGAATGAGGAATGAGGAATGAGGAACTAGGAATTCCCTACCAACCCCCCATGGCTTCAGCGGGTGGGTGGGCGGCATTCCTAATTCCTGACTCCTAATTCAGCCCTTGGCGCTCTGCCACCAGTTTGACCGTTCCGGGAGGGCCGTCAACGACCCTGCCGACGATGGCCGAACCGGGGAGGCGGCGGACCAGATCCTCGGCGTGCTCGGGCAAGACGGAAGCCAGCAACCCGCCCGAAGTCTGCGGGTCGAGGCAGAGATCGACCCGTAGCTCGTCGGCGCCGTCGTCGATTTCGAGCACCGCCTCGACACTCGTCCTGTTTTTCCCGGCACCGGCCGGAACGAGCCCCGTTGCTGCGGCTTCGAGCGCCCCCGGCAGCAGGGGCAGCGCCCCGAGATCGATCTCGACTGCGTTGCCTGATGCCTCGGCCATCTCCGCCAGATGACCCGCGAGCCCGAAACCTGTCACATCGGTGACCGCGTGTGGCTCGACCTCCTGCAAAGCCTCGGCGGCCTCGCGATTGAGAGTGGACATCCAGCGCAGCGCGGTCGAGAGATGGGTGGGATCGGCCATCTCGGCCTTGGCAGCGGTTGTGATGACCCCCGTGCCGAGGGGTTTCGTGAGCACCAGTGCGTCTCCCGGCTTGGTGCCCGCGTTGCGCCAGATCTTGTCGGGGTGGACGGTGCCGGTGACGGCGAGACCGTAGAGCAGCTCCTGCCCCTCGACCGTGTGGCCTCCGGCCAGCACCGCACCCGCCTCTGCGAGGGCTGAGAGACCGCCGCGCAGAATCTCCTTCAGCGCCTCACTACCGAGCCGGGAAAGCGGGTAGCTGACCAGATTCATCCCGGCCAGCGGTGTGCCGCCCATTGCCCACACATCGGACAGGGCGTTGACCGCGGCGATTCGGCCAAAGGCATAGGGGTCGTCGACCATCGGCGGGAAGAAATCGGCGGTGTGGATGATCGCGATCTCGTCGGAGACCCGGATCACCCCCGCGTCGTCCGCGTACTCGATACCGACCAGGACATCCTCGGACTCGAGTCGCGGCAGACCACAGAGGACCTTCTCCAATAAACTCTTGGCCAGCTTGGCGCCGCAGCCCCCGTAGGCCGATCCCTCCGTCAGCTTGACCGCATCGTGGATCACAACCGCATCGAGAGCGCTCGGCGTCCAACTGTCGCCACGGCGCCGCCACACCGATTGCGGCTCGAGCCCCATGTCTCCAAGAAGCGACTCGAGGGCAGAGACGTCGTCAGCCAACGCCTCGAGCACTACGCCGCACTGCGAGCTGACCGAACGCGGTGCCGGCACCGCGTCGACGTCGAGGTTGGCCTCGCGCGCCGCCCGCTCCGCGCGCATCACACGCTGAACGGAGCCAAAAACCAGAAGAAGATCTCTTTTGCTCAATGATTTCCCAATTGCAGGTTCCCCGCCAGTTGCGACCTGCCCAACAGTATCGGGCGGGTGGGCGGCATTCCTAATTCCTAATTCCTAATTCCTCATTCATTCGATGCCATTCTCATGCGCGTCGAATACGGCTTCGATCAACGCATCGATGTCCGCCTCGGTATTGAAGGGTCCGATACCGACGCGGACGGTTCCGTTGGGAAAGGTTTCGAGGCGCTGGTGGGCGGACGGAGCGCAGTGGAGCCCGGCGCGCACCATGATGCCGTGTTTGCGATCGAGCCATGCAGCGAGCTCTCCGTTGTCTTTGCCCCGCATCGTGAACGAGAGGATGTTCACACGCGGCGTGTCCGGATTCCAGCCGTGGAGATACACCCCCGGAACCCCTCTGAACCCATCGACCAGGCGCAGCAGAAGCTGCCGGCCGTGCTTGTGAATTGCCTCCACCCCTCGTTCACGAATCCACACGCAGGAGGCGCCGAGACCGGCGGCCCCGACGGTGTTGACCGTTCCAGCCTCCAGCCGATCCGGTAGGTGCTCGGGCATCTCGTGGCTCTCCGAACGTGAGCCGGTGCCGCCCTGTACCAGGGCCTCGATGTCGAACCACGGTGCCAGAAGCAGAACTCCAATCCCCGTCGGACCGAGGAGGCCTTTGTGTCCGGAAGCGACGAGCGCAGCGGCGCCGGTTTTTGCGAAGTCGATCGGCAGACAACCGGCGGTCTGGGCCGCATCCACCAGCACCGGCACCGGCGACACCGTATCCGCCACCTCGGCCACCGGCATGACCGCTCCGTTGACATTGGAGGCGTGGGTCATGATCACCAGCGAAGTTGGCGCGCGGGTCACGCTGGCGACAATCTCGTCTGTCGACGGTCCGCAATCCGGTGATTTGCCTTTGATTGTCACCAATTTGATGCGCCGCTTCTTTTCGAACCAGCGCAGCGGCCGCATGACCGCGTTGTGCTCGAGAGACGTTGTGACAACTCGGTCGCCGGCGTTGAGTTTCGACGACAGGACCGCATTGATCCAGAAGGTGGCACCCGGCCCGAAGACAGTCCGCTCCGGATCGCCGCCGAGCAACGCTGCCACGTCCTCACGCGCCCCCTCGACGACCCGGGATGCCGCCACCGTCAGCCGGTGGCCGCCTCGACCCGGATTGCCTGCCGCCTGGTTGAGGAAGAGGGCCACGGCCTCGGCGACATCGGGTGCCTTCGGAAAGGAGGTCGCCGCGTGATCAAGGTAGATCATCATGGGCGGACGATAGACCCCGCTTCGGCGAGCCGGCCCGCGATCTCGAGCATGTCGGTGACCCGGCCTACGCGCAGTTGTTCAGAGATTTCGAAGAAATTGAGGCAGGTGCCGCAGGCGATGATCTCGACTCCTGCCGCCTCGAGCCCACGCAAATCGTCGAGCAGGTACGAACCTTCGCAGCAAAGCTTGACGCCGTCGTTGTAGAACAGGATCGCATCAGGCTTTTGCTCGAGTTCGACCTGGGTCTTGAGGAAGGAGCGGAGCAGCAGGGCGCCGAGCTCGTCGTCGCCGGAGCCCATTGTCCCGGCGGTGATCTGGACCACGCGCAGTCCAATGGAAGCCCGTGAGACCTCACTCACCATCAACGCCTCTTCGCCTGATCGGGCGCGGGTGGAGTCCCCGCTGGCGTTGATTCTGACGACGAAGGTGCCGTCGCCTGGGTCTTCGACCTCGGCTTCGGCGTTGTGGGAAGCGGCGAAACGGGTGACGTTCGAGCGGCAAAGCTCGTCGGCCACGTGCATGGTGATCTCGCGCTCTCCCTCGTTCAGAAGCTCGCGCAGCTTTAGCACCGGGCCCGGACACGCAAGATCACGAACGTCGATCGTTTTCATCCACCCTCCCTTCTCGACAGTGTAAACACACCTTTCCCATGGTTTCTTCTCCTTTCTTCGGTTCGACTCGAATGAGGCGGACCGGCGAAAGAAGGAGTAAGATAGATCGCAGACCCAACAATAGGAGGTGACCATGCTCGGTCGAGGCGTTTTGAGTACTCTCTACACCCTCAGCCAACAGAAGACCTATACCCTGACTTTGTACCTGGACATTGATCAAAACAAACAATCGAACAGACG
>Ga0316187_10005603_pt1 | contig 10828 bp, 11 predicted proteins | sample CroRivburrow1_MG_FD_204927 | JGI IMG/M metagenome (GOLD analysis project Ga0316187, IMG submission 204927) | Coastal sediment microbial communities from Maine, United States - Cross River worm burrow 1 | ecosystem: Environmental > Aquatic > Marine > Coastal > Sediment | place: USA: Maine...
TGTGAAGCCATATCAGTTGCGACTTGATTTACCAGCTGTGCGGGCATACAGGGCTCATCTCCCTGTAGATTAACCACGATGGCATCATCAGCCCATCCAAGCTTTTTAACAACCTCTGCGATGCGATCTGTCCCGCTATGATGGGCAGTGCTTGTCATACAAACTTCTGCATCAAAATCTTTGGCGCAGAGTGCAACCCGTTCATCATCTGTGGCAATAACAACCTCTGCTGCCCCACTTTCGCATGCCCGTTCATAGACATGCTGAATCATGGGCCTGCCTGCAATATCCAGCACAGGCTTCCCAGGCAAGCGGCTCGAGGCATATCTTGCAGGCAATACAACCTTGAAATCTGTCTCTGCCATTGCGGTTAGGAGACTTCCTCATCTGCAGGCAGCTGGCGCGCTTCCTGCTCAAGCATTACAGGAATATCATCCCGAATGGGAAAGGCAAGGCGATCTACTTTACAGATCAACTCTTTTGCCTTGCGGTCATGTTTCAGTTTTCCTTTACATACAGGACAAGCCAAGATATCTAACAATTTTCTATCCACGTTTTAAACCTCTTAATAGTTCTGCCAACCGATTGGAAAAGCCACTATCCACACTCACATCTATGGGTAGATACCAATGCCGTGGTTGGGCGAAATGTCTACATTTTACGGCATCCTTTTCTGTCATGAACACCGCTAATTCATCATTTGGTGTTATATCTCTCTTTTCAAACCGATGATGATCAGGAAAAGCATGCTCGATCAGCTGCAAACCATGATCCTTCAAAAGTCTGAAAAAACGCTGTGGATTACCAATACCAGCCAATGCATGTACCTGCTCTCCAGAGAACCCATCTAAATTGCGGGTAAGCTCTGGATTGCTAAGGTTTACAGCCTCCCCAATGACAATTTGCATGCTAGCTTCATTCAATTTTGCCTGGCCATTAACCATTACAAAATCTACGCTGGATAGGCGAGAAGGAGGCTCTCTTAAAGGCCCTGCAGGTAGGCACCAACCATTGCCGAAACGGCGTTTACCATCCACAACTGCTATTTCAATATCACGCCCCAGCGCATAATGTTGCATGCCATCATCTGAAATAATCACGTCACAGTCACTATTGTTTAATAATGCATGACCTGCTGCAACACGGTTTGGAGCAACATACATCGGACAGCTTGTGCGGCGGAATATCAAAAGCGGCTCATCACCCACCTCTCCTGCACTGCTCTCTCTATCCACCCGGCGTGGTATTTTACCAATTTCAGCGCCATAGCCTCTGGCAACAATACCCGGTTTATACCCAAGTTCTTTTAAATAGCCTGCCAACCAGATAACGAGAGGTGTTTTTCCTGTGCCGCCCACTGAAATATTGCCAACAACAATGACGGGGACAGGCAGCTTGTGCTGCTGAAATAACCCAACTTGATATGCACAACGGCGTATCCAGGCAAGTAGCCGAAATACCCATGAAATTGGCCACAGCACAATAGAAACTATGTTGCGGTCATCCCAGTAGCTATCCAGGTGTTTCACTGTTCTTAAGCTGGCGCAGTTTAGTTCTGTTCAGGAGGGATTGTTGCAGGAAAGGTCATATTTACCAATCCCAATTGGCTAGCCGCATCCATTGCTTTCATAATGGCCTGCCAGGATGCTTTAGCATCACCATTAATAACAACAGGAATGTCTTTTTGCTCTCCTACAGCTTTTGCAATTGCCTGTTTAATGGTTCCAATATTGTTTGAGACTACTTCTCTTTGATTTATAAAAAAGCGTCCTTCCGCATCTATTGTAATATCCAAAACCTTGGGTAATGACTCGGCAGGTGATTGTGTCTGTGCCTCGGGTAATTCAATCTTTATTTGTGCCTCTTTTTCAAAGGTTGTTGAAACCATAAAAAAGATAAGCAGTAAAAACACCACATCAATTAGTGGTGTAAGATTAACCTCAGGTGGCTCTTTCCGATGAGGGCGAAGGTTCATTCTTTCTCTCGTTCACCCTGCATGATATCGATCATTTTCAGTGCTTCTTCTTCCATACCCACCACCAGACGTTCAACACGACCACCAAAATAACGATGGGCAATAATGGCAGGAATAGCAACAGATAGACCGGAAGCTGTTGTAATCAAGGCTTTGGAGATACCGCCTGCCAATTCTGCAGGATTACCTACACCGGCCCCAACGATTGCGGCAAACACTTCAATCATACCGATAACTGTACCAAGCAGACCCAAAAGCGGGGAGATTGATGCGATGGTACCGAGTGTGTTCAGGTAGTGCTCCAGCTCATGAACAACCTGTCGCCCAACCTCCTCAACGGACTCCTTCATCACCTCACGTGAATGCATTCGGTTGAGTAGACCTGCTGCAAGGATGCGCCCTAAAGGGGAACTCTCCCGAATAGCATCAATCTGCACATTTGTCAGTTGGTTGTTTTTATGCAGAGCCCATACCTTTGCAACTAAGTTGGTGGGAAGGACACGTCGTTTCTGAAGGACCCATAAACGTTCAAATATGATCGCCAGGGCCATAACTGAGCACACTATGATTGGCACCATTAGCCAACCACCTGCCTTTACCAATTCAAGCAATTTCTCTTTCCTTTAGTTTGTATTATTAGGGCGATTGCCCCAAGCTAAAAATTCAGCTGAAAATTGACGAATGAATTCTACCATTATCTAGAGTCCACATACGATAGCAGACTATCTGTATCACTTATAACACCCTAAGAGTTCAAACATTGCCGCTGCTTTATAGCGTATTTCTTGGTACTCCTCTTCCATTATTGAGTCAGCCACAATACCACCACCAGCCCAGAAGCGAATGCATCCCTCAGAGGCTGTCAGCGTGCGAATAGCAATATTTGTTTCCATATTCCCGTCAAAGCCTATATAACCTATTGATCCGCAATAGACACCTCTGCGACAAGGCTCTAACTCCTCAATAATCTCCATGGCCCTAAGCTTAGGTGCTCCAGTAATAGAGCCGCCCGGGAAGCAACCACGTAAAAGAGTGACTGCATCTGCGCCAGCTGCCATCGTTCCAGTAACTGTGCTAACCAAGTGGTGCACAGTAGCAAAAGACTCAACTTGAAACAGCTCTGGCACATTAATGCTACCGATTTCACAGCTTTTACCAAGATCATTACGCAGTAGATCAACAATCATTAAATTTTCAGCGCAATTTTTTTGGCTATTGATCAGGCCCTGAATAAGCTGTTCATCCTGTTGCTGATTCAGTCCACGGGGCGCAGTGCCTTTTATAGGTTTGGTTTTAATCGTATGACCATGCACTTGCAAAAACAACTCAGGAGAACAGCTAAGAATTTGGGTAAATGGCGTATTTAAATAAGCCGAGTAAGGAGCTGGATTGGACTTTCGCAACCCCTGGTATGCACCCCAGGGATCCCCATCCACAGGCACTGAAAAGCATTGAGAAAAATTTACCTGATAGCAATCGCCATCATGGATATAGCGCTGAATCCTGTCAAAACCAGCAGCATATTGCTGCTTATCCATATTGCTCTCAATCTCTCCTTGTGCATGAAAAACCGGTTGGTCAACCACATCAAGTGACTGACTAAATTGAGCAACAAGGCTTTTCCACTTTTCCTGAGTAGAGCTGCTTCGTCCCTGCCCTACCAGCCAGCTTTGTTGTGCTTGATGATCCACAACCAAGGCCCAGTCATATATCCCAATAGCCATTTCCGGTAACTGATGTGGGTCAGCAGCCAGAGTGGGCAGTGTTTCGAGACATCGCCCAAGATCATAGCCAAAATAACCGATCGCTCCTCCGCAAAAGGGGAGGTCTGAAAACCCGGTTATCTTTGGTTGCAAATACGTCTGTAGAAGTGTGAAAGGATCATCTTTTGATCTGCGACAGTTACCCTGCTGGTCTTCTATCTGGGTATACTCCCCTTGTGTCACCAGTGTCGCAACAGGATCCGCAGCCAGGATATCATAACGCCCCTGATTGATTAGTGGACGACCACTATCAAGGAATACAGCCCAAGGCATCTCCCGTATTATTGAAAATAACAGTGCACTATCTGGATGGTATGGAAGCAGCTGCCGTAGAGGCTTGGTCATTAACTGAATTTCCTTAAGCCAGGAAAATTAGCTGAATTAAAAATTATACGCAGAATAAAAAAAACCGCCCAAGCAAACCTGGGCGGTTTTTTGTCTCGACTGCTTTATCCTATTCCGAATCCGCTTGCGTCTCTTGCCCAATATTGGAATTTACTCTTTCGCGCAATTCCTTACCAGGTTTGAAGTGAGGCACATACTTTCCGGATAAAGCAACTGATTCGCCTGTCTTTGGATTTCTCCCCGTCCGTGGCGGGCGATAATGTAACGAAAAGCTACCAAAACCTCTAATTTCTATACGCTCTCCGGATGCCAATGCTTGGCTCATCTGTTCAAGAACGCATTTAACAGCAAGCTCAACATCACGAGAGGCAAGATGGCTTTGCTGCTTAGCGATGGCTTCAATTAAATCTGATTTCGTCACTTCAGTTTCCCTATCTAGATATTGGGGCAGCTAGCTGCCCCATGTACTATTTAGCTACCAGGGATTAAGAGTAGTTAGCCCTTATCACCCATTTGCTCTTTCAAGAGATCACCCAGAGTTGCTTTTCCAGCTTTAGCTGCAGAAGCATAGCCTTTGATGGCTGATGTCTCTTCATCAACATCTTTGGCTTTGATGGAAAGTGATATTGTACGGTTCTTGCGATCAACGCCAAGGAACTTGGCTTCGATCTCTTCACCTTCCTTCAATACTGAGCGCGCATCTTCTACACGATCACGAGACAGCTCAGAAGCACGCAGGTAACCCTCAATGCCTTCATCCAGGGTGATAACCGCACCTTTAGCATCAACTTCCTTAACCGTACCCTTTACAATGCTACCTTTGGCATTGGCACCAACATAGCTGGAGAAGGGGTCTTTATCAAGGTGTTTGACACCAAGTGAAATGCGCTCACGCTCTGGATCAACAGAGAGAACAACCGCTTCAATCTCTTGTCCTTTCTTGTAGTTGCGAATAATGCCTTCGCCAGCTTCATCCCAAGAGATGTCTGACAGGTGAACCAGTCCATCGATATTGCCATCCAATCCGATGAAAATACCAAAATCGGTAATGGATTTGATCTTACCGGTGACATGATCACCTTTCTTGTAGTTGCTGGAGAATTCATCCCATGGGTTGGCCTGGCACTGCTTCATACCGAGGGAGACGCGACGACGCTCTTCATCGATATCCAGTACAGTGACTTCAACCTCATCACCCAACTGAACCAGTTTGGATGGGTGAACGTTCTTGTTGGTCCAATCCATCTCTGAGACGTGAACCAGACCTTCAACACCTTCTTCAATTTCAACAAAGCAACCGTAATCAGCTATGTTGGTTACTTTACCAAACAGGCGTGTGTGCTCTGGGTAACGACGTGCTAGTGCCACCCATGGATCATCACCCATCTGTTTCAGGCCAAGAGACACGCGGCTGCGCTCACGGTCAAACTTCAGAACCTTAACGGTAACTTCATCGCCAATCTCAACAACCTCTGATGGATGCTTGACACGCTTCCAGGCCATATCGGTGATGTGCAGCAGGCCATCAATACCACCCAGGTCAACGAATGCACCGTAATCGGTGAGGTTCTTGATAACGCCCTTAACTTCCATGCCCTCTTGCAGGCTTTCGAGCAGTGCTTCACGCTCAGCGCTGTACTCAGACTCAACAACAGCACGGCGAGATACAACGACATTATTGCGGCGGCGATCCAGTTTGATCACCTTGAATTCAAGATCTTTGCCTTCGAGGTAACCGGTATCACGTACAGGGCGTACATCTACCAGAGAACCTGGCAGGAAGGCACGAACTTCACCTAATTCAACGGTGAATCCGCCTTTAACTTTACCATTGATACGACCAATCACGGTCTCATCAGCTTCTGAAGCAGTCTCCAGAAAACGCCAGGCTTGATCACGTTTCGCTTTTTCACGGGAAAGGCGGGTTGCACCAAAGCCATCTTCAACGGCATCTAGTGCGACATCAACCTGATCACCGACAGCGACTTCAATCTGGCCATCGCTATCAAGAAACTGGGATCTGGGGATTACACCTTCGGACTTAAGTCCGGCGTTAACGATAACGTTATCAGAGGTGATATCAATGACGGTACCGATAACGATGGCACCTGTACGGAGCTGAGTGTTGGCAATACTCTGCTCAAATAATTCTGCAAAACTTTCGGTCATGGGTTTGATTTTCCTAGTATGCCGCATTTGCGTCTGCCCGATACTGCATGGTCAAACGGTTGTAGTTTAACAATTGGCTTTTGGGATACCTTCCCATAAGCCCCCTATTTGGGTGCTGAAATACCCAATTCCGGATAGATTTTCTGTACTCTATCCAGAACCAATTTCAGCACCTCATCTATCGACAGCGAGGTTGACTCTATCTCTAGCGCTGCGGCTGGCGCTTTTAGTGGAGCCACACTGCGATTCTGATCACGATCATCACGTTCCTGAATTTCAGTGACCAGACTCGCAAGATTAGCATCCAAACCCTTCTCTTTCAACTGCTTATAACGTCTTAAAGCACGTTCTTCTGCGCTTGCAGTAAGAAAAATCTTAATTGCGGCATCTGGAAACACAACTGTGCCCATGTCCCGCCCATCTGCCACCAGACCAGGCACTTTGGCATAGGCCCGCTGCCAATCCAGCAGCGCAGTACGCGCTTCAGGCACGGCAGCCACTTTAGAAGCGGCATTTCCCGCTATTTCTGTGCGGATTAACTGGCTAACATCTTTATTTTCCAGCAGAACTTTTTCACCCTGGAAACTCAGATCCAGATCTCTGGCCAGCGCCGCCAACTCACTCTTTTGCTGAACAGAGATGCCCGCTCTTTCCGCCGCAAGCCCCAAAACACGGTAGATCGCGCCACTATCCAATAAATTCCAGCCCAAACGCTCCGCCACCAGGCGACTAATAGTGCCTTTGCCAGAGCCACTGGGACCATCAATTGTAATAACAGGAATCATGATGCTGTGATATCCAAGCCTGTCTCAGCTGCCAGCGAGACAAAGCCAGGAAACGAGGTATTTACATTGGCACAGTCTGTAATAGTGATTTCACCGGATGCACGAAGTGCCGCCATTGCAAATGACATTGCAATGCGGTGGTCACCATGGCTATCTACAGTGCCACCCTGGATTTGCCCACCTTGAATGACCATACCATCCGGTGTAGGACGTGCATCAATCCCAAGCGCTACCAAACCATCTGCCATGACCTGGATACGATCACTCTCTTTTACACGCAGCTCCTCCGCACCTGTCAGGATAGTCTCGCCTTCAGCACAAGCAGCAGCAATAAAGAGGGAGGGAAATTCATCAATAGCCAGCGGAACCTGATCTTCAGGAATTTTAATCCCTTTTAACTTACGGGAACGGATATGCAGGTCAGCAACGGGTTCACCACCAGCATCACGCTCATTCAGCACCTCAATATCCGCCCCCATCTCACGGAGTATATTGATAACGCCAATACGTGTGGGGTTGATACCTACATGCTCCAACGTTAAGTCCGATCCTTCAGCAATGGCAGCCCCCACCAGAAAAAAGGCGGTTGATGAGATATCGGCAGGAATATCCAGGTTACATGCTGTAAAACGACCACCACCAGAGAGAGTCGCCTTGGGGCCTTCCCGCTGAATTTCATAACCAAATCCAGCCATCATGCGCTCAGTGTGATCACGGGTGGGAGCAGGCTCTGTTGTACTGGTTTGACCTTTGGCATAGAGCCCGGCTAGAAGCAGGCATGATTTTACCTGTGCGCTGGCGACAGGCATCGGATAATTGATGCCCTGCAGGTGGTCAACCGGGTGAATGACCAGCGGTGCGGTTCCGGCTTCTGTCATGCCGATATTGGCGCCCATCTCTTTCAGCGGCGTCGTCACACGCCGCATAGGACGACCCGACAGCGAGCTGTCTCCTATTAACGTCACCTCAAACCCCTGCCCCGCCAGCAGACCACATAGCAGTCGCATTGAAGTACCAGAGTTACCCACATCCAGTGGCTCTTTCGGTGCTTGCAATCCATGCATACCGACACCATGAATTGTTACCCGGCCATTATCTGGTCCTTCTATTTTGACACCCATCTGGCGAAAGGCATTCAGGGTAGCCAGTGCATCGTCCCCCTCAAGAAAGCCGGTGACCTGGGTGACCCCCTCAGCCAGCGAGCCAAACATAATGGAGCGGTGTGAGATGGATTTATCGCCTGGGACGCGCAAACTGCCCTGTAGTTTGCCGCCTGGCTTTACGTTAAAACTAATGGAGTTGGATGGGTTCAATTTATTGGTAATCCTGAAATGGGCCTAATGTCTATTAGGTTCTGTTCAATCTGCAAATCGGTCGCGTGCTGCCTTGGCTCGTTCAAATATCTCAAGCAGATGGTCGCCATCACCTTCTCGTAAAATCTCAGAGAGACCGGTCAACTCAGCAGCAAAACACTCCAGCATCATACCCAATGCATCACGGTTGGCGAGGCAGATATCGCGCCACATAACCGGGCTACTGGAGGCAATGCGAGTAAAATCCCTGAATCCACCTGCAGCATAGCGGAAAATCTCATCATTCTCCTTCATCTGCGCCAGAGCATCGACCAGGCTGAAAGCCAGCATATGGGGAAGATGGCTGGTGGCTGCCAACACCTCATCATGGTGCTCAACATCCATATGGGTTACATCAGCGCCACAGAGTCGCCACATGGCATCCACTTTGGCCAATGCTTCCGGAGCAGTACTGTTAAGCGGTGTGAGAATAATACGGCGGTTTTGATAGAGGGTAGGAAAAGCAGCTTCAACACCACTGTGCTCTGTTCCGGCAATAGGGTGCCCTGGGATAAAATTAGGCGGCAGCTCACCAAAGGCCTCCACAGCACCCCTGACAACACTTGCCTTGGCACTACCACCATCAGTGATGATTGCATCTGGCAACAGATGCCCCTGCATAGCCTGGAAAGTAGATTTCATTGCTCCGAGTGGAACGGCGACAAAAACCATATCGGCCCCATCAACCGCTTCACCCACATCATGCGTATAGCGATCAATAACGCCTAGCTCGACGGCTTTTTCCAGATTGGGCTTTCCACGGCCACAACCCACTACTTCTCCAACGGCATCAGCTTCCCGTAACGCTTGCGCCAGCGATCCACCAATCAATCCAACACCGATAATAGCAAGACGTTGGATCTTCATTTCAGCACAGACTCCAAAGTTTCAAGAAACCGTTGATTTTCATCTTCTAGCCCCACAGTAATACGAAGGTGCTGAGGCATACCATAGCCTCCAATTGGGCGTGTAATGCACCCAGCACGTAATAACTTTGCATCCACTTCAGCGGCAGAGCGACCAACATCCACACAGACAAAATTGCCTACAGACGGAATATACTCCAGCCCCAACCTTTCAAATCCTGCCGTGAGCTGAGGCATTCCGGCACTATTAACAGCAACCGATTGTTTAATATGCTCCTGATCGCCAAGCGCCGCGAACGCAGCAGCAAGTGCAGGCGCATTAACATTAAAGGGTTGTCGAACCCTATTTAGCAGCTCAGCCACATGAGGATGAGAGAGACCATAACCCACCCGTAGCGCAGCCAATCCATAGGCTTTGGAAAAAGTACGCGTCACAATAAGGTTTGGATATTGCTCCAGCCATAGAGTGGCATCAGGATAGGTCGCCTCCTCGACATATTCAGTATAGGCCTCATCGACAACCGCAATGACCTCAGAAGGCAGATCGTCAATGAATTCTAGCAGTTCATTCTTAGTCAGCCAGGTTCCAGTTGGGTTGTTTGGGTTAGCAATAAAGACAACCCTGGTATTCTCGCTGACCAACTCCCGCATAGCTTTCAGATTATGGCCAAAGCGCGGGCCAGCTGAACCATCATGTGCTGGAGCAACCTTGGCAGTTGCACCTACAGCCTGGGTACAAATGGGATAAACAGCAAAAGCATGCTCTGAGAAGATAGCCTCAGCACCAGGAGCTAAAAAGGTACGGGCAATCAGATCCAGCACATCATTTGAGCCATTCCCGAGCGTAACTGCATCAGCCTCAGTACCATGAAATTCAGCCAGTGCTGTACGCAGCTCAAAGCCACCACCATCCGGGTAGCGAGCCAACTCGTCTAATAGACCGGCAACAGCAGCCTTTGCCTTTGGACTGGCACCCAGTGGATTCTCATTGGATGCCAACTTGACAGAGTCACTTATCCCAAATTCACGTTCCAGCTCAGAGATTGGTTTGCCAGGTATGTAGGGATGCAGTCCCGAAATGCCAGGGGCAGCACATTTTAGAAAAGGGTTATCAGTCGTTTTTTGCATGGAGATAGCAGATTAGTAGCGCAGAAAGGATAAATCGCAAGTTATCACAAGGTATCCTGAGTCACCCCAGAATTGGCAATTTGTTAAAGTATTAGAGTACAGCTTTTGGATAAGATCCAAGGATTTTGCAGACCTGGGCCTCACTCTTCAGATTTTCAAGGGCTTGTGCAACATCCGCATCATCTTTATGTCCATCTATATCTACAAAGAAGACATACTCCCATTTACCACGACGGGATGGCCGAGACTCGATCCGGGTCATACTGACACCGTGCTCCGCAAGCGGAGCCAATAAGCGATGCAACCCTCCAGCAATATTACGTGTAGCCAATAACAGCGAAGTTTTATCCTCACCACACGGAGCAACCTCTTGCTTGCCAATGACCAGAAAACGCGTGGTATTGCCGGGCTCATCTTCAATGCTATGCGAAAGCACTAGATCGGA
>Ga0316187_10005605_pt1 | contig 10826 bp, 7 predicted proteins | sample CroRivburrow1_MG_FD_204927 | JGI IMG/M metagenome (GOLD analysis project Ga0316187, IMG submission 204927) | Coastal sediment microbial communities from Maine, United States - Cross River worm burrow 1 | ecosystem: Environmental > Aquatic > Marine > Coastal > Sediment | place: USA: Maine...
CTATATTCTGCCTACATCCCCTATGTTGTAGGTGGCGGCATATTCATCCCGACCAACAAGGTATATCAGCTGAGTGAAGAGGTTTTCATCCTGCTGACATTGATGGATGAAACAGAAAAAATGCCTGTAGTTGGCAAGGTTATCTGGATTAACCCGCAGGGTGGAGGGCATGGTCATTCAATTCCTGGCATCGGGGTTCAATTCACGGATAAAGATGGTCAGGCGGTACGCAACAAGATCGAAACCTATCTTGCGGGCACGGCCCAGTCGGAACGTATGACCCACACGATGTAGCAAATTCGCCGCAAAAATTCATAAAAATATCTTCAAAATCAAACAATTATTTGCTAGTGTATACGGTCATTTATTGACTGAATAGACCGCTGGACAATGTCACACACACTCGTAGATTCACACTGTCATCTCGATCGGCTTGACCTGGACCACCTCGGTGGTGATCTGGAGAGCGTACTTGCCCATGCCAAACAGCAGGGTGTATCACACATGTTATGTGTATCCATCACATTGGAGGATTTTCCCCGTGTTCTTGATCTGGCCCGGCGTTATCCGCACGTTTATGCCTCAGTCGGTGTGCACCCCAATGAACCCGGCTGCCATGAACCCGATAGTGATGAACTGGTGGCACTGGCCAATGACTCGAACATCATCGCCATTGGAGAAACCGGGCTTGATTATTTTCGCAGCGAAGGTGATCTTGAATGGCAACGTCAACGCTTCCGCCAGCATATACGCGCCGCCAGGAGCTGTGGGAAACCATTGATTATTCATACCCGTGATGCCGAGCAGGACACGCTGGGGATCATGCGTGAAGAGCAGGCCGGGACAGTCGGTGGTGTCATGCATTGCTTTACCGGGAGCCAGGAAATGGCTGAGGCAGCCCTTGATGAGGGTTTTTATATTTCTTTTTCTGGCATAGTAACCTTTAATAATGCCAAGGCATTACAGGCAATAGCCCGCTGGGTACCGGCAGAGCGCCTGCTGGTAGAGACGGATGCCCCCTATCTGACCCCCGTACCACTGCGCGGTAAACCGAATCAGCCGGGCAACACCCGCCTGGTTGCAGAAAAGCTGGCTGAACTGCGTAACACGAGAATTGAAACCATTATGGAACAAACCAGCCGAAATTTTTTTAGTCTATTTACTGCAGCCTAGATAAATTTTCTGCTGAGAATTGCCTGGATCTTTTCATCAATTCGCTCAATAAGAGGCCGTACTTCGTCCAGAATAATAGCCTCTGCATTACGCACATAGAGATCGGCCTGGGCTGCGGCATCAGACAGGGCCGACAGCTGAAAATATCCGGCCACTCCCTTTAGCTGGTGCAAATGTTCAGCAAGCCCGTCACGATCACCACAGACAAAGGCGGCATGGATACGACTGCTATGCCCAGGTAATTCTTCAATCAGACGTGGCAACAGATTTTGTTTTATTTCATCAGCAGGGCTTTTTTTAATATTCAGCGGATCTTCTTCATGCCGGTAATTCAGCCATTTCGCCAGGGTATTCCAGAATATTTGTTCATTAATTGGTTTTATTATGACATCAGCTATACCGGCAGCCTTTAAATCAGTTTGGCCTTGAATATAGACATCTGCCGTTAGGGCCAAAATAGGTGTAGAGTTATTAAGCTCAGACTCAGCCTGAATTTTTCGTGACACAATCAGACCATCCATTTCCGGCAAATGGATGTCCATCAATATGAGGTCAAAATGTTCATCAAGCGCCAGTTTTAAGGCCTCGGTACCAGTGCGGGCTTCTGTAACCGCCATACCACGGTCACATAACAGGCTAGATACATAAAGTCGGTTGAAGTCATTATCTTCGGCCAGTAGAACCCTGCTTGTAGCATGAAAAGAATCAGGTGATGGTTGTTCAGGTCGCGTGAGATTATCACTGTTAACTGGGTATAGTTGTTTATTGGAAAATATCCCATTGATGGTAGCATGCAAATAATTATGGGCTACTGGTTTAGTGATACATACACAATCAGCAAAACTGGATAATGAGGTACATACATGACGCCCCTCATCACCAATCAGCAATAGCAGGGGGGCAGGGTATCTTTCAGCCAGTGACAAGAGTTTGTCACGAAACTGACCGGAATCCGCCGTGGCTTTATCAACACCTGCAATAAACAGATCAAATGGCTGATCACCAGTCTCCGCCACAGACCTTAAAAGCTCTTCGGCGCGCTCCAATGATGGTGCCGTATATATTTTATGACTCCAGGTTAGCAACTGATTACGTAGAGAACGTAATGCCAGACGATGCGAATCACAACACAAAATCTTTTTACCAGAGAAACTATTATGATATTCACCAACAGCATCATTATCCTCTTTGTTTAGAGTCAGTGAAAAAGAAAACTCTGAACCCAACTCCGGCGTGCTTTTTATAGATAAAGAAGCACCCATTAATTTAAGTATCGTCTTTACAATGGCCAGACCCAGTCCGGCACCTTCGTAACCACGGCTTTTTGAGTTATCGGCCTGATAGAACGGCATTTGTATCATGTCGAGTTTTTCAGGCGCTATACCTTCTCCGCTATCTGATACACTGATAAGTATGGTGGCTGAATCAAGGTCATTGCTTAATAATGATGCGGAGATAACCACTTCACCTTTATTAGTAAATTTTATAGCATTGCTAACAAGGTTAATTATCACCTGTTTTAAATGATAGCAGTCGCCAAGCAAATGCAGCGGAACATCAGAGTCAATCAGAAAAATCAGCTCAAGCCCTTTATTATGCGCTGCAGGACTCATAAAAAGCACCGCGTCTTCAAGACAGTCACGGATATTGAGGCTCTCCTTTGCAATATCGACAGCATTTGCATCAAGGCTGGATATATCCAGGATGTCATTAATTAATTGCAGCAGATGTCCTGATGCATGATCGATGACGCGCACAAATTCAGATTGCTTGGAATTGAGGTCCGTCCTTTTGATGAGATTCAAAAAACCAATAATGGAATGGAGCGGTGTTCTTATTTCATGACTCATTCTGGCCAGAAATTCCGATTTCGCCTCATTGGCCCTTTGCATAGATTCACGTGCCCGACGCAGTTCCGCATTACTCTTTTCCAGGCTAGTAATCGTATCTCTATTGCGTGCCGTGGCAATATCCACCTGCTTCTGAAGTTCAAAGCGTGAATTATTTACCACAATTGCCATATCAAAAAAGGCATTTTCAAGATCGCCCAACTCATCTTTATCCCCTGATTTATCCTTTATTACCGTTTTCCCTGAGGCAATCTTTTCAACATTATCTTTAATATTCAGAATAGGCTTCGTGATACGTGAAGCTATGTAATATGCGAGCAATAAAGATGCGGCGATGACGACGATCATGATCATCATAATATGAATAATCTTATCTCGCTTTAAGCCCAGGATGTGATGGTCCGTCATAATAACTTCAATCCAGCCCAGGATATCTGAAAACCCATCTGTTACCGGCGAGTCAAAATACTCATCATGCTCAATGGTCATTAACTGCCCGCCACGAACAACGGCCATAAATGTCATGTTGCTATCGATATCCTCTGCAGCAACAATGCCCTTATAGTTTGGCGAGATGTTATTGACAACATCCTCTTTGTCTTTGTTCAAAATTCGCACTGAGAAAACATCGGGGTCACTAAAAATCGACTGGCTCAGCTTGACAAGAAAATCAACATTGTCAGTAAACAGAGCAAACTCGCTTAATTTAGCAAGATCAAGGGAGTAACGCGAACCATTAACATTAATTCTATTATTGGCGTCACTAGTCCAGTTTATTATGTAATAGCACCCCAATAGAATACTAATAAGGATTGCCGGAATAGTGGCCGCTATAAATATTCGTCCACGAATACCAATCTTGTTTTTTATAATATTAATTTTCACTTGTGGGAGTCCTGCCAAATATTCCTGAATATTTCTTTTTTCAGGGTTTCATCTTCTGGCAACTTTATGCCAAGGTTGGTAACAACCTGTTTATTCGTATTAATAGAAAAATCATCTGGAAAAGTGATAGTTTGCGCTAATGCCACGGCCTCTGATACAGACAAAGGCGACTCTTTTATTTCCAGAATTCTAAGCGCAGTTAATTTTCCAATTGTCTCCGGTGTTGTGTAGATGGCGGCGAGTGCGCCTGATTTCACATAGGAAGAAGAAAAAGCTATAACGGGTTTTTGTTCGCGATAAGCCATATACAATAGCCACTTGGATCGCTGCGGCGAAATAACCGATTTATCAGGCAAAACAAGAATGATATCGCTATTATTAATCAGGCGGGTAATGTTTTTAGCCGTTAAAGAAGCATCGACATGCTCGACCTGCAATGCTAGTCCGGATCGCTTCAGAGAACTTTCCAGCTCACTCTGGCTATTTTCTCTGGGGGAGAATACACCAACCTTGTCGCCTTTATCGAGAATAATGGCTAATAGCTCAACAAAGCGGTTGATCGGCTGATCTATGACAATGGCGGAAATACTTCTGTCAGAATCATGCCATATTTTCTCGAAATTATCTTTGGGTATAAATACACTTAGCACAGGGGTCGCCTCCCTGGTTCTGGCTGCTATTTTTGCCGCCCTGGTGCCAATCGTAACCAGAAGGTCTGCCTTGGCCGCTGACCGGGAATGTTGAGAAACATAATCATCTCCCACATACACCAGCAATCTAATATTATTGCCGCTAGACGACTGCAGATATTCACTCAAGGATGCATAAACAGAGCGATATTCCTTTTTATCTTCGCTTAATATTACATCAACTGCCAGGATTGTACTTTGGGCGGGTGCACCATAAACAGTGGGAACAGGAATAACATGGCATGCAAGCCATAAACAGATAATCCGGAAAATTATCTTATCCTGTTTCATCAGTGTTAAAAACTGATCTCGAGCTGACAATAGACCCTGGTCTCAAAAACATTGGCGATATGGTCTGCAGACGTATAATCTTCGAATTCATAATAATCATCAAAAATATTTTGCGCGATCAAGGAAATCTTTCCAGACGTAGAATTATTATCAAATGATCGTGTTAGCTTGATATCTGTACGCCCCACATCGCCAGGAACTCCGCCTCCTAGCCACTCCATATAACCGGTATGATAATAACCGGCGCTTGCTTGCCAGCGCTCAAGAAATTGTTTGCTCAATAACAGGCTATAACTGTGGTTAGGGGAAAATCTCTCAATCTTTGAATCTTCATAAAGCAGGTAAGGTACAATACTTCGCATTATCGTTCCGGTAAAACGGCTATAGTCATACTGAGCATCCAGTGACCAGCCATTGTTAGCCCGATATTTAAGTTGTATCTCAGCGCCTTTATTGATCGTATAACCGGTATTCATCCAGATCCATGTCTGGTTATCAAATAAATCCGGATAGGTGCCGTTATCACGCACATTCCTGATTATGTCATCAAGCCGTTCAAAATATAATTTGGCATCAATATCCAGGCTTCTGGAAAAGAAATGACCAATATAGGCCAGCTCATAACTGGTCAGGGTTTCTTCCTTTAGATTCGGGTCGGATTTATAACGGATATCAAAGATATCACTACCTGAGATCAATATGGTGTCGAGTCGAGCTATGTTGTCATTATAAAATTCATAGAGCGATGGTGTGCGTTTGGCCCTGGCGGCACTAATTCTTGCCGAATGATTATCTGAAAAGGCATGATTAAGCGACAGGCGGGGAGAGCTATAGAGGCCGACCAAACCATTGTTCTCTGCCATTACGCCAATATTCAGTATTGTGGTATCACTCAGATATTTTTCAATATGAGCAAATAACCGTTGGCTATTGACGTCGATATAATCCGATCGATTGAGGATGATACTATTTTTCAAGCGGTCCACCTTGTAGCTACCACCCCAGACAAAACGTTGCTTCTTATCGCTTGTTGATGTCTGCTGAAATTCCGCCTCGGTGCGCGTGGCATTTCCAGAATAGAGCGAGTAGCTAACTGTATCGGGAACACTAAAAGGGGAGAGGTCTACTACATAACCATCATCATAGGAAAGAAAGTTATTAGTCAGACTCCATTCCTGCCGTTGACCTCCAGCCAGCGTACGCAGCCACTTTATGGATTCATAATGTGACCGGGTTTCTCTTTCGCGCACAGGATTTTCAATGTTACCTGGCACACCCCAGCCACCCTCGGGGCCGCCACCAAAGCCCAACTGAATGTCCAGTGTTTCATTGTAAGACGGGGTATAAATCCCCCTGTAACTGAGACTGGCTATTTTTTTATAGTCATCGACATCCTCAAATCCATCATCCCGATTGCTGTATAGCGTCAATCGTTGCTCATATTTTTCATAAAGATTGGCAAAACGATAGAGGCTTTTCCTGGTGCCGATAGCACCACCAGTGAACGCCAGCGTGTGACCTTCTACCTGAAAAGGCTTGCGGGTAATGATATTGATAGTACCAAGCACAGCATTGGCACCATAGGCGGCCGAGTTGCTACCACGAATAACCTCAATACGCTCAATGTCATTGATGGTTAAACCAATATTGTTCCAGGCGATAATACTGAATAGCGGTGTAAATACCGAACGCCCATCGATCAACACCTGCATACGATTGGGCCAGGCCGAGGCGTAACCATGATAGGTAGCAGAAAACAGGTTGCCACTGGCATGGGCGACGCGCATACCCGGAACCAGTCGCAACAGGTCGACAATCTCGATGGCAGATGAACGTTCGATCATTTTACGATCGATAATGGTGATGGAAACAGGGGCCTCTTCGGCTCGTTGAGGCAGGCGGGTTGCGGAGACTATTTGTGACAGATCTACAAAATAATCACTTTCGCTGATCGCGGCAGATTCTTGCGCTTCAGCTTTTATTGACACCAGCAGTGACAATAGAAGCCAGAATAGTATTTTTATAGCCATAACTCCCCCGTTGAATTGGCATCTGATAGTAAGCAATACAGATAACAGGGGTAATTGTATCAGAACAAACCTTGCTCGCGGGCTACGATAACAGCTTCGGTACGATTGGTTGTTTGCAGGACTTGCAGGATGGCCGTTAAATGAACTTTAACGGTATTTGATGACAAGTGCAGGGTGTCAGCAATTTCCTTGTTAGTTTTACCCTGGGATACTAGCTGCAGCACCTCAAGTTGACGTGTGGTCAATGAGGGTTTGGCTCGCCTTCCCGGGCGAAATAAAGAGGGGGGATCCATTCGAATGTCGATGCCTTCCATAGCCTCTCGCGACGGGTCATCAAGATATCCCAGCATGGAAGAAGGGGTGTAAACACCACCGGCCAGGACCAGGCGAATGGCATGTAATACCAGATCATTATCACTGGATTTGGGAATAAACCCGCTAGCGCCACAATCCAGCGACTTTCTCATCAATGCCGGATTTTCAACGCCGGAAAATACAATAACCGGGATATGGGGATAGTTATCACAAAGATCACGAATTAAAGCAAGGCTATCTGTGTCGGGTAAATAGAAATCCAGCAGAATAAAATCCAGATCATCGTATTTCGAGACAATTTTCCGAACTTCCTTACCGTCGCAGGCATCAAAGATAACTGGATTATCATTGACACTGCATAATAATTGTTTGATCCCTTCGCGAATCAGGGCATGGTCATCAGCAACAAGGCAGCGCATCGTTATCTCATCATCCTAATTTGATAATTCACTCGTATATAATACTTCTATTTTCGACATTCATGCTAATACTTTTGGGTTAGTACAAAGGTACTATATTTATTATCTAAAACTACTGCTAATATTTCCCGACGGTGGGAAAGGAAGGTGTATGCACAAGGATGTGCCCTTTGAACACCTGAGTGAATTCATCCCGTCAGTGATGCCTCTACAATATTCAGTGCCCGATCCAGCAGGGCCTGGTTGTTATAAAAATGACTCGAAAGGCGTATAGCGCCGGCCCGAATGGCACAAATCACTCGCTGCTCCTGTAACCGTGCATAAAGGACGTCAGAGGCAGTCTCACTGTGCTCAAAAGCAACAATGCCACCATGCCGGTGGTTTTCGGCACAGATGTTAATGCCATTAAGCGATTTCAATTGCTCCGCCAGATAAGCACCATTGGTACAAACAGCCTGCTCGACCTGTGCCATACCCAGTTCCAGCAACAAACCGATGCTGGCCGACATGCCATGAATGCCAATCATGTTCGGGCTGCCACACTCAAAACGGCGGGCAGAAGCGGCTGGATACCAGTCACGCCGATCGAAATCGGCCAGATTTTCGACCATATGCCAGCCAAATTGGCGCAGATGCAACGTATCACGTAAGGCAGCCCGGCAATAGAATAATGCCAAACCCTCCGGTGCCATCATCCATTTGTGGCCGTCAGCAACGACAAAATCGGCCTCAATGGCCTGAACATCCATCTGCAGCGCACCAATACTTTGAATAGCATCGACACAAAACAGGATGTCATTGAGACGGCAAAAACGACCCAGGCGCTCCAGATCCAGCGCCAGACCTGAGGCAAACTGCACCGAACTGATAGCCAGAAGCCGGGTATTTTCATCACACGCCGCCTCAAGTGCCGCTTCAGGACTGATATCAGCCAGGAGATCCGCCTCACGTAAGGTCACTCCCTGGTCATGCAGTGATTCCCAGACGATACGATTAGAAGGGAACTCCTGATTACTGGTTACAATATTATTGCCCGATTGCCAGTCAATCCCATAAGCCACAACAGAAAGGCCTTCGGAGGTATTTTTCAGCAGGGCAATATCATCAGTCGAAGGGGCATTAATCAGCTCACTAAGCTGCCGACGCAGAGACTGTTCGACAGCCATCCAGCGGGGGTAGAAAACAGGGCCGGTCGTGACATTTTCCTCAGCAAACTCGCGGATTGCAGTTGCCGTGCGTGTCGGCCAGGGTGATACCGCGGCGTGATTAAGAAAAACATAATCAGTCGCAAACGGGAATTCATGCTTAATCAATTGTTCGAATTGTGTGTCGGATTCCTGCATGGTTGATATATACCACTAAACAAACCCGGAGGGTTAATGGCAGGGCATGTAGGATAGGCACTACGCGGACACTGCCCGCCATCCCTTTATGCGTATAATATATATTATGTTAAATAATGAAACGATTGTTGTTCAGCAAGCAGGTAAGTAGTTTTGCTAGAAGCGCAAGGTCATGGAGACCTTATCGTGACTGATTTGATAGAGGATATCGTTGCTGGACAGGCTCAGCCCCACACCGGTATGACCGTCCAGCTGCTTTTGACGAACCAGGAACAGGCTCTCGGATAACCTGATGCCCTTAACCTTAATGCCTGATTCCAGATGATGCTGTAGTGGATTAAAACGATCCTGCGTTACAAAAGAATCATCTTCTGTGGCGTAGTAGCTTTGGGAGGCAAAATAATCTGACTGGGCGCCACTGTCCAAAACCGGCATCTGTTTCAAAATGTTTGCAGCCAGGCAATTACTACAGATGGCACTGAGCATTAGTGCAAGCATCAGTAGACTTGAATGAAACAGGAACCGTGAACCAGGATATCTGTCAACCGTACTATCTATCATATTGATAACACCACTCACGTAATTAACCGACATTATACGCGGATTTTAGCATTAACTCAATGGGAATCTTATTTAATATAATACTATCAGCAACTTATAATTCTCTCCATATTGCCAGCCTCCCTTGAGAGCGCGGTTTAACACCCTATTAAGTCTGCTGTGGCCTAATACACCTGCCAAACGCAACCGGCTATCACCGGCGAAGAGTATGTAAAGACACATTTACATAGTTTTACGCATAGAAAGACAGATCTCCCTGTCAAAATCATAAGAATGAGCAAGTTAAGGCACGAAGTTTATCAATAACTTCATGAATAATTGAGCTGAGTACCCCAGGATGGATAACCGCCCCATAAAACGCATACAATGTGCAGGCATAACCCCGGCTAAGTGTTTATCAGTCATGGTTATGCTGCTGGCGCTATTCAACCCTGCGCAGGCCGCTACCCCTATCCAGTTTGATAGCTGGAACGTCAACAACGGTAACATTGATGTCACTGCGGCCTGCTTACAGGCCATTAGCTGCAAACCCCTGGTCTCTGAAAATGGATTTCTGCAGCAGATAGTGGATACCGTCGATGGTAAGTTTATCCACAGTATCGTCACTGATTTTGGTGTCAGCGGTAACCCTGTAGATCTCGAATTTCAATCGGAAACCTTTATCCCCTTTGACGCCAGGGCCAAAGGTTTTAATAACGATCGAAAATGGGCCCTGGACGCCAAAACAGTCGTTCGCAGCATGGCTGACGGTTTTGAAAACGCCTTTATGATGGATGCAGACCCTTATACTGATAATAATGGTAATCAGCTGGACATCATGAATTTCAACCTGGCACAAACACTCAATAATTCAGATATGACAAGCCACTTTGATTACACCAAAAATCAGGTATTTGGATTTCCTGACCCGATCAATAATAGTGAAGCTTATATGCTGGATATCGATCAGGATATCCTACTGGCAAATGGGACAACGATTACAGGCCTCCCCACTACCCCGGATTTTGTCGCTACACAACGATATGCCAACAGCAAACGCAGCGGCTGGGCCGGTGATATCAGTACGGGTGAGCTGATCTACGACCCCTTCTCAACCGCCGGTTCATTGACACTACCCGATGACCTGAGCGGCACATCAACGACAAGCTGGAGCGATGGCGAAGCTATTGAAACACACTGGGTAGCCCAGATCGACAACCAGGGCTCATTCAGCACCCCTTTAAATTATCAAGCCATTTCAACGGCATCCGGTCTGTTTGATGACTATACC
>Ga0316187_10005606_pt1 | contig 10826 bp, 9 predicted proteins | sample CroRivburrow1_MG_FD_204927 | JGI IMG/M metagenome (GOLD analysis project Ga0316187, IMG submission 204927) | Coastal sediment microbial communities from Maine, United States - Cross River worm burrow 1 | ecosystem: Environmental > Aquatic > Marine > Coastal > Sediment | place: USA: Maine...
CCCCATATTGGCATAACGCCTGCGTGCGCCCTGTACGGTAAGCCTGGGGATAACGGTCCTGGCATAGACCAGCGGCCTGCCGCCACAGCACAGGAACACCTGCCGCACTAGCGCCGAACGCTCATCCTGAAGCGCCATAGCTTCGGCCTCTTCGCTATCTATTTTCTGCCAGTGCTGCGAGATAACCTGCACAGTAAAATCCTTGTCGCATAGATCGATAAGGCGCGCCGTCAGTGATGACGCATCAAAGAGCCAGGGCATCAGAGATGGCTGGATAGTCTGATTGAATAGTTGATGACGCTGGTACCAGCGTTGTCTTGACTTCAAGGCTGAGGGTTCACAGTGAAACTTACGAAGGTCTATTTTAGCGTGAAATGATCGTGCTCAAAAACTTATTATTTCACTTTGAAACATTTCAGCCGGATGACACGGAACAGGTAACCGTCGTTTCACTAGGGCAACGCGCCTCGACGCCTGAAACCGGGCTATTAAGCCAGCCACTTACGCAACACCGCTTCCAGGTGGTCTCGCTGTACCGGCTTTCCAATATAGTCGTCCATGCCGACTTCAAGACATCTCTCGCGGTCACCCGACATCACGTTTGCCGTCATCGCGATAACGGGGAGATGTTGATCATATAAGGTCCTGATATCCAGATTTCTAATTTCACGGGTAGCATCAAAACCATCCATCTCCGGCATCTGGCAATCCATCAACACCAGGTCAAACGACTGTTCCTGCAACGCCTTCAATGCCTCGACACCGTTGTTGGCCAGCACTGCTTTCAGGCCGACTTTCTCCAGCATCTTCTGCGCGACCATCTGGTTAATCGGGTTATCTTCTACCAGCAGAACCCTGGCATTCAGCTGCACCACTCTGTTTTGTTTCGTGGCAACGTCGCTGCGCTCACATGTTTCATCGGTGCGCGGATAATTGGCCGTGAACCAGAAAGATGACCCGACGCCTTCCTCGCTCTCGACACCGAGTGAACCATCCATCATGTCGACCAGCTGGCTGACGATGGCCAGCCCGAGACCTGTGCCGCCATATTTTCGTGTCGTTGAACCATCTGCCTGGGTAAATGCATTGAATAATGTATCCAGGGCAGACTGTGGTATGCCGATGCCGGTATCCGATACCGTGACTTTTACGTCGACACTGTCCGTATTACTGTCTAATACCTCGACGCTGACCTTCACCTCGCCCTGGCGGGTGAACTTCAATGCATTGGAGACCAGGTTGACGATCACCTGGCGAAGTCGGGTCGGGTCACCGATAAGGGTGTCAGGCAACGTATCGTCGATCTGCTGGATCAGTGCTACACCCTGCTGCTCCGATTTCAGTGAGTGTAATATGACGATATCTCTAACTATCTGTTTGAAATCAAAGGCGATCTTTTCAAAGCTTAACTTGCCTGCCTCGATCTTGGACAGGTCTAAAATATCATTCAGTATCGCCAGCAGGGCATCTGCCGACTTGTGCGCCGTATTCACGAACTCATGCTGATCATCGTTTAGCTCGGTATCTTCCAGCAGCTGCAGCGTACCGATGACACCGTTCATCGGCGTGCGGATCTCGTGGCTCATGTTCGCCAGGAACTCGCCCTTGGCCTGGCTCATCTTTTCCGCTTTTTCTTTCGCTTCTTTCAGTTCAGCCTCGATCTTCTTGCCATGCAGGATCTCGTCCTTCAGGTTATCGTTAAGTCTCTCCAGCGAGGCACTAGCATTGGTCAGGTCACTGATAAGCGCTTCATTCTTATAGGATAACTCGAGCTCAGCGATCGATGACTTATACATACGGTGAACCGCCATGACCATCACACCGAGGAAAAAACCGGTCATCGCCGAGAGCGCGTAATAGACTTCTCCGCCGATATAGAACAGGCGAAACATCAGTGGCAGCAGCACACAGCCGACGTAGCCGTAATACACCCAGGCAACGGATGAATACGCCACGCCCGAGGCAGAGACACCGACCAGGATAAATGCCAGTACGATCTGGTACAGCTCATTGAACGGGAACATCAGGATCGACGTGATACCCCAGCCTGCCCCGGTGAGGAAAACCGAGACCAGGTACCAGCGCCGGATAACAAACTTGTCTATCGAACTGGTTACATCTTTAGAATACAGCCTGAAATAGTGTACTGCCGAGCGATATAGAAACAGCAACATCATGACACCTAGCCAGACACTCAAAACTTCGTGCGGCAGGTTTTTCCAGATCAGCCCTACCCAGATGATAGCCATGGCGATACCGGCGATATTGCTAAATCCGGACCCGGTGATTAAGCGTTCGACCTGGGTCTGCAATATGCGTTCATCATGCTCACTGACAGCACTATCCTGTGGTTCGCTGACAGCGATGCCCGGGGTTTGTGATTGCGATATCATGCTGATTATCTTCGGCGTTTATTATTAAGACTCTTTAACTATTAAAAAATAGCCTATTCGCCGAATAAAAGCCATGAATTACGGGTTTATGCCTGCTCAAACATTGGCAAACCGGTCAGCTTTACCTAACCAGCGCCTGATCAGGGGTTTTACTGCCTGCGGATGATTCTCGATAATATATGAAGCGGTTTTTTTAACTTCGGGAAACCATTTTTCATCACGCACGATATCGGCGATACGCATCTGCATCAGACCCGTCTGCCTGGTGCCCAGCACCTCACCCGGACCGCGAAGTTCAAGGTCTTTTTCTGCCACCTTGAAACCATCATTGGTCTCCCTGAGGATACCCAGGCGCTGTTTCCCCCTCTCTGATAGCGGCGCCTGATACATCAACACACAGGCGCTCTGTTTGCCGCCACGTCCGACCCGGCCACGTAACTGGTGCAATTGTGCCAGTCCCAGGCGTTCGGCATTCTCTATCACCATAAGTGACGCGTTCGGCACATCGACACCGACCTCGATCACCGTGGTCGCTACCAGCAGATCGATCTCGCTGTTCTTGAACTGCTCGACAACAGACTGTTTTTCCTCCTGCTTCATCCGCCCATGTACCAGGCCGACGCGGACACCACCCAGCTCTGCACTCAACTGTTCGGCAGTCACCTCTGCCGCCTGGCACTGCAGGAACTCGGATTCTTCGACCAGCGTACACACCCAGTAGGCCTGCTCACCGTTCTCGCATGCTCTTTCGATACGATCGATGACCTCATCTCGCCGCGCTGTCGAAACCACCACCGTGGTCACCGGCTTACGGCCCTTTGGCAGTTCATCGATCACAGAATAATCAAGATCGGCATATGCCGTCATCGCCAGGCTTCTCGGTATCGGGGTTGCCGTCATGATCAGCTGGTGCGGCACGATATTCTCCTGCCCGTCGATAAACCGGCCTTTCTCGCGTAACGCCAGGCGCTGATGCACGCCAAAACGATGCTGCTCATCCACCACCAGCAGCACCAGGTTTTTAAATATTACGTCGTCCTGAAACAGGGCATGCGTACCGATGACGATCTGGCTGTTACCGGTAGCGATACGATCTAACTTCTGCTGGCGCTTCCTGCCCTTGTCTTTTCCAGTGAGCAACAGGCAGCGTTCTTCACCGAACCACTGCTTGAAATTGGAAAAATGCTGTTCCGCTAAAATCTCGGTGGGTGCCATCAGGGCAAACTGAAAACCGCCATCGATAACAGCCCTGGCGGCTGATGCAGCGACCACCGTTTTTCCTGAACCGACATCACCCTGAACCAGCCGCAACATCGGATGCGGCTGCCTGAGGTCAGCAAATATCTCGCCGATGACCCTGTCCTGCGCCGCGGTCAGCTCAAACGGTAACTGCCTGACAAAATCCGCATGATCAGATGCTTCGATCGACAGTTTTTTTGCCGTGGTCTGTTTTATCTCGTAGCGCGACTGCAACAGGCTTAATTGATGCGCCAGCAGCTCTTCGAACAACAGGCGCTGCTGTGCTTTGCTGCTACACTGGTTTAATGCGAATACATTTTCATTTTTCCAGGGCCGATGGACCCGCAGCAGAGCGTTCACCAGGTCTGGAAACTGATATTTTTCCGCCACGGCGGCAGGCAGCCAGTCTATCAGTTCTCCCTGGCTGATCTTCTCCAGCACCTGGTCAGAAAGTTTTTTCAACAGGGTCTGATGCACACCTTCTGTTTTAGGGTACACCGGCGTCAGCGACTGTTCGATATCGTCGCCCGTCTGCTGCACTACCTGGTATTCAGGATGGATGATCTCCAGGCGTGTCGCACCGCGCCGTGCTTCACCGAAACAGCGCAGCCTGGTTCCATTGCTTAGATTAGCCTGCTGCGCTTTACTGAAGTGAAAAAAGCGTAACACGATGCCGCCGGTATTATCCGACAGGTAACACAGCAAGGACCGGCGGCCGCGGCCCATGAACTTTATTTCGCTATGTTCGATAACGCCTTCTACCAGGACCTGCTGCCCTGGCTGTAACGAACCCAGCGCAGTAATTTTCGTCCTGTCCTCGTATCGCATCGGCAGGTGAAAAAGCACATCCTGGATGTTATATATCTCCAGGCGCCTGAGTTTCTCGGCGACGGCCTGACCGACACCTTTCAGGACCTGTACCGACTGGTACTCCAGGCCTTCCTTATTATTATCACCTTCCATCGATTACGCCGTAGCACTCCCTATGCTATAACCGTTCACAGACAAAAGCCTCTATCATGTAGCCGGATCAACGCCCAGCTTAAGAAACATGCCCGTAGCTGCAAAACTTATCCGGCGATTATTACAGGTGCAGGACAGCATCCATCTCAACCCCGGCATCTTTTGGCAGCGCCGAGACACCGATGGCCGCACGTGCAGGATAGGGTTGCTGGAAGTACTCCGCCATCACCTCATTGACATGCGGGAAATCCGACAGGTCAGTAAGGAAGATGTTCAGCTTCACGATGTCCGACAGATCACCGCCGGCCGCATTTGCAACCGCCTGCAGGTTCTGGAAAACCCGGTGTATCTGCAACTTGATATCGCCTTCGACCATCTCCATGGTCTCCGGTATCAACGGGATCTGCCCTGACATGTAGACGGTATCGCCGACCTTAACGGCCTGCGAGTATGTGCCGATTGCCTGGGGAGCCTTATCAGTAGAAATAATCTCTTTTGTCATTTTCAACTCTTTTAATATTAACGATACTTGTTAAAACACAAAAACATCACAGGCGCGTGATACGCATGACGCTGGATACACGACGCAGACGCCGCATCAACCTGGCCAGGTGGTCGCGGTTCGACACCTTAAGCTGGTAGAAGAGGTTCATCGAAAAACCATCGCGGTCTTCCATGTAAACATTTTCGATGTCGACATCGCAATCTGAAATAATCGTGGCGGTCCTTGCCAGCAGGCCAGGTTTGTTCTCTATCTCCAGCTTTATCTCGCAGGCAAAATCACCACTGGCGTCATCCGCCCATTGCACATCGATATAGTTATCTGAATCATTACGCTTATTTGATGCCTCGAGGTTCTTACAGCTCACACGATGCACCACGATACCGCGGCCCTTGCTCAGCTTTGCCACGATATCATCACCGGGAATGGGGTAACAGCAGCGACCGTAAGAGACCACCATACCTTCCGTACCACTGATCGCCAGCGCTGACTGCGACTTCATCTCTCTGGTCTCTTCTGACTCACCATCAGAGATGCGCTCCGGCACCAGCTTTCTTACCACCAGGCTCGGCGGACGGTTACCGAGACCGACATCCTCCAGCAGCTCGGAGATATCATCGAAACCGTACTCTTCCAGTGCCGACTTGATATTCTTTCTCTTAACATCATCCAGTCGCATGCCCAGCGGTTTCAGACAGCGCTCGAGCAGGCGCCGGCCCTGTGACATGGCTTCATCGGCCTGCATATTCTTCAGGTAGTTACGGATGTTGCTCCTGGCTTTCGCAGTGACGACATAGTTCAGCCAGGCCGCATTGGGCCGCGAGCTGGGCGAGGTAACGATCTCGACCGTCTGGCCACTGTATAACGGCGTATTCAATGGTACGAAGCTATGATCCAGCTTCGCTGCCACGCAGCGGTTACCGATATCGGTATGCACGGCATAGGCAAAATCCACCGGCGTGGCATTTCGCGGCAGTTTCATGATGTCGCCATCGGGGGTATAAACATAGACCTCGTCATGGAACAGGTCGACCTTGACGTTCTCCAGGAACTCCAGGGAATCACCGGCAGACTGCTGCATCTCCAGGATACCGGTCAGCCAGTCGCGCGCCCTGGCATGTGCCGTGATCTCACCTTTCTCATCGGGTGATTTATACAGCCAGTGGGCAGCGATACCGCTCTCGGCAAATTTGTCCATCTCGACGGTACGTACCTGCACTTCCATCGGGATACCGTGGGGACCATATAACGCGGTATGCAAGGACTGGTAACCATTGCTCTTGGGAATGGCGATGTAATCCTTGAATCGCCCGGGGATAGGCTTGAACAGGTTGTGCACGATACCGAGCACCCGGTAACAGTCGTCGACCGAATCCACCAGTACCCGCAGCGCATAGACATCGAGAACCTTGCTGAAAGGCAGGCGCTTGTCTTTCATCTTGTTGTAGACGCTGAACAGGTGTTTCTTGCGCGAGACGATCTGCGAGTCGATGCCCATCTCGACCAGCCTTGCTCCCAGTGCCTGGTTGATCTTGTCGATCAGTTCTTTGCGATGGCCGCCGGCTTTCTCGACGGCATGCTCCAGCACGCGGTAGCGCATCGGGTACATCGCTTTCAGCACCAGGTTTTCCAGCTCATGGCGGATGGTAAATATACCCAGCCGGTTGGCGATCGGTATGTAGATCTCCAGCGTCTCCTGGGCGATACGGCGACGTTTGTCCGGCCTGAGCGCACCCAGGGTACGCATGTTATGCAGGCGGTCTGCCAGCTTGATCATGATGACGCGGATATCCTTCGCCATCGCCAGCAGCACTTTCTGAATGTTCTCAGCCTGCTGTTCTATCTTGTTCTTGAACTTGATGGTGGTTAATTTACTAACGCCATCGACGAGGTGGGCGACATCGGTACCGAACTCCCGCTCCACCAGTTTTCTTGTCGCCGGTGTATCTTCCAGCACATCATGCAGGATCGAGGCGACGATGCTCTTAACATCCATATGCATCTGCGCCAGGATGCGGGCGACCGCGATAGGGTGATAGATGTAGGGCTCACCGGAGACACGACTCTGCCCCTCATGTAACTGCGCGCCGAACAGGTAGGCACGATAGACTTCTTTAACCTGCTCCTGGTCCATGTATTCCGCGATCAGGTCGCACAGGTCAGAGATCAGGAAACGCTCTTCCGCGATGGCATCACTTTGATCTTGCGTGCTGACATCTGCCATCGGCTTAACCCCGGTCCCTGCGACAGGGCCCTACGGCCAGGCCAAAAACAATGGGCGCATCAAACACACGGGGATATGTGCCTGATGCGCCCATGATTAAATCCAGAGGACGTCTTATCAGCTGTCTTTAAAGCTTGCTTGCAAGCTTTCCTTCAGACTGCTCTCAAGCTCGGCAGACAGGTCGCCTTCGATCATGGCTTCGATATCTTCCATCGGTGTTTCTTCAGGCGCCGCCAGGATCTCCTTGTTGATCAGGTTTTCTGCGATCTCGCGCAATGCCAGAACGGTCGGCTTATCATTATCTTCCGGCACCAGGGGTTCAGCACCCATCGCCAGCTGACGTGCACGTTGTGCGGCTACCAGGACCAGCTCGAAACGGTTCTCTACATTGTCCAGGCAATCTTCTACTGTTAGACGTGCCATAATTTTATCTCCAAATATTCTCTAAGGTTAATCTTTTCATGTCTGCGATCACTGATATGCGATCACTGACCCGTTCATAAATTCGTGTTTCTCATCGGAAGCCATACAGCAACTACCCGGCCGATCCCAATAACCGTGCCAGCAAATCGGCATGTTTTTGCTGCTGATGCTCATGCAGCATGCGATTGCCCCTGATTATAGCGGCAAGATTATCTCTCGCCTCATCAAAATCGTCATTGATGATCAAATAGTCAAATTCGACATAATGCGACATCTCGCTGATCGCTTCATGCATCCGTCGCGTGATGATGTCCTCATCATCCTTACCGCGTGATGTCAGTCGCTCACGCAGCGCTTCTGTCGATGGCGGCACGATATACACCGACCTGCAATCAGGCATCAGCTGCCTGATCTGGCGCGCGCCCTGCCAGTCGATCTCCAGGATGACGTCTTTACCTTTCAGTAACTGTTCCTGGATGTGCTGCCGCGAAGTACCGTACATATTACCAAATACGGTGGCATACTCAATAAATTCACTGTCTTCCACCATGGCTTCAAACGTGTCTTTATCGACGAAATGATAGTTAACACCATCGACCTCACCTTCGCGAGGTGCCCGCGTGGTATGCGACACTGAAACTTCGAGATCATCCACCTGTTCCAGCACCGCGCTGACCAGGGTAGTCTTGCCCGCTCCGGATGCTGCGGAAATGATATAAAGCGTACCGTTTGTCACACCAAAACCCGTCGTTACTGAGTACTCATTTCTGAGTAAATTAAAATAAGAGGTCTATTCTAGCAAAGATTACACACTTTATTTCACGTCATATCATAAGGACAGGACATGATCGGTATTAAATCAGTGGTTTCTATGTACCGACAGCCGTGCGAGATTCACCAGCATGGTCTTGCTCTCAGAGTCGGGTATCTGCTCGAGCTCAGCGATGGCCAGCTGCGCCTGCAGCTGCGCCATCTTTTCGGTGTATTGCAGGGCACCTGTCTGCGTGATGATCGCCTGCACTTCATCAATCCGGTCATAACCGCCTTTTTCGATGGCCGACCTGATAACGTCGGCCTGCTCAGCCGACCCCTGTTGCATGGCATAGATCAATGGCAGGGTCGGTTTACCTTCCGCCAGGTCATCGCCGACATTCTTGCCCATCTGCTCACTGTTCGAGCTGTAGTCCATGACATCATCGATCAGCTGAAACGCGGTACCGAGATAGCGGCCATAGGCGGCCATCGCCTGTTCTTCGGCCTCGCTGCGAAGGCATAAAACGGCACCCAGGCGGGTCGCCGCTTCAAATAACTTGGCCGTTTTACAGTAGATGACTTCCAGGTAATTCGCTTCCGTGGTTTCTGCATCATGCACATTCATCAGCTGCATGACTTCACCTTCGGCGATGACATTGGTGGTCCTGGCCAGGATCTGCATGACACGCATACTGTCGACATCCACCATCATCTCAAACGCCCGTGAGTAGAGGAAATCGCCGACCAGCACACTTGCAGCATTGCCGAACAGCGCGTTGGCCGTCTCATTTCCCCGGCGCAGGTCAGACTCGTCAACGACATCGTCATGCAGCAGGGTGGCGGTATGGATAAACTCGATGATCGCCGCCAGCAGGTGATGCATCTCGCCCTGGTAAGCAAAGGTTCTTGCTGACAATAGCACCAGCAATGGCCGCAGACGCTTGCCGCCGGAATTGATGATGTAATGGCTTAACTGGTTCACCAGGGCGACATCCGAACTCAGACGCAGGCGGATCACCTGGTCCACGGCCTGCATATCAGGCTGGCACAGGGCCATCACATCATCAAAACTCAGCGCTTGTTCAGGCTGCATTTCTGGCTGCTCTATAGGATCTACTTCGGACAAAATTTACTCAGTCAATCAACCGGACATTAATAGGGGAATGCGAATCCTATGTAGTCAGGACCTGCAGGTCAAGCCAATCTATAATCATTCCATGGATTATGCCCGTCGTACTGCGACAAAATCCGCGGTCAGTGAATAATTTATCTACTTTTAGGCTTGTCAGCACGTTTCTTAGCACGTATAATTTGCGCCCTTTCTGTCACGAATCTTTGGAGAACACCCATGTACGCTGTAATCAGTACTGGTGGCAAACAATATAAATTAGCTCAGGGCGATGTATGTCGCGTTGAAAAACTGGACGCTGAAGAAGGTGCTTCTGTCGAAATAGACAAAGTACTGATGATCGCTGACGGTGACAACATCAACATCGGCACACCATTCGTCGACGGTGGTAAAGTTACTGCTACAGTTAAAGCTCATGGTCGCGCTAAAAAAGTCGAAATCATGAAATTCAAACGTCGTAAACATCATCAGAAGAGAACGGGTCATCGTCAGTATTACACTGAGATCGAAGTGACTGGCATCTCTGCTTAATATCATCTCTGCTAAAAATAGGTATTTGAACAATGGCACATAAAAAAGCAGCCGGTAGTACTAGAAACGGACGCGAGTCACAATCGAAACGACTTGGCGTTAAAAAATTCGGCGGTCAGACAGTAGTCGCCGGCAACATCCTGGTCCGTCAACGCGGCACCAAGTTCCACGCTGGCACAAACGTCGGCATGGGCCGTGACCACACCCTGTTTGCCAAAACTGACGGCAACGTGGTTTTCGAGACCTGTGGACCGCTTAACCGCAAAACAATCAGCGTGACTCCAGCAAGCTAAACTGCTGAGAACACCAATGCGGTTAACTAAAAAAGCCCCGCATGGGGCTTTTTTTATTGTCAGCTGCAAAGTTATGCTGCTGCGAATAATTCTAAGCACCTGATTTTTTGAGTTAAACTACCGTTAATTAACAATAGAGTCCAACAATGCGTTTTGTCGACGAAGCAACTATAAATGTCATAGCCGGTGATGGTGGAACCGGGGTGGTCAGCTTTCGTCGCGAGAAATTCATCCCGTTTGGCGGGCCTGACGGTGGTGACGGTGGCGATGGCGGCAGCGTCTACCTGGTCGGCGATCATGACATCAACACCCTGGCCGATTTTCGCCATGTTCGCACCTACACAGCCGATTCAGGGATACGTGGCGCCGGCCAAAA
>Ga0316187_10005610_pt1 | contig 10822 bp, 6 predicted proteins | sample CroRivburrow1_MG_FD_204927 | JGI IMG/M metagenome (GOLD analysis project Ga0316187, IMG submission 204927) | Coastal sediment microbial communities from Maine, United States - Cross River worm burrow 1 | ecosystem: Environmental > Aquatic > Marine > Coastal > Sediment | place: USA: Maine...
TCTGCTCTGTCATAAGCCCTACCCAGCCTGCTTCCAGCTTGTTCCATGAGCCCCATCTTCCAGCACAATACCTTTGGCTGCAAGCTCATTCCGAATTGCATCAGCACGCGAAAAATCGCGACTTTTCTTGGCCTCACTTCGCTCGGCAATCAACTTCTCGATCCACTCAGCATCCGCATCCGGTCCATGGAACCATTCTGCAGTGTCATCCTGCACAATCCCCATCAGCGTTGTCATGGCGGTCAACTGTGCCTTCTGCCGGCTCACATCCTCTCCCGCATCGAATCCTCGATTCACCTCTTTGCAAACATGAAAAATCTCCGCCAGCGCTTCCGGCGTATTGAAATCGTCGTTCATAGCATTCACAAACGCATCAGGCAATGCGGCCTGATCGGAAGCAGGCAGGTTACCGGCCTCATGCAAGCGCCGCTTTGTCTCATACAGCCGATTAAGGCCTGATTTTGCGGCATCCAGTGCCTGATCGGAGAAATCGAGTGCCGAGCGATAATGCGTTCCCAGAATAAACATTCTGAGCACTTCCGGATGATACTTCTTCAACACTTCGCAAATCGTAAAGAAGTTGCCCAATGACTTGGACATCTTCTCTTCATTAATATTCACAAAACCGTTGTGCAACCAGTAGCGGGCAAACCCACCGCCATTGGCAGCACGCGCCTGCGCAATCTCATTCTCATGGTGCGGAAATTTCAGATCCATGCCGCCACCGTGAATATCAAAAGTCTCACCCAGATGAGCACAACTCATCGCCGAACACTCAATATGCCAGCCGGGACGCCCCATGCCCCACGGAGAGCTCCATGCAGGCTCTCCTAGCTTGGTCTGCTTCCAAAGCACAAAATCAAGCGGGTCACGTTTGCTGCCATCAACCTCAACACGTGATCCGGACTCCAGATCATCGATATTCTTACCGGAAAGCTGTCCGTAACCATTAAACTTACGCACCGAATAGAGCACATCGCCACTATCAGCAACGTAGGCGAAGCCCTTCTCAACCAACTGACCAATCATGTCGATCATCTCGTCCATGTGCAGGGTTGCACGTGGTTCATGCGTCGGACGCAGGCAATTCAGTGCATCCATGTCGACATGAAAGGCTTCAATCATCTCATCTGTAAGCTGTTTGGGATCAATACCTGCCTCATTGGCACGCTTGATGATCTTGTCGTCCACATCGGTGAAGTTGCGGACGTAATTCACATCATATCCGATCTGTTTCAACCAGCGATTGATCACATCAAACACAACCATGACCCGGGCATGACCCACATGGCAGTGGTCATAGACCGTCACACCACAGACATACATGCCGACCCTGTTCGCGACCAGAGGAGTAAACGTCTCCTTACTCCGGCTAAGCGTGTTATAAACCTGCAGGCTCATGACTCCAATCTCCTAATCACTTCGTAACACTTAATCTAAAGATTATATCCCCAAGACGTGACGCTACACCCTCTTGGCCGAGAAAATCGACCACATGGCTCATTTCCGGTCCGCTCGTCGTCCCAGTCAAAGCCACACGAAGTGGCAGGAACAAGTTGCGCCCCTTTACGCCAGTGGCTTCTTTTACGGCTTGGGTCCACGACTGCCAGTCCGTAACGTTGCATCCATTCCAAGCCGACAGAGCCGCGGTAAAGAATTCCGAGCCGGCCTCTCGTGCGAACTCCATTGACACTTTATCTGGGTTAGTTTCCACTTCCAATAAACGTCGATAATTCTCGGCCTCCTCGACGTGAGACAAGTTCCCCTCAACCAAGCTGGCAAAATCCATGAGCCGCTCATCAGTCAAACTAAAAAAGAAAGGTTTGAGAAGCGGTGCAAGACGAATCGGGTCGAGCGTGTGTAGAAAGCGCGTATGCCAACGCCACATCTGCTCATCAGACCAGCGTACCGATGAGGTAGAGACATGCTCAGCATTGAAGTGTTCCGCCAACTCATTCATGGTGAGCGACTCGTCCGGAATGTTCGGATGCCCCAATCGTGTCATGGCCTGAATCAATGCCTCTGGAAAGAGCCCATCCTCACGCAACTCATCCACGCTATGGCTTCCGGTTCGTTTAGAGAGTTTGGCTCCATCTTCTCCAAGAAGTAGACCATGGTGCAGATAAACAGGCGCGACAAACCCGAGCTTCTCCAGCAACCAGACCTGATATGCACTATTGGTCAGATGATCATCACCGCGCATCGTATGGGTGATTCCATCCAGCGCATCGTCAACAGCATTGGGCAACAGGAAAGTGAATGTGCCATCTGAACGGACAACAACCGGATCATCGAGATCGGTGCAGGCAAAATGAACATCACTGCGCAGTGCATCGCGCACCACAACTTCGCCAGCATCACTCCGAATCGCCAGGCGCCAGACAAACGGCTCTGACTCGGCACGAAATTCGGACTCCTCTAGAGAGAGAGCCTTGCATCGTCCGCTATAACGTGGAGGAAGGCCACGGGATGTGGCCAGTTTGCGATCAAGAGTGAGCTGACTCTCGGAACAGAAGCAGCGGTATGCATCACCCTGCTCAGCCAGCATCTCCAATGCCTGCATATGCTTTTTGTGATGGGCAGACTGGAAGAGAACTTCACCATCCCAGCCAAGCCCCAGCCATGCCAGATCCTTCTGGATGGCATCAATGTAGTGTCCCTCTGAGCGATCACGATCTGTGTCTTCAAAACGGAGAAGAAAGCGCCCCCCATGTTTACGGGCGTAGAGCCAGTTTAACAGAGCGGTTCGAACATTGCCCAGGTGCAGCATGCCAGTCGGAGATGGCGCGAAACGGGTTACCACATCACTCATCGGCTCTTCTCCCCCTTCAGGCTTTCCCTCTCACTCTCATCACCCTCTGGTATAATCAGCATATACTCATCCGGATAGACATAACCCAACTCCCGATGCACCAACTCCTCCAGAGCGGTAGGATCACTGCGCAATCGCAGAATCTCTTTCGCAAGCCACTCACGCTTAACCTTCAAAGCCTTGAGATCACTCTCCAGCTTTTCAAGCTTTTCATGTTCGGCCTGATAAACGCGATAACCGTAATCGGAAAAGAGCAGGTCCCAGCTCATCCATACAAGAGCCAGAATGGCCACTGCTAACAGCAACCAGCGCCACACTGCTCCGGCAATGTCCTTCTTCAGAGTCTACCCTTTGGAAAAAGCGCTATGGCCGGCATAGCGGGCACGGCTGCCCAGCTCCTCTTCGATACGAAGCAACTGATTGTATTTGGCCATGCGATCCGAACGGGATGCCGATCCGGTCTTGATCTGCCCACAGGAGAGTGCCACAGCAAGATCAGCAATCGTTGCATCTTCAGTTTCACCCGAACGATGGCTCATCATACAGCGATAGCCTGCGTCATGTGCCATATTCACAGCGGCAACGGTCTCAGAGAGTGTGCCGATCTGGTTAACCTTCACCAGCAGTGCGTTGGCGATACCCTTATCGATACCCTCTTTCAGAATCTCCGGGTTGGTCACAAACAGATCATCACCCACCAGCTGAACCTTGCTGCCAAGACGTTCGGTCAAAAGTTTCCAGCCATCCCAGTCATTTTCATCCAGACCATCTTCGACTGAAACAATCGGGTACTGTGCGCAGAGAGAGTCAATCAGGTCCACCATGCCTTCGGCATCCAGCGAACGGTTTCCTTCGCCGGCCAGCACATAAGCACCATCCTTGTAGAACTCTGATGCAGCCATATCACTGGCCAGAACGATATCACTGCCGGATTTCAGCCCTGCCTTCTCAATCGCCTCAAGAATTACAGTAATACCCTCTTCATTGGAGCCCAGATTCGGAGCAAAACCACCCTCGTCACCGACGGCAGTTACATGCCCTGCAGCCTGAAGAACTGATTTTAGCGCATGAAATACCTCAGCACCCATATCCATGGCTTCGGAAAAACTCGATGCTCCAGCAGGTACAATCATGTACTCCTGAAAATCTATACTGTTATCGGCGTGGGAACCGCCATTAATGACATTCATGCATGGAACAGGCATCAGGTTGGCATCATCGCCGCCCATATGCTGAAACAGTGAAACCTCATCTTCTGCAGCCTGTGCCTTGGCCACAGCCATAGAGACACCCAGAATCGCATTGGCTCCCAAACGTCCTTTATTCGGCGTGCCGTCTAGTTCGATCAATAGATGATCAAGACCACGCTGATCCGCGCCGTCCATGCCTTTCACGGCCGAAGCAATACCCTTGTTTACATGACCAACAGCCTTGCGCACACCTTTGCCGCCCAGACGCTTGTCGCCATCTCTTAATTCCACAGCTTCGCGCTGGCCTGTAGAGGCACCGCTTGGTACCGCAGCACGGCCAAAAGCCCCTGATTCGAGTCTTACATCCACTTCCACGGTCGGATTCCCACGGGAATCAAAAATCTCACGACCATGTACACTTACAATTTCACTCACTTCTCACTTTCTCCTACTTACTAACTTACAAATTAACTACTGATTCTGACTGCTCAGAGTGACTTTGCCACGCTATCCAACCGGCTCAGCTGGTTCAGAAGCGCTTCCAGTTCATCCAGCGGCAAAGAGTTCGGTCCATCCGAAAGCGCCTCATCGGGATTTGGGTGCACTTCCATAAACAGTGCAGCCACACCAACAGCCACGGCCGCTCTCGAGAGGCCCGGTACAAACTCACGATTGCCACCTGTTGCTCCACCCAAGCCACCGGGTTGCTGAACCGAATGGGTTGCATCAAACACAACCGGAGCACCCGTTTCAGCCATCACCATCAACGAACGAAAATCCGAAACCAGACTATTATAGCCGAAACTGGTTCCACGGTCGCAGAGCATAATATCACTATTTCCGGTGGCTCTTGCCTTCTCCAGCACATGCGGCATATCCCAGGGCGCAAGAAACTGACCCTTCTTGATATTGACCGGCTTGCCGGTTTTGGCAACCGCAGTGATAAAATCGGTCTGCCTGCACAAAAATGCTGGCGTCTGCAGAATGTCGGCTACTTTAGCCACTTCGGCAGCCTGTTCAGGGGTGTGGACATCAGTAATGACAGGGACACCCAACTCATCTTTGACCCGCTTCAGGATTCTTAATCCCTCTTCCATGCCAGGGCCTCGAAAACCATCCACACTGGTCCGGTTCGCCTTATCAAAACTGGATTTGAAAACAAACGGAACACCACATCGTGCGGCAATATCGCGAATCGCCGTTGCCACCTCCAGCGTGAAAGCCTCACCCTCAATTACACATGGGCCAGCAAAGAGGACAAACGGCAGATCATTGCCGATTTCAATATCCCCAATGCTAATATGATGCATTGCTCTCACTTAAGCCTGTTCCAGATGATGTTTGCTCGCTCCAACAAATCCGGCAAACAGTGGATGCGGCGCATAAGGACGCGAAAGAAATTCTGGATGGAACTGGCAGGCAACAAACCATGGATGATCTTTCACCTCGACAATCTCAACCAGTGAATCATCAGGCAACGTGCCGGAAACCACCAGACCTGCATCCATCAACTGCTGCCGATAGGTATCGTTAAACTCATAACGGTGGCGATGACGCTCGCGAATCTCGGCCTCACCGTACGCCTCAAACGCCTTCGTGCCTTCGATTAACCTGCAGGGGTAGCCACCCAGACGCATGGTTCCACCAAGATCATCGGCACCACTTCTATGAACACGCCTGCCTTCCTGTTCCCATTCGGTCATCAGGGCAATCACAGGGTGTTTGGCATGCTCATCAAATTCACTACTGGTAGCCTTTTCAAGGCCTGCCACACTGCGGGCAAACTCGACGACAGCCAGCTGCATGCCCAGGCAGATTCCCAGATACGGAATTTTGTTTTCACGCGCATAACGGATCGCATTAATCTTCCCTTCCGTGCCACGCTCACCAAACCCGCCCGGAACCAGAATACCATGCACATCGGCTAAGCAATCCACATTTCCCTTGTTCAGCGATTCTGCATCGATGTAATCAATAGTGACCCGAACACCATGCTCCATACCACCGTGAAACAGCGCTTCATTCACCGACTTATAGGCATCGACAAGCTCGACATACTTGCCGACCATGGCGATACGCACCTCTTGCTTAGGGCTGCGAATCTTACGACAAACTTCCTCCCACTCGGAAAGGTCGGGCTCATCATCCTGCATACCAAAGTGCTCAAGGATAACGGACCCAAGTCCACCACCGCGCAGTGATAACGGAACACCATAAATGGTGTCCATATCAGGCGCTTCAATAACTGCCCGCTTCTCCACATTACAGAAGAGAGCGATCTTATCTTTCTGACCCTGAGAAATCGGATGTTCACTGCGGCAGAGCAAAACATCCGGCTGGATACCGATCTCGCGCAGCTTCTGCACGGAGTGCTGTGTTGGTTTGGTCTTAAGCTCGCCTGCCGAAGCGATATAGGGAACCAGTGTCAGGTGAATAAAGGCAGTGTTCCTCAGGCCCAGATCAAAGCGAAGCTGTCTGATCGCCTCCAGAAACGGTAGTGACTCGATATCACCTGCGGTTCCACCAATCTCCACCAGTGCAATATCGACATCATCAGAGCGAAGGCTTAAAACCGCATCTTTAATGGCATCTGTGATATGTGGAATGACCTGAACCGTCGCACCCAGATAGTCGCCACGCCGCTCACGGCGAATGACAGACTCATAAATTCGACCAGTGGTGAAGTTGGATCGTTTGCCCATATGGGCATGGGTAAACCGTTCATAATGTCCAAGATCAAGATCTGTTTCAGCACCATCGTCGGTGACAAACACCTCACCGTGCTGGTAGGGGCTCATCGTGCCGGGATCAACATTGATATAGGGGTCAAGTTTCTGCATCGTGACCTTCAGGCCACGCGCCTCGAAAAGCGCTGCCAGACTGGCTGCGGCGATGCCTTTGCCTAGCGAGGAGACCACCCCACCGGTAACAAAAACGAAACGTGTATTTGAGCTACTCACAATGGTCGCGGAAGTTAACAAAACAGCGGTGTAAAAACCACCAATTCGTGCAGATATGTAACAGTCGGCCAGCCATTAAAAAGACGCGTGCAAAAAAAGCTTTGAATCATTTGGCTTAGCTCATTCCAAACAACAGTGAAAACGGCCTGTTAACCCAGCCATCTTCTCGCATTACGGAACATTCTCAGCCACGGGGCGTCCTCGCTCCACTGATCGCCATGCCAGACATCAGGGCTCCATGAGTTCTGCACCGTTCTGAAGATACGCTCCGGATGCGGCATCATGATAGTGAAACGGCCATCATCGGTTGTGAAACCGGTCAGACCATCGGGTGAACCGTTCGGGTTGGCCGGATAGTTTTCTGCCGGACGCCCATCAGCTCCGATAAAGCGCAATGCAGCATGAGCCGTTTCAAGGCTGCCTGTCTGCTCAAAAGAGACCCGACCTTCACCATGCGACACCACCAGCGGCATCTTCGAGCCCTGCATTCCTGCAAGAAAAACCGACTGAGAATCAAGCACTTCCGCCATTAGAAGGCGCGCCTCAAACTGCTCAGATCGATTACGTACAAACTGCGGCCACGCCTCAGCCCCCGGTACAATATCCTTCAATCCGCTCATCATCTGACAGCCGTTACAGACACCCAGCGCAATGGTGTCACCTCTTAAGAAAAAGCCTTCAAACTGGTCACGGGCGCGTTCATTAAAGAGGACGGAGTTGGCCCAGCCGCGCCCTGCTCCCAGCACATCACCAAATGAGAAGCCGCCACAGGCGACCAGACCTTTGAATTCGTCCAGTCTGTGACGTCCTTCGATAATATCGGACATGTGCACATCGACACTCTCAAAACCTGCCCGATCAAAGGCCGCTGCCATCTCAACCTGACCATTGACCCCCTGCTCTCGCAGAACAGCAATTCTGGGGCGACTCATGTTCAGATATGGCGCAGCAACATCTTCAGCAGGATCAAAGCTCAGTTCGGCATAGAGGCCGCGATCAGAACGATCTGCAATTGCATCAAACGCCTCTTCTGCACACTCGGGATTATCACGCAACGACTGCATGCGGAAGCTCGTTTCGCCCCACAGCTGTTGCAGTGCCTGCACATCTTCGTCCAACAGCAGATTGTCACCCGATGCAAAAATCACCCGTCGATCTTCTCGTGGATGTCCGATCAGGTGCGAGATACTGCCAAGCCCAGCCTCTGACAGATGCGCCAGCACCTTTTCGCGATCACTGCGACGAATCTGAATTACTGCGCCAAGCTCTTCGGCAAACATCAGCGCAATCTCGTTACCTTCATGGTTGCCGCTCAACGTCTCCAGATGCACCTTGAAGCCGCAACGTCCTGCAAAGGCCATCTCACACAGAGTGGCAAACAGCCCGCCATCAGAACGATCATGGTAAGCAAGCAGAAGTCCTTCACTGTTCAACCATTGAAGCGTGGAGAAAAATGAACTGATCAGTGCAGGATTCTCCAGATCGGGAACCTCTTCACCCGTCTTGCCATACACCTGAGCCAGTGCTGAACCACCAAGGCGATGTTTGCCTTCAGCCAGATCGATCAGAATCAGGTCGGAATCGCCCCGGTCTCTACGCAGTTCAGGCGTTAGTGTCTTTCGTGTATCGGTCACCGGTGCAAATGCGGAGATGATCAGGGATAGTGGTGAAGTCACCTGACGTTTTTCATCGCCATGTTCTCCGCCGCTGTTCCAGACGCTCTTCATGGAGAGTGAATCTTTGCCCACAGGAATGGATATCCCCAGATCAGGACACAGCTCCATGCCCACCGCCTTCACCGTATCGTAGAGGCGCGCATCTTCACCTTCATGCCCACATGCAGCCATCCAGTTGGCAGAGAGCTTCACATCGCCGAGTTTGTCGATCGAAGCCGCTGCAATATTGGTCAACGCCTCACCCACAGCCATTCGCCCGGAAGCCGCAGCATCAAGCAGTGCTATCGGTGTGCGCTCGCCCATGCTCATCGCCTCACCAGAGTAGCCTTCAAAATCAGTTGAGGTCACTCCCACATCAGCCACAGGCACCTGCCAAGGCCCGACCATCTGATCCCGCGTTACCAGACCAGTCACCGAGCGATCAGCAATAGTGATCAGAAACTCTTTACTGGCCACAGCAGGCAGGTTCAGCACCCGCCTGGCTGCTTCCAAAACATCAACTGCATCCAAATCCAGCGGTTCACAGGCAGGAGTCTCGTGCGTGACATCCCGGGTCATTTTTGGTGCTTTTCCAAGCAGTACTTCAAGTGGCAGGTCAACCGGCTTGTTGGAAAACTGAGGGTCGTTAACCGTCAGATGACCATCGTCAGTCGCCTCGCCCAGTACGGCAAAAAGGCAACGCTCTCGCTCACAAAGGCCGGTGAACAGATCACGGCTATCCGGCGCAATGGCCAGCACATAACGCTCCTGCGCCTCATTGCACCATATCTGCATCGGGCTCATGCCCGGCTCCATGTTGTGAACTTCACGAAGATCGAACCAGCCACCTCGGCCTGCATCGTGAATCAGTTCAGGCACAGCATTGGAGAGGCCGCCGGCACCGATATCGTGAATAAAGAGAATCGGGTTGCTATCACCCATCTGCCAGCAACGATCCAGCACTTCCTGGCATCGGCGCTCCATCTCAGGATTACCTCGCTGTACCGAATCAAAATCCAGGGACTCCGCATTGGAGCCGGTATCCATGCTTGAAGCTGCGCCTCCGCCAAGGCCAATCAGCATGGCAGGGCCACCCAACTGGATAATCAGCGAGCCGGCCGTCACCTCTTTTTTGTGCACATGGCGTGCATCGATATTACCAACACCGCCAGCCAGCATAATCGGCTTGTGATAACCGCGAAGTTCATCGCCCACCTTCTGCTCATAGGTACGGAAATAACCGCTGATGTTGGGGCGCCCGAATTCGTTATTAAATGCTGCTGCACCGATCGGGCCGTCGATCATGATGTCGAGTGCCGAAGCAATACGCTCCGGTTTACCGTAATCGATCTCCCATGGCTGCTTAAAACCCGGGATTTTCAGATTGGAGACGGAGAAACCGCATAGCCCTGCTTTAGGTTTGGAGCCGATACCGGTTGCACCCTCATCACGAATCTCGCCTCCGGAACCGGTTGCAGCACCAGGGAACGGCGAGATGGCAGTCGGATGGTTGTGTGTCTCTACCTTCATCAGGATATGAGTCTGGTCATCATGTTTGGCATAACTGCCGTTGGTATCGGGATAGAAGCGCTGCGCCTTTGAACCCTCAATCACCGAGGAGTTATCCGAATAGGCCACCAGTGTCCCCTCCGGGCTGATCTGATGCGTATTGCGAATCATCGAGAAGAGCGAACGCCCCATCGCCTCACCATCAATCACCCAGTCGGCATTAAAAATCTTGTGGCGGCAGTGCTCGGAGTTGGCCTGCGCAAACATCATCAGTTCAGCATCGGATGGATTACGCTCAAGCCTGGTGAAATTATCAAACAGGTAATCGATCTCATCCTCAGATAGCGCCAGACCAAGCTCAATATTGGCATTCTCAAGCGCCTTGTGCCCACCACCGAGAATGTCGATGGTCACAACAGGTGCAGGGGTTTGATGGGAGAAGAGATGCGCCAGCTCATCACTACTGGAGAGCACCGATTCGGTCATCCGATCACAGATCAGTTTGCCAATGGCTGCATGCTCATAGTGTGAGGCTCCGGCAATCGTGTAAGCCACACCCCGTTCAATGCGGATCATAGAACCAAGTCCGCAGAGCCCTGCAATATCGGTTGCTTTGGAAGACCATGGAGAGATAGTGCCAACACGCGGTGTCACCAGAAACAGATCATCAGAGGCTTCTGCACTGTAGGGGCGTGG
>Ga0316187_10005611_pt1 | contig 10822 bp, 11 predicted proteins | sample CroRivburrow1_MG_FD_204927 | JGI IMG/M metagenome (GOLD analysis project Ga0316187, IMG submission 204927) | Coastal sediment microbial communities from Maine, United States - Cross River worm burrow 1 | ecosystem: Environmental > Aquatic > Marine > Coastal > Sediment | place: USA: Maine...
GTCTCACTGTGGCATCGACGCATGGTTCGCCGTGGCGCTACGATACCTATGTGCCAATCGTATTCGCCGGTTCGGGCCTCAAAGCGCAAACCGTTGACCGACGTGTGCAGACTGTCGACGTGGCGGTGACCTTAGCCACCTACATGGGTTTTAAGCCGCCGTCGGGCTCCGTCGGTATACCGCTTACAGAAGTACTGGAAAAATAGCTGCTATGGCATACGAACAGGTACAAGCGCTAAAAAAGCGCATGCAGGATTCCATCATCGGTCAGGAAGTGGTGGTTGAGCGGCTTATCATCGGCTTGCTGGCGAACGGCAACCTGCTGGTCGAGGGCTTGCCCGGACTTGCCAAGACCCGGGCCATTAAGGCGCTGGCGAAAAACCTCGAAGCCGACTTCAGCCGCATTCAGTTCACGCCGGATCTGCTGCCCTCGGACGTTACGGGCACCGAGGTTTATTTCCAGGCGGACGGCAAGGGTGAGTTTCGATTCGAGCCCGGCCCGATCTTCGCCAACATTGTATTGGGTGATGAGATCAATCGTGCACCCGCCAAGGTGCAGGCGGCCATGCTTGAAGCAATGGAAGAACGCCAGGTAACCGTTGCCGGTACGACGCACAAGATGCCGCAACTCTTCATGGTCATGGCAACCCAGAATCCGGTCGAACAGGAAGGAACCTACCCGCTGCCGGAAGCGCAAATGGATCGATTCCTGATGCACGTGAATATCGAGTACCCACCGGTTGAAGACGAAGTACTTATTATCGAGCTCGTACGTGCTGAGGAGTCTGCTGCGAATGCAGAGGCGAGCGACAGGGCGAAGCCTGAACAGGAACGAATTTCTCAGGATGCGATTTTCGACGCGCGCCGTGAGATTGCTAAAGTGACAGTCTCCGCGGCTATGCAGCGCTACATGGCGGACCTGGTCTATGCAACGCGCACACCGGAAAAATATTCCGAGGACCTGGCGCGCTGGATTGATGTCGGCGGCAGTCCGCGCGCATCACTCGCTCTGGACAAATGCGGTCGCACGCATGCGTGGTTAAAGCAGCGCGACTATGTTGATCCCGAGGATATTCGAGCAATCATCCACGATTGTCTGCGGCATCGCCTGATGCTGTCTTATGAGGCGCAGGGCGAAGGCGTGAGGCCGGATCAGGTGATCGACGAGATCGTCAGACACGTCGCACTGCCCTGATCGCGGTATGGACCCCGACACACGCATTCATGTGTCGCTCGCACACCTGAGGAGTCTGCAGGGCGCGGCGCAAGGCCTGAGCTTTCTACCGCGCCAACCGTCGGCCAGCGTGCTGAACGGTCGGCATGCATCTCGCCTGCGTGGCCGCGGTCTTAATTTCGAAGAAATGCGCGACTACTTGCCGGGCGACGATGTTCGTTCGATCGACTGGAAAGCGACGGCGCGGACGGGCTCTCCCTATGTGCGCGTATTTACCGAAGAGCGCGACCGTCCGGCCCTACTGGTTGTCGATCAGCGCATGTCGATGTTCTTCGGTTCACAGCTGAACATGAAGTCAGTGACCGCCGCCGAAGCTGCCGCGATTGCCGCCTTTCGCATACTCGAATCCGGAGATCGGGTCGGTGGCGTTGTATTTGATAACGACTCCGCGGTTGAGTTCGTCCCGAAGCGGAGCCGGCGAACCGCGTATGCCTTGCTTGAGTCGATAGCGGAGAAAAACGCGGCTCTGCACGCCGACCGGGGCGTTGCTCCGGCCCCAGGCGAACTGAATCATGTTTTGAACAGCGTGGCACGCATTGCGCATCACGACCATCTCGTACTTGTATTCAGTGACTTCGACGGGATCGATGAATTGACACAACGTCGGCTGAGCGGCATTGCTGCGCATAATGACGTCATTCTGTTTCTGGTTTACGACCCGCTATCGGAGCGCATCGAACCGGGCGACCGGGCAGTTGTTGGAGACGGTCGCATGCAGGCTGAAATTGATCTTGGGTCGCGGACGACCCGGGACGCGGTCAGCGGGTTCACTCGAGAGCGCCTCGAGAAGATCTATCGCTGGCAAACAGAAATCAATCTTTCGGTGCTGCCTTTGAGTTCGGGTGAGGAAACGCTGCCACAAATTCGCCGCTTGATGGGTCGGCTGGCGCCGCAGCGTAGAGTGCGATGAGCCAGTACGACGGACTCAATCTTACTGACCTGCTCGCGCTCATGCACGGACTGGTTGTGCCGGAGCCTGTGCCGTGGATGCCTGCGACACCGGCCTGGTCGATACTCTTGGGCTGGCTGCTGGGCACAGCATTGATTATTGCGGCCGCGGTGCTCAAACGGCGGAAGCGCAATCGGTATCGGCGTGTGGCACTGGCCGAACTCGCGACACTCAAAGAGCAGTTCGATGACAACTCGTGCGAGACCGGGGAGCAGGTCGCGGCTGTGCTCAAACGAACGGCCCTCGCTGCATTTCCGCGTGATCAGGTCGCGTCCCTGTCCGGTGCGGACTGGGCGCGCTTCCTGATTGACTCAAGTAACAACGACCGTCAGATTGCCGCTGTAGCGGATCGTTTGGCCGTGGCTGCCTACCAGACGGATAGCGATGGCAAGTCGCTGATCGAACCGGCGCGACGCTGGATACGCCTGCACCGTGCTTGAGCTTACCTATCCATGGGCGTTCCTTCTGCTGCCGCTGCCTGTGCTCGTCTGGTGGCTTTTGCCGGCGCAACGCGAGCGAGTCAATGCACTGAGAATTCCATTCTTTGATCAGATCGCGGCGGCGGCGGGATCCGAGGCGCGCGCCGGCGCAGTTGTCATGCGTCGACGTGTCATGCAGATGATTGTTGCCGTTGCAGTTTGGGTGCTGCTGATTGTTGGCATTGCAAAACCCGTGTGGGTCGGTGAGCCAATCGTGCGCACCGAGGCGGCTCGCGACATCATGCTTGCCATCGACCTGTCGGGTTCCATGGACTACAGAGACTTTCCCGCGGAGGATGGCACCGAGGTCTCGCGATTTACAGCGGTACAGCGGGTTGTAGATCGCTTCGTCGCCGCGCGCGAAAGTGATCGCATCGGGTTGATCGTCTTCGGCTCAAAGGCCTATCTGCAGCTACCGTTCACCCGGGATCTTGCCACCGCGGGAGCGCTGGTTTCGTTGATGGAGGTCGGCATGGCAGGGCCGCAAACGGCGCTCGGCGATTCGATTGGTCTTTCGATTCGCTCGTTTGAACACAGCGAGGTCGATGATCGTCTTTTGATCTTGCTGACAGATGGCAATGACACCGCGAGCAAGATGACACCTGTTAACGCCGCCGACATTGCGAATCTGAATGGTGTAGAGATCTATACGATCGGCATCGGCGACCGGGACGCGACAGGCGATGATCGCGTCGATTTCGATGTACTTGCCGACATTGCCAGTCGCACCGGTGGTGAATTTTTTAATGCCGAGGACGAGACTGCGTTGCAGCAGATTTATGCGCGTATCGATGCGACGGCAGTGGCCGACGTGCGCACGCAGTCGTGGCGCCCCCGCACATCGCTCGTCCACTGGCCCGCGGGCGCGGCGACCCTGTTGATGCTGTTCGCATACGCAGCACTGCTGCTGGGTTCGAGACAGCGGGGAGCGCGCACTTGATAGAGTGGCTGCATTTCCTGAGACCGTTATGGTTGTTGGCGGTGCCTGCGATTTTGCTGATTTGGTGGCTGGTTCGCCGGCGCGATGCAAGCCGCGCGGACGTAGGTTCTTTCGTCGCACCGCACCTGCGTGAGGCGCTAACCGTAAACCGTGATGCCGGCAAAGGCTTCCGCGCTATCGATGGTGTGGCAGTCGCGATGTTGCTCGCAACAGCGGCGGCTGCGGGTCCGACCTGGAGCAAACAGGTCAGCCCCTGGTTCTCGGAAACGGCACCACTGATTATCGCAATGGAGGTCTCGGATTCGATGCGCAGCAATGACCTTCAGCCGACTCGACTTGACCGAGCGCGTTTCAAGATTCTGGATCTTGTTGGCAAACGCACCGGGTCGAGAACCGCATTAGTTGCCTATGCGGGATCGGCACATATTGTTGTGCCACCCAGTACTGATATTGAGGTGCTGAAACCGTTCCTGGAGAGCCTCGATCCGGCCATCATGCCCGCGCCGGGGGCAGTGGCGAGTCGTGTCTTGCCGCTGGCGCAGAAGCTGCTTGGAGATGAAGCGGCGACCGGTACTCTCTTATTTGTCAACGATGGTTTCGACGCCAGTGACATCGCCTCTCTCGCGGATTTTTCCCGTCAGCCGGGCACACCGGCGCTCGCGGCGCTGGTTGTTGGCAGTGATGAGGGTGGTGTCGCGTTCATGCCTGACGGTAGCCCGGTCGTTGCTGCAGGCGGCGGTCGCATCGACACGCGTATTGACCCGGCTTTGCTGCGACGTGTTGCTGCTGAAGCGAGAGTGTCCGTGGTTCGCGCGAGTGCAGGCGACGCGGATCTGCGGCAGCTGCTGCGCGCGATTCAGTCCAATCTGCAGCTGGCAGATGATCCGGACGCGGAGTGGCTGGATCAGGCGTGGTGGTTGCTTTGGCCTGCAGCGTTGCTTGCTCTTTTATGGTTCAGACGCGGATGGACCATGCAATGGTGAGCCGCATTGGGCTCAGCTTTGGGTTGCTTACAACGATTACCGTTGCTGCTCTCGGGTGGCAGTTGTCGCATTCAGGCGACTTCATCTCACTCTGGCTGACACCCGATCAACAGGCGCGCAGGGCTTATGAAAGCCTTGAGTTCGCTGAAGCATTTGAAAGATTTGAGGATCCTGCCTGGAAGGGAATCGCCGCCTATGACTCCGGTAAGTACGAGGAGGCCGCAGCGTCCTTCGGGCGCATAGCGTCCGCGGAGGGCTTTTACAATCGCGGCAATGCATTCATGAAAGCTCGCGAATACGGCAAAGCGATTGTTGCGTATCAACAAGCCGTTGCGGAGGCGCCCGAGTGGACCGAGGCGAAAGAAAACCTTGAACTCGCGACGTACACACTGGAATACATCGAACGCGTCAGAGAGCAGTCGGACACGGGTGACGAGAGCGAGCTTGGCGCGGATGACTATGTGTTCGACAATACCAAGGAACGCGGCGTCGAAATCGAAATAACGCAGCAAAGCACCATCGCGATGGAGTCGGCCGAGAAGTGGATGCGTGGTGTTGATACCGATACACGCGACTTTCTCCGCACGCGCTTCCTGCTGGAGTCGGTTCGAGGAGAACAGCAATGACGCGCTGTATTTTCCTTGCCGCATTAATTCTTCTGACGAGTGTAAACGCGTTCGGCCAGCAGCCGATTGTTCGTATTAGTGTGACGCCGGAAGCGGTGACTGTCGGTGAGTCGGCGGAGATAACGGTGACGGTGCTGGTGCCCACCTGGTTTACGAAGCCGCCCATTTATCCTTCATTTGAACTGGTGAATGCGATTACGCGCTTACCTGCGGATAGCTCCTATTCCTTCCGCGAACGCGTAGGTAACGAGTCCTGGTCAGGAATTGCTCGCACCTATGAGATCTACCCGCTGCTCGGTGCTACGTACAAGCTGAGCGGACAGTCATTGAAGCTTACCTATGCGAATCCGGGCGCGGACCCGGTTACGACGAGTGTAGACATTGATGAGCTTGTGTTTCGCGGTGTGGTTCCGGCCGGGGCTGAAGCACTCGTCCCTTATATCGCCGGGCGTAGTTTAAAGATAAGGTTGAACGTTGAAGGAGATCTGGAAAATCTCGCAGCGGGTGACGCGATCGTCCTCAATTATGTCGCGGAACTGGAAGGACTACCGGCGATATTTTTGCCACCGCTGTCGCCAGAGTTAGTGTTCGACGGTGTTTCGGTGTATGCGGACGAGCCTGACGTCGAGGAAGGAACCCCCGCGCGCCGTCGCGAAAAGAGCACGCTCGTTTTTGACTCGGGCGGCGAGTTCAGCGTACCGGACATTGACGTGACATACTGGAACACGGAATCACGAGCGATTGAGACGGTGCTGGTTCCGGGCCTTTCAATTTCTGTGAAAGGTCCCGTTGCGGCCATCGCCGATGCCGGAACGATAACGCAGTCTGACTGGCGCCCGATTGCTGCCATCCTCGGGGCTGCCTTTGTTGTTGCGCTGATTCTTGCCAAGTATGCGCCCGTCATAATGCAGCGCTACCGAGAGTCTGTCGAGCGACGCCGTGAGTCAGAGCGTTATGCTTTCGACGAGATGCAAAGCGCGATGAGATCAGGCGAGGCGAAAACTTCCTACCACGCGCTGCTGCATTGGCTGGAGCGCCTCGAGCCGGGCCTTGGGCCGCGGCAGTTCGCGCAGCGCTACGGCGATGAACCGCTTGTTGCCGCCGTCGATACGGTAAGCGCTTCGATATATTCGGATGGCGCCAACGCACGCGACAGTCGGCAGCTCGCGGCCCGTCTTCGGAAGGCTCGCAAGCGCTATATTTCTAGAACAGCAACGATAGAGCAACGTGTGCTGCCACCGCTAAATCCATAGGTCCTGATAATGCCACATTGGAAAACCTGTCGCCGACGCAGCGCCGCAATCGCGCTGTCGGTCGCGTTGAGTTGTGTTGCTACGACGCAAGCGCAAGAGCTGACGCCGCGGGCGTACTGGCCAGCGCCGAACGGAACGAATGCACTGATAACTACGTACCAATACACGACCGGCGATATCGTTACTGATCCATCATTGCCTATCACCGGCGTTGATTCGGAGATCAACTTTGCGCAGGTGGGATGGCAGCGGTTCTTTGGCCTGTTTGACAGATCGGCGAGTCTGCAGCTCAACCTTCCCTATTCATGGGGGCTTACTGAGGGGGTCGTTGATGGCGTGTATCGCAGTCGCAAGACGTCCGGTGTCGGCGACGTGCGTGTCCGGCTTGCCGTCAACCTGCGCGGTGCGCCGGACATGGATACCTCGGATTTTCAGGCTCTGCGTGCGAATCCTCGCACCATCGTTGGTGCGAGCCTGCTTATCCAGATGCCAACAGGGGACTACGCATCGGATAAACTCATCAACATTGGCGCCAATCGTTGGGCAGTAAAGCCCGCGCTCGGTGCCATTTGGCCTTTAAGTCAGAACTGGTTGCTGGAGGCAGAGGCCGGCGTCTGGCTGTTTGGTGACAATAACGACTTTCTTGGCGACTCTCGTCATCAGGACCCTATTCTATCGACCGAGATTCATCTCGTGCGTCGCATTCGTCCGGGCTTCTGGGCGTCGCTGGATGCGAATTTCTACGTGGGCGGACGTACCAGCGTTGACGGTATCGAGGGTGCTGATTTGCAGCGGAATTCGCGTTTCGGCGCGACGCTGGTCTGGCCATTCAAGCGCGGGCAAGCGATCCGAGCAAGTTACAGTACCGGTATAGTTACGGAAACTGGCGGCAACTTCGATAGCGTCAGTCTTAGCTATGTCTTTCTCTGGCGTTGACACAGGAATTTTGACCCATGAAAAATACAACACGTGGCGTGACTCGCCGTTTCTTAGCTGCGTTGGTGATTGCCGTCAGCCTCTCCGCCTGCACGACCGTCGAGACACACAGTTTTCGCACAACAAAGAATGCCGCCGTTGAGTCAGCACAAATTTCGACGGATGCTGATTTCAGCAAATACAGTAGCCTGCTTGCTGACGATATGGGCATCTTCTTTCCACAGAATTCGCCGTCATCCGCTGCGGACATGCAGCGCATAAGGCAGATCTTTCGAACGGCATTTATTGCCGAGTTGCAGGGCTACGACATTGTGCAGCAGCCCGGACCACAGACGATCCGGGTGCAGGCTTCGCTGATTGATTTGAGAAACTCGACGTCAGCGGAGTTGCCCGGCATGCGTCGCGAAATACGCGATATCGCGGCGCCGGGATCCATTATCTTTCTCATGGAAATGAAGGACTCCGAATCCGGGGCGGTGTTGGCGCGAGCCGCGGATAGCGCGGCCGCACCAACTCTGGCAGATACCAGTGGGGTCGCGACGGACTGGGAGTCAGTGCAACGCGCAGCGGAGGGCTGGGCCGCGTTGTTTCGCCGCTTTCTTGATGCAAACCTGGGGCGCTGAGTACGATATGCTTCGGCTCTGCGTAGTCGGAACAGACAATAATAAATACAGTTTGGGGATTAATTAATGAACAACCCAGTCGAGATGGGTGAGAGCCAGATTTTCCAGAGAAATATGATGACGTCGTTCATCCAGATTGCGGCCCTCGTTATTCTGGTCAGTTACAGCGTCATGACTGTCGGTCCGTTCACGGGCCTCGTCATTTGGGGCGTGATCCTGGCGGTCGCAATTTATCCGTTGCATCTGAAGCTCACGTCGCTGCTGGGTGGCAGAGCGAAACTCTCGGCAACGCTTATCGTTGTTGCAGGACTGGCGCTGGTAATCTGGCCCGGTGGGATCATGGCGAAGTCGGCGCTAATGTCGATAACGGGTTTGGCGAGTGACATCAAAGCCGGTACGCTCGTCGTTCCGCTGCCTGCCGAAAAAGTGGCCAGTTGGCCCCTGGTTGGCGAGCGAATCTATAGCGTTTGGTCTGCTGCAGCAGCCGATCTCGGCAATGCCGTGGCTGAGTTTCAGCCGCAACTGCGGGATATGAGTGAGTGGCTACTGCAGAAAATTGGCAGCACGGTCGTCGGCCTGTTGCAAATGGCGCTGTCGGTCATTATTGCCGGTGTCGTGATGCTGTATGCAGATCGTGGTTACCAACTCAGTAGCTCGATCGCAAAGCGCCTTACGCCAGTTCGAGGACAACACCTGACAGACATGTCGATTGCGACCATTCGTAGTGTGACCAACGGTGTACTGGGTGTTGCAGTCATTCAGGCGGTCCTTGCCGGCATCGGCTTTTTCGCAATGCAGATCCCGCATGCAGGCCTTCTTGCGGCTATTGTCCTGGTTACCTCGGTAATCCAGGTGCCAGCCCTGCTGATTATTGCACCCATTGTTTTTTGGGTATTTTCATTTGCGGCACCGGTGCCTGCGACAATATTCGCCGTCTACTCATTGCTGGTCGCGCTAAGCGATAACATCCTGAAGCCTATCCTGCTGGGTCGAGGGGTCGACCTTCCGGCACTGCTCGTGCTCGTCGGCGCACTCGGGGGCATGATGCAATACGGAATTGTCGGCCTGTTTCTCGGCGCCATAATACTTGGTCTCGGATATACCATCATCACTGACTGGATAGAACAGGGCGACCATGACGCTGCGGCGGCAAACGGCGACGGATAGTTCAGTAAGATGAAAATTGAAAAGCGTGCGTTGCTCGCTTCGTTGGGTATATCGCTGAGTGCCTGTGCCGTTGTTGGCCCAGAGTATGTGCAACCAGATTCGCCACTAGGGCCGGACTGGTATGAGGCAGAACATGCGCGTTACGAGTCTAGTGCTGAGCAGCAGGTCCTGTGGTGGCAGGACCTTCGTGACCCGGTGCTGGATCAGGTTATTGAACTAGCGTACCGGCAAAATAACTCGTTGAAGATCGCCGGTTTGCGCGTGCTGGAGTCACGCGCACAGCTCGGCATCGCTAGCGGCAATCGTTACCCGCAGACGCAGGCTTTGGCAGGCGATATCTCGGCATTGCGAGCGAGCGAGAATGCGGCGAACACCGCAGCCGGTGATCTCGAGTTTACGCAATTCAATGTCGGCGTTGGTGCGTCATGGGAAATAGATTTCTGGGGAAAATTCAAGCGTGGCATTGAGGCCGCCGACGCGGCATATCTTGCCTCGGTCGCGGGTTACGACCAGGTAATGATAATTGTCACTGCGCAGGTCTGCGCTACTTATCTCGCGATACGAACAATCGAGGAGCAGCTGCGAATTACCAATGAGAACGTCGCGATCCAGGAACGCAGTTACGACATCGTGAACGTACAGTTTGAAAACGGTGCAACGGCGGAACTGGATGTGTTGCAGGCGCGCACCTTGCTGATGAGCACCAAGGCGTCAATTCCCGCACTGCAAACGCAGCTTTATCAGGCCAGGCACGCGTTGAGTACATTAATCGGTTTGCCGCCCGGCGACCTCAGCAATCTGTTGGGCGACGGAGCTTCCATTCCAAAGGTGCCGGAGCAACTCGTCGTGGGATTGCCCGCGGACCTGTTGCGTAGGCGGCCCGATGTGCGGCAGGCCGAGTATTCCGCCATGGCTCAAAATGCACGGGTGGGGCTTGCCAAAGCGAATCTCTATCCAAGCTTTTCACTGTCCGGCTCGGTGGGTCTTTCTGCAGCAGCGAATACGGATACCACGCGCTCGGGTGAAAGCGGTTTTGGCCAGTTGTTTGACGCGGATAGCCTGACCTACTCGGTCGGCCCGAATTTCGTCTGGCCGTTCCTCAACTATGGGCGATTGAAAAACAGTGTACGCGTGCAGGATGCGCGCTTGCAGCAGTCGCTGATCGCGTACCGGGAAACGGTCCTGCAGGCGGCAAGAGAAGTCGAAGACGCTATCGTGGCGCTTGATGGCGCAGTGCGGCAAGAGGCGTTACTGGCTGTCACAGTACAGAATGCGCGTCGTTCATCCGAAGTTGCCATATTGCGGTTTAATGAGGGATTCGCCGATTATCAGCGAGTACTCAACGCGCAGCAGTCACTCTTCGCGCTGCAGGGTCGATACGTGGCAAATCACAGCAGCATAGTCAGTAGTTTCATTTCACTGTACCTGGCGCTGGGTGGCGGCTGGCAGCAACGAGACGAACTCCATTATGTAGACGAAGATACTCGTAGAGCATTGCAGGAGCGCACGGACTGGGGCGATCTTATCAGAGAAGAAATCAATGACTGAAAAAACCGAGAACCAAAAGCAAGCAGCAACGGAAAAGGATCCGGTTAAAGTATGGACCGTCCGAATACTGGTGCTCAGTGTGGT
>Ga0316187_10005612_pt1 | contig 10822 bp, 8 predicted proteins | sample CroRivburrow1_MG_FD_204927 | JGI IMG/M metagenome (GOLD analysis project Ga0316187, IMG submission 204927) | Coastal sediment microbial communities from Maine, United States - Cross River worm burrow 1 | ecosystem: Environmental > Aquatic > Marine > Coastal > Sediment | place: USA: Maine...
GCGGTGGATGCCAGGGTCGATGCGGGAACGCGCAGCATCTCACTGCGCGCAAATCTCACGGACAGCGACGGCCTGTTGCCGGGCATGTTCACGCGAATAACCATAAATCTGGGGCAGCCCGTTACTGTGGTCACCGTACCCGAAACAGCGGTGTCCTATTCCCTGCATGGCAACACAGTCTACGTCATAGATACGGGAGAGAACGGGCTACAGGTACAACCCCGGGTGGTCGCTACCGGCGATACCAGAGGGGGCAAAATCGCAATAACCCAAGGCCTGCAGAGTGGTGAGCAGGTAGTTACCGTGGGGCAGAACAAATTGCATCGCGGTGCGCAGGTAGTGATCGACGAGACCGTACAGCTACCGTGAAATTTACCGATATTTTCATACAGCGCCCGGTACTGGCCATCGTGATCAGCAGCCTGCTGCTACTGCTGGGGCTGGCATCCCTGGGCAAGGTCGGGGTTCGAGAATTCCCCGAGCTTGAGAGCAGCGTTATTTATGTCGACACTGTTTACCGCGGTGCCAGTGCCCGCACCGTGCAGGGGTTCGTGACCACGCCTTTACAAATCAGCATCGCCGGCGCTCGCGGCATCGACTATATGACCTCCAGCAACAATCCTGGCAAGTCAAGCATCGAGATCTTCGTGCGCCTGGGTGAGAACAGCAGCGATGTACTGTCAGAGGTAATCGCCAAGGTCAACGAGGCTCGCGGCGACCTGCCGCAGGATATCGAGGAACCGGTGGTATCCACCGCCGCCGGTGGCGACGCCATGATGTACCTGGCCTTCTACAGCGAGCAAATGACACCCTACCAGATCACCGACTACCTGGTGCGCAACGTACAGCCTGAGCTGGCCACGCTGCGCGGTGTCGGTAAAGCCAGAATCTTTGGGCGCTTCCTGGCCATGCGCATCTGGCTGGACCCGGTGCGTATGGCGGCATTCGGCGTTACTGCCACAGATGTCAGCGCGGCGATACAGCGCGACAACTTTATCTCCACCAGCGGCTCGACCGAGGGCAACCTGGTAAAGGCCACGGTTGATGCGCGCACCGATTTACACACCGCAGCGGATTTCGAGGGCCTGGTGGTGCGCCAGGTGGGTGAACAGAGAGTGCGCCTGGGCGATATTGCCGACGTGGAGTTGTCGGCAGAAACCACCCAGCTAAAAACACTCTCCAGCGGTCGCGACGCGGTGTTCATGTCTGTCACACCGACACCGGACGCCAATCCCCTGGACGTCTCCGCGGAGGTGCACCAGGCGCTGCCGCGTATCAGGGCGAACCTGCCCGTGGATATGGAACTCTTCCTGGACTGGGATGGCAGCGTGGTAATCCAGGAGGCCCTGGGGGAAGTCATAACCACCCTGGTCGAAGCCGCCCTTATCGTTATCCTGGTGATCTACCTGTTCCTGGGCTCCCTGCGCGTGGTGCTGATTCCGCTGGTCGCTATACCGCTGTCGCTTATCGGCGTGGTGTTCCTGATTCTCGCTATGGGCTTCTCCCTCAACCTGCTGACCCTGCTGGCCATGGTGATCGCCATCGGACTGGTGGTCGACGACGCCATCGTGGTGGTGGAAAACGTACACCGGCATATTGAAAACGGTGCGTCGCCCCGGGAGGCCGCAATAGCCGGGGCCCGAGAAGTCGCCATGCCGGTCGTCGCCATGACGCTGACACTGGCGGCGGTCTATGCGCCCATCAGCTTCATCGGCGGATTGACCGGCACCCTGTTCAGCGAATTCGCCCTCACCCTGGCTGGCGCCGTGGTGGTATCGGGCGTGGTAGCGCTGACCCTGAGCCCCATGATGTGTTCCCGGGTATTGCGCGATAGCGCGCACCAGGGTCGTTTCGCCGACTGGCTGGATCTTCGTTTTCACTGGCTGACCTCGCGCTATAAGCGCCTGCTGTCCGCCTGCCTGGCAAACCGCGGTGCGGTAGTGCTGTTCGCGGCCTGTATCCTGGCCAGCCTGCCCCTCCTGTTTGCCCTGGCCCAGCAGGAACTGGCACCGGAGGAGGACAGTGGCAGCCTCTACGTTACCGGCACCGCCCCGCGTTACGCCAACCTGGAGTACACCGATTACTTTCTCAGTGAAGTGGTAAAAATCTGGCAAGACATCCCCGAGTTCAGTCACTCCTGGCAAGTGATCCGCGCGGACAGCAACTTCGGCGGCATCACCCTGCACCCCTGGCAGCAGCGAGAGCGCAGCCAGCAGGAAGTGCATGCGGAATTCCAGCGCAAACTGGGCGGCATCTCCGGCATGGAGGTATTCTCCTTTGGCACGCCGCCACTGCCGGGATCTGACGCCGGGCTGCCAGTCAGTTTCGTGGTTGCTTCCACAGCACCTTACGAGGACGTCCTGCAGGTGGGGGAGCAATTGTTACAGGCTGCCCGGGAGTCCGGCTTGTTCATTTTCGTCAATCAGACCCTGGACTTCAATCGCCCGGAAATTTCTGTCAATATCGATCGGGAACGCGCCGCCAGGCTGGGCATCTCCATGCGCGATATCGGTGAAACCCTTGCGGTTATGCTGGGCGAGGCGGAAATCAACCGTTTCAACTTGGAGGGGCGTTCCTACAAGGTAATACCGCAGGCGGGTCGCGGCTTTCGCCTGACCAAGGAGGCCCTGGAAGCCTACTACTTGCGCACCAGTAGTAATGAACTGGTACCCCTGTCTACGGTGATCGATCTGGAATCACAGGTACAGCCCAATGACCTGACCCAGTACCAGCAACTCAACAGCACCATCATTCAGGGCATCATGATGCCGCCCAACAGCCTGGGGACCGGGCTGTCATTCCTGCGTGACAAGATGCGCGATATCGCCCCCACAAGTTTCCGGGAGGGTTACACAGGAATTTCCTATCGTTACATGCAGGAAACCGCTTCTTTCCCACTGCTGTTCACACTGTCTATTATCCTGATCTTTCTGGTGCTGGCTGCCCAGTTCAATAGCTTCCGCGACCCGGTGGTAGTCCTGATCACTGTGCCGCTGTCAATTTTCGGGGCGGTGGTGCCCATTGCGTTGGGGTTCGCCACTCTCAATATTTACACACAGGTAGGCCTCCTCACGCTGATCGGGCTGATCAGCAAGCACGGTATCCTTATTGTGGAGTTTGCCAATAAACTGGTATTACAGGGCATAGACCGGCGCGATGCCGTACTGGAGGCCGCCTCTCTGCGCCTGCGACCCATCCTGATGACAACATTTGCCACTGTGCTGGGCGTGTGGCCACTGGTGATGGCATCGGGCGCGGGAGCCAACAGCCGGATTAGTATCGGCCTGATGATCGCCGCGGGGATGCTGGTGGGCACACTGTTCACCCTGTTCGTGATACCCGTTTTCTACCTGCCGTTTACCCGCGCCGGCAAGCGGCGCGCGCAACACCCCCAGACAGGGCAATCTGCAGCTGAAGCGATAACCAGCGCAACCAGCCCCTAGCTTTCCTTGCCTTTGTCTTCACCTGCCCCGGGCCCTTCGTCAGCACGCGCCCCGCCACGATACTCTTCAACCAGATGGCGCTTGAATAGTTTACCCGCGTCGGTACGCGGCAGCTTGGGATGGAAATCCAGGGATTTGGGCATTTTGATATGGGAGATTCTCTCCCGCAACCACTCCAGTATCTCGATAGCGGTCTCGTCAGTGGCATCCGCCCAGTTCATGGGTTCCACCACGGCTTTTACCTGCTCACCAAACTCCTCATGGGGAATACCAAACACCGCCACGTCGGCAATCTTGTCATGGCTGGCCAACAGGTTTTCAATTTCCTGCGGGTAGATATTCACGCCACCACTGATAATCATGTAGTTCTTGCGGTCTGTGAGATAGAGAAAACCATCTTCGTCCACGTACCCCACATCTCCCGTGGTAGCCCAGCCGCGATCATTGTAGGCACCAGCGGTTTTTTCTTCTTCACCGTGATATTGGAAGCGGACATGTTCACCACTGAAATAAATCGTACCAATCTCACCGGGGGGCAGCTCATTGCCATCGTCGTCGACAATATGTAACTCCCCCACCAGCGCCGGACCCACCGATCCCTTGTGCGTCAGCCAGTTGGCCGAATCGATAATGGTCACCCCTATTCCCTCGCTGGCCGCATAGTATTCCACGATAACCTCGCCCCACCACTGGATCATCTTCTCCTTGATCTCTATCGGGCAGGGAGCAGCTGCATGAATGGCAAATTGCATGGAACTGACATCGTAGGCATCGCGCACCTCATGGGGTAGTTTCAGCATGCGAATAAACATAATGGGAACCCACTGGCTGTGGGTGACGCGGTGTTCCTCTATCAGTTTCAACGCCTGCTCGGGGTCGAACTGTTCCATCACCACGATGGTGCCGCCCTGGTAACCGACCATCATGCTGTAGTGCAGGGGGGCGGCATGGTATAGCGGCGCGGGAGACAAATAGACGCTCTCCTCACTGAAGCCGAATGCGGCACCCATGGACCCGACCAGTGGCGGCGGGGTGTTAATGTCAACGCCGGGTGCTGGCATAAAGACGCCCTTGGGCTGGCCTGTAGTGCCCGATGAGTACAGCATGGGCACACCGTAAGTCTCGTCCGCTATGGGAGTACTCGGCTGGGCATCGGTGGTCTCCTCCCAGGACTCAAAACCCGGCTTGATGCCGCCAACCATATAAAAGTGCTTTACGCCATTGACCGTGGGCAATACCTGCTGGGCCACCTCGGACAGGTGCAGTGAGCCGATAAACAGCTGCGCTCCGCAATTTTCCAGGATGTAGACCACCTCGTCCTTCTTCAGATGGGTACTGATGGGGGTAAAGATGATCCCGGAGCGCTGTGCAGCCCAGACGATCTCCAGGAACTGGCGGTTGTTCTCCAGCATCATGCCGATGTGATCTCCCGCCTGCAAACCCAGGGAGCGAAACAACTGCGCGCCCTGGTTGGAGCGCTCATCGAGCTGCCGGTAAGTCACCATTTCGCCGGACTCACCCATGATGATGGCCGGTTTGTGGGGGTAGGTCTGAGCAGTGATACTGGGGTGCGGCATATGCAGTTCCTTATTAATTATCCGAAATCAATGTCTGACTACTAAAGCATAGCAGGCATAGCTTCGCGGTGCTCAACGAAAGCGCATCAGGCCCTCCTGCATGGTGGTGGCCACCAGCTGACCCTCGCGGGTAAAAAAGCGACCCCGGGCCAGCCCCCGGCCACCACCCACGCGCTCGGCTTCCATACTCAGCAACAGCCACTCATCGGCGCGACAGGCCTGGTGAAACCACAGCGCATGGTCAAGGCTGGCTACCTGCATCCCCGGATTCAGGTAGCTGCGACCGTGGGCCATCAGGCAGGCATCTATCAGGTACAGGTCTGAAAAATAGGCCAACAGCGCCCGGTGCAGGCCCCGCTCGTCGGGTATGGCGCCATTGGTTTTTACCCAGGCGTGCAGCACCGGCTCCCGCGGGTTATTGTCTCCCCACTCGACCGGGCTACACAGGCGCACATCCAGGTCTTCACCGGTGGTGATCATGGCGTCCTCTTGCATGGTGCTGGAGGCCAGCGCGCGCTGGCGGTCACTGGACAACTCCTCCGGCGGTGGCACCTGCGGCATCGCCGGCTGATAGTCGTCACCACGGGACGCTTCCTGGAACGACATCGAACTGACCAGAATCGGCTTACCCTGCTGCAGCGCCACCACACGGCGCGAACTGAAGCTGCCACCATCACGGGCGCGCTCTACCTGGTACTCAATTTCCAGGGACGCATTGCCCGGACGCAAAAAATACGCGTGCTGGGAATGAATTTCGCGCCCGGCATCTTCTACGGTGGCCACGGCTGCGCTCACGGCCTGGGCCAGCACCTGTCCGCCGTACACGCGAAATGCAGCGGGGTGCATATTGTCACCTTTAAAGCAGTCCTGCCCAGCCGGCTGCAGCCGGATGATATCGAGCAAGTTATCTAGCATTGTTATACCCCGATAGCGGTAGAGCCGACATTATCCAGATATGCGATTCTGTGCCAAACTAAATCTGTCCTGAATTGTGGGAAGGGTTGTCTGTGCCTGCCCGCCACAGCGATATAAGATCGGTGCTGCCGAGGAGTTGCAATGAGTGGTCATTTAAGTCCCCAGGGACTGCGTCAAACAATCCGCAGTGGCGAACACCGTGGCAATACCTCCGGTTATGCGCCGGGTTATGTACAATGCAATATCGTCATTCTGCCGGCGGATTGGGCCAATGACTTCCTGCGATTTTGCCAGCTCAACCCCAAGCCCTGCCCCTTGATCGCCGCCTCTGCGGCACCGGGAGACCCGACGCTACCACCTTTGGGGGATATCGACATACGCAGTGACGTGCCAAGCTATCGCGTGTTCCGCGACGGAGAAATGATAGAGGAATTACCGGATATCACCGGGCTGTGGCGCGATGACCTGGTCACCTTCGCACTGGGCTGTTCCTTCTCCTTTGAGGAGGCACTGCTGGCAGACGGACTGGAGGTGCGCAACGTCACGGCGGGGGTCAACGTGCCCATGTACCGCACCAATATTGATTGCACTCCCGCGGGACCCTTCAGCGGAAAAATGGTTGTCAGTATGCGCCCGTTCAGAGCCGCTGACGCGATTCGCGCGGTGCAGATATGTACCCGATTTCCCTCGGTACATGGCGCACCGGTGCATCTGGGCGACCCCGATTTAATCGGTGTAGCAGACCTGGAAAGCCCTGACTACGGTGATGCGGTGAGCGTGGAGAAGGATGAACTGCCGGTATTCTGGGCCTGTGGGGTAACGCCGCAGGTCGCACTGGAGGCGGCACGCCCCCCGTTTGCCATTACCCACAGTCCGGGCTGTATGCTGGTAACGGATTTACGCAATAGCCAGCTGGCTGTGTTTTAAAGGACGGGAGGAAAGGATGCAACTCAACTGTGACCTGGGCGAAAGCTACGGCAGCTGGACCATGGGCCTTGACGCCCAGGTAATGCCTCATATCGACCAGGCCAATATCGCCTGTGGCTTTCACGCCGGCGATCCAGTGACCATGGCCAATACGCTGGCACTGGCCGCGCAGCACGGCGTTACCATTGGCGCCCACCCCGCCTACCCCGACCTGGTGGGTTTCGGTCGACGCCCGATGAATCTGAGCGCCGAGGAAATCATCGCCAGCCTGCACTACCAGATAGCGGCGCTGGACGGCATGGCCAATTGCCAACAGTTGCAGTTGAGCTACGTTAAACCCCACGGTGCCCTGTACAACGATATGATGGCCAAGGTGGAAGTGCGCAGTGCCATCATGCAGGCGGTTGCCAGCTACCACCGCCCCATCGCCCTGATGCTGCAAGCCACCCCGGAGCTCGACAGCCACCGGCGCGAGGCTGAGAGTTTCGGCCTGGCAGTGCTGTTTGAAGCCTTCGCCGATCGCTGCTATGACGACGACGGTAAACTGCTGTCGCGCAGCAGGCCCGGCGCGGTGCACGATCGCGAGAAAATGCTGGCCCAGGTAGAGCAATTGCAACGGGAGGGAACTGTCACTACGGTCAGCGGCAAGCTTATCGAGCTGCGCGCCGATACCCTGTGCGTGCACGGCGATAACCTGGAGGGGGTGCAGGCAATTGAGGCAATTCGCGCCCTGGTAGACGGAAACTAAAAAATCGTGGAACTGCACTCGGCGGGAGAAGACGCGATCATAGTTTACCTCGGGCATGCAACCAGTCCCGAGGTTGCCGCACGGGTGCAGGCCGCGGTCACCGCCGTTACCCAGACCCTGGGCCCTGACCTGGTGGACCTGGTGCCCTCCTACGCTTCGCTATTGATCATCTATGACCCCTTGCAAACTGATCACCTGAGTGTCAGCCACCGGGTTCGCGCAGCGCTGCAGTCGCTGCAGGCAGCGGACATGGACGCGGGCCGCACCGTGATACTGCCCGTTTACTACGCCCCGGAATCAGGTGAGGACCTGGAAGCATTGGCCGCTAATGCAGGGCTTTCCATCGAGGAAGTTATCGCCCTGCACAGCGGTAGTGAATACCGGGTTTACGCGATTGGCTTTGCCCCCGGGTTTGCCTACCTGGGACAGGTGGATGAACGTATCGCAGCGCCGCGCCTGGCAACGCCGCGACAGAAAGTCCCACGCGGCGCTGTAGCCATCGCCGACCGCCAGACCGCGGTCTACCCTGCGACATCACCCGGTGGCTGGAACCTCATAGGTCGCTGCCCTACGCGAATGTTCGACCCTGATGCCAGTCCGACCATGCCCGTCAATGTGGGCGACCGGGTGCGCTTCGAACCCATAAACCGCGAGCAGTTCCTGACACTTGGGGGAGAGTTGGGATGAGCCTGCGAGTTATTCAGCCCGGCATACTCAGCCTGTTGCAGGATGGTGGCAGGACCGGCCAACACCGCATCGGCCTCACCAACGGTGGCCCCCTGGACCGGGAGGCCTTCGATTACTGCAACCTGTTGCTGGGCAATGCAAAAAATTGCACTGCCCTGGAGGTAAGCTTTGGTGGCCTGCACTTGCAGGCACAGGTCGATACCTACATCTGTGTAACCGGCGCGCGCCTGCCGCTGCGTATCAATGGCAAAGAGCAGCCCCGGTGGGAAGTGCTCGCGGTTGCGGCGGGAGATGACATACACCTGGAGTTTGCCGAGCAGGGTTGCCGCGCCTACCTGGGCGTTGCGGACGGCTTTGTTATCCCCCCCAGTTTCGGCAGCACGGCTACCGTGATGCGCGAAAACATCGGCGGCCTGCGTGGCGACAAACTGCACGCCGGTGATGAACTGCCCTGCCCCGTCGTCACCAGCCGCAAGCACCTGTATCTGGCGTCCGAGCGGCAACCCCATTACGGCAGCGAGATCACGGTACGGGTCATCCCGGGCTACCAGCAACACCACTTCAACCGTTTACAGCAGCGACGCTTCTTCAGCCGACCCTACACGGTGTCGGAGCGCTGCGACCGCATGGGCTATCGCCTTGAGGGCCCCGCCATCGAGTGCGATATCGAGGGCATTCTCTCGGAGGGCATATGCTTTGGTGCCATACAGATACCCGCCGACGGCCAGCCCATTGTATTGCTCAACGACCGCCAGACCATCGGGGGCTATCCCAAGATAGGCTCTGCATTGTCCCTTGATACCGCGCGCCTGGCGCAACTTACCCCGGGCGGAACCGTTCATTTCGCCCCGATCACACCTCACGGCGCCCACAACGCCCTGCACCTGGCACAGAGTTTCGCCAGGCGCCAACCCCTGCTGGAGCGCCGCCCATGACCGAACTGCAACTGAGTACCGCCATCGAGGAAATACTGGTCGCCCGAAACCCGCGTAACATGCAAGTTGCCCGGGCGGCGTTGGAACCCGGTTATTACCTGCGTGCAGCCCAATACCTGCAGGGTATACGCGAGACGATTATCATCGGCACGGGTTTCCCGGTTACCTCTACCTTTGAAACCGACGGCCCGGTAGGCGCTATCGCCTTGTATGATACCCTGGAAGGACTGGGAGCGCGGCCCATACTGGCCTGCGGGCCGCCGTTGTCTGACGCGCTGCTAGAGGACTACCGCGTACTGCAGCTAACGGCTCGCGATAGGGAGGCCGCCACCGAGCAGGCCCGCGAGCAATTGCAGCTATTGCAACCGGCCGCCATCATTTCCATAGAACGCCCCGGCCTGGCGAGCGACGGGCGCTACTACAATATGCGCGGCGAGGACATCACCGCACGCTGCGCCTTCTTCGACCCTTTCCTTGAGCATGCCAGTTGCCCCACCATAGCCATAGGCGACGGCGGCAATGAAATCGGCATGGGTAATATCGCCACGGCAATCAGCGCCCTGGATATCAACGCCTCGGTCACGCGCTGCGATGAACTATTGGTAGCGGATGTCTCCAACTGGGGCGCCTATGGGCTGATCGCCATCCTGGCCAATTGGAGCGGGCAGGACCTGCTCGCGCAGGTATCGCCGGTGGCTATTCTCGATTACCTATCGGCCCGAGGCAGCGTGGATGGCGTAACCCGGGAGAACACCCTGACCGAGGACGGCCTGGAGGCGGAGGAGGGTCTGCGTGTCATCCAGGAATTGCGTATTTTGACCGGCTTTTTGGCTGACTGAATCACTGGCAATAGGAAACTGCAATGAGCATTGTATATTTGAATGGCGATTACTTGCCGATGGAAGAAGCCAGGATATCCCCGATGGACAGGGGCTTCCTGTTTGGCGACGGCATTTACGAGGTGGTCCCGTCCTATGATGGACAACTGGTTGGCTTCACGCCCCATATGGAGCGGATGCAGGATGGCCTGGACGCGCTTGAGATCCAGCTGCAACTGGATCACGAGCAGTGGCGCACTATCGCCAGGGAATTGGTCGCGCGTAACGGCGGCGGCAACCTGGGAATCTATTTTCATGTGAGTCGCGGGGCCGACAGCCAGCGCCACCATGCCTACCCGGAAGGCATCACGCCCACCACCTATGCCTTCGCCTTTGAAATTCCGCCCGCGCCGGTAGCGGACAAGAGTGCCGCCACCTGCTACACCGTATCTACCGCGGAAGACCTGCGCTGGAAGCGTTGTAATATCAAATCCACCGCCCTGCTGGGTAACGTCATGCACTACCAGCATGGTTACGCCCAGGGCAACAACGAAACCATCCTGTACAATCAGGACGGTGAACTGACCGAAGCCGCGGCCTGCAACGTGTATGTGATCAAAAATGGTATTGTCGCCACACCGCTGCTGGACCACCAGAAGCTGCCGGGTATCACACGCTTAATGCTGCTGGAAATCCTGCGCAAGGACGGCAGTATCGCGGTGCAGGAACGCGTCGTTACGCTGGAAGAATTGGCAAATGCCGACGAGGTCTG